>Ga0265314_10004469_pt1 | contig 12969 bp, 12 predicted proteins | sample 4126metaG_FD_203106 | JGI IMG/M metagenome (GOLD analysis project Ga0265314, IMG submission 203106) | Rhizosphere microbial communities from Carex aquatilis grown in University of Washington, Seatle, WA, United States - 4-1-26 metaG | ecosystem: Host-associated > Plants > Roots > Rhizosphere >... | reverse complement strand
GCCCATCGTGAATGAAGTGATGAGTCCGAGCGCCCAAAGAAGAATAAGCACGATGGCAATGGTGTAAAGCATGGGATTCCCTTTCGAATCCTTCGAAGAATAAGCGCGGCCCCGCCGCGCGTCTGTACGTTGGCACACGCAACAGCTTGTGAGCGTTACCGCACTGACCGCGGCGCTTGCCAAGCGCAAATCGAGGCAAAAAAAAGCGGCCTGCGGGCCGCTTTCTCATTGCAGCTAATTTACTGCCGGGGTTCGCCGTAGGAGTTCACCGCGATCGTGGTGCCCGGTGCAGCGGACATCTGGACCTGGTGGTCCATGCCGCGGAATCGGTAGCTCACGTCCCAGTAAGCGGGTATGCCGCTGGTGGTGGTTTCGCAGCGGCGCACGTCGCGCGTCGAGTAGTCGTTGTTGTCGCGCCCGACGTTCGATCCGATCACGCCGCCGGCAACCGCGCCGCCGACCGTCGCGAGATCCCGCCCCGAGCCGCCGCCGATCTGGTGGCCCAGCACGCCGCCGATCAAGGCGCCCGCGATCGTTCCGCCAACGTTGCGGTCACCGCGCGATTCCGACACTTGATCGCGTTCGACCCAGCAACGCTGCTCGGCCGCGCCCATCACGGCATGCACCGATGTCACCTGTGCGTCGAACACTTGCTCGTTGGGACGACGGCGCCAGCCGTAGCTGGCATTGGCCATCGGCTCAGGCTGGTACTGGTACGACACGCTCTGATCCGCAGGGCGCACGGACGAGATGCTGTTTTCCATTCCGAGTGCGCGCAGCGAGTCGTAGCTGCCCGGGCGAAGCAGGACGCAGCGACCGTCATAGCGCGCGTTTTCGCATGCTTCCCAGCGACCGCTCGTGACGACAACGGACGACGCGCGATCGTTGAAGCCGATGCGGGCGAAGTCGCCCACGGGCGTGCTCGTCGTGAACGCTCGACCATGAAAGCTCTCGCCTTCGTAGAAAGTCACTTGCGCAGCAGCGTGCGTCGCAGCGACGAGTGCGCAGGCAGCCAGCGCGAAATGCAGTTGTCGGTTCATGAATGGATTCCTGTAAAAAATGCAGCGTGCGCGCATCGTGCGGCGTCGTCTGTGCGACTGCGTACATAGCGCGCTACGCGCTGCTGTCCTACGCGTACTTGTCCGCATTGCGTACGCCAACACACAGACAGCAAAGCGCGACTGCCGCACAGTGCATGGGTTGACGCCGTCATCCGCCCAGTGAGTTCCTTGCCGGGTCGTCCTTCAAGGTCCCAGGAGATCACCATGTCCCGATTCACCCGCACATCCATCCTCTTCGCCGCCGTCGCACTCACCGCGCTTGTCGGCTGCGCTTCCACGCAGAAGCACGAGAGCACCGGCCAATATGTCGACGACACCGCCATCACCGCATCGGTGAAGGCCGCGATCTTCAATGAGCCGGGCCTGAAGTCCGCCGAGATCAACGTCGAAACCTTCAAGGGCCGCGTGCAACTGAGCGGCTTCGTCACCAGCCGCAGGGAAAGCGATCGCGCCGTCGTGGTTGCGCAAGCCGTCAATGGCGTGACGTCCGTCTCCAACGACATGCGCGTCAAGTGATCGTCATGAGCACCACGCAGCGATCGGTCGGACTGGTTGCGTGCGCGGCGGCTTTCGGCTTTGCGAGCGCTTCGGCGCTTGCCCGGCCGAACGACGAGGCGCAAGCACGCTACGAAAGCGAACGAGCGGTGTGCCTGCACGGACAGTCGAACCAGGCGCGGGCCACGTGCCTGAAGGAAGCCGGGGCCGCGTTGCAGGACGCGCGTCGTGGACAGCTAACAACAGGTTCGGAACGCGACCTCGAACGCAACCGCCTGGCGCGTTGCGATGCGCAGCACGGCGCCGACCACGACGACTGTGTGAAGCGGATGCAAGGCGCAGGAACAACGACGGGCAGCGCGCAAAGCGGCGGCATGCTGCGCGAATCGTCCCGGCCTGACGACAAGAAGTAGTTGCGATGCACGCGCACGCATGGCGATGGCTGTCTATGCTGTGCGCGGCACTCGTCTTGGGTGCCTTCGCGATCTCCGCGTCAACGCGCACGGTGCGCGTTGCCTCGGTCTCCGAGATGGGGACTGCCCCGCCACGCGAATCGGGCGCGCCTGCCGACAACGCAAGGACGCGCCGGCGTTGCAAGGACTGTGGGCGCATCGTCAGCATTCAACGCGTCGAAGCGACCGACACGGCGCTCACGTCTTACGAGTTCACGGTGCGCATGCGTGATGGGTCGCTGCGCACGAGCGAGTGGGCAACGCCCGGGAAATGGCGCGTCGGCGATCGCATCATGATGCTGGGCGGCGCTGCGAACGCAGCGCCATGAAATCGGGCGCGAGCGCGAGCACCGACTTGCTGTAGCGGTCCCCTGCGAGCCGGGACAACTGCTCGACTGCTTCAAGGTACGCACGAAAGCGCCCGCCCCGGAATTTCGGGTCGCGCTTGACGCCGGGATTACAGTTGTGAAATCCTTTCGCCATCCCCCCGTGCGCCGGGGCCTTGATGCTTGCTCACCATGCGCATCCTGATTGTCGAAGACGAACCGAAGACCGCCGCCTACGTCCGCAAGGGCCTGACGGAGCAGGGCTATGTCGTCGACGTGGCCGGCGACGGCTTCGACGGATTGCATCAGGCAACGACGAGCCAGTACGACCTGGTGCTGCTGGACGTGATGCTGCCCGGCCTCGAAGGCTGGGACGTGCTGAAGGGCTTGCGCGAGCGGCAACCGACGCCGGTGCTGTTCCTCACTGCGCGCGACGGTGTCGAGGACCGCGTGAAGGGGCTCAAGCTCGGCGCGGACGACTACCTGGTGAAGCCATTTGCTTTTTCCGAACTGCTGGCGCGCGTGCAGAACATCCTGCGCCGCGCGCCGCTGCAACGCGAGCAGCCGCTGCGCTTCGCGGACCTCGAGATCGATCCCTTGCGGCGGCGCGTGACGCGCGCGGGCAAGCGCATCGACCTCACCGCGAAAGAGTATTCGCTGCTCGACTACTTCATGCGCCACGCCGGCGAGATGTGCTCGCGCACGCTGATCGCCGAAAATGTGTGGGACATGAACTTCGACAGCGACACCAACGTGGTCGACGTCGCCGTGCGGCGCCTGCGGGCCAAGGTCGACGATCCTTTCGCGCAGAAACTGATTCACACGATCCGCGGCGTCGGCTACGTGTTCGACGTGCGCGCGCCGTGACAACTCTCGCGGCGGCGCTGCGCCGCGTGGCCGATGCCATGCGGCGCTCGCTGACCGCGCAGGTCAGCCTGGCGATCGCGCTGATCTCCATCCTCATCATCCTATTCATCGGCAGCCTGCTCGACGGCTTCATCGCCTCCGAGCGGCGCGAAGAAAGCGAACTCCTGCTCCTGTCCAGCGTCGCTTTCATCCGCGACGACACCGCGGCGGCGGGCGGCGATTCCAAAGCGGCCGCGCGCGCGATCGAGCGTGCCGTCCGCCGCACGCACTGGCTTCAAGCGGCGGTGTACGACGGGAACACCGGCGCATTGCTCGCGAAGGCTGGAGACCTCACGGTGCCGCTGGAGGCGTTTCCGTCGCAGGCACTGGCTGCGGAAACGCTTCCGGTCGACGCGAGTACGCAGCAACTGGACGGCCTGAGGCGCACGCTCGCACCCGAGACGATCCTTTGGCAGGCACCGGACGGCCGCCGCTTCCGCCTGCTGCGCGGCCGCGTGAATCTATCGGACCGCACGATCATCCTGGGGCTCGCGATCGAGACCACGTTCACCCGCAATCTGCGCAATCGCAACAGGGGCAACGTCGAGGTTGCGTTGTGGGGCGCCGGGGCGCTGGCCATCCTCTTCGGCGTGTGGATCGCGCGTCGCATCCTGGCCAGCGTGCGGCGCTTCGGCGCGACCGCGAGCCGCATCAATGCGCTCGAACTGCGCGAACGGTTGATCGTTGAAGACACGCCGACGGAACTGGTCGAGTCCGCGGTTGCGTTCAATCGCATGCTGGACCGGCTGCAGGCCGCGATCGATCGCCTCTCGGCTTTCTCGTCGGAGCTGGCGCACGACTTGCGCACGCCGATCGGCAACCTGCTGGGCGAGGCGCAGGTCGCGCTGTCGCGCCCGCGCACCGCCGACGAATATCGTGCGGTGCTCGAGTCCGCGGTGGAAGAATACGAACGAATCTCGCGCATGACGGCGAACATGCTGTTCCTCGCGCGCGCCGACGACCACGCTGCCATTTCGCCGCAGTGGGTGGATGTCGATGCTGCACTGGCACGGGTGATGGGCTATTTCGAGCTGCTGGCCGAAGAGCGAGGTGTTTCGCTGCGCATGCAGATCGACGCAGACCCGTCGGCGCCGCATCGCGTGTGGGCCGACGAGACGATGCTCGTGCGCGCGCTCAGCAATCTTGTGTCGAACGCGTTGCGCCATGCGATGCCGGGGACGCCGGTGGTGCTGTCGGCAAGCGTGGAGCGCAGCGGCGCGTGCAGTTTGCGCGTGGCCAATGAAGGCCCGCCGATCGCGCCCGAGCACCAGCCGCTCATCTTCGAGCGCTTCTACCGCGTCGATGCATCGCGGCAGGGCTCGGCTTCGGGTTCGGGGCTGGGCCTTGCGATCGTGCGCTCGATCATGGATTCGCACCATGGGCAAGTGAGCGTCACAAGTTCTGCCGGTGCGCCGACCGTCTTCACCTTGCACTTCCCCGCACCGGCCGTTCCTGCATGACACGATCGTCATGCACGGGCCATGCCCGCGAGCGCAGCGAAATCTAACCTCAAGGTATCCGCTCAGCGGCCTGGGAAATGCGCCACAGCGTCGAGCTGGAAATTTCCGATGAAAGGAATGCCATGAGAAACCATCTTTCCACGATCGCGGCGGCTTGCCTGCTCGCCGCACTGACCTCCACTGCCTTCGCAGAGGACCCCGATCCGTCGGGCCAGTACGCGATGCAGGTCAACAGCGATCTGACTCGCGCGCAAGTCGAAGCGCAAACGATGGCGGCCATTCGCGCCGGCGACATCTCGGTGCCGGGCAACTTGTTCACCAAGCGCGATGTCACGCCGGGTGCGTATGCGCCCAAGCCGCAAGCGGTCGCCGGCAAGTCGCGCGCGCAAGTCGAGGCCGAGCTCGCCGACGCGATCCACGAAGGCAATATGTTCGCGGCCGGCGAATCGGGCATGACGGAACGGCAACTCAACCCGACCTTCTACGCCGCGCGCGACGAGGCCGAGCACGCCGATCAGTTTGCATCGGCGCCTTCGAATTGAACCGCGTCGTCACCACGGACGGCGCGCACGCAAATGCGCGCCGCTTCTTCTCCAGACTCGGCTTCATCGGAGTCGGCGGCATGGGAAGCCGCATGGCTGCGCGGTTGCTGGCGGCCGGCCACGACGTGACGATCTACAACCGCAATCCCGAGCGCACTCGCCCGCTGGAGAAGCAAGGCGCCAAGGTCGCGTCGAACCCACAAGACTTGGCCGCGCAAACCGACATCGTCTTTTCCTCGCTCGCTGACGACGTCGCCGTCGAACAGGTGCTGCTGTCGCCGGGCGCGGCCCTTGCCGGCGCGCGGTCCGGAACGGTGTTCATCGAGATGAGCACCAAATCCCCAACGCTTTCTCGCCGCATGTACGACCTGGCGCGCGAGAAGGGTGTGTATGTGCTCGATGCACCCGTATCCGGAACCACGACGGTCGCCGAGCAGGGCGAGCTGGTGATGTTCGTGGGTGGAGACAAAGCCGTGTACGACCTCTGTCTGCCTTTCCTGCATGTCCTCGCGAGCACAGCGCACTACATGGGACCGGCCGGAAGCGGCGCCACGCTGAAGCTCTGCGCCAACACACTGCTGGGGCTGGGCATGCAGGCACTCGCCGAGGCAGTGGCCCTTGGCCTGAAGGCCGGCTTGCAGCGCGAGCGTCTTCTCGATGTCCTCGGCGCCACGGCGGTGGTTTCGCCAAGCCAGAAATCCAAGCTCGACAACGTGCGCCAGGACGCGTATCCGGCAGCTTTCCCTTTGCGGTTGATGCTCAAGGACTACCGCCTGATTCTCGACACGGCGATGAGCCTGCACGCGGCGATGCCCGCGACCGCCGCCGCAGAACAAGTCAGCGCGGCTGCATTCGCTGGGCAGTCGGCCGCAGGCCGCGACGAGGATTTTTCATCCGTTGCAAGAGCGATGGAGGAGATGCCGGGTGAGACGAGCGCCGGCCCGAAGGCTCGGCACGTGGAGTAGAAGTGGTGGGTCCTGCAAGGCTCGAACTTGCGACCTACGGATTAAGAGTCCGCTGCTCTACCAACTGAGCTAAGAACCCACTTGAAATCAAATCGTGGTGGAGAGGAGGAGGATCGAACTCCCGACCTTCGCATTGCGAACGCGACGCTCTCCCAGCTGAGCTACCCCCCCACGTGAGGAGCGCGTATTTTAGCCCATCTTTTCGGGCGCCTTTCGTCATGACCTCAGGCTGCTTTCAAAACAGGCGGCGCAAAGGCGGATTCGAGCTCCTTGCGCAAGCGGAAAGCATGCGTCGTGCTGTCGATCGCTACATCCGCCCAAGTGAGCGATTGGCCTTTCTTCACTGCGCGCGTCACTTTCACGTCATGCGCAAGGCCCAGCGGCAGGCCGCCCATCTGCATCGCCTTCTGCGCGGGCAGCAATTTGCCCCACACCGTATAGCCACCTTCGCCGTCGAGCAATTCGCCGGGCTGCAAGTCGCGCTTCGCCGTTGCAACGACGTCCGCGTTCCAGCAGGTCGCAACGCCCGTTGCTTCGCCGCGCAGCGCGACGCTCGCGACCGACATGCCGACTTCCAAGCCGATCAAATGCCAGCGCTTGTACAGCGTGAAGTAGCGCCCGCTCGTGTCGGTGTGCGCGTTGTATTCCTCGAAGCAGTTGCGGATGTATTCCGTCTCGCCTTCGACCGTGACCCACACGCCCATGCGGATGTCGTAGCCGATCTGGCGGCCGTCGGCTTCGAGCGACGAGATCACTTCGACCATGCCCTTGCGTTCGAGCACGCCGCCTTCTTCGCGCGGTCGCGTGACGAATGGAATGTCCTCGACGCTCGCGGGCGGGTAGAGCAGGCCGTTGCTCGGCACGGTGAGGCCCGTTGCGTTCGCAACCGCGGTGCTCTCGATCGAGGGTTTTGATCCATCGAGAAAGCTGTTGAACATTTTCGGGTTCAGGCCACCGCGCGTTGCCTGTTCCGGCGTGAGGCCGTAGTAGCCCCACACAGTTTCCGGAGTGGACTCGCAGAAATGCGGCAGCCACTTGTGCCCGCGCCCAGCCGCAACAACAGGAAAGCCGCAGGTGCGCGCCCAATCGACCAGATCGCAGATCAGCGCGGGCTGGTCGCCGAACGCGAGCGAGTAGATCACGCCGGCCTGCTGCGCCTTGCGTGCGAGCAGCGGGCCACAAAACGCATCGGCCTCGACGGTGACGTTCACCACATGCTTGCCGTTCGCGAACGCTTCGAGGCAATGATCGACAGCCGCGATCGGATGGCCCGTGCATTCGACGATCACGTCGACGGCCGGATGCCGCACAAGCGCCTGCCAGTCATCGCCGATGTGCGTCGTGCCGTGCTTGATTGCGTCGTCGAGCGACGATGCGCGTGTGCGTTCGTCCTTCCAGCCGACGCGTGCGAGGTTCGCGCGCGCGTTCGCGGGCGACAAGTCCGCGATGCCCGCGAGATGCACGCCCGGCGTGTTCGGGACTTGCGCGAGATACATCGAACCGAACTTGCCCGCGCCGATGAGGCCGACGCGGATCGGTTTGTTCTCGGCTGCGCGCTGCTGGAGTTTGGAATGAAGGCTCATGATCGTTCCCGACAACCTGTTCTTATGCGGCCTCCTTCATCTCACCGATCGGCGCGCTGCTGGTCTGCAACGCACTCGCGGGCACGCCGTCTTTCCACGGCAGATCGACGGGATACGGTTTCAGCAGGCAATCGTCCGGCAGGCATTGAATCGGCGCGAAGTCGCGATGCGCGATGTATTCGGGCCGCTTGTAGCGGCGAATGTGATTGGATACCGCGCACAGCGACAGATACACGCTCACGCGATTCCACGGCGACAGGTTGCTTGTCGATGCATGCACAAGGCAGCTGTGAAAAAGAATCATCGAGCCCGCGGGCCCCGTCGGCGCGACGATGCCGCCTTGCTTGCCGCCCGCGCGCTCAACGAGTTGCGACACAAGATCGTGATCCACAACCCACAGCGGATAACTCGTGGTCGACAGGTCGTGCTTCGCGTCGATCACGCCTTTCCTGTGGCTGCCGGGGATGAACATGAGCGGGCCGTTGAACTCGTTCACGTCGTCCAGGAAGATCGCGACGTTCATCGCGCGTTCGGTGGGCATCATGTCGTCGTTGAGCCAGGTGCCGTAGTCCTGGTGCCATTGCCACACGTCGCCTTCAAAGGCCATCTTGCCGTTGATCTTGAACTGGTGCATGTAGAGCTCTTCGCCGAAGAGATCCATCACCGGTTCGATCATGCGCGGATGCCGCGCCAGCCGCGCAAAGGGCTCGCTATACATGTGCGCGGCGAAATTCGTGCGCACGGCGTCGCTGCCTTTTTCGCGCACGTTGTAGGCTTCGCGCCTTGCATAAAGTCGCGGCACTTCATCCGTCAGCACCTTCATCTCGTCCCGCGCGAAGAGGGCGGGGAAGAATAGGTAGCCCTCGCGGTCGAAGCGTTCGAGCTGTTCCTTCGTCAGTTTCATGGCAGCCAGAATAGCGGCCCCGCCCCAGCGGGGCAACCCTACACTTGCCCCATGAACACTTTCGACAGCGCCTGGCTCGACCGCATGTACGACAACCGCAAGCTCGTGCGGGAATATCCGGAGCACTTTCGCAAATGGGCGGCGGGGTCGCAGGACGTCCTGCGCGGCGGCACGTGCGCGTTTGACGTGCGCTACGGCGGCGGCCCGGGTGAACACCTCGACGTGTTCCGTACCGAGAGCGCCGGAGGCCATGATCATGCGCCCGTGCTCGTTTTCATCCACGGCGGCTACTGGCGCGCGCTCGACAAGAAGGACCACGCCTTCGTCGCGCCGGCGTTCACGCGGAAAGGTGTGTGCGTCGTCGTGCCGAACTATGCGCTGTGCCCGGCAGTGACCATCCCCGACATCGTGATGCAGATGGTTCGCGCGCTTGCGTGGACGTGGAAGCACATCGCGCAATACGGCGGCAATCGCGACCGCATCGTCGTCGCCGGGCATTCGGCGGGCGGACATCTCGCGGCCATGATGGCCGCCTGCTTGTGGAAAACGTACGACCCCGCGCTGCCGCACGATCTGGTGAAAGGCGCGCTGTCGATCTCGGGCCTGCACGACCTTGAGCCGATCATGCACACGACTTTCCTGCAGCCCTCCGTGAATCTGACCGACGCCCAAGTGCAGATGGCCAGCCCCGCGCGGCTACCAACGCCCGCGCAAGGCAAGCTCTACAGCGTGTGCGGCGCGCTCGAAAGCGAGGAGTTCCACCGGCAGACACAACTGATCCGCGACGCGTGGGGCGCGGCGCGCGTGCCGTTGTGCGAGCTCGTCCCGGGCCGCAACCATTTCAGCGTGCTCGAAGATTTCGCCGCGCCGGGGAACCGCGTGCACGATCTTGCACTCGAACTCATCCAAGGATGATGCGGTCATGAAGAAACTCCTGGTTCTGTTGTCGGTCGTGTTGTTGCAGGCGTGCGGAGGAGGGGGCGGCAGCGCTGTCGCGACCGGCGGCACGGGCACTTCACCCACTTGTTCCATCACCGACCAGCGCCAGCAGGTTTTGGGGTTCATGCAGGACGAATACTTCTGGTATTCGCAAATGCCCGCGCCGAACAACAACGCGGCCACGATGGATGCATATTTCCAGTCGATGTTGTTCGTGCCGACCGATCGCTTCAGCTACACCGAAACCACACAGTCCTTCACGCAGCTCTTCGATGAAGGCACATTCACCGGCTACGGCTATACGCTTGAACTGACGGACGCGACGAACAATGTCTTGCGCGTGCGCATCGTCGAGCCCAAGGGCCCCGCGGCCGCAGCGGGCCTCATGCGCGGCGACACGATCATCACCATCGACGGCTTCACGCCGGCGCAGATCATCGCGGGCGCGGCGGCCAGCGTCACGGCGGAAGGCGTCGCCCGCACGTTCGTCGTGCGCGACACGGCCGGCAACACGAAGACGCTGCCGATGATGTCGGCCACTTTCGCACTCACACCCGTGCGCGATGTGACCGTGCTCAACGCAACGCGCAACGGCCTGCCGGTGAAGGTGGCGTATCTCGGCTACACGCAATTCGTCACGTACAGCTACAACGATCTCGTCGCCGCGGTCACGAGCTTCGTTGCGCAAGGTGCAAGCGAGCTGGTGCTCGACATGCGCTACAACGGCGGCGGCGACATCGCCACGTCGCGCGATCTGGGGAGCCTCATCGGCGGTGCGCGCCTTGTCGGCCAGGTGTTCACCGCGCTGCACTTCAACGCAAAGCACCAGGCCGATAACGAAAACTTCCTCTTCCAGTCGCAGCCCACGAGCATGCCGGTCCTGCCGCGCATCGTCGTGATCGCAACGGGCGACACGGCGTCGGCGAGCGAGATGCTGATCAACGGCTTGAAGCCCTTCATGGACGTCGTGCTCGTCGGCGACACGACGTATGGCAAGCCCTATGGGTTCGACCCCTTCAGCTACTGCGGCACGACCTACAACGCGGTGAACTTCGAAGTGGTTAACTCGCAGGGCGTCGGCGGCTACACATCCGGCTTCGCGCCGACGTGTCCCGCGAATGACGACTTCGATCACCAACTCGGCGACCCGAACGAGGGCGAGCTCAAGACCGCGCTCGCATACATCGCCACAGGCGCGTGCCCGCAATCGCCGCAAGTCGCAAGCCTCGTCGCCAATCGCAAGCAAACGCTCGGCGAAACAATACGACCCGGAATGTTCAGGCGCTAGCGTCGTCACATTGCGCACCAACGTTGTCGCGTCGGGTCCCAGCGTTGTCACCCCGGGCGCCAGCTTGTCACCCCGGACTTGATCCGGGGTCGTCGGCGGTTGTTCATTGACTTGCGTTGACCTCCGTTGACGAGCCCACGGACGCCGACAAGCCGGATCACTCCATGTCCCCCGGCGCCGGGAGGGCGCCTCCTCCTTTACTTCCGTGATCCGGCTTGCCGGCATCCGCGGACTTGGGCACAGCCGTTGTGCACCACGTGTTAAGCACCACCACGATGGTCCTCTCGCGGCAGCTTTAAGGCCGGTGGGAACAGGAAGCGAAAGCTTCCTGCGGTGACGTATGAGGCCTTGCCGGATATCGGTCGGCGCGAGCGCCTCAACCGCCGACGACCCCGGGTCAAGCCCGGGGTGACAAGCTGGCGCTCGGCGTGACAAGTGAATGGTTTGCTGCGAAGGCAGCGTCACGCCACCGGCGTCATGTGCTTCGCGAGTGCTTGTCCGCCGCCGAAGCTTGTCTGCACCGGCACCGGGCCGCCTGCTTTGAGGCGCACGGCGCAGTACTTGAACTCGGGGATTTTCGCGAACGGGTCGAGCGCGGAATTGGTCAGCTTGTTCGCGGCGGCTTCGTAGTAGCAGAAGGCCACGAACACGCTACCGCGCGGAGAGCTGTCGTCGGCGCGCGCATAGAGGCTCACATTACCGCGCCGCGATTCGATCGTCACCACGTCACCGGGCTTGATGCCGCGCTCGACCAGATCGAGCGGATGCAGCAGCGCGACCGGATCGGGCTCGATCGCATCGAGCATGCTCGCGCGGCGCGTCATGCTGCCGGTGTGCCAGTGTTCGAGCTGGCGGCCGGTGATCAGCACCATCGGGTATTCGGCATCGGGCCGCTCGTCGGCAGGGATGATGTCCGCGGGCACGAACTTGCCGCGTCCATCAGGGCGCGGGAAATCCTCGATGAACACGACGGACTCGCCTTTGTCGCCTTCGTGCTTGCACGGGTAGGTGACCGAGTGTTCGCGTTCGAGCCTGTCCCACGTGATGCCGCCGATGCTCGGCATCGTGTGGCGCATTTCGTCGAACACTTCCGACACGTGCGTGTAGTTCCACGCCAGGCCGATGCGGCTGGCGATCTGTTCGATGATCCACAAATCTTGCCGCGCGTCGCCGGGCGGGTCGATCGCCTGGCGGCCGAGTTGCACCATGCGATCGGTGTTGGTGAACGTGCCCGTCTTCTCCGGGAACGCGCTCGCGGGCAGGATCACGTCAGCGAGATACGCCGTCTCGGTGAAGAAGATGTCCTGCACGACGAGATGTTCCAGTGCCGCCAGCGATTCGCGCGCGTGGTTCACATCGGGATCGGACATCGCGGGGTTTTCGCCCATGATGTACATGCCCTTGATCGTGCCGGCCTTGATCGCGTGCATCACTTCGACAACGGTCAGGCCCGGCTTGATGTCGAGCGTGCCCGGCGCGACCTTCCACGCCTTCTCGAAACTTTCGCGCACACCGGGCGTGTCGACGCGCTGATAGTCCGGGTACATCATCGGGATCAAGCCCGCATCGGATGCACCTTGCACATTGTTCTGCCCGCGCAGGGGATGCAAGCCCGTGCCGGGGCGGCCGATCTGGCCCGTCATCAGCGCAAGCGCGATGAGGCAGCGCGCGTTGTCCGTGCCGTGAATGTGCTGCGAGATGCCCATGCCCCACAGGATCATCGAGGCCTTCGACGTTGCGTAGAGGCGCGCGACATAGCGCAGCGTCTCGGCGTCGATGCCGCAGATCGGCGCCATCAACTCGGGGCTGTAGCCTTCGACGTTTTTCTTCAGCTCGTCGTAGCCGATCGTGCGGCTGGCGATGAAAGCCTCATCGACCAGGCCTTCATGCACGATCACATGCATCAGCGCATTGAGCATCGCGACATCGGTGTCGGGCTTGAATTGCAAATAGCGATGCGCGTGACGTGCAAGGTCGGATTTGCGCGGATCGATGAGGATCAGCTTCGTGCCGTTCTTCACCGCGTTCTTCATCCACGTCGCGGCGAC
>Ga0265314_10004468_pt1 | contig 12970 bp, 12 predicted proteins | sample 4126metaG_FD_203106 | JGI IMG/M metagenome (GOLD analysis project Ga0265314, IMG submission 203106) | Rhizosphere microbial communities from Carex aquatilis grown in University of Washington, Seatle, WA, United States - 4-1-26 metaG | ecosystem: Host-associated > Plants > Roots > Rhizosphere >... | reverse complement strand
TTCACCCATGGAAAGACAGTTCAGAGTAGCGCCCGCGCTCAGTGTCCCTCTTCCGCCAAAAACCGCTCCACCTCGATCGCCGCCATACACCCCGCACCCGACGCCGTAATCGCCTGCCGGTAAATTCGGTCCTGCACGTCGCCTGCATGGAACACCCCAGTAATGTTCGTGCGCGCGCCGCCCTTCGAAAGAATGTATCCGTCCGGATCCAGATCGATCTGCCCCACAAACGGTTTCGTATTCGGAATGTGCCCGATCGCGACAAAGTATCCGTCCGCCGCTTGATCCCACACCCGCCCCGTCTTCAGATCATGCAGCTTCACACCGGTGACGATGTTCTTCGACACGTCATAGATGTCCTCGACCACCGTGTTCGTCAAAAACTTGATCTTGTCGTTAGCGCGCGCTCGGTCGAGCATGATCTTCGATGCGCGGAAGTTGTCGCTGCGATGCACCAGCGTAATCGTGTCTCCGAAGCGAGTGAGGAAACTCGCCTCTTCCATCGCCGAATCGCCGCCGCCGATCACCACGATTTTGCCGCCCTTGTAAAACGCTCCATCGCAAGTAGCGCAGGAACTCACGCCGCGGCCGATCAGCTTTTGCTCGCTGGGCAGCCCCAGCCAGCGCGCCGAAGCGCCCGTGGCGATGATCAGCGTGCTGGTCTCCTGCCACTCGCCGTCGATGTTAATACGGAAAGGCCGCTTCGACAGATCCGCCTCGATCACCTTGCCGTGCATGTACACCGCACCGAAACGCTCTGCCTGCTTCTGCATGTTGGCGACGAGATCGGGCCCATTGATGCCGTCCGGAAATCCCGGAAAGTTTTCGACTTCCGTGGTCAGCGAAAGCTGCCCGCCGGGCTCATGCCCGATCACGACCAGCGGGTTCAGCCCCGCGCGCCCAGTGTAGATCGCAGCCGTGCTTCCAGCGCAGCCCGATCCTAGAATGATGACGTTATGCACGATTTATATTACCAATCGGCTTAGATGTTGGAGCGCCCCGCCGCGATTCAGCTCAAAACCATAGTGAAACGATTCGGTTTGCCAGAAACGCGAACACGTAAGCGAACACCGTCATGTAAGCGAATTGAATGATCGGCCAGCGCCACCCTGCCGTCTCGCGCCGCACCACCGCGACCGTCGACATGCACTGCATCGCGAACGCAAAGAACACCAGCAACGCCGCCGCGCCCCCGGGTGTAAGGTCGTGCCGCAGCGCCGCCTGCAATCCCATCGACTCGGTCGTGCCCTCGATCCCATAGATCGTTCCGAGCGTTCCCACGATCACCTCACGCGCCGCCAGCGACGTGATCAGTCCAATGCCGATCTTCCAGTTGAAGCCCAGCGGACGGATGGCCGGTTCCACAAAGTGCCCCACCATACCCGCGATGCTATCTCCGATCGGCGGAGCCTTGCCATCGTGCAAAGGCAGATTCGCCAGCACCCACAGCACAATCGCCACCGCCAAAATCACCGTCCCCGCGCGCCGCAGAAACACCTTGGAACGATCGATCAAGCGCAGGGCCAACGACGTCATGGTAGGCCAGCGGTACGGCGGCATCTCCAGAATGAAAGGTGCCCGCGTACTCTTCAGCACTGTCGACTTCAACAAGCGAGCGGTGATGATCGCCGCCAGAAAACCTAGCACGTACAATCCCAACAGCGCCGCCGCCCGCGTGCCGAAGAACAATCCCAATAGCGGTTTTTCCGGAATGAAAGCCGCGATCACCAGCGTGTATACCGGCAGCCGCGCCGAACAAGTCATGAACGGAGCAATCAAAATAGTAGCGATGCGGTCCCGCTTGTTCTCGATCGTACGCGTCGCCATAATCGCCGGCACCGCGCAAGCGTAAGCCGACAGCAGCGGAATGAAACTCTTGCCTTGCAAACCGATGCGCGCCATAGTGCGATCAGCAATCAGCGCCGCGCGCGCCAGATATCCGGAGTCTTCGAGCACACCGATAAAAAGAAACAACAACAGAATCTGCGGCAAAAATACAATGACCGATCCCACCCCGCTCCACACGCCATCGACGATCAGCGAGCGCAGCGGCGTATTCGGCATCGTCGCTTCAATCCACTTTCCGGAAGTCTGAATCGCCGCCGCCACCGCATCCATCAGCGGCCGCGCCCCCGCAAAGATGGTTTGGAAAACGCCGATCACCACCAGCAAAAAGATCAGTGGACCCACCACCGGATGCAGAAAGATCCCATCCAGCCGCCGCGTCCACAACGGCGGAGCCGGCGCACGAAAGTTCGTCCGGCGGCTCATATTGGCCGCCCAGTCGCGTACCTTGGGCACGTCCTGTAGTACCGGCAGTTGCAACAGCGGAGGCTTCGGCGGCAGATGCTGCGGCGCTGCGTTCAGAAACTCAAAGACTTTCTCGACGCCTGTGCCCTTGGACGCGCTGATCAACACCACCGGAGTATTGAGCTGCTTCGCCAGCTCCTTCGCGTCCACCTCGCCGCCGCGCCCGTGAAGGTCATCGGCCATGTTGAGGATCACCAGCGTCGGCAATCCCAAACTCAGAATCGGCGCAGCCAGCGAGAGATGCCGGCTCAGATTCGTCGAATCCAGAATCAGCATCACCGCATCCGGCTTCGGCAGACCCTTCATGGTTCCCGCCAGCACGTCGTGCGTCACGCGCTCGTCTTCGGTCCGCGGCTGCAAGCTGTAAACGCCCGGCAGATCGACGACGAAGATTTCGCGCAGGTGGCCGAGCTTCGCGCGCCCCATGCGATGCTCCACCGTCACGCCGGGGAAGTTCGCGACCTTCTGCCGCAACCCCGTCAGCCGGTTAAACAACGTCGACTTGCCCGAGTTCGGTGGCCCCACGATAGCGACTACGTGCTGCTTACCGGATGTTTCCGGCGGCGGCAAGGTCGCAACAGCGGGACCGTGGCAATCGTTCATTCGTGTCCTATCGCAGAATCAAGTGTACGGCGGTCTCGCGGCGTAACGCGACCTCGGAACCGTCTACCCGAAACACACGCGGATCGCCGCCCGGCGCGGAATGCGCGCGCGTGACACTGTGGCCCGGCAGAAACCCCAGTTCCATCAAACGCTGCGCGGCGTCTTCAGCCAAATCGATGCGCTCCAGAATACCCGACTCGCCCTTCTTCAAGGCCGTCAAATTGCGCGGCCCAGCCTCGGCATCCTTATTGAAACGCATTTGCATTGTGAGTTTATTATGACTCCAGGCGAGAGCGATTTCAAGTGGCGTTTGCAAGTCACTTGCAACTAGCGCCGCAGCCATAGGGCAGACGCCAGCAGCGTCAAAGCGAACGTGAGCCCGCTCAGAATCCCGCCAAGTCTCACCGTTTGAGGCGCATAATCGACCGTGACCCGGCTTTCGCCCGCCGGAACCGGAATGCCGCGCAGCCCCCCATCCACCTCACGAATGGTCGCCGCTGTTCCGTTCGCGCGCGCTTCCCACCCCGGATAAAACAGTTCGCTGAGTACCAGTACGCCCCCGTTTGCCGAACCCACCTTCACCGCAATGTGCCGCGGCGACTGTTCCTCCAAGCTCGCGAACCCATTGTCGAGCCACGCCCGCGGCCGCCCTCCCGGATTCTGATAAATCTTCCAGTTCTTATCCGCATAAACCGGATTCGGTTCCGTCGCCGAAGCAGGCCGCAAGAAATAGCGAACGTTCAGCAGATCGATGCCGGGCCCACCCTTGCTCATCAAGTCCATATAATTGGACGCCAGCGTGACCGCGCCGCCGTTCAGCGTCTCGATCCCATAAGCGTCCCCGAAGTTCAGCGGAGGCTCGGCCACCACCTGCACGCGAAACGGCCCCGGCTGCGCCTTCAGATAATCCGCCGCGCCGCGCATGCTGATCAAGCGCTCCAGTTGATCGGTCCCGCTGCGCGCCACTTGAATCTTGTTTTGAAAGATGTTGGTGAACGAATGCAGATCGAACACGATGAACGCGATCACTAAGAAACGCGCCACCGCCCCGCGTCCGCCTCCAGCGATGTAACGGAACAGCGGATAAGTAAGGATGATCAGCAGCAGCGACCACTCGGTCCAAGGCTTCAACTCCGGCCGTCCGAAGATCAAAGGCAGCGCCAGAACGATCGCCGAAGCAATCGCCATCCCGACTAACACGCCGTTCACGACGCGCCACGCCCGTAGCGTCTCGGTGCCGCTGAACAAAGCCTGCGCGCCGAAGGCCGCCAAAATCACCAATCCGAAGTGCCCGAGATACAGAAAGCGGCTAGCCTCGCGCGCCATCCACAACAACGGCACCAGCGCGTACATCAAGCCGTAGAGCAGGGAAGCCGCGCCGAGTGAAAACAGAAACGCCGCGACAGCCAGCCCCGCCGAATAGCGCACCGACAAATGCTCGCGGCACTTCCAGAATCCGATCACCGCCAGCAGCAGCGGGAACACGCCGAAATAAGGGCTCAATACTTCGCCCGCTCCCAACTTCCCTTGAAAATTCCAGGAAAACAAATACCCCAGCAGCGTTTGCGGCAAGATCGAATCGATCATGTAAGCGATAGGGATCTTCTGCGTCGCCGGAAGCGCAGCGCCGGAGACGAAGCGCACGGCACGCGCGCTGTATTCGGCCGACGGTAGCAGTTGCACCGCGCCCGCCGCCAAGCCCACGATCATTACCGCCCCCACCACTACCGCCGGGCGCAGCCAGCCAGTGTGATTACGAATGACAAAGTACACGGCCGCGGTCACCAACACGATCGCCTGCATCATGACGATGTGCAGCCCGCCCGCCAGAATCGACATCCCTAGTGTCAGACCAGCCAAGGCTGCATATAGCAATCCCCGCCGTAATTCCAATGCCTGCAGCGACCGCAGCGTCAACAAAAACTGCAACGGCAGCCATATCGCGCTCTCCAGCAGATGCGGCCACGGCACCACGCCCACGAACCCGCCCAGCGAATAGACCACGCCCGCTAACATCGCCGGAAACTGGTCGAGTCCCATTTCGCGGATCAGCGCATACATGAAGTATGCCGCCAATACATGCACAAATACGAAGTACAAGTGATACAGCGGAACTGCCAGCAGCCCGTCACGGTTCGCAGGGAACAACGCGAAGACCAGATGCAGCGGATAAAACGCCGCCGTCTGCATCTCGCCAATGTAGCTGCGTCCGCCGAACGCGTAAGGATCCCACAGCGGCCAGCTTCCGTGCCGAATACTGTCGGCCCAAAAATGAAACCAGGTGTATGCCTGCGTGACGGTCTCCGCATCCGTCATCATCGAAAACTGGCCCGTGAAGACGATGTCCCAATAGAACGCCACCACCGCCAGCAACATCCACACGAGGGACTTGATTGTCGGCTTGGCCACGGTGTTCCATTCTAACGCAGGCCGCATCGTATCCTAGCTGAGTGTTCTCGCGGTCGCGGCTCCTCACCATCACGGCGTTGCTTGTGCTGGCGTTCGCTGGCTACCTCGCGGCGTTGGCAGTGTTCTGCCAGTTCACGATGCACGTCCAACGCATCCCGCCCGCAGACCCCCGAGGAACAGCTTGGCGGACCGTAGCGATTCGCGCCTTCGACGGCGTCCCACTTGAAGGCTGGTTCGTACCACCCGCCGTCCCCAACGGAAACTGCGTGATGGTGCTTCATGGAATCGGCGATTCGCGGCAAGGCAGCGCCGGCTTCGCACCCATGTTTCTCGATCAAGGCTATTCCGTCCTGCTGCCCGATAGCCGCGGCCACGGCGCCAGCGGAGGCGAGCTCGTCACCTACGGACTGTGGGAGAAGTACGATGTCCGCGATTGGGCGCGCTGGCTGCGCCAACATGACTGCCGAGCGCTCTATGGTCTGGGCGAGTCTCTCGGCGGCTCCGTCCTCATCCAGGCCACGGCACTCGGCCCCGACTTCCATGCGATCGTCGCGGAGTGCGCCTTCGCAGACCTGCAAGCGATCGCTCAATCGCGAGTGCAACAGATGTTTGGTTTCGCCCCGTGGTTCCTGGTGCCGAACGCCATCACCTTTGCGAGATACCGTTATGGCCTCGACTTGCGCCAGGTCTCGCCCATCGACAGCATGCGCCGCACCTCGACGCCGACTTTACTGATCCACGGCCTCGCCGATTCGCGAACGCCCTACTCGCACTCGCAGGCCTTGGCCCGCGCCAGCGCTCAATCCGTCCTATGGCTGGTACCGAATGCCGAACACACCCAAGCGTATTCGGCGGCGCCCGACGAATATCGCCGCCGCGTGCTCGGATGGTTCGCCGGCCACTAACGCTATTTGACGAGAACGGTCTTGTCCGCCTCGATGGTCACGGTCTTGGTCACCGTCGGTCCATTGGTGGGAACCACTTTCACTTCGTAGCTTCCCGGATTGAGCAGCAGCGCCTGCGCGAAGTTGCTGAACTCGTCGACGTGCCCCATGAAGCGATCGTTCACATAAACGGCCGCGAAGTGATCGGCGTTTTCGATGCGCAGTTTGCCGAACGGCGGCTTGGCCGGAGGCAGCGCCATCATGGTCTCCTTCAACACCGTCTTCTTGCCGGCAGTGATGGTGACCTTCTTGACGATCTCCTGATAACGCGGGTCCTCCAGTTTCACTTCGTGCTCGCCGGCAGCCACCTCGTAGGTGCGCGCCACTTTGAAGTTCGCCGCGGGACCCACGTACTTCCCATCGATGAAAACTCCGGCGCGTCCCGGGTCCACTTCCGTCTTGAGCTTGCCGGTGTCCGCTGCTGCACACAGGAACGAGGCCAATAGTAAAGCTGTAAGAATTCGCATACTGTTATTGTGCACCCAAATCTACGCAGCGGCCGTGCTGCGTTTGGACGCCGGCTCCGGAGCTTCAGCGAAGACCGAGTACACGGCTCCCGCGATGGCCGCCCCCACGATCGGTGCCACCCAGAAGAGCCACAGTTGTTCGAGCGCCCAGCCGCCGACGAACAAAGCCGGACCCGTGCTACGCGCCGGATTGACGGAGGTGTTCGTCACTGGGATCGAGATGAGATGGATCAGCGTCAGGCCCAGCCCGATCGCAATCGGAGCGAATCCCTGCGGCGCGCGTTTGTCGGTGGCGCCTAGAATGATCATCAGGAACATGAAGGTCAGCACCACTTCCGCGGTCAAGCATGCGCCCAATGCGTAGCCTCCCGGAGAGTGTACGCCATAACCGTTCGAAGCGAATCCGCCGGCTAGGCTGAACCCTTCCTTGCCGCTGGCGATCAAGTACAAAATGCCCGAGCCCGCCACCGCACCCAACACCTGCGCGATCACGTACGCCGGCAATTCAGAAACCGGGAAGCGTTTACCCACCACCAGTCCCACCGAAACCGCGGGATTCAGATGGCAGCCGGAGATGTGCCCGATAGCGAACGCCATGGTGAGCACGGTGAGTCCAAAGGCCAGCGCGACACCGGCGAAGCCGATTCCCAGCCCAGGAAAGGCAGCGGCCAGCACGGCGCTGCCGCAGCCTCCGAAAACCAACCAGAATGTACCAATGAATTCCGCGAATGCTCTTTTTGAAAGCGTCATATTTAATTCCTCCCGGTCGGTCGTTTCCCGACAGCCTTAGCAGTATACAACTCGCCGGGGTTGCCTGGCGTATCCTATGTGATGAAATGCCGATTGAGTTTCGCAACGTCACCGCCGGACCTTTGAAGGCTCTTACCGCCAGCGCCCCCGCGGGCTCCATTATCGGTGTGATCGGAGGCAAGAACTCGGGCGTCAGTGAACTGCTGAAGCTGGCGTGCGGCGTGATCCCGCCGGAGCAGGGCGAAGTGAAAACGGGTGAGCAGCGGCGCTTGGTTGCGCTGGGCGATCCCTTGAATCTGGCGCCGTCGGAAGTGTTGGCGCTCGATCAAGCGCTGGCCACGCAAGACGCGCTGGTGCGGGCACGCACGCTGCTCGGTCTCGACCGCTTGCGGCGCGCGGGTACCACCGTGCTCCTGGCGTCGCACGAAGACCGCTTGCTTGAAACGCTGTGCGACGAAGTGTGGTGGCTGGAGGCCGGTGAGATCGCAGCCAAAGGCGATCCGCGCGAGACCATGACGCGCTACCGCCGCTTCGTGGCCGAGCAAGTGCGCGCCTGGGGCGAGACCATCGCGCCGCGCCTGGCGCCCTCCGCGCGCCGCGGCGACGGCAAGGCCGAAGTGCTGTCCATCGAAACGCTGGGCGCGAACGGCAACTCGACCATTGTGTGGAAGAGCGGCGAGTATGTGAGCGTGCGCGCGACCGTGCGCTTCCATGAAGCCGTCAGCGAGCCCGTAATCGGCATGCTGATCCGCACGCAGATCGGGTTCGAAGTGTATGGGACCAACACGGAGCTGGAGCACGTGAATATCGGTCCGCGCAAAGCCGGCGATACGGTAACGGTGGTGTTCCAATTCCTCTGCGACCTGTGCCCGCAGCCTTATACGCTGACGCTGGTGGCGCACGACCCCGACGGCACTGCGCATGACTGGCTGGATGATGCCGTGGCCTTCACGGTGGCCGACGAGCGCGGAACTCCGGGAGTCGCGAATCTGCGAGCGAAAGTGACCGTGGAGGCGGAGAAGCAGGAGGCCTTATGATCTGTGGTGCGCGAGTGTTCTTGATTCTTCTCAGTGCCGGGCTGGCATCCGGGCAGGAGCCGCCGAAGCAGGCATCCTTCGGACTCGAAGACTCGAAGGTCATTCAGACGCTGCCGCAAAGCAAGCCGGTTCCCGGGAACGCGGGTCCGGCGCCGCGCCTGGCGGATGGGAAGCCGGATCTATCTGGTCCGTGGGAGCCCAATGCGATTCGCGAGAACGTGCGTCTGGACGCCACCGGCGTAGTGATTCCTTTCCGTCCCGAAGCGAAAGCGATCTACGATCAGCGCCTGGCCACGCTGGGCAAGGACGATCCGGAAGCGCGCTGCCTGCCGCCGGGAGTGCCGCGCCTGACCACGACGCCCTATCCGTTCCGTTTCCTGCAAGTGCCCGGATTGATCGTGATCATTTACGAAGGCGGCTCGCAGACCTTCCGCCAGATCTTCATCGATGGACGCGGGCACTCGAAGTTCGGCGAAGAGTTGTGGAACGGCGATTCGATCGGCCACTGGGAAGACGACACGCTGGTGGTTGAGACCACGGGCTTCAACGAGAAGACTTGGATCGACGCCGCGGGAGTGCCGCATTCGAAAGACATGAAGGTGACCGAGCGCATCCGCCGCCTGGACGCCGAGAACATGGAGATCGTAAGCACCATCGACGACGGCAGTATGTACACGAAGCCGTGGTCCTTCACGACGTATCCCAAGCGCCTGCACGGCGAGATTCTCGAGTACATCTGCAACGAGAACGAATCCGACGTGAAGCACTTGGTAGGGAAGTAGCTGACTGAAGCTGGCACCGATTCGAAATGATGCGGCTTCTGTCCGTCACGCTGCTGCGGGACAAGGTCACGGATTGGTCTGTCTATCCGTTTATCGTTCCCGCCATACGCACCTTGGAGAAGCTGGAGATTCGGTCTCGCATCTGTTTCTTAGTGGGTGAAAATGGATCGGGTAAATCCACTTTGCTGGAGGCGATTGCCGAGTCTTACGGCTTTGGACGGGAAGGCGGCAGCCGAAGTTTCTATCGAGAGACGACCGAAACCTTAGGCGGTGTGACGCCGCTCTCAAGGGCCCTGCGCATCGCCTTCAGTAAGCGAACCGGCCAAGGATTTTACCTGCGAGCGGAAAGCTTCTTCAATGTAGCAACGGAGATTGACCGCATCGGTGTAAGCGACGCTTACGGCGCTGTGAGTCTGCATCAACGGTCGCACGGTGAGTCGTTCCTTGCGCTCTTGGAAAATCGATTTGGCCGAAAAGGATTTTACGTATTGGATGAGCCGGAAGCAGCACTCTCGCCGCAAAGGCAGATCACGATGCTGACGGTTCTACGGAATCTGCTGGCAGACAACCAGGAAATACAATTTCTAATCGCCACGCACTCGCCGATCTTGCTGGCTTATCCGGAGGCTCAGATACTGTCTTTCGATGACGGCGTGATTCACGAGATTAGCTATCGTGAGACGCCTGCGTATCAGGTGATGGCTCGATTCGTCGCGCGGCCGGAAGTCTATGTGCGTGAGGTTTTGGAGCAGGGCTCGGATCACCGAGAGGACTAATCGGGCTGGCTAACTCAGCGACAACTGCAAGCAATCGGCGGCCTTATTCTGTCGTTGAGATGAATTGCCACCTTTCCCTTATGGCGCGTTTCGCCGGATCGCCTTGAAGGTTCCTTCGACGGCGCCGATGACCATTTCCGAAACGGCACCTTGATCGTTCTTCGCGAATTCGATGCTGCCGCCGGCTTCGAGGAAGAAGAATTTGGTTTCTGACACGGGTGTTAGCGGTCGCTTGGGTCCACCGTCCATGTCGACCATCAATTGATTTCCATCCAGGGTGACCGTGAGTACGATGTTGAGCTCGGGCCGCTCGGGCGGTCTGAAATCGTACACACCGGTGTACTCCGACAGAATCTGCGGGGCCACGGCGACCGCATTCTTCAACTCATCGGCGGCGTTGCCGACTAGGTGTTGGCGGTCGCGCTCATTTTCGGCGCAAACATATTCGATCATCTCCGTATCGGCATCGAGTTCAAGTTTGATGGGCACTGTCAAGGGCTTGGTGAGCGCCTTAGGATCGTCGAAGGTCTTTTCCATCTCCAGGTGCCCGAAATCGCTGCGGTGCAAACGCTCCGTGACGCGCAGTGACTCAGTGTGGGGATGGCCCGAGCCGTCGAGCCAGGTGCGGTCATTGAACCCGGCGCTTTCGATCACAAGTGTATCGCCCTCCCAATGGCCCACCGAGTAACCCATCCAATCGGGGTTGGGATCGCTGGGTAGAGGGCGTCCGTCGAGAAAGATTTGACGGTAGGTCAGATCGTCGTTGAGGAGAACGATGAGGCCGGGAGTCTGGATGAGCTTGCGGACGGTCTCGCCGATGCGAGGACCGAAGGGTTGGCAGAGGACACTCATGTCGTCCTTAAACAGCTCCTCTTTGCGCTTCTTGGACAACGCGTCCGCCCAGGGTTGCGGCGCGATTGCCGCGATTGCTTTTTCGGCTGGGCCAGAACCGCTTTGGTCTTCGCGCCACAGGCCGGAGAGGTCGGGCCTTCCGTCGCCGGTGCGCGGTGCGGGGGCGGTGCGGTTGGGCTTGCCGTCGGCGGTGCGCGGGATTCCGGGCGTGGGGTAGTGCAGCCATTGTGCCTGCAGCGGCGTCAGGCACAGGGCTGCGACGAGAAGAAGAAGTAGCAGTTTCATGGACGGAACCTCCAGTTCAAAATACTATACGTAGCATTTTGCCGAAGGTTCCGTCCGCTGGCACTAACGGTTCGTAGTGGGGATGGAGGTGAAGGCTTGGCTGTTGAAGCGTAGGCCGAGCACTGCTACGTTGCCGGTGGACACGCTGAAAACGGCGGAGCCGCGCAGGCCGGCGATGCCGGATAAGCCGGTCAGATCGCGCAGGACTGATTCGGTTTTGGCGTTGGGACCGAGCGGTACTGTAGCCGTTCCGATCAAGTTGCCGTTGGTATCGCGGGCGGTGATGGTAACCGTCGTCGCTACCGAACTGGGGTTGACGATGGCGACAGCCGTCACTACGTTGGTGTCGTCGAAGGAAAGCGTGCTGGTGGTGGATGTGGCGTTCGACAGCGGCACCACTACTTCCTGATCGGGGCTGCCCTGCGCGGTCTTGCGGAAGACGCCGTACGCGGTGACGCCTGATGGCAGCACCAGCGAGGCATAGCCTTGAATGATTGTGGAGCCGGCGTTCGGAGCCTCAATGACTGCTGTTCCGTTAGCGGGAAGGTTGACGACGGTGGAGGTTCCGCCGACGGAGGGCACGCTGAGAGCGCTGCTATCGTCACCGAAGAAGTTCACTGTGAACGAAACGGGGCTGCTGGTTTGATTGGTGAAGTAGAGCGCCGAGTAGAAGCCGCCGCCGAAGACGAAATCCGGCAGGAGGACGCGCGCCGGCGACTGCGAACTGGCCGTGCCGCTGATGACTGCTCCGGAGTCGGTTTCAGAAAAGACGCCGAGGTGGCCGTCTTCGACTACCGCGAAGCTGAAGTTATGCGTTCCGAACTGATTGATGAGCTGCGCGGTACCCGAACAATCGCTGGCCACGGTGTAGGTGCCGTGCGCCGGAACCGGTGTCAAGGTGCCGCTGATGTTCACGACGCTGTTGGCGCTGAGAACGCCGGCTCCATTCGCCGTCACCTGACCTTCTTCGGCATAGGGCGCTGAGCCCAGGAGTCCGCTGAACAGATAGCCGTAGCTGCCGTTGAGAGAGGCGTTGGTGCACGCAGGGGTGCCGGTGGTTGTGACTCGGTAGCCGTGACCGGCGATGACTTGTCCCGAAGTCGAGTAGGCGAAAACGGCGCTCTCCCCGTTATCGACGATTTGCACATTCACCGCGACCGTGGTGGGCTGAGTGGTGGACGAGGTCGCCGTGAACGTCCCGGTGCCGGAGCAGTTGGAGGCGATAGAGTACGTGCCGGTGATGGTAAAGGTGGCGGGGACGCCGTTCACGGTGGTGACAGCGCTCCCACTGACTCCGCCTTGTCCATCGGAGACCAGCTTGCCTAACGATCCGTAGGGCAGGTTTTGGTTGCCGGGAACGACGGACCCGTTTACCAGGAAGAAATAGGCGCCTTTAAAAACGGCATTCGTGCAGGCCGGGGTTTGCGCCTGTAGAGAAACCGTCGAGAGGATGAGTGTGAAAGCAGTTAGAGAAGCTCCGATAAAAGACATAGTGTTTCATGGTAACCCAGGAGCTTGGGTGCAACGCTACTTGGCTTCGATGAGGAAAGTGGGCGCTAGGCCGGAGAGCGTGGAGAAGCCAGAGGAGCCGGCGACATGCAGCCAGGTGGAGGCGCCGTGGATCTTGCCGCCGAAGAAGTGGGGGTGGACTTCGACCTGCATCTCCTTCATGACCAGGCTGCCGTATTGCAGCAAGGGGAAGACGGCGCGAGCAGGGTCGGCTACTTCCTGGACTACGTAGGGGCTGCGCATGGC
>Ga0265314_10004466_pt1 | contig 12973 bp, 8 predicted proteins | sample 4126metaG_FD_203106 | JGI IMG/M metagenome (GOLD analysis project Ga0265314, IMG submission 203106) | Rhizosphere microbial communities from Carex aquatilis grown in University of Washington, Seatle, WA, United States - 4-1-26 metaG | ecosystem: Host-associated > Plants > Roots > Rhizosphere >... | reverse complement strand
TGGCGTTCGCGTTGAAGTGGATCGTGAGAGTGCCGCCGCTATTGGTGATCGTGGCGAACGTGACGCCGTCGTGCGAAAGACTGTTGCCTGACACCAGCACAACATCCGAATCGAATCCGAACACATCGGATCCGACTGCGCCGCCGTGGCGCTGCACCGTGAGCGTCGCGCCCGCGTAGTTGCCGCGACTCGCGGCCTCCGCGTCGTAGGCCACGCCCTGGCCCCACAGCAAGTCGACCGGGACGCCGCCGGCGCCGTACAGCGACTTGCCCGCGAGCGAGTTCTGCACGTTGAACGATGTGTCGAGTTGGCCGTTGTACGTGTAGCGCAGCAACACCGCATCCGGATCGGTCGGGTCGCCGCGTTCGGCGGCAGCGCCGGTCACGAGCAGGTTGCCGTTGACGTCCTGGGTCACGCCGAGGAACTCACCGCCGATCGCGCCGCCGAAAGGCGACAACACAAGGCCGCCACTGCCGAACGATGTGTCAAAGCTGCCGTCGGTGTTCAGCCGCACAACGAAGCCCTGCACCGTGGCGACGGACGGGTCGCCGAGCGCGGAGCCGACGATCACGATCTTGCCGTCCGATTCGATCATCATCTGGCGGCCGATGTCGCTGTACGGGCTGACCTGGACGTTGACGCGCCCTTCGTCGCCGAAGCTCGAATCGATCGAGCCGTCGGCGTTGTAGCGCATGACAAACTGGATCGTGGAACCATCGCCATGGCCCGCATCCTCCTGGCCGAGCACGAGGATCTTGCCGTCGGATTGCACCGCCATGCCGCGCGTCGAGACGACGGACGAGTTGTCGGCGATCTCCGTGAGCACAGTGCCGCTCGAGCCGAAACCCGTGTCGAGCGTACCGTCGGGGTTGTATCGTTGCAGCACGACAAAGACTTGCGTACCCGAAATCTGCGTGCCCGCGACCACGAGGTCATTGTTGGGGAGCACCTCCACATGCGTGCCGCGCGAGTTCGGCAGCGACGCGATCGCTGTGCCATTGTGGCCGGCGCCGAACGTGGTATCGAGTGAGCCGTCGGTGTTGTACCGAACGAGCGTGATCTCGCGCGTGTTGCCGCCGCCGTTTTGCGAATAGCCCGTCAGCACGATCTTGCCGTCCGGCTGAACAGTCATCTCGCGTTCCTGGTCGTTCGCCGCGCCGACCTGCGTCGTCACCATGCCGGTGCCGCCGAAGCTCGTGTCGAGCGTGCCGTTGGTGTTCAGCCGCGCGATCGCGAACTCACCGTTCCCGGTGGGGCGGCTCGCAAGCGTCGCGACGATGAGCTTGCCGTCCGCCTGCACGTATGCCTGTTCAAAGGCCGTGCCGACAAACGGAATGACGCGCGCGCCGTCCGGGTTGTAGCTCGTATCGAGCGAGCCGTCCGCATTGAAGTGCCACACCAGCGCCGAGCCATTGCTCCCGCCCGAGCCGACCATGTAGAAGCTGCCGTCCGGCGCCGTCGCGACATGCCAGCCGGTGTCGTTGCCGCCCGGGATGCCCTGCGCGAACGTGCCTGCCGGCGACTTACCGAACACCGGTGCGATATTCGAAGCGTTGCTCAGCTCGAGCAGTGTGCGCGTGCCGTCGCTGAACTGGATCTTCTCGATGTTCTTCGCGAGGATGTCCTCACCCCGCGCGGCATCCACGAGGTGCATGTTCAAGTCGCCGGCCTGCGTGATCGTGTATTCGGAGAACGCGCCTTGCACGACGAGCGTGTCGATGCCGGTGCCACCATCGACGCTGTCCCTGCCCGTGCCCGCGTTGATCGTGTCGTCCCCGCCACCGCCGGAGATGAGGTCGTCGCCGCCGTTGCCCGAGAGTGAGTCGTTGCCCGTTGACCCGAAGATCGCGTTGTCGTTGTTGTCGCCGGCGAGCGTTTCATTGCCGCCGCCACCCGCGATCAGCGGGACGACGTGGACGGCGCTGGTGCCCGTGACCACCGCGTTGCCGGCACCGCTGCCGTCGTCGAAGCTCCAGTCGAACGTGGCCGTGTCGCCGTTGATCGAGTTCACGTTCTGCCACGTGATGACGTTCGCGATGCCGTTCGCGATGCCCTGGCCGGCGCTCGAATTGAAGTGGATCGTGAGCGTCCCGCCGCTTTCCGTGAACGTCGCGAACGTGGTGCCGGCATGCGACAGGCTGTTGCCGGAGACCTGCACCAGGGAGTCGAAGCCGAAAACGTCGGAGGCGACCGTACCGCCGTGCCGCTGGATCGTCAGCGTGGAGCCGCCATAGTTGCCGCGCGACGCGAGTTCCGCGTCGAAGATCGAACCTTGGCCCCAAAGCAGGTAGGCAGCGGGGCCGCCGGCGCCGGCCAGCGACTTGCCGGCGAGCGAGTTCTGCACATTGAAGCTCGTGTCGAGCTGACCGTTGTACGTGTAGCGCAGTGCGACCGCGGAGGGATTTCCACTGTCGTCGACGACCGCGGAGGACGAGACCAGCAGGTTGCCGTTGCTGTCTTCCCGCACGCTGAGGAATTCGCCGCCGATGCCGTTGGTGAACGGCGAGGTGACGACGCCACCGTTTCCGAAACTTGAGTCGAAGTTGCCATCGGGATTGAGCCGCGCGAGGAAGCCCGAGATGACGGACCCGTCGGCCGTGATCGAAGTGCCTGCGATGAGGATCTTGCCGTCCGATTCGATCTGGATGTCGCGGCCGAGGTCCGAGTAAGTGCTGACAGGCACATAAGCCTTGGCGCCGCCGTTGAACGTCGTGTCGATCGAGCCATCGGCGTTGTATCGCAGCACGAACAGGTGCGTTGAGCCATCGCCCACGCCGCTGTCTTCGTAGGCCAGCACGACGATCTTGCCGTCGCCTTGCACCGCCATGCCCCGAGACGCAACGGCCCCTGAGTTGTCGGCAATTGACGTGAGCACTGTGCCGCCCGTACCGAAGCCGGTGTCGAGCGTGCCGTTGGAAAGGTAACGTTGCAGGACCAGCGATACCTGGGAGCCGTTGATCTGCGTGCCGCTGACGAGAAGGTCACCGTTCGACAGCACCTGCACGGTTGTGCCCCGGGAATTCGGGAGCGAGGCGATCTCGACCCCATTCGTGCCGAAACCGCTGTCGAGGGACCCATTCGTGTTGTAGCGCTCGAGCGTGATCTCGCGCGTGCTGCCGCCGCCGTTTTGCGAATAGCCCGTCACGACGATCTTGCCGTCGGCTTGCAGCGCAAGCGAACGTTCCTGGTCGAACCCGCCGACTTGCGAAATTGCAATGCCGTTCGATCCGAAACCCGAGTCCATCGAGCCGTCGGCATTCAGCCGCGCGACGACGAACTGCCCGATGTCGTTGGTCGTGCCGATGACGAGTTTGCCGTTGCCGTCCACCACCGCGCTCATCAACGCGGCGCCGTTGATGTTGACGATGCGTCCACCGTCGGGGTTGTAGGCCGTGTCGAGCGTGCCGTCGGCGTGCAGGTGCCAGACCTGCGCCGTTCCGTTGAACCCTCCTGCGCCCACCATGTACATGCTGCCGTCCGGCGCCTGGATCACGCGCCACGCGCCGTCGTTGCCGTTGCCGCCACCCGTTTGTTCCGCGAGGGTGCCCGCAGGCGAGTAGCCGAACACTGGGGCAATGTTGGGTGCGGCCTGTGCGAGCAGCTGTGCGGTCGTGGCCAACTTGTCGGCGAACTGCACGTATTCGACGCTGGAGACGAGGACGTCGTCGCCCGTGCTCGAGTTGTGGAGCTTGAACTGGCCGCCGGGCATCAGCGTGACCTGGTAATGCGCCGCGACGTCGCCGACGACGAGCGTGTCGATGCCGCCGTTGCCGGCCACGGTGTCGTTGCCGCCGTTGCCGTCGATCACGTTGTTGTCATCGGAGCCCTCGATCACGTCTGCGTGCGTCGAGCCGCGCACGTTCTCGATGCCGACGAGCAGGTCCGTGCCGCCCAAGCCGTCCTGCACGACGCCCGACGCGCCGTTGACGTAAATGCCCGCCGTCGACGCGCTGTAGTCGGCCGTGTCGTTGCCGTCGCCGCCCTCGAGCGTGTCATTGCCCACGCCACCGGCGAGCTGGTCGTCGCCCGCGTTGCCCACCAGCAAGTCGTCGCCGGCGCCGCCTGACAGCGTGTCGTTGCCGGCGCCGCCGAAGATCGCGTTGTCGCTGCCGTCGCCCGTGAGGCTGTCGCCGCCTCCCGAGCCCTGGATTGCAGCGACGACTTGGAGCGAACTCTGGCCCGAGACAATCGCGTTGCCGGCGCCGCTGCCGTCGTCGAACATCCAGTCGAACGTGACCGTGTTGCCAGCCGTGACCGAGCTGTTGTGCCACGTGATGAAGTTCGTCATGCCCGAGACGTATTGCTGCGTCGCGTTCGAGTTGAACTGAATGACGAGCATGCCGCCGGAGTTGGTGTACGTTCCGATGTCCACACCGGCCGCGATCACGTTCCCCCCCGTGAATGCGAGCGGCCCGTCGGCACCGAAGACGTCGGACGCGACGGGAGCGACGTCGCGATGGATCGTGAGCGTCGTGCCTGCGTAGTTCGTTGCGAAGTGCTCCGCATCGAAGATCGCACCGCGCAGGACGAGATGCACGTCCGGTCCACCCGCGCCTGCGAGATATTTGCCCGCAAGCGAATTCTGCGGATTGAAAGTCGGGTCGAGGTTGCCGTCCGGGGTATATCGCAATGCGACAGGGTTGGCGTCGTTCGGGTTGCCCTGGAGGGACGCGTAGCTTGCGACCAGGAGGTTGCCGTTCGCATCGATACGCAGGCCGGAATATTCGCCGCCGTCCGGGTAGGGGAACGGCGAAATAGCGGCACCTCCGTTACCAAAACTCGAGTCGATGCTGCCGTCGGTGTTCAGCCGCACGAGGAATGCCGACTGGACATCGTTGAGGTCAGGCGTCGACGACGTGCCGGAAATGACGATCTTGCCGTCGGACTGGATCTGGATGTCGCGGCCCAGGTCCTGGTACTGGCTGATTGGCACGACGATCTTGCCGTCGTTGTCGCCGTCGCCGTTGAAGGTGGAGTCGAGCGTGCCGTCGGTGTTGTAGCGAAGCACGAACATGTGCGACGTGCCGTCGCCGTGGCCGGCATCTTCGTAACCGACCACGACCATCTTGCCGTCGGACTGGATGGCGAAGCCGCGAGATGCCACTGGTGAAGAGTTGTCCGCGACCTGCGTCGTGACATAGCCGCCCGTCCCGAACGTTGTGTCGAGCGTGCCGTTCGGAAGGTAGCGGCCCAGCGTCAACCAGACATGCGTGCCGCTGATCTGCGTGCCGAGCACCATGAGGTCGCCGTTGGCGAGAACCTGGACGTGGGTGCCCCTCGCATTGGCCAGAGACGCTTCTGCGACGGAGCCGCCCGTGCCAAAGCTCGTGTCGAGGGAGCCGTCGGTGTTATAGCGCACCAGCGTGATCTCTCGCGTGTTGCCACCGCCGGCCTGCGAGAATCCAACCACCACCACCTTGCCGTCGGACTGCACGGTCATCGTGCGCTGCTGGTCGTTGCCACGCACGAGCGTCGCGGCAATGCCGTCGCCGCTCCAGCTGGTATCGAGCGTGCCGTCGGTGTTCAGGCGCACAACGGAGAATTCGCCGGTGCCGTTGGACATCACTCCCGTCGTGCCGATCAGGAGCTTACCGTCCGTCTGCACTGTGGCGTCGATCAGCGTGCCGTTCACGAACGGCACGATGACTGCGCCGTGCGGGTTGTATGCGGTATCGACCGTGCCGTCGGCATGCAAGTGCCAGATCTCGAGGTTCGAGCCGTCGATGGCTTCACCCACGAGGTACATCGAGCCGTCCGGCGCCGCGACGAGGCGCGTGCCGAATTCGGGAGTGTTCTCGTCGCCCTGGCTGAACGTGCCCGCCGGTGACCCGCCGAACACCGGCGCGATGTTCGGCGCGTCGAGCGCGCGCAGCTCCAGCGAGGTCATCACCTGGTCGGTGAACTGCACGTATTCGATGCCCGTCACCGTGATGTCTTCGCCCGTGTTTGCGTTCTGCAGGCGGAAGTGCGTCGCGTCGATCAAGCTCACTGTGTAGTGACTGAAGACATCGCCCAGCACCAGCACGTCGCCATTGCCAAGGCCGCCGTCGACCGTGTCGGTGCCGCCACCGCTGGTGATGGTGTCGTTGCCGCCCAAGCCGGAAATTGAATCGCTACCGCTCGTGCCGACGAGCGTTTCGGACGCACTGGTCCCAGTGATGTTTGACATGGCCCCTCCTCGTAAAACTTTCGGGCTGATAAAACGCGGTCGGGCCGTCCCTCAACGACCCGATCGCGCAAGAAAACTTCAAGAGGAACTTGTAGCGTGCCCGCCCGTCAATAGCAACGGTACAGACGCGTATCAGGCCGGGAAATCCTCCAGCAAGTGGAGGAGGTGCGGTAGGCATTGCGATTGCAGGTCGTATCGATCGACGATCGTCCTGCGCGCTGCGTCCCGCAGCGATGTCAACTCCGCGCGGCGCTCGAGCGTCTCGGCTGCCGTGTGCGCGAGCTTTTCGACATCGAAGAACGGCGTCAGCAGCCCGTTCTTGCCGTGCTCGATCACTTCGCGCACCGGCGCAGTGTCGGACGCGAGGATCAAGCACCCGATGCTCATCGCCTCCATCAGCGACCAGGAGAGTACGAATGGGTACGTGAGGTACACGTGCAACGCCGACACTTGCATCAGCTGCGTGAGCGTCGCATGTGGCACGCGCCCCACAAAGTGCACGCGCGACATGTCGAGCTTGTCCTTCACTTCGTCCAGGAAGATGTTCTTCCACGTCTTGCCTTGCGGCGGCGGCGCACCGTAGCTCGTGCCATCGGCGCCGACGAGCACCACACGCAAGTTCGGCCGCAACTGCTGCAAGAGCGGGAGCGCGCGCATGAAGATGTGATAGCCGCGATACGGCTCGAGCTGGCGGACAACGAAGGTGATCACTTCATCGCCGGGATGCAGCGTCACGCCCGCGCTTTGCAATTGCACGGTTGCTTTCGGGTCGGGCGCGAAGCGCTGCGTATCGATGCCTTCGTGCACCACGCGGATGCGGTCCAGCGACCACGCGGGATGGCGGCTCTTCTGGAATTCGGTGGGCGCGATCGCGAAGTCGCAATCGTTCAGCGCATGCAGCAAATGCGTGTTCTTCACATGCACACGCTCGTTCATGGTGATGCTGGGCTTGGCGAACTCGGGATCGAAATGCGTGTCGCCGCCTTCGGCGCCGTAGTAGTACTCGGCATACACGACGAGCCGCGCTTTCGGGAACACTTCCTTCACGAAGAACGCCTCGCCCCAGCCCGAGTGCGCCACCACCACGTCGGGGATGAATTTTTCCTTCTGCGCGATCTGCGCCATTGCGCGCGCTGCTGCTTCGCCGCGCATCACCTTTGTATCGACCTCCATCATCGCGGCCGCGAGCGGATGCTCACCGTGCGGCGCCTTTTCCATCTTGGGTTCGCGATACAGCAAGTGCCGCACACCGGGGAATGTTTCGGCGGACTTGTTCACGCCAAGCGCCACGACTTCGTGCCCGCGCGCCGCGAGCGCGGTGGCGATGTGACGAAACTGCCCGGGAAAATTCTGGTGGACGAAAAGGTACTTCATTCAACCCGACGTCATGCGGCCTTTGCAGCGAGCGTGCCCGAGAATGGCACTTTGCCCCTGACCATCTGCGACCACATCACCCAGTCGCTTGCGAAACTCCAGAACGGATGGCCGAAGCTTGCGGGCTTGTTCTTCTCGAAGCCGAAGTGGCCGGCCCAGGAAAACGCATAGCCGATCACAACACCCGCCAGAAGGCCCCACCAAAATTGCGTCGCGATCGACGCAGCGAACACAACCAGGCCGAGGGAAGTGCCGACGAAATGCAGCGTGCGGCAAACAGGGTTGGTGTGCTGCGTGAGGTAGTAGTCGTAGAACTGCGCGAAGGAATCAATCTTCATGGCGGCCTCCGGGAGGAGAGCCTACCACCGTCGCCTACCACCAACCCCAGCACGCCTGCGACTGGTTGCCCGTCACGGGCAGCAGCGGCATGTCGTCCGCCGGCAGTTGCGACAGCAGGTCGCCGAAGCCGGAGTTCACCATCTCTTCCAGCGCGGCTTCGAGCGCGCCGGGCTGCGATTGCGCAAGTTCGTCGAGCTGTTGCGGGAGGGAAGGCTTGTTCATGACTGCACCTGTGATCACGATGGGGCCAAGTCTGCGCGGCATTGCGGGCCGAATCAGTGAAGCGTGTCACTGCAATTGGCTGCGCAATTCACCAGCGCGTGCTCACCTGCGGGTACGATGCGCGCCCATGAACACCGACGAAGCGTGGAAGCAGTGGGGCAAGCAGGACCCGTACTTCGCCGTCCTCACTGCAGATAAATTCCGCGCACGCAACCTCACGCCCGAGGCGAAAGCAGAGTTCTTTGAATCGGGTCGCGCGCATGTGGACCATGTGCTTGCGATGCTGCGAAAGCACTTCGACGCGGACTATTCGCCGAAGCGCGTTCTGGATTTCGGATGCGGCGTTGGGCGGCTTGTCGTGCCGTTTGCGCGGGTGACCGAGCAAGTTGTCGGCGTTGATGTGTCGGAGGCGATGCTCGCAGAGGCGCGGCGAAATTGTGAAGAAGCGGGCCTGCACAACACGACGTTCGTCGTCTCAGACGATGCGCTATCGAAAGTCGAAGGCGAATTCGACCTTGTGCATTCCATCATCGTGTTCCAGCACATTGCACCGGAGCGTGGGCGCGAGATTTTTCGTCGCATGCTCAAGCGCATCGCACCCGGCGGAGCGGGCGCTGTTCAGTTCACTTATGCGAAGGCCCGGTTTGCGCAGAACGATGGACAGCCGCCTGAACATGCGGGAGTGGTTCGCAAATTGAAGTCGATGGTGCGGCGCGCGTTGCGCATGCTTTCACCCGCCGCAGCCGATCCTGAAATGCAGATGAACGTATATCCGCTGAATGAGCTGCTGTTCATGCTGCAGTCGCTTGGCGTGCACGACGTGCACTGCGAGTTTTCGGATCACGCGGGTGAGCTTGGCGTGATCGTGTACTTCAGGCGGCAATTCGCACTTGCTTGATCCTGCGGATCTTGGCGGCAGCGGCTTTGCTCGCATGCCAGAGGTCGTACTGCGACTGCATCGCAAGCCAGGTCTTCGCGTCCGGGCCATTGCGCCGGCCCAGCCACTTCTCAAGGCGAAGCGCCATCTCGGATGAAATCGCTGCGCGCGCGTTGAGCACGCGCGATAGTGCCACGCGCGTGACGCCAAGCTGACCGGCTGCTTCGGTCACGGTCAAGCCCACTGCGGGAAGGATGTCTTCGCGGAGGATGTCACCGGGGTGTGCGGGATTGTGCATAGGGTCCTCAGTGGTAGTCCTGGTAATCAACAAGAACGGCATCGGAGCCATCGAACGTGAATGTCAGACGCCAATTGCCGCTCACCCAAACTGCAAAGTGGCCGTCAAGATCGCCATGCAGGGCGTGAAACTTCCAGCCGGTCACGTTCATCATTTCGGGAACTGTTGCGACGTTCAGCAACGTCAGTTGGCGGTTTAGCTTCGATGCATGTGCGGCCTGGATTCCAGCCTTTGAACCGGTCGAAAAGAACTTCGCGATCCCCTTGTGCTTGAAGCTCTTGATGGCCATTAGGTCGAGTGTATAGCGTAACTATACATGGGTCAACTTGCGGGCGTGCCTGTCACTGGCATCCCGCGGAAACCTGGTAGGCCGTGCTGGACTCGAACCAGCGACCAAGGGATTATGAGTCCCCTGCTCTAACCAACTGAGCTAACGGCCTGTCCGCTGCGATTGTGTCGCATCCCGGGCGGCCTTGAACTCCGCACCCGCCTTCCACTGCGGCCACACGCGGCTGTTGGCCAGCTCGCGGCCCAGGTCGAAGAACACTTCGGCCTCTTGCGCCATGCCGCTCAAATCCCAGTTGGGATCGTATTCGTCGGCGGGCTGGTGGTACTTGTCGCGCTTGTAGGCTTCATATGCGGCTTCGCCCGCGGCCTTGCCGCCTTTTTCCAGATCCGTGCCGCCGCCGAACGTCAGCGCGGGCACGCCGACCTTCGCGAAGGGAAAGTGATCGTTGCGGAAGTAGCTGCCGTATTCCGGGTGCGCTTCGGGCGAATACGCCATGCCGTGCTTCGCGCCGACGCGGATCATGTCGTCCACCAGCGTCAGCGGCGATTCGCCCGCGGCCGATATGTTGCGCGTGCGGCCATACACATTCATGCCGTCCATGTTGAGGTCGGCCGCTGTTGTCTCCAGCGGATAAAGCGGATTCGCCACGTAGTACTCCGTGCCGAGAAAGCCCTTCTCTTCGCCCGTCGTCGCGATGAACACCACCGAGCGATCGGGCCGCGGCGCCTTCACGAACGCGCGCGCCAGTTCGATCAGCATCGACACGCCGCTCGCGTTGTCCACCGCGCCGTTGTAGATGCGGTCGCCCTTCGCGTCGGGGCGGCCGATGCCCAGATGATCCCAGTGCGCGGTGTAGAGAATCGTCTCGCGCGGATGCCGCGTGCCCGGCACGATGCCCACGACGTTGTGGCTTGCGGCGTCCTGCACCTTGATCGCAACGTCGGCGGAGAACGTCACGCCCTGCAATTCCACCGGCTTGAACTCGCGTGTCTGCGCGACTTTCTTGAGCGCTTCGAAATCGAGCCCGGCCTTTTGCATCAGGCCCGCTGCTGCATCGCGCTGGATCCATCCTTCGAGCAGCGCGTGCCTTTCTTTCGGGTTTGCGCGCACGACGTCGAAGACATCTTCGACCGAATTCTTCACCGTGTTCCAGCCGTAGCCGGCAGCGTGCGTTTCGTGCACGACGAGAAAGCCGATCGCGCCTTGCCGCGCGGCTTCTTCAAACTTGTACGTCCAGCGGCCGTAATACGTCATCGCCTTGCCACCGAAATCGCCCACGCCGGTTTCGAAGTCGGGGTCGTTCACCAGCACCAGCGCGACCTTGCCCTTGAGGTCGTAGCCCTTGAAGTCGTTCCAGTTGCGCTCGGGCGCGGTCACGCCGTAGCCGACAAACACCACGGGCGCATTCACGATCACCAGATGATCGATGCCGGTTTGCGTAGGCGAAAGCGACAGCTGTTCACCTTGTGTCCACGCTTCGCGCGCGCCGTTCGCGGTGACGCTCACCTGCACCGGCCCGCCAAAAGTGAAGTGCCGCAGCGGCACGCGCTGCGTCCACGCGCGCATGCCGGGGCGCACGATGTCGCCGCCCGGTTTCAAGCCCGCTGCCTTGAACTGCCGCACGATGTAGTCGATGGTTTTGGCTTCGCCCGGGCTCGCGGGCGCGCGGCCTTCGAACTCATCGGACGCCAGCACCTGGATGTGGCGCGCGAAAGCTTCGGGCCGAAAGTCCGCGGCGCCGGCCAATGCAGGCGACACAGCCGACACGGCCGCGCAAAGTGCGAATGCCGACACCCTCATCGCGCGCGCGAACTTCGTCATCTCTCCTCCGGTTGCGACAGGCGAACTGTAATCGAGACCGCTTCTATGATCGATGCATGTGGTACCTCGGCGAACTGGCGGATTACCCGGGCCTGATACGTCTGCTCGCTTCACGCCTGGTCGGCGGCGCTGCGAACCAGATGGTGTTCATGGCGATCGGCTGGCAGATGTACGAGCTCACCGGCAGCGCGTGGGACCTGGGGCTGATCGGACTCTTCCAGTTCGCACCGGTGCTGATCTTCACGCTGCTGGCGGGGCATGCCGCGGACCGCTTCGACCGCGCGCGCATCGTCGCCATCGCTGTCGCGACGCAATTGCTCTGTGCGAGTGCTTTGTTCATCGCGACGATGGAGCATCGCCTGTCGCGCGAGATCCTGATTGGCGTCTCCGTCGTGCTCGGCGCGGTCAGCACGTTCCAGCGGCCCGCGCAGCAATCGCTCGTCGCGTCGCTCGTGCCGCTGCGGTTGTTGTCACGTGCGATGGCGTTCAGCTCTTCGGTCTTCCAGGGTGCGGTGATCGCGGGCCCGGCGATCGCGGGCGTGCTGTTCGCGTTTGGCGGCACGGCCGTCTATGGTGTTGCGCTCGCCTCGATGACGCTGTCGTTTGCGCTCATCGTCGGCTTGCGCGCACCCGTCAGCGAATTCGCGGTGCGCGCGTTCAACGCCGATTCGCTCCTCGCAGGCGTGCGCTATGTGCGCGCGAATCGCGTGTTGCTCGGCGCGATCTCGCTCGACTTGCTTGCCGTGCTGCTCGGCGGCGCAACAGCGCTGTTGCCCATCTACGCCAAGGACATCCTGCACGTCGGCGCAACGGGCCTGGGCGTGCTGCGGTCCGCGCCCGCGATCGGCGCGCTCGTCATGTCGGTGATGCTGGCGCGCAATTCCAATCGTCTTCTCGGCAGCGGCATCGGGCGCAAGTTGCTGGCGGCCGTCGCGATCTACGGCGTGTGCATGCTGACCTTCGGCATCTCGACGATCTTTGTCGTCTCGCTCATCGCGCTGGCGATCTCCGGTGCGGCCGACATGGTGAGCGTCGTGGTCCGGCAAACACTCGTGCAGGCGCAGACGCCCGACGAGATGCGCGGCCGCGTCGGCGCCGTGAGCTCGATGTTCATCGGTGCGAGCAACCAGCTCGGCGAATTCGAATCCGGCGCGACGGCGGGCCTCTTCGGCCCCGTGGGCTCTGTGGTTGTCGGCGGGGTCGGCACGCTGGCCATCGTTGCGCTGTGGTGGAAGCTCTTCCCGCAGCTCGCGAAGCAAGAAGCCTTCGAAACTTAACTCTTGTTGTGGCTGAGCGCGTTGCTCACCAGCTTGGACGTGATGTCCACGATCTGGATCATGCGGTCGTACGGCATGCGCGTGGGCCCGATGACGCCCAGCGTGCCGACCACTTGCCCGTCCACGCGATACGACGCGGTCACGACGCTCAGCTCCTCGATCGGCACCACCTGGCTTTCGCCGCCGATGAAGATTCGAACGCCTGCGGCTTGTTCGGACACGTCCAGCAGGCGCATCAATTGCGTCTTCTGCTCGAAAAGGTCGAAAGCGCGGCGCAGCTGGCCCATGTCGTTCGTGAAGTCCGAAA
>Ga0265314_10004465_pt1 | contig 12973 bp, 4 predicted proteins | sample 4126metaG_FD_203106 | JGI IMG/M metagenome (GOLD analysis project Ga0265314, IMG submission 203106) | Rhizosphere microbial communities from Carex aquatilis grown in University of Washington, Seatle, WA, United States - 4-1-26 metaG | ecosystem: Host-associated > Plants > Roots > Rhizosphere >... | reverse complement strand
CGACACGCTCTTGAGAACTTCATTCGGAATCGCGCCCCCACCGTATTGGTCCGACGCCCTTTGGGCCGCAATCTGCAACATCGAATGCGGATTGTCGCGGTCGAGCATGCGCGCGACCGCGTTGTCGATCACTTCCTTGCGGGCCTGCGGAGCGAGCTCCTTCATCGGAAGTGAACTCGCGATGCGAAGGCTCTCGTTCAGACGATCGAAATGCCCGCTTTCAGTCCGCAGCAACTCGGCATAGAACCGGAAAGCCTCATTGACCGCGTCCTCGATCTGCTGCTGCGACAACGGCTCCCGCAAGTACTCGCCGCGCGTCTGGCAAAGCGCGGTAACGTAACGTTTGATGAATGTGACAGCGTCCGGTCCGACAACTTCCTTCCAGTCGCGTCCGCTCGCATTCGGGAAATTCGCCACGTGGACATCGAAAGCCTGGCGCAGGAGATCGCCGCTTTCGGCCGTGCGCGCAATCAAGGCCGCGTTCTGCGGACCGATGACGGCGCTCTTCGCCTGTGCGGAGAGCGAAGCCGTCGTCTTGTCTTTTATCGCATTCAGACGTGGGGCCAGCTCCGCGTTGTTGCCGCCGGCGGCATCAAGAAGTTCTCCGTACAGCGTGAACGCCGCTGTCGCGGCCTCGTTCAGAAGTTGGCCGGACAAGCGGCCCTGCTCGTATTCAGGACGCTCCTCGCACCACGCACGGATATAGCGGGAGATGAAATCCTCGCCCTTCTTGTCGAGTGCCGCGCGCGGACTGGATCCGACTGAGAGTTGAGGCACGACCTGCCGCATCACAGGAATCCAGTTGTCAGCAGATGCGATGAAGTTGCCAATGGCGGCATCGCTTGACACAACACGTTGCGCCTGAATTTCGCTGCGCAACCTCGCCAGCCCCTCCCCATGCCACTTCAGCGAATGCCCCTTGCTATTCGGAATCAAATAGCGCGTGCCGATCTGCGATGACGCATCGATGCCGAAGCGGCGGGCTTCGCCGATCTGGCTGATCGGATCTTTCTTCGTGTTGAAGTGGCGCACCTTGCCCGAGTCGAACGCCTCGTTGATGCGCGATGCACCCAGCCGATTGCGCAAGTTGATGTGCAGCCCCGCGCTGTTGAAACCCGTGACGCGCACGCCGGCGTTGATGCCGGCCCAGGTCGCCAGGCCGCCGCCCAGCGAATGGCCGATGACGTGCACGCGGCCCGCGCCATGTTTCTGCTTGAACGCCTCGACGATCAGGCGCGCCTCTTCGTACGCGCTGTCCTCCGCGCCGAACGCCTGCACGACGTTGCTCTTCAGCGTTGCCGGGCGGCCCGCCTGCGTGCCGGTGAATGACAGGTAGTAGACGGGCACTTGTTGACCGAAGCTATCGCGCTCCATCTTCGTGTACACACCCATCATCAGCGCGGACCAGCCGTCGCTCACGAAGCATTTGTCTTTCTTGCTGTAGCGCAGTTTTGTGATCGAGCCGACGTTGGGCCTGCGGTCGGCTTCGTTGTCGCCGAATTCCTCTCGCAAGGTTTCGCGCGAAAGAAGTTCCAGCGGCACGTGATCTTCGAGCACCAGCGTAGGCGTCCTGTCGGTGTCGCGGCGGTTGCCGCTGCGCCGTACGCGAACGTCGCGGGCTTCGTCCACATCCGCCACCCGCTCGAAGCCCGCGGGCAAGTCCATCGTCCTGATCTCCGGCGTCGTGCTGCCGGTGATGCGCGCCAGCAGCGCCAGGTCGTCCGCTTCGGCGACGAGCGCTTCGTTGTCGGCGCTGAGCACAGTCTGCTTGCCCTTGGTCAAGAACGAATGGCCAGCCAGGGCCTTGGGTCCGCGCACCGCGCGCACCAGCGCTTCGCCGATGTTGGCGACGATGACTTCGCCGAACGACACCGTGCCGCCCACCAGGCTCGCCGCGGCGCCGGTGACGCTCGCCAAGCCCTTGATCGCAGCACCCGCCCAATAGCGCGGTCCCGATGTATGGCCGTCCTGGATCTTGTTGCCCAGCCAGCGACCGAAGCGGCTTCCGGTCGCACGGCGCAGCCCTTCGCCGACGAGCGAGCCGACGCTCGCGTCGGTGCCCCACGACGTGTATTGAAAACCGGGGCTGTCGAAGAAACTCGATTGCGGCGCATTGGGTTCGACGGGCGGCGCAACCGGCATCGCGACGGGAATTGCCGCAACCGGCATCGCAACGGGGATCGCCATGGGCAGGCGCTGCCGGATGGCTTGCGCGATGCGCATGTGATCGATGCCCAGCGTGGACAACGCATCTTTCAACTTGCGAAGCGTCGGTTCGGCGAGGGTGTCGCCGCCCAGCGCGAGCATCGCGATTCTTCCCGCCACGGCCTCTTGTCGCAAATCGCGCGCGATGCGGGAGGGCGCGGCGATCTCGTCTTCCGAGCCGATCTGCTCGGGAAGCGACGCGTCGTAGTGGCCCGCCAGTTCGATGATTTGTTGCGTCAGCGTGAGCGGGGCAATCGCCGCGTCACCGGCGAGGTCCTGCATCAGCTGCTGCGCCGCGTCGGCGAAGCGCTGGCGGCGGTCGGCAAGAATGTCGCGCGCGATCGCGGGCATCTCGGTGCGCAGGCCTTCTTGCGTGTTCGCTTCATCGGCGATCGCTGCGAGATTGCGCGGGTGCGCGTCGCGAAGCACGCTCTCGACGTGGTCGCGCGTCACGGCGCCGGTTGCGCGCAGCATGCCAAGGGTCTGTGCAATGGCGTTGCAATCGGCCTTCTTCTGCCGGCGGGCGAGCAGATCCGCGCTTGAGCGAAGCAGGCCCTCGTGGTGTTCGCCCCTCTTGCGCGGCAGGTCCAGGTGCATGAATTCAAATGCCAGGCGGCTCTCTACGGCCTCGGTAATGACATCCAAGTACGGCTCGTCGCGGTTGGCCTGCGCGGCCGCCCGAGTGCGTGTCATTTCAGGAAGAGGATTCACGAAGTCCTTTACTTCGTGAACCACGGCGGCGGCGAACGATCGCTGCGGGGACGGCGCGACGGAGTTGCGCTGCGCGTTGAGGCGAATCCGTGCCAACTTGAGGTTGTCGCTCAAGGCAAGCAGCTGTTCTCTCGTCATCGTCTCCAGGTGGCTCTTGACATACTCGCGCGTCTTGGACTTGCGCAGCTCAAGCAGTCTTGAGTTATCCGGCCCCACTTTTTTCGGGGCCAATTCCAGTGGAATCGTGTCGAAGTTCTTCTCGACCGCAAGGCGCATCCTGGCAACCAGAGACTCGGCGTGGTGCGCTGTGGAATACGGCTTGGCGAGCGCGCGCAGGTTGGTTCCGACATCGAAGTACGCCAGCTTTTCCCGGCCCTTGGCCTTTGCATCGGCGCGGCCCGCACGGCCGGTGGGCGGCCGTGCGACGCGCGACGCGGAAGGCCGCGAGGCCTTTGCAGGGCTTGTGTGCGCAAGGGCGTATTCGTACTCCGGGGCAGACGGAATCGTTACCTCGCCTGTGGGCGACACCACGCATTGCCACTTCAGATGAACCAGACCGCCGTTCGGGCTGTCGATGCGCCAGTCGCAATCGACAACATGGCCGCCGTCCTTTTGCGGCGAAACGCTCACGTTGTAGCGCGTCTCGCCTTCCGGCCATTGAACCTGGCCGTTGACTCTGGGAAACAGGGGGTCATCAGCCCGCATCGCCGCAGCGGCGATCGTGTCCATCGTGTCTTCGTGCGTCAGGTAGGCAAGCACCTGCCCCGCATTCGTGGACATGTCGAACTGATGGTCTCTGCCGGATTGCCTTGCCTGCACTTCAGAGATCGCCGGCTTCTCGTTCATCTCGTGGATTCGCGCTTGCATGGCCGCCTGCACAGTGGCTGGCGCTGCGCCGCGCGTGATGTGCACGGTGCCCTCTTGATCGACGTCGATGTCGAACGCCATGCGCACTGCGGCGGGCACTCTGGCCACACCTTCGAGCGCCGCGCCCTGCGGCGCAGGCACTGGCAGCAAGCCGAGCATTCGGTAGAGGCTGTCCAACTCGATCGCGACGCCGATCATCGCAGTGCGAACCGGGTGGCCCGCCGGAAGCGACCCGGCGATTCGCGGATCGAGCAGCGCGGACAGCACCGCGCGCATTTGAGGATTGTCGAGCGTTGCGGCCAATTCGCGTTTGCTTGGGAGCGGCATTTTGCGCAGGACTCGATCCATCGCAGCATTCGGCTCGGATATCTGTCCGATAGCGCCGACCGCATCGCGCAGCGCGAGGAGCGCGACAAACGCGTCGCCGCCATGGGGGCGCAAGTTGACGAGGGCGCGAGCCAGGTGCGTCGAATATTCCGCACCCTCGGGCAGCTTCGGCAATGCAACAGCAGGAACAGGAAGGGGAGGAGGACGGCGAACAGGAAGGGGAGGCGGACGATGGGTCGGAACCGGAGGAAGCTGCGGCGGCAGGCCTTCCGGGCGCCGCGGCTGCAAGTCGGGGCGGGCTGCCAGCGCTTCGAGCAACTCGCCGCGGCCTTCGATGGCGCTTCTGTGCTGCTCTTGGGGCGTAAACGTCATCCAGTCTTCGACAAACTTGGCCATCACATCGTCGGCACACAGAGGGAACTGCGGATGGGTCTGTCGGTATTTGACCGCATCGTTGAGCCTCTTGAGCATCAAATGCCCGATGACGCCGCAGCCGTTTGTCGCGTTGTCCTGCATGCCGTGCGGCGCGCCGGGGTCCGCCGGGTCGGGGTTCCAGACGCGCAAGCTAACTCTATCGTCCCGAAACAGATCTTCCAGGAACGGAATCAGCGCGCGGCTCACAGGACGTCCGCCGATTTCGGCGGCGGTGTCCATGACGCTCCATTGCAAGTTGCCGTCCGCGTCGCGTTGCGCGGCAACCGGCACCCAATGCTTGCCGAACTGCTCGTCGCCGTTGATCCAGACGACATAGGGCGAATCTCCATCCAAAGCGGCATCGCGCGCGGCCAGGATCTGCTCGGCATACGCGTCCAGGCCGCCACGCATGTCCACAGCGATCGGCATGTCGTGGAACCGCAGGTGGGGGAGCCTTGCCTGTGCCGCGATGAGCTCTTGTTCCTTGACGTAGCGATCGCCCAGAAGGTCTTCGTTGAGCCCCGTCGCCTGGCGAAGCCCAGCGACGATCTCACCACGCACCGCGGCCATTGACGAGTCGTGCTCGGCTTGCGGCGACCTCGCGCCGGCGTATGCAACATGCAACGGAACGGGCTTGTTCGCAACGCGCGCCAACCGGTACTGCATGAGATAGTCATTGAGTTGCGCCGCATTGACGTCCTCGGCGGCGGGCGCACTCCCCTTGTTCGCCGCAAGGCGGGGCTGTTTCGCCGCCTCTTCCTTCACGGCGGCGGGCTTTCGCGCTTGCACTTCCGCCCGTTTCCTGCCGGGCGAGAACGGGGACGGAACGCGGTTGTTCTGCGCGGGCGACGAGACCGCGGCTCCGCCTGACATACCAGGGACGGGAAGCTTTGAATGAGGCTCGACGGACGGGGGCGAAGTCAGTTCGATAGGCGGCATGGCGGTGCGTTCTTTCTTGCGATGTGCAAGGTTCGTAACGCGCGGCGTCACATGGTTCCGTCGCACCCCATATCCGAAAGTGGAACTTCTTTGCCGCGCCGGTCACTCAGTGACTCGCGGCAGGCCGTTATCGGGAAGCCAGCAAACGCTTGAGATAGCGCCCCGTGTGGCTCGCCTCGTTCGCCGCAATGTCTTCGGGCGTTCCGGCCGCCACAACCTCACCGCCGCCCGCGCCGCCTTCGGGGCCCATGTCGATGATCCAGTCGGCGGTCTTGATGACGTCCAGGTTGTGTTCGATCACGACGATGGTGTTGCCCGCGTCGCGCAGCTGGTGCAGCACCTTCAGCAGCAAGTCGATGTCGGCGAAGTGCAGGCCGGTCGTCGGCTCATCGAGGATGTAGAGCGTGCGGCCGGTGTCGCGCTTGGACAGTTCGAGCGCGAGCTTCACGCGCTGCGCCTCGCCGCCCGACAGCGTCGTCGCCGATTGCCCGAGCTTGATGTACGACAGGCCCACTTCGATCAGCGTGTGCAGCTTGCGCGCGATCGTGGGCACGGGCTTGAGGAACTCGTGCGCATCTTCCACCGTCATGTCGAGAATCTGCGCGATGTTGCGGCCCTTCCAGTGCACTTCGAGTGTTTCGCGGTTGTAGCGCGCGCCCTTGCACACGTCGCACGCCACATACACATCGGGCAGGAAGTGCATCTCGACCTTCACCACGCCGTCGCCCTGGCACGCTTCGCAGCGGCCGCCCGCGACGTTGAACGAAAAGCGGCCCGGCCCGTAGCCGCGCTCTTTCGCGGTGGTGGTGTCGGCCATCAGCTCTCGGATCGGCGTGAACAGGCCCGTGTACGTTGCCGGGTTGCTGCGCGGCGTGCGGCCGATCGGGGATTGATCGACGCTGATCACCTTGTCGAAATAGTCGATGCCTTCGATCTCGTCGTGCGGCGCGGGCTCGTCGTGCGAACGATAAAGCGTGCGCGATACGGCCGCATACAACGTGTCGTTGACCAGCGTGGACTTGCCCGAGCCCGACACGCCCGTCACGCAAGTGAACAGGCCCACGGGGAAAGGCACGTTCACGTTCTTCAGGTTGTTGCCGCTCGCGCCGATCACGCGGATTTCCTGCAGCTGGTTCACAAGCGCAGGCGGCGGCGCGGGCAGCCACGGCGTGCGCCGCGCCGGAATGGGAATGGCCTTCTTGTGCGAAAGATACTGGCCCGTGAGCGACGCGGGTGCATTGCGGATGTCGTCGAACGTGCCTTGCGCCATCACTTCGCCGCCGTGCACGCCCGCGCCCGGGCCCATGTCGATGAGGTGATCGGCGGCGCGGATCATGTCCTCGTCGTGTTCGACCACGATCACGCTGTTGCCGATGTCGCGCAAGTGGCGCAGCGTGCTGATGAGGCGATCGTTGTCGCGCTGGTGCAGGCCGATCGAAGGCTCGTCGAGCACGTACATCACGCCCGTCAGGCCCGAGCCGATCTGCGATGCAAGGCGAATGCGCTGTGCTTCGCCGCCCGACAGCGTTTCGGCACTGCGGTCGAGCGACAGGTAGTTCAGGCCCACGTCGTTGAGGAATTTCAGGCGCAGGCCGATTTCGCGAACGACCTTCTCGGCGATCTCGGCCTTGGCGCCTTGCAGCTTGAGCCGCGAGAAATATTCGAAGCTTTCGCGCAGCGTGGCGTGGCTCACGTCGTAGATCGAGCGCGCGTCATTGCCTTCGCCCAGCTTCACATGCCGCGCTTCGCTGCGCAGCCGCGTGCCGCCGCATTCGGGGCAGGGCTGCATGCTGCGATAACGCGCAAGCTCTTCGCGCACGGCGACGGAATCGGTCTCGCGATAGCGGCGCGTCATGTTCGGGATCACGCCTTCCCACGGATGCTTCTTGGTCGCGCGGCGCCCCGCCGACATGCCCGTCTCGAACGTGTACGAGAACTTGATCTCCTCGTCGCCCGAGCCGTGCAGCACGATGTGCTGGACTTTCGCGTCGAGTTGTTCGAAGGGCATGTCCTCGTCGAACTTGTAGTGCTTCGCGAGCGCTTCGAGCATCGAGAAGTAATAGAGGTTGCGGCGGTCCCATCCCTTGATCGCGCCACCGGCCAGCGACAGCGACGGAAACGCGACCACGCGGTGCGGGTCGAAGAACTCCATGTCGCCGAGGCCGTCGCATGCGGGGCACGCGCCCACCGGCGAGTTGAACGAGAAGAGGCGCGGCTCGAGCTCCGCGATGGAGTAGTTGCAGATCGGGCAAGCGAACTTCGCGTTGAACCAGTGTTCGGCGCCGCTATCCATCTCCACCGCAATGGCGCGCGAATCCGCAAGGCGCAGCGCCGCTTCGAAACTTTCCGCGAGGCGCTGCTGCACCTCTGGCCGCACGCGAATGCGATCGATCACCACGTCGATGTCGTGCTTCTCGGATTTCTTGAGCTTGGGCAACTCGTCGTATTCGTACAGCTGCCCTCCGACGCGAAAGCGCACATAGCCCCGGCTTTGCATCTCGGCGAAGAGATCGGTGAACTCGCCTTTGCGATCGCGCGCGACGGGCGCAAGGATCATCAGGCGCGTGTCCTCGGGCAACGCGAGCACGGCATCGACCATTTGCGACACGGTCTGCGATGACAGCGGGATATCGTGAGTGGGGCAATACGGCGTGCCCGCGCGCGCGAAGAGCAGGCGCAGGTAATCGTGAATCTCCGTCACCGTGCCCACGGTGGAGCGCGGGTTGTGCGACGTGGCCTTCTGCTCGATCGAGATCGCGGGCGACAGGCCTTCGATCATGTCGACCTCGGGCTTGTCCATCAGCTGCAGGAACTGCCGCGCGTATGCCGACAGCGACTCCACGTAGCGCCGCTGCCCTTCCGCATACAGCGTGTCGAACGCGAGCGACGACTTGCCCGAACCCGACAGCCCCGTGATCACCACGAGCTGATTGCGCGGAATGTCGAGGTCGATGTTCTTGAGGTTGTGCGTGCGCGCACCGCGAATGCTGATCCGCTGGTTGGCAACGAGGTTGCCGAGGTATTTGCCGTCAGTGGACGAGTTCAAAGCGCAGCTCGCGAAAGGGGAACCCAGCATGATAGTTCGGCCTCGGTCTCCGCGCTCACCTGACCCGAGCCGAGCGGCATAATCTGCGGATTCACAGAGGACTCTCCCCATGGCTTCGGTCAACAAGGTCATCATCGTCGGCAACCTCGGGCGCGACCCCGAGGTGCGCACCTTCCCCAGCGGCGACCGTGTCGCGAACGTCACCATCGCCACCACCGACAAGTGGAAGGACAAGCAGACGGGCGAGATGAAGGAAGCCACCGAGTGGCACCGCGTGGTGTTTAACGGGCGGCTGGCCGAGATCGCGGGTGAGTACCTGCGCAAAGGCTCGCAGGTCTATGTCGAAGGCAGCATCCGCAGCCGCAAGTACACTGACAAGGACGGCGTCGAACGCACAGCCTACGACATCCGCGCCGACCAGATGCAGATGCTCGGCAGCCGCCAGGGCATGGGCAGCCCGTCCACTTCGTCTTCCGCGCATAACGATGACGACGGCGCATCGCGCCGCGCGAATCCTCCCGCGCGCCAGCAGCCGGCATCGAAGCCCGCAGCGTCGAAGCCCAGCACCGGCTTCGACGACATGGACGACGACATTCCGTTTTGACCTGATCGCCCGCTGTCCTACTTGGATCCAGCGCAGCGTCCGGCGCTGCGAGGAGCGCGGCCCCAGCAATATCTGCGGGACCCATCATGGCCCGCAGTCCGTCCCTCGCCGCCGAACGGCCGCTCGCCCGTTACAACGCCAAGCGCGACTTCTCCGCGACGGCTGAGCCCCAGGGCGAGATCTCGCGGCGCAAGCCGAAGACGCTGGCCTTCGTCGTGCAGAAGCATTGGGCTTCTCATCTTCACTACGACTTCCGCCTGGAGCTGGACGGTGTCATGGTCAGCTGGGCCGTCCCGAAAGGACCGTGCTTCGATCCCGCCGTCAAGCGCATGGCGATCCACGTCGAGGACCACCCCCTTAGCTACAACACTTTCGAAGGCACGATCGCGAAAGGAAACTACGGCGCGGGCACGGTGATCGTGTGGGATCGCGGCACCTGGGAGCCGGTGGGCGATCCGCGCGAAGGCCTCGCCAAAGGCAAGCTGGTCTTCAAGCTGCACGGTGAAAAACTCGCGGGCCTGTGGGAACTGGTGCGCATCTCCAAGCCCGGCGACAAGAAGGACCCGTGGCTGCTGCTCAAGAAGCGTGGTGACGTCTGGGCGCGGCCAATCTCGAGCTACGACGTTCTCACGGCGCTGCCCGACAGCGTGTTGAAGAAGGCGCGCTACCCGCAGCAGTTGGTGCCGCAACTGGCCACGCTTGTTGCCGCGCCGCCGGCATCGGGATCGTGGGTGATCGAGAACAAATGGGATGGCTACCGCGTGCTGGCGAGGATCGTCACAGGCAAGGCGAAACTGTTCACGCGCAACGGCAACGACTGGACGCACAAGCTCGAGTCGCTCGCCAGAGACGTCGAGAGCCTCGGCATCGACAAGGCGTGGCTGGACGGCGAGATGGTCGTCATGAATGAGCAAGGCGTGCCCGACTTCAACCGCCTCCAGAACGCGATCGATCGCGAGCGGTCACAGGACATCGTCCTCTTTCTCTTCGACATGCCGTACTTCGGCGACAGGGACCTGCGCGAAGTGCCCCTGCGCAGCCGTCGCACGATGCTGCAGGAGCTACTCAAGGAATCCACATCGAACCGCATTCGCTTCAGCGAAGAGCTGCCCTCGACACCATCGCAGGTGCTCGCGGCTGCATGCGGGCTCGGTCTCGAAGGCGTGATGCTCAAGCGCGCCGATTCACACTACGTCTCGGGGCGCAGCGATTCATGGCTGAAGCTCAAATGCCAGCGCCGGCAGGAATTCGTTGTCATCGGCTTCACGGATCGAACGAATGCATCGCGGGAGATTGGATCGCTGGTGCTCGGCTACTACGATGACGCCGGCCAACTTCATTCGGCGGGCTCGGTCGGCACGGGCTGGTCGTCGGCGCAGCGATCCGAGCTGCACGAGCTTCTCGTCAAACTGGAATGCAAGACGGCCGGCGTCGATGCTGCGGAGATCAAACCCGGGCGCTGGTCAAATCGCGAGCGCGGCGCCGAGCATTGGGTACGGCCGCGGTTGCTTGTCGAAGTGGTGTTCGGTGAGTGGACGCCCGACGGCAAAATCAGGCATGCAAGCTTTCGCGGCGTGCGCAAGGACAAACCGGCCAAGGCCATCCGCCGGGAGCAACCGGCCGCGCCCACCGCGCATGCAACCGCGATGAAAATCTCGCACCCTGATCGCGTCATTGATCCGTCGACCGGCGCCACGAAGATCGACCTCGTCCACTACTACGAGAGCGTGGCCGACCGCATGCTGCCGCACTTGCGGCATCGGCCCGTTTCGTTCGTCCGCGCGCCGCAAGGAATCGGCGGCCAGCTCTTTTTCCAGAAGCATGCCGAAGCGAAGATCGACGGCGTGACCGAACTCGACACGGCGCTCTGGCCGGGGCACGACGCGTTGCTCGCCGTGGATACGGCCCAAGGCCTCATGGCTGCGGCGCAATTGAACGTTGTGGAATTCCACACGTGGAATTCCACAGCGAAAAAGATCAATGAGCCGGATCGAATTGTTTTCGACCTGGACCCGGGCGAAGGCGTAAGCTGGGCGCGCGTTCGCGAAGCTGCGCAGTTGATGCACGTCATGCTCGGCGAACTCGGCCTGAAAAGCTGGCTCAAGACCAGCGGCGGCAAAGGCTTGCATGTGGTGGTGCCCATCGCGCCGAAACTGGGCTGGGACGCGGTCAAGGATTTCTCGCACGCGGTGGTCATGCACATGGCGACAACGCTGCCGCAGCACTTCGTCGCCAAGAGCGGCGGCAGCAATCGCGTGGGCAAGATCTTCATCGACTACTTGCGCAACGGCTTCGGTCAGACCACGGCGGCGGCGTTCTCGGCGCGCGCGCGCCCGGGCCTGGGCGTCTCGATGCCGATCAGTTGGGACGCATTGCCTGCCCTGAAGAGCGGCGCGCAGTGGACGATTGCCAACGCGCGCGACTATCTCTCGTTCGAGAAAGCCGATCCGTGGGCCGACTACTGGAAGTCCCGGCAGACGCTTTCCAAGGCGCTGAAGAAATTGAAACCGGCTTCATAGGAGTCCAGCGTGGCCACTGCAAAAACTGCCGGCAAAACAAAATCCAGTTCGCGATCGCTGTGGAACGGCGCGATTTCGTTCGGCCTCGTGCACGTGCCTGTGTCGCTCTACTCCGCCACGGCCGAGGACGACGTGGATTTCGACTGGCTGGACAAACGCACGCTCGAGCCCGTGGGCTACAAGCGCGTCAACAAGCGCACCGGCAAGGAAGTCGAGCGCGAAAATATTGTGAAGGGCGTCAAGCTGGAGGGCGACGAGTACGTCGTGCTGTCCGACGTCGAGATCAAGAACGCATATCCCAAGCGCACGCAGACCATCGCCATCGAGACCTTCGTGAAGGCGGCCGAAGTGTCGTTCGTCTATCTCGAGAAGCCTTACTACCTTGCGCCGGCGGGCAAGGCAGGACGCGTCTATGCGTTGTTGCGCGAAGCATTGAAGAGTGCCGGCGTGATCGGCATTGCGCGCTTCGTTCTGCACAACAAGGAGCACTTGAGCGCGCTCATTCCTGTCGGACCGGCATTGATGCTGGGCACGATGCGATGGGCTTCGGAAATCCGCTCGAACGACGCGCTGGATTTGCCGAAAGAGGGCGCTGCCGCCAACGGTTTGAAGCCGGCCGAACTCAAGATGGCGGGGCAACTGATCGACGAGATGACCGCCCAGTGGAAGCCGCAAGAGTTCAAGGACGATTTCACCAGCGCCATCTATGCACTTGTGAAGAAGAAGGCCAAGGCCGGAAAGACGGCGATGGTGAAGCCGATCGAAGAGGCGCCCGATCTCGGCAGCTCCAACGTTGTGGACTTGAGCGAACTGCTGCGCAAGAGCCTTGCGGGAAAGGCGAAGAAGACTCCTGCCCGCGCAAGGAAGGTCGCTTAGGCCAACCATCGATTTTCAGCGAAAGGATGTTCGCGCTTGTTTTCGACCCGTTGGTAGACTCGATCCGTTTCGGAGATCTTCGTGAAAACTTTGCGCCTCGCGTCGCTGGCTGCTGTTGTTGCCGCTGTTCTCGCGTTCGCAGGAGCGCCTGCATCGGCCCAAGACCTCACTCTCAAATCCGGCGAAAGCAGCGACTTGTTCGGTGTCTACTGGATAGCAAACTGCAAGTCGATCCTGAAAGGCTTCGGCGGTGTCGACATCGTGAGCGGCCCTCCCGAATTGAAGGCTTCACTGCGCGAAGAGCCGGTCGCCGCCAAGCGGCAGGGTTGCGCGGAAAAAGTGCCGGGCGCGATGGTTGTGCTCTCGCTGGCCCCGATCGCGAAGGAGTGGGAAGGAACGGTCCGACTTCGCGTTCGCTACTCCACGGAAGAAGGCGACAAGCAGAGCAACCACATGGTCAAGGTG
>Ga0265314_10004464_pt1 | contig 12982 bp, 18 predicted proteins | sample 4126metaG_FD_203106 | JGI IMG/M metagenome (GOLD analysis project Ga0265314, IMG submission 203106) | Rhizosphere microbial communities from Carex aquatilis grown in University of Washington, Seatle, WA, United States - 4-1-26 metaG | ecosystem: Host-associated > Plants > Roots > Rhizosphere >... | reverse complement strand
GGGTTTTTTTCGTTTCTTTGGAACCGTCGCCGAGGCTGAGCAGGCGGCGTGAGATGGCGAGCCGGGCGTTTTTGCCCAACCGACTAACTCCACGAGGACGGGCGAGGACGCCCGTCGCTCCACTAATTCACTTTAAAAAGAAAAGCGGCCGGTGCCGGCCGCTTCTATTCCGAATTTTGGTTGTGGCCTAGACGCCTTTGACGTTCTCCGCCTGCCAGCCCTTGGGGCCTTTGACTACGTCGAACTGAACTTGTTGACCTTCCTGCAAGCTGCGAAAGCCGTTTGCCTGGATGGCGGAGAAGTGCACGAAAACGTCCTCACCATTCTGGCGGCTGATAAAACCATAGCCCTTGGCGTCATTAAACCACTTTACTGTTCCTGTTTCCATGATGTTGCCCGTGTTCCTTTGGTTGAAGTATGCGCTGGAACTCGCAGGATAGTGCAGGCAGGTCACGCTGTAGAGCGGGGTACTGCTGACAACCGCAAAGATCAAACGCAGCTAAATTGTACATATCCAAAGGTAAATGGCTAGAGGATTCTGTGCTTACGGAGGTAATCAGCCTTGGTTCGGGGAAGCGCCCGGTCCCTGACACCGCCCGCGAAATTTCCTGTCTCAACTTTCCATTTCCTTTGTATTGAGCTGAAAAATAAGGCTGATCGCTTTTTGGCGGGCTTTGCTCCCGATAGGATTGAGAGAATATGGGATTGACAGAATGAGAGTTCCCTCCTCGTTCCGGTTCCCCGCCGACGCGCATGGTGTACTCTTCCTGACCGTTCCCAAAAAGATTTCCGAACAAATCGGCGAACCGTTCGATCTTGAGGTGTGAGGGGCGGCGAGTGGCAAGCGCACAGGCGATCGGAGAAGCGAGAGACGTGCCGGCAGACATAGCGACAAGCGCAGCCGAGAACGACCGCGACCTCGAATGCGCTGTCCGGGAGCACGCCAGGCTTGTGTATCGGATCGCGTATTCGATTCTGCGGAATCACCATGACGCGGAGGATGTCACGCAAGAAACATTCGTGCGCGTGCTGCGTTATCGCAGAAAACTGGCGGGAGTACGCAATCCTCGAACCTGGCTGGCTCGAATCGCGTTTCGAGCCGCCCTGGAACGGAAGCACAAAGCGGGCAAGGTCAGCTTTGAGGATCTGGACGACACAGCGCCGCAAGTCCGTTCCCGGGCGCGACCGGCCGACGAAGCGCTGCTCGGAGCGGAAATGAGCGGGCAGGTGGAAAAGCTGATCGCGGCTTTACCGGCCAAGCTGCGCGACCCGCTGAGTCTTTCGGCGCTTGAAGAAATGTCGCCTGCCGAGGTCGCGGAGGTACTGGGCATCAACCAAGCGGCGGTGCGGTCGCGGTTGTTTCGGGCCCGGCAGATCCTGCGCGAAAAACTCGCGAGCGTTCTGGAAGGAAGATATGGAATCTGAAAAGCGGGAACGACTCATCGCTGATTTGCACATCGACGATTTGCTGGACAACGCGCTCAAGCAGTATGGCGCAGCCGAGCCGCGGGCCGGGTTGGAAGACCGGGTTCTGGCCAGAATTCAAGCTGAGGCCCAGGCCGAGGGCAGACAGGTGAGGCCGCGAAACTGGAGTTGGTGGCCGGCCGCCATCGCATGCGCCGTGCTGCTGTTGAGCGTCGCGGCCGCGTTTCTCGCGCGAAGCCGTCATGCGGATACATCGGTTGCCAAGAGCCACGCTCCTGCGGTTTCCGCGCCGCGCCCAATTCCCGAGAAGGCACCAGAGAGCGCCCCGGAAAAAGTCATGGCGAAGGCCAGTCCGCGCGCTGGGAGCGACGGGCGTCCCTTCGTCGGGGTCAGGGCGGACTTTCGCCCGTCGGGCAGACGCGGTTCTTCTCAACCGCTCCGTTTGGAGCAGTTCCCTTCGCCGCGTCCTTTAAGCGAACAGGAAATCATGCTGGCTCGATTCGTTGAACAATTTCCGCGCGAGGCCGCGATGATCGCCAGAGCGCAGACCAAACTGTTGGCGCAGGAAGAGGAAGAGATGCAGCGGGAAGCGCCTTTAGACAGAGAAGTTCCACAGAATTCACAGGAGCAGAATCCATAAGGAGAACAAAATGAACCGACAGATGGTTGCAAGGCTTGGCAAATTGTTGTTGATCGCAGTTTTCTGCTGGTGCGTACCGTTCAGCGGCGCGCAGGAGCAGGAGGCAGCAAAGAGGCCGGAGGAACAACTAAAAAAGCCGGTCAATGCTTACCGCCTCGACTTCTCCGTGAACGAGATGGAAGATGGCAAGAAGATCAACTCCCGCCAGTACTCCATGTATCTGAAGGCCAATGACTACAGTGAGATCAAAATTGGCACACGGGTTCCAGTCGAAGCGGCGGCGGGGAAAGACGTCTTTCAGTATGTCGACGTTGGAACGTCCATCCGGGGAAAGGTAGAAGAACGGGAAAACGGGCTGCTGCTGGATGTAAATTGCGATACCAGTCGCTTCGCAGATCCCGAACGGGCGAAAACCAGCAGCATTCCTCTCCTTCGCCAGGTTAGGATTAGTGGCAGCACAGTAGCCTGTGTGGGCCAGCCAATCGTGATCGGCAGCGCGGACGATCCCGACTCTAAGCGTCAGTATCAGCTTGAGGTCACGGCCACTAGACTCAAATGACTTCAGGAAGTTTGTCATTCCGCCGGGCATTGTCAACCTGACCCCAAGCGGCGCCGAATGGAAAGGACCTACGCGTTTGCATCAGTCCCAATGCATAGGTCCTTCGCTTCGCTCAGGATGACAACTAATAAGTCAAAATGACAACTAATAAGTCAGGATGACAACTAATAAGTCAGGATGACAACTGATAGGACTAATAGGGAGGATGACGATTCATGAAAGGTATCGGTCGTGTCTGCTTCGCCTGTCCGTTGTCACGCGAGCGGACGGGCTACAGCGCCGCGGCCTGCTCGCGCCTCCGCGCCTGGATCTCGATATAGACGTTGATCAGCGAAACGGCGGCTGGGGTCACGCCGGGAATGCGCGAGGCTTGGCCTAGCGTCTGGGGGACGACTTTTCCCAGCTTCTCTTGCATTTCGCGCGACAAGCCGCTGACGGCGCGGTAATCGAACCAATCGGGAATGCGGCGCTGCTCGGCCTTCTTCAGGCGGTCGATGGCGCGCTGCTGCTGGTCGAGATATCCGGCATACTTGATTTCAGTTTCGACGGATTTTAGCTCGTTGCGGATTTCGGACGAAAGACGGACTGTGCCGGAATCAACGCTAGAAACATCAACCGCGGAGGACGCCGAGTTCGCAGAGGAATCTCTTTCGAAAAACCGGGGCGCGAGATCCTTTAGAACTGGCGTGAGTTGTTCTACGGTGATCTCGGGGCGCTTCAGCAACTGCGCTAGCGGCTGGCCGACGGCGGAAGACAGATCCTGCGGACTTGTTGCGCTGTCGGCGACTGCGGTCGAGCTGCGCTCGACTGGACAGACGGGGGCGGCTGTCCCTACGCGGAGGGGCGAGGACGCCCGGCCCTCCACCGGCAATTGGTGGTTGATTTGCTCCACCATCGCTGGCGTCAACTTCATCGTCTCCAGCAGGTGCTTCACTTCCTCCAGCCTTTGCTGTTTCGCCTCGAAGTCCTTCCACGCTTCATTCGAGATCAGGCCCACGCGGCGGCCATGCGGAGTCAGCCTGCGGTCTGCATTGTCGATCCGCAGATGCAAACGAAACTCTGCCCGCGAAGTAAACATCCGGTAAGGCTCGTTGGTCCCTTTCGAAATCAGGTCGTCGATCAGAATCGCGGTGTAGGCTTCGGTGCGATCGAGCACCAGCGGAGGCTCTTTCTTCACTTTCAGGGCGGCGTTAATTCCCGCCATGATTCCCTGGCATGCCGCTTCTTCGTAGCCCGATGTCCCGTTGATCTGACCGGCGAGAAATAGTCCCGCGATCTTTTTCGTTTCGAGCGTGCGCCGGAGTTCCGTGGGATCGATGGAATCGTACTCAATGGCGTAACCGGGCCGCATCATCTCCGCGCTATCGAGCCCCGGAATCGACTTTAAGATCGCTAGCTGCACATCAATTGGCAGCGAAGTGCTCATGCCATTGACGTAGATTTCGTGTGTGTTCAGGCCTTCGGGCTCCAAAAAAAGCTGATGCGTCAGTTTGTCGGGGAACTTGACGATCTTGTCTTCAATCGACGGACAGTAGCGCGGGCCGGTCGATTGAATCTGCCCGCTGTACATCGGCGAGCGATGCACGTTTTCGCGAATGATGCGATGCGTCTCTTCGGTGGTAAACGCGATGTAGCACGGCACCTGCGAGTCGTGATGCGCAACGCGCCGGGTGCGAAAGCTGAACGGAGTTGGATCGAGATCGCCGGGCTGGCGCTCAAAGCGCGACCAGTCAATGGTGCGGCCGTCTAGACGCGGAGGCGTGCCGGTCTTGAGGCGGCATCCGCGCAGGCCGAGTTTCTTGAGCGCCTCGCCGAGCAGGACCGCTGCCGGTTCTCCCGAACGTCCCGCTGGATACTGCTGCTCGCCGCAGTGAATCAGGCCGTTAAGAAAAGTTCCAGTGGTGATGATGACCGCATCGGCGGAGACGCGGCGGCCGTCGCGGAGGAGGATGCCGCGGATGCGGTCGTTGGCAGGACAGTCGTTGGTCGCTGGTCGTTGGTCGTTAGCAACGTCGTTCGCTGTTCGTCGTTCGCCGTTCGCAACTTCAGATTCTTCGCTTCGCTCGGAATGACAATTTTCATCGGGACCCGCGAACGACGAACGACTAACGACCAACGACTGCTCGTTAGCGAACGACTCCACCACCACATCCACTACCTCCGCCTGCTTGATGGTTAGGTTCGGCTGCGACTCCAGGACTTCGCGCATCTTCAGACGGTAGGCCTGCTTGTCGCACTGCGCCCTCGGCGACCAGACGGCGGGCCCACGCGAAGTGTTGAGCAGACGAAATTGGATTCCGACGGCGTCCGTGATTTCGCCCATGATGCCGCCCAGGGCGTCCACTTCGCGCACCAAGTGCCCCTTGGCGATGCCGCCGATGGCGGGGTTACACGACATTTGCGCAATTAGATCGACGTTCAGCGTGTAGAGAGCGGTCTTCAGCCCCATGCGCGCGGCAGCCATGGCGGCTTCGCATCCGGCATGACCGGCGCCCACCACCACTACTTCGAAATGTTCGTCAAACGTCCGCATGCGCGCCTGTTCAGGACCCACAACAATGGAGGGAACTGCTTGGTCGATTGTAACAACGTTGCTCTCAGGTGTTGACGCAAGGGAAATGAGGTGACCCACTCGCCGCGTATTTTACGACGAGTGGGTCGCCCCGCCGTCATCGATAAGAAGGTGGCAAGGGGTTGCGATCGATGAATGACCGCTGGTGCCAATAGGGGTAGGCAACTTGCGGCGCGCTGGCCTCGTCGAGTTTTGCGACCTGCGCGCTCGACAGCGTAAAGCCGGCTGCGGCCAGGTTGTCGCGCAGTTGCTGCTCATTGCGCGCGCCGATGATCACGCTAGCGACCGTCGGTTTTCGCAGCAGCCAGTTTAGAGCCACCTGGGGCACCGTCTTGCCCGTTTCAGCCGCGACCGCTTCCAGCGCGTCGACCACTTTGTAGAGGTATTCGTCGGCGACCTGCGGACCAACTTCCGCGGTCTTATGCAGCCGGCTCACGCTCGGCAGCGGCTGACCACGGCGGATTTTGCCGGTCAAACGGCCCCATCCCAGCGGGCTCCAGATAAGAGCGCCCAAACCTTCCGCGTAAGCCTGCGGCATCAACTCCCACTCGTAATCGCGGCCGACGAGCGAGTAGTAAACCTGGTGCGCGGCGTAGCGAGCCCATCCAAAATGCTCGCTGATGTCGATGGACTTCTGCAGATGCCATCCCGAGAAGTTCGACGCCGCGATATAGCGCACCTTGCCGTCGCGCACAAACTGGTCGAGCGTGTTTAAGGTCTCTTCGACCGGCGTTAAAGCATCGAAGCCGTGCATGTGATAGACATCGATGTAATCCGTCTTCAGCCGCTTCAGGCTGCCATGGATTTGCCGAGTCAGATGAGCGCGCGACGATCCGGAGTTGTTAGGCCCGTTGCCGAACGGGAAGGTCGCCTTGGTCGAGATTAGGATGCTTTCGCGCGGCAGGTGCTTGATTGCCTCGCCCAGAATCTCCTCGGAACGCCCATCGGAGTAAACGTCGGCGGTGTCGAAAAAATTGACGCCTGCTTCGATACAGAGATCGATGAGCCGAGTAGCTTCCGCTACGTCCGTCTCACCCCAAGCGCGGAAAAACTCATTTCCGCCCCCAAAAGTCGCGGTGCCGAAACACAGCACCGGAACCTTCAATCCACTCTTGCCCAGTTGTCGGAATTCCATAAACAGTTTGACGGTCAGCAACTCCCTGCGGTCGCAAGGTTTTTATCGTTGGCCGCTGCGCAAGAAATCTCACGCGGGCGGCGTGTGTTCAAAGGGGAGCTTGGTGAATCGCGCCTTATCGATCTCGATCACCAGCGCCACTCTTCCCTCGGGATTGCGGAAGGGAAAGGGCTTCCCCGTGTACTTGATCGAGGTGGGGTCCCCGTACTTGAAGTCGCCATCGGGACGGCGCTCGACTACACGGCCACGAAGCTGCGCCTCTTTATACGGGTCGTGGAAATCGACGATCGAGAGTGCAATCCGCGGATCGCGCCGGGTGTTCTTCGCTTTGAGCGAGCTTTCCCCGGTACAGATCAGAACGCGGTCGCCTTCACGGCCCACCCAAACCGGTACGCTCTGCGGCGAGCCGTCGGGCATGAGAGTCGCGAGATGGGCAAAGTTAGGGCCATCGAGCAAAGCCCGGATTTCGTCGGAAAGCGGAATCGCCATGAAATCCTCCTCGTAAGGAAGTGATGAACAAATTTATCACTTCGATGCAACCGGGGCGATGGAAGGCAGTTTCGCTGCCCTACAACTGCTGCGCCAGGTAGTTGGCGATCCCCATTTCCTTGATGGAATGAAGCTGAGCCTCGAGGTAGTCAGCGTGGCGCTCTTCGTCCAGAATCATGCGCTCGAATAGAGCCTTGGAGCCGTCGTCGCTGGCCTGGATGCAGACTTTCGCAGCCTGGTTGTATTGACGCACCGCATCCTGCTCGTCCTTGAAATTGATTTCCATTTGCTGCTGCACCTTGCTGCCGAGCTGAGGCTTCAGTCCAACCTCCACGGTGGGTATAGCGTCGAGAAAAATTATGCGTTCAATGAGTCCTTCCGCGTGCCGCATCTCCTCGATGGCCCGCTCTTTTGTGCGCGCGCCCAGGCGCTTGTAACCCCAGTTCTGGCACATCTCCGACTGCGTCATGTACTGCACAATTGCCGTTAATTCCGAGCTTAGGGCGGAGTTCAACTCCGCGATCACCTTTTCGTTGCCGTGCATGGTATTGCCCTCCGTCGTCCCTTATATCGCGTGGGACAATGGCGGCGATGTGACCAAAAGCACACGGGCGTGGCAGGCGGAAGGAGGTTGCTAATTGGGGACTGACACTGCACTTTGCTGCGCTTTCGTGCAGTTGACGCCTTATCTGTTCCGCGCTTAGGATACTTGTTTGACTTCAGGCGGGATAGGTGCCCTGTAAGGCGCCACTTCTTGTTGTCGGCAGGCAGTAATCGCAGGCAGTAATCATGGATAAGAAGAAACTAGAGACGTTCAGAAAAAGACTGGAAACCCGGCGCAACGAGCTGCGCCACATGGTTGTCCGCAATCAGCAGGACGGCCGTACCGCCGACGATGAGGCCACGCAGGACGTCGCCGATCGCGCCGCCAGTTCCTACAACAAGGAATTCCTCTTCAGCCAAAGCAACAACGACCGCCAGTTGCTCAATATGGTGGATAGCGCTCTCGCCCGCATCCGCGAAGGCAGCTTCGGAGAATGCGTCTCCTGCGGCAAGGAGATCAACGCCAAGCGCCTCGAAGCCGTGCCTTGGACCCGCCATTGCATCGAGTGCCAGGAAAAGGCTGAGAAGGGCCTGCTCGAAGCCGCGCAATAATTTCAGCTAGAGGTCTGCGTATGGCGCGGATAGTTGTGTATGCCCACCCTATACGTGGAGAATGTGCCCAAAGACCTCTACGAAGCTCTGCGCGCCCGCGCCCGCAAGAACCGGAGTTCCATCGCCGCCGAGGTGATTGAGCTGCTGGAGCAGTTCGTCCCCACCTCCGCAGAGTTGCGGCGCCGGATGCGCGCGTATGAAGCATTGAGGAAAGTGCAAGCGTCCACTCCTCCCGGCCCGGGACCGTTTCAGAGCACAGAGGAAATGATCCGCGAGGACCGCGGACGGTGACCACCTGCGTGGTGGATGCCTCTGTCGCCGCGAAGTGGGTTCTGCCCGCGGCTGGCGAGCTGCTTCTCGACCAGGCGAATCATTTAATCGAACGGCACGTGAAGCGCGATTTGCAACTGCTGGTGCCGACTCTGATCGAGGCGGAGATGGGCAATGTTCTCTGGAAAGCGGTGCGGCGCAAACGCATCAGCCAGCAGCGGGCCGAGAATTCCATGCGGTGTTTTATTGAACTTGGGATACAGGCTATCCCTACCTGCGACCTGCTCGACCGGGCGTTGCAGATCGCTGTGGATGGGACCGCAGCTTTTACGACAGCCTGTACGTCGCATTGGCACTTGCCACCAAGACGGAACTCATTACCGCCGATGAGCGCCTGGTGAACGCGCTCGGAAGCCGCTTCCCCGTGCGTTGGCTGGGAAGTTTCTAGCAAACATTTCCGCAAAAGGCCCAGACGCACGTCAAGAGACTCAGATGTGAGTTGGGCCGTTTCGTTTTCAGTGGGTGCGCACTCACTTCATCCCGAGCGCCTTGAGCGCTGCGTCGTCCGCCACTGCTTTCCCATCTTTTTTCGTGACCACACCGAACGATCCCGAGTAGTCCCACATTGTCCAGCCGATGCCGTTGCGCTCGAACGCCGACCGCACATCGTGCAACCATGCGGCTCGGTCCTGCGGATCGGAGTACTCGCGATAGACGCCAAACTCGTTGCACACCAGTGGAACCTCGCGCCGCCGCGCCCAATCCGCCGCTTGCTTCATTTCGGATTCAATGCGGGCAGCATCCCAGTGATCGCGGCCATAGCGGATCACCTGCAGCCGGTCGACTTCGTCGGGCACCAGCGCTGCCGCGCGTTCCGCCGACTCGGGACTCGACGGGTATTTCAAGCCGCGCAGCCAGTGCCAGTAATACGCTCCCCAAGTCGCGCCCTGATGGGTGAAAATGTGCGGCTCGTAAAAATGGAAGTTGTAAATGATATTCGAGTCGTGCAACGGCTCTTGAAAAATGAGCTCGTCGTCATCGGACCAGCGCGCGCCTGCCGCTATGATGGTGTGCTGCGGCGCGCCCTCCCGGATCGCCGCCGCCAGCTTGGCTTGCACACCCAGCCAGCGATAGCGATCGGTGAACTCCGGCTCATTCAGAATTTCCAGAAAGACGCGGTCCGCGTCCCAGGTGGAGTAATGCGCGGCCAGCGCCCGCCAGAAATCGGCAAACTCCTCGACGGAATCATCGTCCTTTGCCAGCTGCGCCTTGAAATCGCTCTCCGGATGCAAATCGATCACGACGGCCAGCCCGTGATCGAGGATCATCTTTACCGCTGCATCCAGAGACGCGAGATACTCCGGCGGAATTTTATTGGGCTCGCGCGCGCTAAACATGGGCTGCGGATTGACGCTCAGGCGCGCGTGATCGAAGCCCATCGACTTGATCAGCGCGATGTCTTCGGCGGTCGTCCAAGACTGAAAATGTTCCGGCGTGTAGCCGCGCTTGTCATAGACCTGCGCGAACCATTCGCTGGCGTTGATTCCGCGTTTCAATTTTTCAGCCCGCGCGAACGCCAGTGAAGGCTTGGCGCTCGCGGCGACGCTAGTCTGTGCCACTGCACAACCTGCGAACAAACCTGACAACAATAAGAATGCGACCTGTAATTTCATTCGACTCATCGTCACTCGATCGATCTTCATTCGCTTCATTGCCGGCAATCCCTTCTGGATTGATACACTGACAACCACGACCAAAGACTAGCCTATGATTCCCTGCCAGCGCCATCTTTTCGATATTCCCGACGACGTCGCCTACCTGAATTGCGCCTACATGTCGCCGCTGATGAAGCCGGCACTGGAGGCGGGAACCGCGGGGCTGGCGCGCAAAGCGCACCCGTGGGAACTCACTCCCGACAAATTCTTTACCGGCTCCGATGAGTTCCGGGCGACCGCCGCGCAGCTGCTCGGCTGCTCAGCCGATTGCATCGCTATCGTTCCCTCGGCCAGCTACGGCATCGCGACCGCCGCGCGAAATCTGCCCGTCAAGAAAGGCCAGAGCGTTCTGGTGCTGGAGGAGCAATTTCCGTCGAACTACTATCCGTGGCAGCGTCTGGTTGGGGAAAACAGCGCGTCTCTGAAGGTCGTTCCGTGGCCTGATAATCATGACTGGACCGCGGCAGTGCTGAATTCGCTAACTGCCGATGTGGCCATTGCCGCGCTTCCGCACGTGCAGTGGACGAGCGGCGGACGGCTCGACCTCGTCCGCATCGGCGAAGCCTGTCGCAAGATCGGCGCCGCGCTCGTTCTCGATCTCACACAGTCGCTGGGCGCGCTGCCCTTCAGCGTTGGCGGTTTGCAGAATGGCGTGCAGCCGGATTTTGCCGTCGCCGCCAGCTACAAATGGCTGCTGGGGCCCTATTCCGTTGGGCTTCTGTATGTCGCTCCCAAATGGCAGGACGGAATACCGCTGGAGGAAAATTGGATTCAGCGCGCCAACGCCCGCGATTTCTCGAGCCTCATCTTGTACACAGAAAGTTACGATGCGGGCGCGCGGCGCTTCGACATGGGGGAGCGCTCGAACTTCGCGCTGCTGCCGGCCGCCGTGCGCGCCATGAAGCAGTTGCTGGAGTGGGACGTCGCGCAGATTTCGGAAACGGCCGGAGCGCTCAACCGTCAGCTCGCAACGGCCGCTGCGGAACTCGGATTCTCGTCTCCACCCGAGGATCTGAGGGCTCCGCACTACCTCTGCCTGCGAAAAAAAGACGGCATCCCGCGAGATCTCCCGGAAAAGCTCGCGCGTGAAAAAGTGTTTGTCAGCGTGCGCGGCAGCTCCATCCGCGTGGCGCCGAACGTGTATAACTCGGCGGCCGACGCCGAGCGGTTGATCTCATGCCTGCAGCGGAACGCTGGCTGACCCGTGCAATCGGCGGAATTTCGGCGAGCAGAATTCCGACGAGCACGGGTCGCGAAATGACCAAAGGTCTAGCACGCGCGGACGACACTTTCGGCAGCTTTCCGAGCGGCACCTAGCCTCGCTAAAGTGGTTCGATCCGGCCTCGACGGTGCGGGTACAGGAGGAGCCATCCTGCGATGAACCTGCCGCAATGGTTCAACCAGCACGCGATCCCCTTCACGCTGATCATGGCCTACATTCCGCTGATTGCGACGGTGGTGACGACCGTCATCAGCCTCATACTGGCGCGGGCCACATTGCGCTACACGGAGTCCAGCGACCGGAGCCTGGCGCTGGCGCGCGAGCAGTTCGAGCGCGAATGGGCGCCGGAGCTGCACATTAAACTGGAGCGGCTGTCCGCCCGCGACGCAAGAATCCTGGCCACGAATCTGGCGAAAATCTCGGTCCTGATGCAGATGGTGCAACTGCGCAAGCTGTCGATGGCGGTTCCCTCTTTGCGATGCTTCCTCAATGAACCGCTGGTCGGCGGCACCACGTGGAGCGAAGATCTCGGGAAGCGCCTTTTTGCCTGCACCGGCGAGAATTACGAGGGCCAGATCGCGGTATCCATAACTTTTTATGCCGCGGGCCGCATGTACCGTACCGACTGGTTCCGTTTTCAGGTTCAGGTCCACAATAGCCAACTGCTCAAGCTCGATCCGGTGAATATCTCGGCGCGGCGGGTGCGCGTGCTGGAGTCCCGCAACGGCAAGGGAAACACGCGCCGTGAACTGGTGCGGGATGTGGTCGTTGTCGGAGACGCCGAAACCGACGGGGATGCGGCTAAAGCGGAAATCGGCTCGCGGGAACGATAATGATGAAGGGCAGCTCGGCTTGCATTTACCCGCGTGTGGCTCGGTAAGTGCTTTCTATTTCAGCGCAGCCGCTCGGCGCTGTGCCAGCGACGCCGCTTCGGTGGACGGATTTTCCTTGGCCACCTGGTCGTAGAGCTTCTTGGCTTCGTCTGGCTTCTGCTGCGACTCGTAGAAGCCGGCGAGTTCAATCTGCGCGGTTGCCTTACTGACGACGATCGTCGGCTTATCGATCAACTGCTTATAAAGATCGACTGCCTGCGCGCCCTTATTCTCGGCGCGATAAACCGAGGCCAGCGCGAATTTGCCCAGGGCCGCCAGGTCGGAGTTCGAAGAATTGGCTGCCTGCTGCAGACTGCGCTCAGCCGCCGCGTTGTCGCCAAGCTGCGAGGATGCCAGTCCGACAAAATAGCGCGCTATGTCGGCAGTGTGAGTGTGGGGATACTTATCGACAATGCCCTGGAACTGTTTGCGCGCGGTGGTGGCGCGCTCCGTGGACGACGCGAAGCTGTCGTACCCCGGTTGCGCTGGCACGCCTGCGGGACGCACCGGCGTTTCAAAGGTACGGACCGCCGTCGAAAGTTCGGCGCTCGCCTTTTCGTCCTGGGAGTTGACGTAATACCAGCCGCCAAACGCGATGGCTGCGATGGCAATCACCGCAATCGCGATGACGATGATTTTCGTCTTGTGCTCCTCGCTCCAGTGGGCGGCGTTCTCGGCTGCCTCGAGGGTGACCTTGCTGAAGCGGTCTTGTTTCAGTTGATGCCGGGTCTCTGCGCGCACGGGCTTCCTTCTTCGCTTAAAGGTAGGATGGCAATTGTCCAGTCTAACAGGGTGATTTCGGGAGCGTCAAAGCGAGTGGGGTCGATGGTAGAGCCTACCCACATCGTATCCCCCTGGCGAGGTTGAAGTGTATGAGTGAGAAACGGCGGCGAGAACTGGAGGGGTGCTTATGGGCTCGGTGAGAAAA
>Ga0265314_10004463_pt1 | contig 12985 bp, 15 predicted proteins | sample 4126metaG_FD_203106 | JGI IMG/M metagenome (GOLD analysis project Ga0265314, IMG submission 203106) | Rhizosphere microbial communities from Carex aquatilis grown in University of Washington, Seatle, WA, United States - 4-1-26 metaG | ecosystem: Host-associated > Plants > Roots > Rhizosphere >... | reverse complement strand
CGATCAGCGGGAAAACGCAGCAGGCGTTGCAGGTGCCGCATTCGCGTCCCGGAGCCAGTGCAACCATTCACGAGTGGTATCGCCGCCCTCCGGTGTCGAACATGCTCGTGCTTGTCATGAACTTTCGGCAAAGTTTTCGCTGCTTACAGCCGCTCGCCGCCTTCCACGGGGCCATACCCCGCCGCCGCCCGCTTCTCATTGAGGGTGAGAAAGTCCGCCGCGTTCAGCTTGGCCCACAGTTTCTCGCGCACCTCGGCCAGGGCATCGACGGCGTCGGCATCGAAGCCGAGTCGCAGTTCGTCGCCGAAGCGCGGCGCCAGCCAGCGCGTCAGCGCGGCGGCGCTGCGCGCCACCAGCGGCAGCACGGTCTGGCGCCAGAAGCTGAGATTGGCTTCGGCGTAATTGGCGTAGGTGTTGTCGCCGGGAATGCGCAGCAGCATCGGCGGCACGCCGAAGGCCAGCGCGATCTCGCGCGCCGCCTGGGCCAGGGTGTCGGCGAAATCCATGTCGGAGGGCGCGTAGCTCATCACCTTCCAATCGAGGCCGCCTTCCAGCACCATCGGGCGGCCGGCATTGGCGCTGCCCTGATAGGCGTCTTCCAGCTCACGCTTCAGCCGCGCAAATTGTTCCTCGGTCAGGCCGGGGGCGGTATCCGGCCCCTTATATATAAGTGCGCCGGAGGGGCCGGCGGCGTTATCGAGCAGCGCCTTGCTCCAGGCCGCGCCGGCATTGTGGACCTCCACCGCCATGCCCGCCACCGCCAGCGGCGCCAGGCCGCAATAATCGTCAAGCTGATGAAACAGCGCCAGATGGAGCACCGGCAGGAAGCCTGACGCGTCGCGGGCGATGCGGTAGGCGCGGCCGTCAATCGTGTAGTCATAGGCGGCGGGGCCAGCCGCGCGCGCCCGGCACCACCGTCATGCGGTCGGGCCGCAGCACATGCAGCTCGCGCGGCGTGCCATCCAGCGTCACCGTTTCGAGATAGGAATTGCCCGCCGCCTGCAGGAACGCGTACCAGCGCTCGAACAGGCTGGCGCCGTCTTCCTGCGGATTGGGCTGCGCCAGCAGCGTCAACAGCGGATGACTTTCCAGCTCGGTGGCGCCCTCATAAAGCAGCCAGGGCACCGAGGCCGCGGCGGAGGCGATCTTGCGGATGCAGGCATAGGCGATGGCGTTCTGCATCACCCCATTGCGGACCAGGGCAGCGGTGTCGCGCCCACCCCAGCGCGCCGCGCTCCCCAGCGAAAGAGTCAAAAGGCCGCCGGGCGCCGATTTCTTCTCCGGCGCGCCGCCAAACCTGTGCAAAAACTCGAACATGGGATTCATTCCTTGCAAAGCCGTTCCGCGCTACCCTGGGTGACCGGGAGAATCACTCATGGCGACAAAGACCGCGACCAAGACCGCCACCAAGATGACCGCGCCGCGGTTCGAATATGTGTTGGGCGCCACCGCCGACACCGAGGCGAGCGCCGTCAAGCTGATCTTCCTGGGCACTGACAAGAAGAAGTATGCCGTCGAACTTTCCGCCCATTGCGCGGGCGTGGCCATCGCCGCCGCCAGCGCCACGCTGGGCAGCATCCTGGCGGCGCTGCCGGAAGGCGCCAATCCGCCGGTGCAGCCGGTGGCGGTGGCGGGCGTTCGCCCCCATATGCGCGACAATGGCAATGCCGGACTGATGATCGTGCTGGAAAGCGGGGCAGAACTGCCGCTGGAATTCCAGCGCCAGGACCTGGTCAAGCTTTCCGCCTTGTTCGCCGAGATGGCGGCCTGGGCCTATCCCGGCGAAGGTTACATCGTGCCCGAGATTACACCCGAGATCACATCCGCCTGATCTTCGGATCGCGCGGGCGCCGCTCGAACAGATCCGCCAGCGCCCAGACCAGCGCATCCATGCGGTCGGGGCTCTTGGCACTGCTGCCGTCATACTGGCACATCTGGTCTTCCAGTTCGGCGAAGCCGCCGATGTGATGCACGCGGCCCTGCTCATACAGCGTTGCCGCCGGCGCCGCCCGCACCAGCTTGCCGCGCGAGGAATGCACTAGCGTCACCGGCAGATGGGCGCTGGCCTGCGCCAGCACCGCCCGCACCATCTCGCCGCCCTGGTTGGCTTCGGCGATGATCGCGTCGGCCTGAAAATCCTCATAGTCCTCGGCGGCCCGCGCCGCCCAGGCAGCGGGCGACAATCCGCCCGCCGAACGGTCGGCCAGCACATGGGCGTGACCATCATTGTCGCGTCCCGCCACCACGATGCCGCATTCGTCGCCATGGCTAGCCACGGGCGGATCCACCGCCACCACGACGCGCCGCAGCAGCGGCGCCATCCGCAGCCGTCCCGCTTCGATCCAGGCCCGCTTCCACAGCGCCTGTTCATTGTCCTCGATCAGTTCGCCATCCAGCTCCTGCCGTCCCAGCCGCGTGCCGGCATAGCGGGCGCGCAGATAATCCACGAAACCATGGGCCAGATTGGCCGCGTTCTCCGCCGTGGGGCTCCGCGTCACCACGACATCCGGCGCCGCCAGCAGCGCCTTCAGGGCCGGAATCGCGCGCGGCGTGGTGGTCGGCAGCAGGCGGGGATCGTCACCCAGCCTTAAGCCCATCAGCGCCATGTCCAGCGCCGTCTGCGGCGCCTGCCATTTGGTGAATTCGTCCCCCCAGAGGCAATCGAATTGATAGCCACGAAAAGAATCCGGTTCCGCCGCCGACAGCAAGCGCGCTTCCGCGCCATCGGGCCAGCGCAGCAGAGCGTTGGAAGGTTGGAACGTCACCCCGTCCGCCACTGTCAGCAATCCGGATTCGCCTTCCACCATCACCTGGCGCGCATCGCGCACGGTCGCCCCGATCAGGCCGATGCGCCGCGCCTTGCCGTCTCGCACTTGCCCGGCAATCCATTCGGCTCCGGCGCGGGTCTTGCCGGCGCCCCTTCCTCCCAAAAAAGCCAGATGCGCCAGTCGCCATCAGGCGGAAGCTGCGACTCGCGCGCCCAGAAGCGCCAGTCGCGCAACAGAAACGCCACCTCGGCCTCGTCCAGGCCGTCAAGCAAGCTTTGTCTTCTGTCCGGCGGCAGCGAGTTTATCGAGGCGGCGTTCCAGCGCATCACGGGCGCCCTGTTTGCGTATCTTGGTTTCGCGCACCAGGGCGCGGGCCTGTTCCATCTTGGCAAGCCGCTCCAGCGTCTTTTCCAGCGTCGCCAGGGTGCGGGCGTCGGCCGCCAGCGCCGTGGCGTCGCTCTTCTTGCGCGTGCCGGTGGTCACGCGGGCGAGCTGGGCTTCCAGCTCGGCTTTCAGTTTCTTCACCATCTCATCCAGCCATTCCGAATCTACGGCATCGGCTGAGATGCCGGCTGCCTGCGCCATGTTCCAGACCTGTTGTGAATACGAAAACACCGGCTTTCTTCCGTGAGGCCGTCGCCATAGCGACAGCGTCATGGCGGTGGCCGAACGCGCGCGTGGCGCGCAATGCCCGCCCTCACCCGCGAGGCGGACAGAGGGGGATCAATCAAACCTATTTCCGGGGATGGCGCTTGTGTAAGAAACCGCCGCGCGCCCGTCAACCGCCTGAGGCGATTTCCCTTTTCTATCCAGGGCAAAGGTCTTGAAACTGCCGCAAAATTAAGTGCTCTATCCACCACATGTCCGACGATTGGCTTGAGCAACTTGAAGCCCGCCTGCGCCATTGGGCGCAAATCGGCGAGCCTTATGCTCCCTGGTTCGCGCGCGGCATGGCGGCGCTGGCCGTTCCGCTCGCCCTGCTCTATCTGCTGCCGCAGTTTCTCGGCCTGTTCGCGCCACGGCTCGATCCCAAGCTCGATCTCTATGCGGTGAACCGGCCCATCGCCTTCACCTTCCTCGACGCCGGCGGCAATGATGTCGGCCATCGCGGCGCGGTGGTGGGCGAACGGCTGAAGCTGGAAGACATGCCCGCCTACCTGCCTGCCGCTTTCGTGGCGATGGAGGACCGGCGCTTCTATTCCCACAACGGCATCGATCCCGTCGGCCTCACCCGCGCCCTGCTGCGCGATCTCAGGTCGGGGCATTGGGTGGCGGGCGGCTCGACCATCAGCCAGCAGACCGCCAAGATCGTCTACACCCAGCAGGAACGCACTTTCTCCCGCAAGTTCGCCGAGCTGATTGACGCGGCGGGGCTGGAGAATTCGCTCAGCAAGAAGCAGATTCTCGAACTCTATCTCAACCGGCTTTATCTCGGCAGCGCCTCCTATGGCGTGGACGGCGCGGCACGAACCTATTTCGGCGTTTCCGCCCGCAAGGTGACGCTGGCCCAGGCGGCGATGCTGGCGACGCTGACGCGGGCGCCTTCGGTGTTCTCGCCGCGCCGCGATCTGCTGGCGGCGCAGCAGCGCGCCACCTGGGTGCTGGACGCGATGGTCGATACCGGCGCCATCACGGAAGCGGAAGCGGCACAGGCCCGCGCCCATCCCGCCCTGGTGATGGACCATGCCGGCATCGACGCCCGCAATTATTACCTCGACACCGCCGCCGACGAGGCCAAGCGCCTGGCCGGGCCGAAGGCCAGCGGCGATCTGATCGTCCACACCACGCTGGAACCGCAATTGCAGGAAGCGGCGCGGCTGGCGGCGCTGCGCGCCATCACCAGGAACGGCAAGCGCCTCAAGGTATCGGAAGCGGCGGTGGTGATGATGCATCCCGACGGCGCGGTGGCGGCGCTGCTGGGCGGCACCGACTACGCCTCGTCCGTCTTCAACCGCGCCATGCAGGCCAAGCGCCAGCCCGGCAGCGCCTTCAAGCCTTTCGTCTATCTGGCGGCGCTGGAGGACGGCATTTCCCCCTGGGAGACGCGCAATGACGAGCCGGTGGACATCAACGGCTATCAGCCGGCCAATTTCGGCAACAATGAATATGGCACCCTGACCCTGGCCGACGCCCTGGCCCATTCGGTCAACACCATCACCGTCAAGCTGGGTCAGGAAGTCGGCATTCCCAAGGTGATCGCGGTCGCCAAGCGGTTGGGCATCACCTCGCCCCTGGCCGACAATGCCAGCCTGGCGCTGGGCACCAGCGAAGTGACGCCGATCGAACTGACGTCGGCCTATGCCAGCTTCGCCAATGGCGGCTTCACGGTGGCGCCCTATTTCGTCATCCAGGTGGACGGCAATGGCGGCACCGTCACCTATTACAAGCGCACCGCGCCGCAGCCCAAGCGCGTCATCGATGCGGTGGTCAACCGCGACATGCTGGCGATGCTGTGGAATGTGGTGGTGTTCGGCACTGGCGCTTCGGCGCGGCTGCCGGACCGCGAGGCCGCCGGCAAGACCGGCACCACCCAGGATTCGCACGACGCCTGGTTCATCGGCTTCACCACCGACTATGTCACCGGCGTCTGGGTCGGCAATGACGATTCCTCGCCCACCCGCGGCGTCACCGGCGGCACCCTGCCGGCCCAGATCTGGAAGGAAGCGATGCTGGTGGCGGAGAAGGGCCACAAGCCCGTGGCGCTGGACCGCTCGCCGCCGCAGGAGGCGCGCGAGCAATTGTTGCTGACCGCCACCGATCCGCTGGCGCGGCGCGACGACGAAGCCATGGCGGGCATCCGCAGCATGGTCCCCATCCTCGGCCCGTCGCCGGACGAGGCGGAGCAGCCGCGCCCGTTCGAGCAGGCGCCCCAGGCCCGCCGCCGCCGGGGTGGTATTCTGGGTTGGATATTCGGTGACGACGACGAGGCCCCGCCTCCTCCGCCGCCGGCACCTCCGGCACCTCCATCACCTCCGCCAAGGCGGGAAGCACCTTCTCCGTATCCTCAGTAATTTGATGACCCCCTCCGGCCTTCGCACGCTATCGGCCGCAAGCGGCCTGGCGTGCTACGGCCACCTCCCCCTCTTGTTGCTTCGCAACGAGTGGGAGCCGGGCCTCTGGAATACGAACAGCTCTATTTGCTGATTTCGCGAAGCGGATGGCGGAAAATTTGCTATAAGCCGGGCATGAAACGCGCCCTGCTCGCCCTTGTTCTCGCCGCCGCCGCGCTATCACCCGCTGCCGCCGCCACCAAGATCACCTTCGTCACCGACTGGAAGGCCCAGGCCGAGCATGGCGGCTTCTACCAGGCGCTGGCGGAAGGGCTTTACGCCAAGCGCGGCCTCGACGTGAAGATCGTGCAGGGCGGCCCGGACGTGAACGTGCCGCAACTGCTGGCGGGGGGCGCCGCCGATTTCGGCATGGGCTCCAACAGCTTCATCTCCATGAACATGGTCAAGCAGGGTCTGCCGATCCGCGCGGTGATGGCGATCTTCCAGAAGGACCCGCAGGTGCTGATGAGCCATCCGCGCCGCGACATCAACACGCTGGCGGACATGAAGGGCAAACCGGTGCTGGTCTCCGCCGCTTCGATGACCGCCTTCTGGCCCTGGCTGAAGGCCAAGTTCGGTTTCGCCGATTCGCAGATCCGCAAATACAGCTTCAACCTGGCGCCCTTCATCGTCGATCCCAACGCCATCCAGGAAGGCTATCTCACCAGCGAGCCGTTCACGGTGGAGCAGCAGACCAAGTGGAAGCCCAGAGTCTTTCTCTTGGCCGATTACGGCTATCCCGGTTACGCCAACATGGTGCTGGTGCCGCAGAAATGGATCGACAGCAATCCCAAGGCGGTGCAGGCCTTTGTCCAGGCCACGCGCGACGGCTGGCTGCACTACCTGAATGAGAATCCCAGCAAGGGCAATGCGCTGATCAAGCAGGCCAACCCGGAAATGACCGACGCCATCATCGCCCAGGCCATCGCCAAGATGAAGCAGTACAATCTTGTGCTGTCGAGGGATGGGCAGGATTTCGGCCTGGGCAGCATGACCGAACGGCGCTGGCAGACCTTCTATGACACCATGGTGTCGGAAGGGCTATATCCGAAAGGCCTGGACTACAAGAAGGCCTTCGAGTTGCGCTTCACCCGCAATACTTTTCAGAATTTTCAATAGCCGCCCAAATGTCATGGCCCGCGAAAGCGGGCCACCCGGTGACGCATGGCTGGTGTCTATTACGTCTATATTTTTGCCAGCGAGCGGAATGGACCGCTTTATATTGGCGTCACCAACGACCTGGCACGCCGGGTATGGGAGCATCGCGAGGGACTGGTGCCCGGATTCACGAAAACCTATGGTGTCCGGCAATTAGTCCGTTACGAATTGTTCGAAGATGTGCGTAACGCGATAGATCGAGAAACGCGCCTGAAGAAATGGAAACGGCAGTGGAAAATCGACCTCATTCAGACACACAATGTCTTTCGGGACGATTTGTACCGAACCATCAACGGATGAGCGGTCCCAACTGGATGGCCCGCTGTTGCGGGCCATGACAAGCTTGATGCTGAATATTTCCCGCTTAGCCAAACGCTTCCCCAATGGCGTCGAAGCGCTGGCCGAACTTTCCTTTTCCTTGAACGGCGGCGATTTCGTTTCCCTGCTCGGGCCTTCCGGCTGCGGCAAATCCACAGCGCTGCGGATTGTGGCGGGTTTGCTGGCAGCGGACAGCGGCGCGGTGAATTTTCCCACCGGCAAGCCGGAGTTGGGCTTTGTTTTCCAGGAACCCACCCTGATGCCCTGGGCGGATGCGCTGACCAATGTCCGCCTGCCGCTGGACCTCAAGCATGGGACTCGCGGCGAAGCCAATGGGCGCGCGGAAAGCGCGCTGGCCCGTGTCGGCCTCAAGGGTTTCGAGCGTGCTTTGCCGCGCGAGCTTTCCGGCGGCATGAAGATGCGGGTCTCCATCGCTCGCGCACTTTGTTCCTTTTTGGGGGCGTCAAAGCCGAGGCTGCTGTTGCTGGACGAACCTTTCGCCGCGCTCGACGAGATCACCCGCGCGGCGCTGAATGACGATCTGCTGCGGCTGTGGCGCGAAGACGGCCTGACCATCCTGTTCGTCACCCATAGCGTGGCGGAAAGCTGCTATCTCTCCGAACGGGTGCTGGTGATGACGCCACGGCCGGGGCGCCTGTCCGCCGACATCGCTCTGCCGAAACAGAGCGAACGCCCGCAGGGCTTTCACTTCTCTCCGCAATTCCTCGATTGCCAGCGCCGCGTCTCGGAAGCTCTGGGGGCCGCATGAGGCGCGCGCTGGACATTCTGTTTCCCCTGTTGTTGGCCGCCACCGTGCTGGCCGCCTGGGAAGCCATTGTCGATGTGAAACAGATTCCGCCCTATATCCTGCCCGCGCCCAGCGCCATTTTCGCCGCGCTGGTGCAGAACTGGTCCAGCCTGTCGGCTTCGATGCTGGTCACCATTTCCGTCACCCTGCAAGGGTTTCTTGGCGCGCTCATCGCCGCCATCGCCCTGGCCATCCTGTTCAGCCAAAGCCGGCTGGCCGAACGCGCGCTCTATCCCTATGCCGTAATCCTGCAGGTGACGCCTATGGTCGCCATCGCGCCGCTGATCCTGATCTGGGTCGGCTTTGATCATATCGACCGGGCGCTGGCCCTGATCGCCGGGATGATCGCCTTCTTCCCCATCCTCTCCAACGCGGCGCAGGGGCTGAAATCCACCGATTTCAATTTGCTCGAACTGACGCGGCTTTACGGCGCCTCGCGCTGGCAGACGCTGGTGAAAGTGCAGATGCCCTCGGCCCTGCCCGCGCTGCTCACCGGCATGAAGATAGGCGGCGTCATCGCCCTGATCGGCGAGGTCACCGCCGAATTCGCCGCCGGTTCCGGCACCGCCTCCGGTCTGGCCTGGCGCATTGTCGAAAGCGGCAACCGGCTGGAGATCGCCACCCTGTTCGCGGCGCTGGCGCTATTGGCGCTGACCGGTATTCTCTTTTTCGCCGCCTTGTCGCTGCTGGAATGGGCGCTGCTGCGACGCTGGCACGAAAGCGCTATGGCTCGATACTGAAGTGGGTGCCGGCCTTGATCGGCGCGGTTTCGCGCATCGCCGCCATCGCCGCCACGCCACAGACCATCGCGCCCGTCATGTACCAGGCAGGCGCCAGCGGTGAGCCGGTGACCTCGGTCAGCCAGGCGGCCGCGTATTGGGCCGAACCGCCAAAGATCGCCACCGCCAGGGCATAAGTGATGCCGAGGGCGCCGGCGCGGCGCGGCGCGGGAAAACTTTCGCAGATATTGGTCAACACCACCGGCGGGAACGAGCCGATGAAGAAAGCCATCAGCCCAACCGCCAGCAGCAACGGGGCAGGCGAGGCCAGCAGCAGCATGACGGTGAAACAGGGAACGCCCAGCAGCAGCGTCATAATCCCGCCCGCCAGCATCACCGGCTTGCGGCCGAAACGGTCACTCAGGGCGCCGCCGCTCAGCGCGCCCAGCATGGCGGCGCTGCCGCCCGCCACGGTGCAGAGAAAAGCCAGTTGCTGGCTCACCCGCAGCGTGTGCTGGGCATAGGTGCCGACGTAATTCATCAGATAGGTCGAGATCGAGGTGGCGGCAATGGTCACTATACCCAGCAGCGCCACCGTCAGCATCGGCATGGCCGGGCGTTCCGTGGCGGTTTCGCGCTCCAGCGTTTCGGGCAGCCGCCGCCGCAGCATCCAGGCAAACGGCACCATCGCCGCGCCCACCAGCATGGCGGCGCGCCAGCCCCAGGCGCCGAACACATCCGGCGGCAGCACACCGCTGAGGATCGTGCCGATCAGCCCGACACAGAGCACCGAGAAATACTGGGTGGCGTTCTGCAGCGAGACATAAAGCCCGCGCCGTTGTCGCGGCGCCGCTTCCAGCAGGAAGGCGGTGGTGGGGCCGACTTCGCCGCCCAGCGCGAAGCCCTGCGCTAGGCGGAACAGCAGTGCCAGCGCCGGGGCGGCAACGCCGATGCTGGCGTAAGACGGCGTCAGCGCCAGCCCGGCAATGGACAGGCCCATCAGCGCGAAAGTGAACAGCATAGTGGGACGCCGTCCGATGCGGTCGCTGAGCGGGCCGATCACCAGCCCGCCCAGCGGACGGGTGAGAAAGCCCGCGCCGAACACCGCCAGGGTCTTGAGCAGGCTGGCGGTCTCCGAACCGCCGGGAAAGAAAACCTGGCCAATCTGGATGGCGAAAAAGCTGAAGACCAGGAAGTCGTAAAATTCGAGAGCGTTGCCCGCCACCACAGCGGCGAGTTGTCCTTTGCTTAGCTTCGCCGTCATGCGTTTGCCCTTCCCGCCAGCAACATGGCGCAAACCCGCCAAAAATAATTACGAGCAATATTGTGTTGTTCAACAAATACCACACCTGCGGCATGTTAAAGTCTTGATTTCGCGCCCCGCTCATGGTTTTTCCCGCCGCATGGCGCAACACCTTTCCGGCCTGCAGATGCTGACCTCCAACCGCCTGAAAAGCGGTGACGTGCTCTATCGCAAGGGCGCGGGCTGGGTGCTGACCCTGGCCGAAGGCGAGGTCTATGCAACCCAAGCCGCCGCCGACGCGGCGCTGGCCGCGGCCAACGCCGAACTCGTCCGCAACGAATTCGTCTCGCCCTATCTCTTCGAAGTGCGCGAGAAGGACGGCGGCATCGTGCCGGTGAAGGAGCGCGAGATCATCCGCGCCGCCGGCCCCACCGTTCATCCCCATACCGGCAAGCAGGCCGGTCAATACCAATGAGTCAGCATCAGAATGCTTAACCCTGTGATGAAATCTGGGCCGGTCGAACCCAACATGTACCGCTATGACGAATTCGACGTGAAGTTCGTGTCGGAGCGGGTGGAACAGTTCGCCGGCCAGGTCGCACGCCGCCTTTCCGGCGCGCTGACCGAGGACCAGTTCAAGCCGCTGCGGCTGATGAACGGGCTCTATCTGCAACTGCACGCCTATATGCTACGCATCGCCGTGCCTTACGGCACGCTATCGAGCAAACAGCTGCGCAAGCTGGCGCACATCGCCCGCACCTATGACAAGAATTTCGGCCATTTCACCACCCGCCAGAATCTCCAGCTCAACTGGATCAAGCTGGTGGACGTGCCGGCGATCCTGCGCGAACTGGCCGATGTCGAGATGCATTGCATCCAGACCAGCGGCAACTGCATTCGCAATGTCACCGCCGACCAGTTCGCCGGCGCCACCGACGAAGAAATCGAAGACCCGCGCCCGCTGGCAGAGATCATCCGCCAATGGTCGAGCCTGCACCCGGAATTCGTCTTCCTGGCGCGCAAGTTCAAGATCGCGGTCGGCGCCGCGCCGCATGACCGCGCGGCGCTCCAGTTTCACGACATGGCCGTGGAAATTGTTCGCAATGCACAAGGCCGTGTCGGCTACAAGGTGATGGCGGGCGGCGGCATGGGCCGCATTCCCTATATCGCCCATGTCATGAGCGAATTCGTCGAGCGTGAGGACATTCTCGTCTATCTCGAAGCAGTGCTGCGGGTCTACAACCAGGACAGCCGCCGCGACAACATCCACAAGCAGCGCATCAAGATCCTGATCAACGCCATCGGCCCGGAGGAAATGCGCCGCCGTGTCGACCGCGAATTCCAGGAACTGAAGGCCATGGGCACGCTGCAACTGCCGCAGGACGAACTCGACCGCATCACCGCCTATTTCGCGCCGCCCAAATTCGAGAGCGGCCTTTCCGACACCATTCCGGAGGCCGGAGCGGATTTCGCCAACTGGGTGAAGACCAATATCAGCAAACACAAGGCGCCCGGTTACGCCATCGCCACCATCACCCTCAAGACTCCGGGCCAGGTGCCGGGCGATGCCACCAGCGAACAGATGGACGTCATTGCCGACCTGATGGACGCGTTCAGTGTCGGCGAAGTGCGCGTCACCCATGAGCAGAATCTGGTGCTGCCGCATGTTCGCAAGAAGGATCTGCCGGTGATCTTCGCCAAGCTGAAGGAACTGGATTTCGCCGCGCCCAATGCCGGGCTGATCACCGACATCATCGCCTGCCCCGGCTTGGATTATTGCGACCTGGCCAATGCCCGCTCGATTCCCATCGCGCAGAACATCGCCAGGAAGTTCGAGAATCTCGACCGCCAGCACCAGATCGGCGAACTGAAGATCAAGATTTCCGGCTGCATCAATGCCTGCGGCCATCATCATGCCGGTCATATCGGCATTCTCGGCGTCGACAAGAAGGGCGTCGAATTCTACCAGCTCCAGCTTGGCGGCTCCAGCGCCGAAGACGCCAGCATTGGCGAGATCATGGGCCCCGGCTTCACCGAGCATGAGATCGCCGGCGCGGTGGAGCGGGTGGTGAACGTCTATATTGCCGAGCGCAAATCCGGCGAGCGCTTCCTCGACACCTATCGCCGCATCGGCATGGAGAAGTTCAAGGCCGCCGCCTATGAGACGGTGGCGGCGTGAGCAAGCTCCTCAAGAGCGGCGCCTTCGCTGCCGACCCCTTCACCGCCGCCGCCGATGACGCCGCCTTGGCCGAAGGCCCGGTACTGGTATCGCTGGCGCGCTTCCAGAAGGAGCGTGAGGGCCTGCTCGCCCGCAACACCGCGCTGGGCGTGCGCCTGCAAAGCCATGAGAATCCGGAAAGCCTAGGCGCCGATGTCCATCACTTCGCCCTGATCGCCCTGGAATTCCCCAAATTCCGTGACGGCCGCGCTTTTTCCTGGGCACGGATGCTGCGCACCAGACTGGGCTACAAGGGCGAGATCCGCGCCGTGGGCGATTTCCTCTACGACCAGATGAACTACCAGCACCGCGTCGGCTTCGATGCCTGGGAAGTGCCGGATAATTTCACGGTCGAGCAGTTCGCCAGGGCGCTGACCGAGATGACCGACGTCTATCAGCCTGCCGCCGACGGCAAAAAAACCATCCGCGAGCTGCGCGCCAACCGTTAGCCGTTGCCGCTGTCGCCACGGCGCACCAGCCAGCGCAGGCCATATCCCATCAGGGTGAGGATCAGGCCACCTGCCAGCGCCAGGCGTTCAAGATCGGCGCCGATCAGACCTTGCAGCATGGGCGTATTGGGCTTGGCGGCATGCAGCCCATACCAGACCGGCAGCGACAGCAAAACCGTCGGCACCAGAATTTTCAGCGCTCGAACATAGCGCTGCTGCCTGGCCTGCAACCGATCCCTGATCGTCGCGTCCGC
>Ga0265314_10004462_pt1 | contig 12985 bp, 10 predicted proteins | sample 4126metaG_FD_203106 | JGI IMG/M metagenome (GOLD analysis project Ga0265314, IMG submission 203106) | Rhizosphere microbial communities from Carex aquatilis grown in University of Washington, Seatle, WA, United States - 4-1-26 metaG | ecosystem: Host-associated > Plants > Roots > Rhizosphere >... | reverse complement strand
CGGCTGGTCGTGGCGAGCTTCGACGACAATACGATCACCGTCATCGATCCGGTGACGTTCAAAGTGCTGGAAACCTATCCACTCGCCACCGGCAACGGATTGGTGCTCCATCCGACCAAGCCGCTGGTGTATTCGATGGACGGGTTCAACGACACGATTGCGGTGCTCGACTATCAGTCTGGTCAAGAGCTGCCGTCGATCGAGTGTGGCAAGGGCCCGACGTACAGCGCCATCACGGCCGATGGGCGCTTCCTCTACGTCGTCAACGAAGAGTCCAGCAACGTCGCGAAGATCGACACGGAGACCGGGAAACAGTTGGTGCGCATTGCGGTGGGCGACCAGCCGGTGGACGCAGTGCTCTTCGAGCCGCGGCGCTGAAAAAAATGGGCTTGACTTAGGGGGCCCGTCCGATGTCTTTTAGCCTCCACGAAAAGACTGCGTCGGGCAGGCAGGCCCGCAACGCTCCACAGAAGGGGGACATGATGAAGAAACTCGGAATGATCGTGGCGGGTGTCTGTCTGACGGCGACTATGGCGCTTGGTACGGACGGAGAGCCCGCCAAGGCCGGCGGCTTCAAGTCTGACATGGTGAACGCCTATCCGGCGTGCACCACGCCGACTGAGACGACGGGGGGTTCAATCCCGCTGCCGGCTTGCCCGGCCGTTGACCCGCCGCTGTGCACGTTCGGCGACAAGGGCAAGGCGAAGGCCGCGGCAAAGGCGAAGACCGACGTCGCAATCCAGGTCCAGCTCCAGGGCTTGGAGAACTGCGTCGACGGCACGGTGCTGCAGGCTTTTGCCAACTTCACCGCTTCGACGAACGATTGCACGGTCAGCGCGCGCTGCAACACTGTCCAGGCGAGCAATCTGGTGCTCGGCACCTGCACGGTTGCGAAGGGCAAGTGCAAGATCAAGACGACCGTGAACACCACGATTCCGGGCGCGATCACGCCGGGTAACAACACGGCGATCGCGATCACGGGCGTGGGCGTGACCACCGGCACCTCCGCGGTGGCCGTTGCCGGCGTGCTGGTTCCGTAATAACAGCACATCTATTCGCGCGCTGAGGCGCGTTAAGGGCCCGCCACGAAAGTGGCGGGCCCCTTCTTTTTGTAAGGCGCGCCGCGGCTCCGCCTAGAGTTGCTGTCAGAGACCAGCCTCTGGGCTTCAGCCTGGCATCGGTTGGGTTTCGCCAGGCTGAAGTCCGACCGCCCACGGCTGACGGCGATCTGTTGAGACCGCACTGGCTCGGCCCGCCGACGGCGCTGGCGGTGCGGCCTGCTTGCCCGGCCATGCCAAGGCCGGCCGGTGCGGCGTCCAGCCAGCGTGGCACAACCAGCGATCGCTCAGCGTCGTTCCTGCCGTCGTCGCTCAGCCCGTGAGCCGGCTCCCGCGCGTGCGCCTGCCGTGCTCGCCGCCGCTACCTGCAGGCGCGCCGGTAGGATCTGGCGGAAGTGGATTCCGGCCCAGATCGCGAATGGGAACAGTTGCGTGTCCCAGCTCTGCACGAAGGCGTCGCAGAATTGATAGACGCGCGTCATCAGGCCGCTGAACGCGCCGGGAAAGTCGGCTGCGTAGCTGGCCTTGATCGACACGACGATATCGAACACCTGCAACAGCAAGGCGACCGCCAGCGCGATGGCCAGGCGTTTCGCCTTCACGCCCCAACTCGGCGCCGGCGTCGCCAGCATCAGCGGAATCAGCAGCACTAGGTTGGCCATGACCCATTCGGCCGGGATGCCTTGCGGTGCCATGCGCAAGGCGGTCGGGTGCGCGTTCAGCCAGTCGAGCGTCGACTGGTCGCTGGGCGGCGTCTCGCTGAGGCCGAGGCGCGTTTGCAGGTAGAAGATGCCGGTCGGGTTGCGCTGCGTATCGATGAACAGCGCTGTCGGATGGCTCCAATCGGGGTTGGTGGAGAATTCCGTCAGCCACATGCCGACGCGCGCGGCGCGCAGCAGCACTTGCGCGTAAGTCGGGGCGACCGGCTTCCAGGCCATGTACGTCACGACCAGGAAGCCGACCAGCAGAGCAAAAAATCGCAGCGGCCTAATGCGCGGGAGCATCGGCGAACCGCGTGGCCCAGTAGAGCCACAGCGCCACGGCGACACAGACCACCAGCGCCTGCGCCACGTACACGTGCGTGTCGTGGAAGATTTCGTGGAAGAACAGGCCGATGAGGAACAGCGCGCTGACGCGCACCACGTTGACCAATTGAATGACGCCGATGCCGATGGCAGTGCCGATGCCGCGCGCGCGCCACGAGGTCGGGTAGGCGTACACGGCGGCCAGATAAATGCTGGTCGGCACGGCGCCGGAGCAGGCCGGCGCGACGTCGACCTCGAAGTTCCCCGAGCCCATGATGGTGCCCATCTTGGTGACCGGAAAGCCGCCGATGGCGCCGATCACCTTCAACACGCCGTAGCTCATGCCGGCCGATACGTGCGCCAACGCCGCACCGAGGTCGATGAACTTCAAAAGCGGGTCCCATGTCAAAATGAAGAAGAAGACGACGATCAGCGCCAGAAAGGTTCCGATGACGCGCGCCGCCAGCCAATTCGACATGTGGTGTCGTGGCTAACGGTGAGGGTGAGGCGAGTCAAGGTTGCGGGCCGGCGGTGTCGGGCATCGGGTGTCAAGGGTCCGGTGTCGGCATCAGTCGGAGATGAGGCGGAAGGGAATATAGTTGCGCGAGCGGCGGCGATCGTCTCTTTCTCGTCCGGCTGCCCACATCCGACCCCGACACCAGACACCCGATCTCTAGCCCATGCGCCCCCGCGACCTCGCTGCCCTCGATTTCGCGCGCGTCACCGCGCGCGTCTCGGATTTCGCCGCCTCGCCGGCAGGGCGCGAGCGCTGTTTGGCGCTCGCGCCAAGCCGCGAGCGCAACGCGGCGGACACGGCGCTGGAGCGCGCCTGGCAGATGTTCCGCCTGTTGGAGCAACACGGCGATCCGCCGCTGGCGAGCGTCGCCGACGTGCGCCCACACCTGCGCAGCGCGGCGCACGAGGGCTTCGTGCTCGACGGTCCGACGCTGGTCCAGGTGCGCATGACCTTGGCGGCATTGCGCTCCGTCGGCGCATTCTTCCGCCGCCACGTCACGTCTGCGCCGGCGCTCGCCGATCTGCCGGAGCGACTGGTCGCCTTCCCGTCGCTGGAAGCGGCGTTGACCCGCGCCCTCGACGATGACGGCGGGGTGCTCGATGCGGCCAGCGAGGCGTTGGCGCGCGTGCGCGCCAACATTCGCCGCTTGCGCGATACGCTGACGCGCAAGCTGGAGGAGCTGGTCGGGCGGCGCGGCCTGGCCGACGTCGTCGCCGACGACTACGTCACGGTGCGCAACAATCGCTTCGTCGTGCCGGTGCGCGTCGCGGCCGCGGCGCAGCTGCCCGGCGTCGTACAGGATCGCTCGGTGTCCGGTGAAACCCTGTTCGTCGAGCCGCTGTTTGCAGTCGAGATGAACAACGCACTGCTGCTCGCGGTGCGCGAGGAAGCGCTGATCGTCCAGCGCATCCTCACCGATCTCACGACGCTGTGCGGTGCCGAGCACGATGCCATCAGCGCCAGCATCGACGCGTTGGTCGAGGCCGATGCGCTCACCGCCGCGGCGCGCTTCGCGCGCACCTATCGGTGCACCAGGCCGCAGTTCAGTCGCGGCGCCGTCGCGCTGCGCGGCGCCCGCCATCCGGGGTTGCTGTTCACCGGCCGGCCGGTGACGGCGATCGACTTGTTGATTCCGCAGGGCACTCGCGTGCTGGTAGTCACCGGGCCCAACACCGGCGGCAAGACGGTGGCATTGAAGACGCTCGGGCTGTGCGCGTTGATGGCGCAGAGCGGCTTGCTGATTCCCGTTGCCGAGGGCGCGCAGCTGCCCTGCGTCACGGCGGTGTATGCCGACGTCGGTGACGAGCAGAGCATCGAGCGCAACCTCTCGACCTTTTCCGCGCACGTCGCAAATCTCGGGGAGATCGCCGCCGCCGGCGTGCGCGATGCGTTGGTGCTGCTCGACGAGCCGGGCGTCGGCACCGATCCGGAAGAAGGTGCGGCGCTGGCGCTCGGGCTGATCGACTGGTTCGACGCGCACGGCGCGTGGTTGGCGCTGACGACGCATTACACGCCGGTGAAGCTGGCGGCGCTCGACGATCCGCTCTGCGCGGTGGCCGCGGTGGATTTCGACCTCGATACGCTGACGCCGCGTTATCGTCTCGCCTACGACTCGATCGGGCGCTCGCTGGCGCTGCCGATTGCGCGGCGGCTGGGCCTGCCCGAAGCAATTCTCGCGATCGCCGAGGCGGCGCAGCCGGAGCACGCGCGCGTTTTGAGCGCGGCGCTGGAGCGCCTCGAGCGCACGCGCGACGAGCTGGCGCGCGCCCGCGACGCCGCGGCCGCGCACGCCCAAACGCTGGCGGCCCAGGAAGCCGAATCGACGCGGCTGCTCGCGGAGCTGCGCGATCGCCGCCGCAGCGCCTGGCAGGAAGAGCTGCGCAGCGCACGCGCCTTCGTGCGCCAACTGAAAGACGAAGGACGCGCCAAGCTGGAGGCGTTGCGCGGCGCGGCCGGCGAGCGCGCGGCACTCGACCGCTACGCACGCGAGCAGCTGGCGGCGATCGCCGCACGCGAGCAGCCGCAAGCGGCACCCGGTGCCGCAGCGCCGCCGACGCTGCCCGGGCGGGTCCAGATCGGCGACATGGTCGAGGTCGTCGAGCGCGGCATTCAAGGCGAGCTGCTGCAGCTCGACGGCGCGCGCGCCTGGATTCAGCGTGGTGCACTGCGCTTCGAAGTGCCGGCCGAGCAGCTGCGCCGCATCGGCAGCGCCGCGCCGGCGCGCGCGCAGGTGACCGCGACCCCGGCGCCGAGCGAGAGCGGCACCGGCGAGCTCAGCTTGATCGGACTGCGCGCCGGCGAGGCGATCGACAAGCTCGCGAGCTTCCTCGACCGCGCCGTGCGCGCCGGCGAGGAGCATGTTCGCATCATTCACGGCGTCGGCAGCGGGGCGTTGCGACGCGCCGTACAGGACTACCTGGCGACCTCGCCGTACTGCGCCGGCTACCGCGGCGGCGCCGCCAACGAAGGCGGCGGCGGGGTGACGGTCGCGACCTTGTTGGGGTGAAATGGCGCGGGCGAAAGATGAAAGAGCAAAGATCAACGATGATGAACAACTGGCATACGAGGCGACAGCACCGACCAGAGGGCGGCTCGCACGGCCAACTCCCGGCGTTGATCGTTCATCTGGAAACTTTAATTTCTTGACGCGCTGCACCCAAAGTGGTCGAAGCGCGACATCCACTGAACAGCGGGAGGACACATGGCTGCAGGACCGCGGGAGCGCATCGCCGGCTTGATCAAGGACGTCGAGAAAGCTGGCAAGCAGTTGCGCAGCGACATTCGCAAGCGGGCGCAGGCGGCGCCGAAGAATCTCCAGGCGGTGGCCGACCGCATGCGCAAGGGCGGCGCCGAGGTGGCGGCGCAGGTCGAAAAGTACGTGCACGATTTGCGCGTCTCGCTCGAAGGCAAGCCCTCCGCGAAACGCACGGCCAAGCGCGCTGCGGCGCCGAAGAGGAAGAAGCCCGCGCCACGGCGCAAAGCCAAAGCCTGAGCCAGCGCCTCGAGCGCGGGGTGTCGGCGAGCAATTGGCATGCGCAGCGGCAGGCGGCGCGCCTGTCCCGCGCTCGCCGGTCGAAACGAACGCGGTCCTCTGTCTGGGTATTCCGCCTGCCGCTGCATGCCTGCTCGGCCGGCTCCGCTGCTATTCCTGAGCGGCTCGAGATACGCCGCAATCCGTTTTCCATTGCGCCCCTGAGGACACCTGGGGCATAGGGGAAGGCGAAACCGTCCGCGTATCAACGTTCCGCTGGATTCGAGGGGGGAAATTACATGAACCAGCCGACGCGCATGAGTATCGCTGTCTGCGCCGCCGTCATGTTGGCGGGCGCGGCCAGCGCGCAGATCGCCGGGCCCAATACGCCCGGCAGCGTGGTAGACGACCCGAGCATCGGCAGCCAGACATGGGCTGCACCGTCCGATGCCGCGACCAGCAACAACGTGTACGCCGGTGTCGCCGTATCGAGCGGCAGCCCGTCGCACTATCTGAAGGCTACCAGCTTCGGGTTTGCGCTGCCGCCGACCGCGGCGATCGTCGGCATCGAGGTCGACATCGAGCGCAAGTCCGGCGTCGGCACGATCGAGGACAACGCCGTGCGCATCGTCAAAGGCGGCGTCGTGCAGGCGACCGACAAGTCCAGTCTGGTTGCCTGGCCGGGCAGCGACACCGTCGTCACCTACGGCAGCCCGACCGATTTGTGGGGCACCACCTGGACCGCCGCCGATATCAACGCGGCCGGCTTCGGCACCGCCTTGTCGGTGAAAGACAGCACCGCCTCGTTTGCGCAGGTCGATGCCTTCGGCATCACGGTTTACTACGGCGTCTGCGGCGACGGCACCGTCCAGCCGGGCGAAGAGTGCGATGACGGCAACGTCGTTCCCGGCGACTGCTGCGATGCGACCTGTCAGTTCGAGTCGAACGGCAGCCCGTGTCCGGACAGCGACCTTTGCAACGGCAACGAAACCTGTAACGGCGCCGGCGCTTGTGTCGCCGGTTCGCCGTTGATCTGCGACGACGGTAGCGCCTGCTCGCAGGATTCGTGCAGCCCGACGCTGGGCTGCATCAACGACGAGTCACCGCGCGTCGGCTGCAAGACGGCGCAGAAGACCAAGCTGACCTACCGCAACTTCACCAACGATGCGCGCGATCAGCTGACGTTCAAATGGAGCCGCGGCGATTCGACCACCTTCGCCGAATTCGGCATGCCGACCGGCACCACCTCGTACACCCTGTGCCTGTATGCCGGCACCACCGCGCTCGCCGAGGCGACGGCGCCGGGTGGCGCGCCGAAGTGGACCGTGATCGGCGGCAACAAGGGCTACCAATACAATGATCCGAGCGCCAGCTCCGACGGCGTGAAGAAGGTCGCGCTGAAGGCCAACGCGGTGAACAAGACGCGCGTCTTCTTGAAAGGCAAAGGCGCGGGCCTTCCCGATATGACCGTGCCGCTGCCGCTGCCGATCACGGCGCAGCTGATCAACGACGAGAACAGTACCTGTTTCACCGCCTCGTTCAGCTCGGCATCGCGCAACAGCAACGGCCTGTTCAAAGCGAAGAACCCCTAGGCGAACGCCGCGCGAGCCCGGAAGGCAATTCCTCCGGGCTCGCGGCGGCGACCCGCGCTGGGCGCGCAGGCGGCGCCGCCGCATCGCATCGCCAGCGCGTTGGGGGACTTGGTTGCGCGCCGCGGTTCGCTAAGGTCGCGCCATGAAGCGCGATATCTTCAGCTCCGAGCACGACCTCTTCCGGGCGCAGTTTCGCAAGTTCGCCGAGAAAGAAGTCGCTCCGAAAGTCGCCGCGTGGAACGAAGCCGGCATGAGCGATCGCGAGACCTGGCGGCGTCTCGGTGCGGCCGGCTATCTCGGTGCCAACCAGCCGGAAGCATACGGCGGCGCGGGCGGCGACTTCCTCTACGACGCGATCATCATGGAGGAGCTGGCCGACCTGCGCGCGCATGCCGTCATGGTGTCGCTGCACTGTGACATCATCATGCCGTATCTGGTCGCCTACGGCAGCGAGGCGCAGAAGCGGAAATATCTGCCCGGCGCCATTGCCGGCGAGATCCTGCTCGGCATCGCCATGACCGAGCCCGGCACCGGCTCCGATCTCGCCAATGTGCAGACGCGCGCCCAACGCGACGGCGACACGTATGTGCTGAACGGCGCCAAGACCTTCATCTCCAACGGTCAGATCGGCGATCTATTCATCGTCGTCTGCAAGACGGATCCCGCTGCGTCTCCGCCGCACAAGGGCATCAGCTTGATCCTGGTCGAGGCCGACACGCCCGGCTTCGTGCGCGGCCGCAAGCTCGACAAGCTCGGCCTGCGCGGTCAGGACACCAGCGAGCTGGCGCTCGAGGACTGTCGCGTGCCGGTGGACAACCTGCTCGGCCGCGAGGGCGAGGGCTTTCGTATGCTGATGGAGAAGCTGCAGCAGGAGCGCCTCACCATCGCCATCGGATCGATGGCCTCGTGCCGGCGCGCGCTCGAGGACACCGTCGCCTACGCGAAAGAGCGGCGCGCCTTCGGCCAGCCCATCGCGGCGTTTCAGAACACCCAGTTCACGCTCGCCGAGCTGGCGACGCAGGTCGAGGTCGGCCAGGCCTTCGTCGACAAGCTGCTCGCCGCACACGTGCGCGGCGAAGAAATCGTCAGTGAAGTTAGCATGGCGAAGTGGTGGACCACCGATCTGCAAAAGCGCCTGACCAGCGAGTGCCTGCAGCTGTTCGGCGGCTACGGCTTCATGCGCGAGTATCCGATCGCCACCGACTACGCCGACGCCGCCGTGCAATCGATCTACGCCGGCACCAACGAGATCATGAAAGTCATCATCGCCCGCCGCATGGGCCTGGCGTAGCCGCGCAACAGTTTCCAGCCGCCGAGGTCGCCGCCGCGCTCGACCAAAAGGTCAGGTGCCGGCCGCGTTCTAATGCGCTCACGCCCGACGGCCAAACGACCATCGGCGACAGCTTGTCGCCGAGCGGCGTACATCAAGGGTGGCTCGCGACGCTACCGCGAGATGCCGCCGGCTGAGCGCAGTGTGGAGACATCGCTACACCTGACCGCGACGCCAGCCGCCTGACGCATAGCGATCCAAGCCGGCGCCCAGCTCGCCGGACTGGATGGCCTGCACGCCGTACTCGTATTCGCGCAGCAGCGCCGACGGCAGGTCGAGCGACCATTGCTCGTAGGACGACAGGCGATCGGTGCGTAGCGCCGACTGCGGGCGCGCGGCGATCTCACGCGCGAGAGCCTGCGCCGCTGCGAGCGCCTGGCCGCGCGGCACCAGGCGGTTGGCGAGGCCCATGCGCAGCGCTTCCTCGCCGCTGACGCCGCGACCGGTGAGGATGAGGTCGAGGGCGTGGCTGTGGCCGATCAAGCGCGCCAGGCGAATCGTGCCGCCGTCCATCAGCGGAATGCCCCAGCGCCGGCAGTAGACACCGAATACCGCGTCGTCCGCGGCGACGCGCAGATCGCACCAGGCGGCGACTTCCAGTCCGCCGGCGACGGCGTGTCCCTCGACGGCGGCGATCACCGGTTTGCTGAGCAGCATGCGCGTCGGCCCGACCGGCCCGTCGCCGTCCGGTGCGACGCGCGTGACGCGCGGCGCGCCCGACTCGCGCATGGCTTTGAGATCGGCGCCGGCACAGAACGTCCCGTTGGCGCCGACCAGCACCGCAACGGACAGCGTCGGGTCGGCGTCGAAGCGGCGGAAGGCGTCGGCCAGCGCCTCGGCCGTCGGCCGGTCGATGGCGTTGGCGACCTCCGGCCGATCGATGGTGATGGTGACCAGCGGGGCATCGGACTCGAAATGAATCGCCATCGACTACTCCTTGCGGCCGCGCGCCGGTGCGCGCCCGGCGGACGGATCAATCTGCACCGAGGCTGCGACTTGCCGCCACAGCACCTCGATGACGCGTTGCGGGCTCGGCCGCACGGGCCGCGTCAGCGCCTCGACCATTACCAGGCGCATGGCACCGAACATCGCCGCGCCGGCAAGCCCGGGGTCGACGCCGACCGGTAGCTCGCCGTTGCGTTGGCCGCGCCGGATGCTGCGCGCCGCCCGTCCGACCACGACGCCGATGCGGTCGGCCTCGCGCCGCGCCACCTCGGGATCGCGCGACAGCGGACCGTACAGGATCGGCGCGAACGCCTCCTGATAGTGAAAGTGCACGCCGGCCTCCAGGCGCAGCCGTTCGTGACGCGCCCAGGGGCCGTGATGATCCAGCGCCAGGTCGAGCGCGTGGCGATGGAAGCGGTCGAAGAAATCGTCAACCAATGCGCCCACGAGCCCGGACTTCGAGCCGAAGTAGCGATGCACCAGGCTCGGGACGACGCCCGCCGCGGCGCCGACGGCGGCGATCTCGACGTGCCCGCTCGACGCGATGGCTACCTCACGCGCCGCGGCCAACAAGCGCTCGCGCGTCGCGTGGCCTTTGCGCGTCGTGGGCTCGGCTCCGGGCGGCATGCGGCAGGGATGAAAGAAAAGTGTTTTGATGTCAATTCAATTCTGCTAACGACTCGACAGGTCGATCGAGGGCGCGGCGCGCCGGCGCCGCGAGCGAGGGCGAGATGAACAACTTGCTGAACGATGAAGCGGTGGCCGCGCGCGTGCTGGAGCACATTCGCCAGCGCAGCACCGACGTCGGCGACGAAGTCTGGCGCGAGCCGGTCGCCAACTACCTGAGCGAGGAGCGCCTCGTGCGCGAGCTCGCCGTCTTGCGCCGCACCGCGACGCCATTCTGCCCCTCGGCAGCGCTACCTGAGCCAGGCTCGTACGTCGCACGCGTTGCGGCGGGGACCCCGCTGCTGGTGGTGCGCGACGGCGACGGGGTGGTGCGCGCCTTTCGCAACGCCTGTCGTCATCGCGGCACCGAACTCGCCGACGGCGCCGGCTGCGCCAAGGCCTTCGTCTGCCGCTATCACGGTTGGACATACCGGCTCGACGGCCGCCTGCAGCACATCCCGCATGCCGACGGCTTTCCCGGTGTCGAGCGCGGTGCACACGGGCTCACGGCGGTCGCCGCCGAAGAACGCCACGGCCTCGTCTTCGTCACGCAAGAGCCGGGCGATGCCGAAACACCGGTATGGCAGGATCTGCCCGAGTTGATCACGGCGGACCAGCGACTGTTGAGCAGCGGCGCCAACGAAGTCGAGGTGAACTGGAAGATCTACCTGGAGGGCTTTCTCGAAGGCTACCACATCCGCTCGACGCACCCGCAGTCCTTCTATCCGTACGGCTACGACAACCTGACGCTGGTCGAGCGCAGCGGCCGCAACAGCCGCATCACCTTTCCGTTCCGTCGCATCGAGAAGCTTGCCGACGTGCCGTCGGCGGAGCGCCGCATCGATGGACTGCTCACCTACGTCTACCACCTATTCCCCAACACCTTCGTCACCGTGCTGTCGCATCACACCAACCTCGTCGTGCTCGAGCCGCTGACGCTCGGTCGCACGCGCTTCGTGATCTACACGCTGACCAACCGCGGCGCCGACGCCGACGCCGCCGCGACGGCACAACGCGATGCCGCCTTCGTCAACGACACCGGCGCCGCCGAGGATCTCGCTATCGTGCTGTCGATCCAGCGCAGCATCAGCAGCGGTGCCAATCAGATGTTCACGTTTGGCAAGTTCGAGACGGCGATCACGCACTTTCACCGCAATCTGCGCCGCGCGCTCGGCGAGGCGGCGAGCGCATAAAAATTTCAAGCCGAGACCTGCAGGTCGCAGTCCGCAGATCGACCGAGATTCGCACGGTCGCCCCCACCACAGGACAGAAGGACGCAGAACGGGCTGGGTCGATCGAGCCGGGATCAGGGTTCGTCTGCGCAGATTGCTGGCGAAGTCTGGGTTGGGTTTGTCGAGGTGCAAAGCGTCTGCGCGTCGGGATCCTTCACGGCACGCCGGCGATCAGTTGCATCGCCGTGTCGCAGGCGCCGCCGACGGTGACCGATTCGGCGACCGCCTCGCCGGTGCAGGATTCGCCGCGCGCCCGGATGCGGCAACTCAGTGCGACGGGATCGCCGTCCGACAGCCAGCTCGGCGTCTTGCGGTAGCGGCCAATGTCGGTGAAGCGGCACGACGGTGCGACGCCGTACGGCGTGCAGCGCGTCGACGGCTTGAGCTCGATTTTGCGGCCGTCGATGACGAAGCCCGGGTACCGGTCGGCGAGCTCGACGACATCGCGGTTCGGCTCGACGTCGACGATGGCTTGCCGGAAGCGGTAGTTGCGTCCGACCGGCTCGTCGACGCGCACGCGCGTATTGGCGATGAGGGCAAATTGATCGCCGCGCTGCGCGATGGCGCCGGAGACGTATTCCAGCCGCGGCTGCTGCGGAAAGCACTGTCCCATCGCCGGCGGGTGGTAGTAGTTGCGCAGGCGCGTCAGCTCGCTGTCGGTGTTGGACGCGAAGAGCGCGCTGCGCTCGGCGTCGCTGCCGAAGAGGATGCGCTCGACGTCGCCGACGCTCTGCGCATACATCGCCTGCGGCTTGGCGTAGCGATCGAGGCCGGTGAGATCGGGACGCAAGAAGCAGCTGCTCAGGCCGGTCGTCTGCGTCAGGTACTCGTCCCAGATGTTGTACTGCGCCACGGCTGACGCGACGCCCTCGAAATCTCCGCCGCTGCGGCATCCTTGCTGCGCCAGGCAGCGGCCGATGGCGCGGTTGCGGATGCTGAGCGCGATCGCGTCGCGTTCGCAGCCGCCGTAGGCACTGCAGCCGCGTCCGATATGGCCCTCGTAGAGCGCCGTGCGCATGACGAAATCGAGCTGGCGCGCACGCGCCAACGCCGCGGCGGGCCACTCGCCCGCGTGCGCGTTGGCGAACGCAGTCCAGGCGCGCTCGAGGGCGCCGCGCCGGTCGAGCAGCTGCTCGTTCGCCGAGGCGCACTGCGGCGAGGCGTGAAAGGCGCGCACGATCGTATCCAACTGACTAGTGCCGACGGCGGTGGCGGTCGTGCTCGGCAGCGGCGGGTCGAAGCGCGGCGCGGCGCCGGACACGATGAGCTTGCGCACGTCGATCACCTGGGCGGTGCCAGCGCGACAGTGGTGGTTGGCGACTTGCAGCTGCTTGCGCTGTTCCGCCGCGGCGCTCTTGCGCGCGTCGGCGCCGGCTGTGGCCGTGCGGCTGTCGACCACGACCTCGAAGCCGACGTATGGCGTGCCGTCGCGGTCGGTGACCGGCGTGCCGTTGCGCAGCACCACACAGGGCACGACGGCAGTACCCTGGGCGAGGGTGCCGACCGGTGCGACGGGCCCGTCGCGCAGCAGGCGATCGGCGTCGTAGATCGGCACGTCGAGCGCGCCGTTGAACTGGTACACCGTCATCAGCGGCGTCGCCGGGATTGCCTGCGCCGGTGTGGCTGCAGCCAGCGCTGCAGCGAGCACA
>Ga0265314_10004461_pt1 | contig 12986 bp, 13 predicted proteins | sample 4126metaG_FD_203106 | JGI IMG/M metagenome (GOLD analysis project Ga0265314, IMG submission 203106) | Rhizosphere microbial communities from Carex aquatilis grown in University of Washington, Seatle, WA, United States - 4-1-26 metaG | ecosystem: Host-associated > Plants > Roots > Rhizosphere >... | reverse complement strand
CGTCGTCTTCAGGATCGGCCCCGAGAAGATTTCCAGGATCGATGGCTGCTGCCCGGCCCGCGACTGGCGGGCTGCCGCTGCGATCTCCGGTTCCTTCACATAACGGCGCAGATAAAAGACGAGCAATGCCGGCAGCGCGCCGATCACAAACATCCAGCGCCAGGCGGTCTCCGCCGGAAAGGCGGAAAACAGGATGGCCTGTGCCAGCACCGCTAGGCCCCAGCCGACCGCCCAGCCCGACTGCACCGAGCCGACCGCGCGTCCCCGGTATTGCGGACGGATCGCTTCGCCCATCAAGACGGCGCCTGCCGCCCACTCGCCGCCGAAGCCAAGGCCGAGCACGGCGCGCGCAATAAGGAGCTGATCAAAATTCTGGACGACCGCGCAGACCAGCGAGAAGAACGAGAACCAGAGAATGGTGAATTGCAGCGTCCTGACCCGGCCGATGCGGTCTGCGATATAGCCGCCGAGCCAGCCGCCTACCGCCGAGGACAACAGCGTGACCGTGCCGGCAAGGCCGGCATAGCCGGCGTCGACCTTCCAGATCGCGATGATGGTTCCGATCACGAGCGGATAGATCATGAAGTCCATGCCGTCGAGCGCCCAGCCCGCGGCGCAAGCCCAGAAGGTCCGGCGTTCGGCGGTATTCATATCGCGGTAGAACGCGGCGAGGCTGGTGTCTTCGATCGCAGCCGTTTCGAAGACCTGTGGCTGATCCGCCGTACTCATGTCGTTTCCTCCGTGCCGAATTAGCGCCCGGCGACGCATCGTCCAGCGACAAATGCCCGATCCGCAGAGGCTTTTTTCAAGATTCCCCGCCGCATTTAACAGAGAAAGCGCGGTTGAGAACAGTGTTTTCAGCGGGGACATCATCAACGCGTTGACGCCGTCAGATTGTCAGTCAATATTACGGCGCACTGGGGGTGACGCTTCTCGTCGAGTGACGGCGGCAGGCGCGCTTCCAAAAAGCAACAACGAGATCCAGGAAGGAACGCCGACAGATGGAACTGGGATTTATCGGTCTTGGCCAGATGGGCAGCCGCATGGCCATACGGCTGCTCGACGCGGGCTACAGCCTTACCGTGTTCGACCGCGATGAGGCCGCGATGGCGAAAGTCGTGGCGCGCGGCGCACGGCGGGCGTCCAGCGCCGCCGAAGTGGCGGCGGCGTCCGAGACCGTATTGATGAGCCTGCCGACACCCGACGTCGTCCGCAATGTCGTGTTCGGCCCGGCCGGTATCACCGAATCCAACCGCACCACCAAGCTGGTCGATCTCTCGACCACCGGCCCGCGCATGGCGACCCAGATCGCGGCCGAGCTGGACAAGGCCGGGCGTATCTCGCTGATCGATGCCCCCGTCAGCGGCGGCACCAACGGCGCAGAGAAAGGCACCCTCGCCGTCATGGTTTCCGGCGATCCGCAAGCCGTTGAATCGCTCCGTCCGGTCCTGAGCGTGTTCGGAAAGATATTCGTCTGCGGCGACAAGCCCGGCATGGGACAGACCATGAAGCTTGCCAACAACATGATCGCCGTTGCGGCGCTTGCCATCTCCTCCGAAGCGATGGCGATGGGCGCCAAGGCCGGCCTCGACCCGCAGATCATGATCGAGACCATCATGGCCTCCAGCGGAGGCAACGTCGCGCTGCGCGACAAATTCCCCAAGGCCGTCCTCACCGGCACCTTCGATTTCGGCTTCGCTACCGGCCTTTCCTACAAGGACGTGCGACTCTGCGTCGACGAGGCCGAGGGTATGGGCGTGCCGATGGTGGTTGGCGCAGCAGTGCGGCAACTCATGGCGGTGACCAACGCCACGTTCGGCGCCGACAGCGACTTTACGTCTGTGGCGCGCGTCGTGGAGGATTGGGCCGGCACGAAGATCCGCTCACGAAAATAAGGGCGGCATCGCCTCAAGAATAAAACCATGGACGGGGGGAGTTGTGGCTGACAACGCAGTCGATATCGGCTGGCGGCTCGAGCGCCTGAATATTTCCCGCTTTCACTGGCGCGTGCTGGCGCTGATCGCATCCGGCATGTTTTTCGATTCTTTCGATCTGTATCTGGCGAGCGGCGTGCTCGGCGCCATGGTGCAGTCGGAAGAATCGACGCTGGCGCTGAATGCGACCTTCATCTCCGCGACGTCGTGACATTTTCCGCGCTCGGTATCGCCGTAAGCGCGGCCTATGTCAGTGTCACCAGCGTCTCACTCGTCGTCACCTTCGGCTTCCTGGTGAGTTGCGTGATCTATGTGTTGTCGTCGCTCAGCATCGCCTGTTACGTGCCCGAACTGTTTCCGACCGAGGTGCGCTTGCGGGGCAGCGGGATCGCCAACACCGCCGGGCGCGCCGTCAATATCGCGGTGCCTTACGCGATCGCGGCGACCTTCGACGAATTCGGGCTCTATGGCGTGCTTGCGCTGATCAGTGCCGCGCTGCTGTTTCAGATGGTCATGCTGGCGACGATGGGCATCGAGACCAAGCAGCGTTCGCTTGAGGAACTCGCCGGGCAAACGGCTTAGAGCCTGACATTGCAGTCGCTGAAAATGCAATCCGGCCGCAGTCGCCTGCGGCCGGGCATGTCGTCCGCGCAGATAACGGCTATTCGGCCGCCATCCGTCACTTGCCCTGCACTTCCTTGATTGCGTCGCGCGCGTTGCGGAAGGAATCCATTCCGGCCGGAACGCCGCAATAGACCGCGACCTGAAGCAGGATTTCCTTGATCTCTTCGACGGTGACGCCGTTGGTCAGGGCGCCCCTGACGTGCAGCTTCAACTCATGCGTCTTGCCGAGCGCACTCAGCATCGCCAGATTGAGCATGCTGCGCGTCTTCTTGTCGAGGCCCGGCCGCGTCCAGCAGGCCCCCCAGCAGAATTCGGTCGACCATTCCGCCATGGTGCGGGTGAACTCGTCGGCGCCGGCAATCGACTTGTTGACGTAGTCCTCGCCAAGCACTTCCTTGCGGACTTTGAGACCCTTTTCGAACAGTTCGGTCTTGCTCATGATCAACCTTTCATTTTTTTGATAGTTTCAGCGCACCCGGAATCGTCGTCTGAGCCGAGTGCCTCCACACAGAGCGATTTCCTCGAATTGCCGCGCGCGATCCTATTCCGGGGTGCGACCTACTGTCGACTGCAAATTCTCCCGCTTGACAGATTGACAGACAATCTCAACAGTTGGACCGCCGGCCCACCCATCGGACCGGGGCACAAAAAGCGCCCGATACAACGCGGCGCGACAGGGAGCGACACTGGCAGGAACGCCTCGGGTTCGGGCGATGCACGAGATGCATCGTGGCGGATGCTGCGACGGACCGGCCCTAACCCAGAGGCAACCGCCGCCGATGAGCCAATTCATCGAAAGCTTTCTGCAAGCCATGACCGCCGGCCTTTTGATCGGCGCGGTCTATGGCCTGATGTGCGTCGGGCTCGGGCTCATCTTCGGAGTGATGCGGGTCATCAATTTCGCCCATGGCGACTTCATGATGCTCGGCATGTACACCGCGTTCTACCTTTTCACCCTGCTCGGCATTCAGACCGTCTTCGGCAACACGGTCGGGCCGTTTGTCTCCATCCTGCTTGCGGGCCCGATCCTCGCGGTTTTCGGTTATGCCGTTCATGCCCTCCTCATCTCCCGGGTTTCCGGCACACGAACCGCCTCGCTCGAAGGCGAAGGACATTATGCGCAGCTGATCCTGACGCTCGGTATCGCATTAATTCTGCAAAACGGCGGCCTGATCGTTTTCGGCTCGGTGCTGGCCTCGATCCGCACGCCGCTGTCGAGCTCGGCGTGGGAGCTTGGTCCCTTTTTCGATGTCAGCGTCTTCGTCAACAAGGCACGCGGGATCGATGCAATCGTCTCACTGATCACGATGGTGCTGCTGACCCTGATGATCACGCGGTCGCGCATTGGCAAGTCGTTGCGCGCCGCCGCCGATAATCCGACCGCGGCCACCTACATGGGAATTGACGTCGATCGCGCCCACCGCGTCGCCTTCGCACTGGGAACAGGCATCACTGCGATCGCAGGCGGCCTGCTCGCCACCAACTATCCGTTCCAACCCTTTGTCGGCCTCGAATATGTGATCGTGATGTATGCCGGCGTCGTGCTCGGCGGCATGGGCAGCCTCGTCGGCGCGTTCTGGGGCGGCATGACCATCGGTCTCGTGCAACAGATGTCGACCATTGTGTTGCCGACACAGTTGCAGAATGCCGCAATCTTTGTGGTGTTCCTCCTGATTATCTTCTTCCGTCCGCAAGGCTTCTTCGGGCGAATGGTCGAGAGGACTTAAATCCCCCATGTCGGCCCAGCGCTCGGTCATCTCCATCGCCGTCTTTGCCGTCGCCTACGCGGCGATATCGCTTGTCATCACCAATTCCTACTACCAGCTGATCATGACGCTGGTCCTGGTCTGGGCAATCTTCGGCCTCTCCTGGAATCTGCTCAGCGGCTACACCGGACTGATCTCGTTCGGCCACGCCGCCTTCTTCGGCATCGGCGCTTATACCACCGCGCTTGGCCAGATCTATTTCGACCTCTCGCCCTGGCTTCTGATTCCTGTCGCGGCCATGTTCGGTGGCGTGGCCGGCCTCCTGATCGGCTATCCGACATTCCGCTTGCAGGGCCACTACTTTGCTCTGGCGATGCTCGCTTATCCGCTCGCAATTCTCTACGTCTTCGAATGGCTTGGCTTTCAGGAGGTCACGCTGCCGATCAAGCGCGACAACCCGATCGCCTACATGCAGTTCAGCGACCCCCGGCTCTACACCATGCTGGCGCTGATCATGCTGATCGGCACGATCGTGCTCACGCGCGCGGTCGAGCGCAGCCGGTTCGGCATGGCGCTGCTCGCGATCAAGCAGAACCAGGCGGCAGCGGAAGCGGCCGGCATCGATACACTGCGCTGGAAGCTGCGCGCGATCACCCTGAGCGGCGCGATCGCCGGCGCGCTCGGTGCGTTCTACGCGGTGGTGCTGCTGGTCGTCACGCCACAATCGGTGTTCGGCATGCTGGTGTCCGCGCAAGCGCTGACGGTTGCGATGTTCGGCGGCGTCGGCACCGTCTGGGGGCCGGTGATCGGAAGCGTCATTCTCATTCCCCTCGCGGAAACGCTCAACGCGGAAGCGGGATCGTATTTGCCCGGCATCCAGGGCGTCATCTTTGGGCTCGCCATCATCTGCGTGATCCTGCTCGCGCCGGAGGGACTGTTCTGGAAAGTCCGCGACATCTGGCGTCGGCGTCAACTGGAACAGACGCCGTCTCAAGCGGCCAATGTAACGGCAACCGCAACCGTGACGCAGCTTCCTTTGCCTGCACGCCGCGATCGGCCCGCCGAACCAGAGGATGTCATCCTCGAGGTTCGCAATCTCTCACGCGCCTTCGGCGGCCTCAAGGCCGTCCAGGACGTCAGCTTCAAACTTAGACGCAACGAAATCCTCGGCATCATCGGGCCCAACGGCGCGGGCAAGACCACCGTCTTCAACCTGCTCAATGGTTTCCTGCGGCCCGACGGCGGCGAAGTTCTCCTCGAAGGCCGCGACATGTTCGCCCGCAAACCGCATGAGCTGTGCGAAGCCGGCGTCGCGCGAACGTTCCAGATCATGCGTCCGTTCCAGCGCATGTCGATATCGGACAATGTCGTGGTCGGCGCCTATGTCAGGGCCAAGACTGATGCCGAAGCGCGAAAACTCGCAGCGGATGCGATCGCACGCGTCGGCCTGACGCCGATCGCCGATCGCATCGCCGGTGAACTCTCGACCAAGGAACTGCGGTTGATGGAGCTGGCGCGCGCGCTCGCCGGCCAGCCCAAGATTCTTCTGCTCGACGAAACGCTGGCCGGCCTCGGCCATGACGAAGCCGACGAGGTCGTGACCGTCATCCAGCGCCTTGCGCGGGACAACATGACGATTGCGATCATCGAGCACACGATGCAGGCGATGGTCCGCCTGGTCGATAATTTCCTCGTGCTGGACCATGGCGCGGTCCTGCTCGAAGGCAAGCCTGAGCAGGTCACTCGCGACAACCGGGTCATCGAAGCCTATCTCGGCAAAAAATGGGTGGCGCATGCTGCACATTGATGGGCTCTCGACCGGCTATTCCGCGCGGCCGGTGCTGAGCGGTGTGTCGATCCATGTCGAGGCCGGCCAGTTCGTCGCCATCGTCGGCCCCAACGGCGCCGGCAAAACGACGCTGTTCAAGACGATCTCCGGAATCCTGCGCCCGACCGCGGGAACCATCCGCTTCGAAGGCCACGACCTGCTCTCGATCGCGCCGGCCCGGCGACCGCATCTCGGCATTGCCCATGTCCCGGAGGGCCGGCAGGTGTTTCCGTCGCTGACGGTGATGGAAAACCTCGAGATGGGCGCAATGACCGAAGCCGGACAGCGCGACTGGAAGAGCAACATCGAGCGCATCTTCGAGTGGCTCCCGGTGCTGGCCGAACGCCGCGCCCAGTTTGCGGGCACGCTATCGGGCGGGCAGCAGCAGATGCTCGCGATCGGCCGCGGGCTCGCCTCCTCTCCAAAGCTTCTGATGCTGGACGAGCCTTCGATGGGCCTCGCGCCGACGACCGCCGACCTGATCTTCGACCGTTTGATCGAGATACGCCGCCAAACCAAGCTGACGATCCTGCTGGTCGAACAGCGTGTCGCCGAAGCGCTGGAAACGGCCGATCATGGCTATGTGCTGGAAGCCGGCCGCATCGCACTCGAAGGTGACAAACAAACATTGCGTGCCGACGATCGCGTCAGACGGGCGTATCTCGGCATGTAGCCATCACATCAACAAAGAGAAGAAAACCGGGAGAACGACACATGAGCCAGGACAAGAAATCGGCAGCGCAGCTTTCGCGGCGAACGGTGCTCTCGGGCGCAGCTGCGGTCGGACTATCGAGCGGATTGTCGACCGCCGTGCGCGCGCAAGCGCCCGCCGAAGTGAAGGTCGGCCTGATCGTCCCGCTCTCCGGCATCTATACCCGGCCCGGCCAGGTGATGCGGATGGGCGCCGAGATGGGCATCGAGCACATCAACGCCAAGGGCGGCATCAAGTCCTTGGGCGGAGCCAAGCTCAAACTCGTCGTCATCGATTGCGGCGACACGACCGAGAAAGCCAAAAATGCCGCGCAGCGCATGGTGGCGCAGGAACCCGATCTTGTCGCGGCAACCGGCTCCTATCTCTCTTCGTTCACGTTGGCGACAACCGAAGTGACCGAGCGCGCGCAATTGCCGATGCTGACGCTTTCCTATTCGGATCTCATTACCGACCGCGGCTTCAAGTTCATCTTTCAGACCGCAGCAACCGCAAGCCGGCAGTCCGAGCTCGGCCTTCCCGAACTAATGAAGCTCGCCGAAACCGCCGCCGGCAAGCGCCCGAAAACGGTTGCCATGATCATGGACAACACCGCGACGTCGGTTGCGACCTCAAAGGCGCTCAAGGAAAAACTCTTCGCGCAGGAAGGCCTTCAGCTCACCGTCGACGAAGTGTGGACGCCGCCATTGTCGGACGCCACGCCGCTGATCCAGAAGGTGCGCTCGGCTCGCCCGGATATCCTCCTGTTCATGCCGAATGCCGTGTCCGACGCCAAACTTGGTCTCGAAAAGATCAACGAGTTCGGCCTCGGCCAAGGCAAGATCCCAACGGTCTCCTTCAGCATCACGATCGCCGAACCCGATATGTTGCAAAGCGTATCGCCCGAGGCCGTACAGGGCATCATGACCATCGTCGCCAATTGGGGTTCGAAGGGCCATGAGGACCTCATCGCCGAGCTCAAGCAGAAATATAAAGAGCCATGGATGACGCAGAACGTCATCTCCACCTATGGCGACATGTGGCTGATGAAGGACGCGCTCGAGAAGGCCGGCAAGGCCGATCGCCTCGCCGTCGCCGACGCCTTCCGCAGCATGGATGGCGGACCATCGAAATATTATCCGGGCGGCGAATTGAAGTTCGACGAAAAAGGCCGCCGGGTCGGCGCGGGCGTCGTGATCGTGCAGTGGCAGAACGGCGTTCCCGTGACGGTCTATCCGTCGAACCTTGCGCTCGCTCAACCATTCTGGCCGAAGAAGGCCTAAATCAGTTTTCCGGGGAGGATTTATAATGCAAGAAACCAACAAAGGTGCCGGGATGATCACACTGACACGGCGCAGCCTGCTCGCCGGCGCATCAGCCGGTCTCGTGACGTCGCGTGCGTGGGCGCAATCGCCGCCGGAAATCAAGGTCGGATTGCTGGTGCCGGTTTCCGGCATGTATGCGCGTCCGGGCACCGTGATGCGCGAAGGCGCCGAAATGGCGGTCGACCATATCAACGCGCAAGGCGGCATAAAGGCGCTCGGCGGCGCCAAACTCAAGCTCGTGGTGCTCGACTCCGGCGACACCACCGAAAAGGCAAAGAGCGCCGCCCAGCGAATGGTCGCGCAGGAGCCGGACCTTGTCGCGGCGAGCGCAGCCTATCTGTCTTCATTCACGCTGGCAGTGACCGAGGTAACGGAACGCGCAAGCCTTCCCGTGCTCACGCTTTCCTACTCCGATTTGATCACCGAGCGCGGCTTCAAGTACGTATTCCAGACCTCGGCAACCGCAGCATCGCAGGCCAAGCAGGCGCTGCCGCAAATCATCTCGCTCGCCGAAAGCGCCTCCGGCAAGAAACCGAAGACGGTCGCGATCCTCACTGACAATACCGCCGCCTCGATCGCTTCCGCCAAGTCGATGCGGGAAGGATTGCTTGCGGCCAACGGCCTGCAACTGGTCGTTGACGAGACCTTCACACCACCACTGGCGGACGCGACCTCGCTGGTTCAGAAGATCCGCTCCGCCCGGCCCGACCTGTTGTTCTTCCTGCCGACCGTGATTTCCGACGCCAAGCTCGTGCTCGAGAAGATGAACGAATTCGGCATGGGCCAGGGCAAGGTCCCGACCATCTCGTTTGGCATCGCAATTGCTGAACCGGACATGTTGCAAACGGTCAGTCCTGAACTGCTTCAGGGCGTGCTGACCTGTGTCGCGAGCTGGGGCGCCAAAGGCCACGAAGCGCTGATTGCCGAATTGAAGAAGCGCTACAACGAGCCGTGGATGACCCAGAACGCGATTTCCACCTACGGCGACATGTGGCTGATCAAGGATGCACTGGAGAAAGCCGGAAAAGCCGATCGCACCGCCGTTGCCGAGGCGCTGCGAACGATGGACGGGGGCCCGTCGAAATATTACCCGCTCGGCGAGATCAAGTTCGACGACAAGGGCCGCCGAATCGGAGCCGGTATGACCATCGTGCAGTGGCAGTCCGGCATCCCCGTCACCGTGTTTCCGCCGGAGCTGGCCTTGGCCAAGCCAATTTGGCCCAAGACCTAGCAACTCAAGGCTGGAATCGCAGGAGGATCGATATCGACGACGACGAGCAAAACGGGCTTTGTGGCCGCAATTGCCAATTTGGCCGGTAAATCGTAATTCAGAACGGAACAGACCGAAGGCACCCCGCCAATGGACCGACGCACCGAACTGAAATCTACGCTTCGCATCGAAGATGTTCCGACCGTGCGGGCCATCGTCGCGCAGAAGCTGCGCGAAGCCATCATGTCCGGCACGTTCAAACCCGGCCAGCGGTTGGTCGAACGCGAACTGTGCGAGATGACGGGCGTGAGTCGTCCCTCGATTCGCGAAGCGCTTCGGCTGCTGGAAGCCGACGGCATGGTCAACACGGTCCCTCACCGTGGCCCCGTGGTCTCTACCGTCAGCCTCGAGGAAGCCCGCCAGCTTTATGCCGCCCGCGCCGTGCTCGAGGGATTTGCGGGGCGCGAATGCGCGCGGCTGCGCGATCCCGCCGTCGTGCGCAGGATGGGTGACGCCCTCACCCGTCTCAAGGCAGCCTTCGCCAAAGCCGACATGATGGCGGTCCTCGAAGCCAAGACCGACTTCTATGCCGCCCTGATCGGAGGGTGCCAGAACGCGTTTATCGAACGCATGTTGAAGCCGCTGCACGATCGCATCACGCTGCTGCGGATTACCTCAATGTCGCAACCCAAACGCGTCAACAAAAGCTTGCGCGAGGTGACGGCGATCTGGCGCGCCATCCAGAGCGGCGACGAGGATCTCGCCGAACGCTGCTGCGTCGATCACATCAAGGCTGCTGCTGTTGCCGCTCTCGATATGATCGAGCGCTCGACGGCGAAGGAGAAGGAAAAGGCTTAAGCCCTCGCGCTGGACGGGTTCTTTCCTGGCCTTTCTAGGTACCCGCCGATCGATCGCTGCGGGCGCGCTGCGAGACATGCCAAGGCAGCAACAATCGCTCGGCGTAGTCGACAAGGAAAAACAGCACGGTTCCAACGATGCCGAGCAGCAGCAGCGAAACGAATACGCGCACAGTATCGAACTGCCCCTGCGCCACCAGGATCTGGAATCCGATACCATAATTGCCGGCGACAAATTCGCCGACGATGGCGCCGACCAGTGCGAGTGAAATTCCGACCTTCATCCCCGCGAAAAGACTCGGAAGCGCGCAAGGGAAACGGATTTTGGTCAGCACCGCCCAAGGCGATGCCTTGGAAACCCGCGCCAGATTCATCATATCGGGATCGACGGACCGCAAACCCAGCACGGAATCGATGACGATCGGAAAGATCGCCAGCATCAAGGCAATGGCGATCTTCGGCTCGGGCCCGGTTCCCATCCAGATCACGAATAACGGCGCGAGCGCGACTTTCGGAATCGAGTTCAACGCCACCAACAGCGTGTAGACCGTTCTTTCGAGAAACCGCGAATAGATGATCCCGACGGCCAGCGCGACGCCGAGCACGACGGCCAGCACAAAACCAAACATCGTCATGATCAGCGTAAATGCCAGGTGACGCAGGTACAAAGCCGGCGCCTGGAAAAATTCGACCACGACCATCGACGGCGCCGGCAAGATCAGGGGCGACGGATGAAAGATGCGGACGCCCGCCTCCCACAGCAGGAGGCTCGCGGCGAGCACTATAACGATGTCGCGCGTTTCGCTTTCACCGAGGAACAGTCTCTTAAGCAGCGCCATCATTCCTTGAGAATCCCAAGCTCAGCGAAATGGTGGCGGATACGCTGTACGTAGGCAGCGAATTCGGCGCTGTCGCGGACAGCAAGCCGCCGCGGGCGCGGCAGATCGATCGTGATGGTGTCGACGATCCTGCCGGGCGCCTTGCTCATCATCACCACGCGATCGGACAGAAACACGGCTTCGACGATCGAATGGGTAATGAACAGCAGCGTTTTTCGCGTGTCTTGCCAGATTTGCGCGAGTTCGACGTTGAGGTCGTCCCTCGTCATCGCATCAAGCGCGCCGAACGGCTCGTCCATCAATAGCAACTCGGGGTCGGCCAACAAGGCCCGGCAGATCGAGGCGCGCTGGCGCATGCCGCCGGAAAGCTCGAACGGAAAACGATCCTCGAATCCGGCAAGGCCAAAGCGCTTAAGCAATACCCTCGCGCGGTCACGCGCGGCCGGCGTTGGCTTGCGCGTAAATTCGATCGACAACAGCACGTTATCGAGAATGGTCCGCCAGTCGAGCAGCACGTCGCGCTGGAATACGACGCCGAGCCCGTCCGGGGGGCCGTCGAGTGGACGCCCTGCGACGCGCAACGAACCGGAGCTGACACCTTCGAGACCAGCGACCAGTTTCAGAAGCGTGCTCTTGCCGCAGCCGGACGGCCCGACCACGCTGACGAATTCATGCGGCCGGATGTCGAGATTGATGTCGATCAGCGCCGGAATCGGACCGCGCGACGACGCGTAGGTCTTGCCAACCTGGCTGAGAGAGACATAGGCGCCGGTCGCGTCGGGCACGCCGACGGCGGTCTCATTCGACGAGTACATTGGTGTAGTAGTCCGAGACGTTCCAGCCCGCATTGACGACGCCGGCCGCTTCCATCGACTTCAGCGCCGCCTCCCAATCTTCCCTGGCCTGCCACCCGATCGGCTTGCCCTTGCTCGCCGGCGTATCGAAATAGTCGATTGTCAGCTTGATCTGGCCGAGCAGGATCTTCTCATCGAGACGCGCGTCCGGCCGCTCGGCGATCATCGCCTTGACACCCTCCTCCGGATTTTCGCGCAGCGTCTGCCAGGCGCGCTGCTGGACCTGGATCAGTTTATGCAAGGCCGCGCCCTTTGCCGCAATCGTATCCTCGCGAGCGACCAGACCGTAACTCGGAAATGCAATGTTTGCGTCGGATGCGAGCAGGCATTTCGACGGCCGGGACTGGTCGGCGATCGGAAGCGCCGAACCGACGGTCGACATCAACCCATCCGCACGCTTTGCAATATAGGTGCCCCACAGCGCCGCGGGGTCGACTACGTCGACCTTCAGATCGCTGCGCGTCAGGCCGCCGGACTTCAGGTACTCGTCGACGAACGGCGCCCACGGGCTTGCCGCAAATACGACAACCGTCTTGCCCCGGAGGTCGGCGACCTTGCTGACCGGCGACTCCTTGTCGACAAGCACGCACAGGTCGGTCTTGCGCTGGAAAGTGGCAATTGACTTGATGGTCGCGCCCTTGGTACGCGCCGAGCCTACGAGTCCAACCTGCACCTGTCCGACATCGGCCTGCCCGGCATTGACGAGCTGAATCGTATTGCCGGAGCCGCGGCCGTCCTGGATATCGACGTCGAGGCCAGCTTCCTTGAACCAGCCTTTATATTGGGCGAGGTGCATGGCCGCCTGCACTCCCCAGGGCGAGAAGTCCAGACGGACAGAGAGTTTGTCCGCGGCCGATGCCGACACCAATGACAAGCCAGAACAGCCGACAACAAGCAAAGCCTTCAGCAGCAATCGTCTCATACTTTCGACCCCCGTTTGATCGCGTCCATGTCCTTAACCCTTCGCAGCCGCCAGCGAAGATCCAAGCAGATAGCCTAGCACGACCTCCACGACATGCTGACGGCGCTTGTTGACGCGCCTGCGCGCCGCCAGGTCCCGGTCGAGCAACCAGGAGAGCGTGTGCTGGTTGGAGAGGAAGAAATAGGCTAGTCCTGAAATC
>Ga0265314_10004460_pt1 | contig 12990 bp, 22 predicted proteins | sample 4126metaG_FD_203106 | JGI IMG/M metagenome (GOLD analysis project Ga0265314, IMG submission 203106) | Rhizosphere microbial communities from Carex aquatilis grown in University of Washington, Seatle, WA, United States - 4-1-26 metaG | ecosystem: Host-associated > Plants > Roots > Rhizosphere >... | reverse complement strand
GTATATAGGTATTAGCCGGCCTTGCGCGCGGCTCTTTTGTCGGCGGATTCCTTGCGGCGGGTCTGGCGCTTGCCCGGCTCGCCCTTTTTGTTGGCCGTGACCTTCTTCTTGAAGGTCAGCGTGACCGTGCCGCCCGCCTTTTCGACCGCTTCCTTCGCGGATTTCGAGGCGCCCGCCACCGTGATGTCGATCTTGGCCTTGAGCGCGCCGTCGCCCAGCAGACGGATGCCGTCCTTGCTGCGGCTGGCGAGGCCGGCCTTCAGGATGGCGGCGGCGTCGATCTTCTGACCCGCGTCGAGACGCTTGTTGTCGATCGCGCGCTGCAGGTCCTTCAGGTTCACTTCCGCGAAGTCGTTCGCGAAGATGTTGTTGAAGCCGCGCTTGGGCATGCGCATGTGCAGCGGCATCTGGCCGCCTTCGAAACCGTACACGGCATTGCCGGTACGCGCCTTGGCACCCTTCACGCCGCGGCCCGACGTCTTGCCGAGACCGGAGGAGGAACCACGGCCGACCTTGGCCTTGCGCTTGTGCGCGCCGGGATTGTTGCGGATTTCGTTGAGCTTCATTTTAACCTCGTCATGGCCGGCCAGCGAGCGCAGCGAAGCGCGTGCCGGCCACCCAGCTATTTCTTCTCTTCGACCACTTCGACCAAATGCTGCACCGCGCGGATCATGCCGCGGACCGCAGGCGTATCTTCCAGCGTGCGCTCGCGGCGGATCTTGCCCAGGCCCAGGCCGCGCAACGTGGCTTCCTGCTCCTTGGGCTTGCGCGCCGTGCTGCGGATCTGGCGCACGGTGACGGTCTTGCCGGATTTCTTTTCCGGCGCCTTCTTCGCTGCTGTCTTCTTCTCAACCATCACACATATCTCTTTCGGTACGCCGCGCTTTCAAGCGCGGACGCGTCGGTTAGTTCGCGGCGGCCTGCTCGCCCTTTTGACCTTCGCGGCGCGAGATAATCTCGGCGACGCTGCGGCCGCGGCGCTGGGCAACCATGCGCGGGCTCTGCTGGTTCTTGAGCGCGTCGAACACCGCGCGGACCATGTTGTAGGGGTTCGAGGTGCCAAGCGACTTGGACACGACATCGCCAACGCCCAGAGCTTCGAACACCGCGCGGAGCGGACCGCCGGCGATCACGCCCGTACCGGCAGGCGCCGGACGAACCACGACCTTGCCCGCGCCGTGATGGCCGCGGACTTCGTGATGCAGCGTGCGGCCGTCCTTCAACGGAACGCGGATGAGCGACTTCTTGGCTTCTTCGGTGGCCTTGCGGATGGCTTCCGGCACTTCGCGCGCCTTGCCGTGACCGAAGCCGACGCGGCCCTTCTGGTCGCCGACGACGACGAGCGCCGCGAAACCGAAGCGCCGGCCGCCCTTCACAACCTTCGCAACGCGATTGATGTGAACCAGCTTGTCGACGAATTCGTTGTCGCGCTCTTCGCGATCGTTGCGATCCCTGCGGCGTCCGCCGCCACTGCCTTCTTCACGTGCCATGCTTCATGGTCCTCAGAATTCCAGGCCGCCCTCACGGGCAGCGTCTGCGAGCGCCTTGATGCGCCCGTGATAAATGTAACCGCCGCGATCGAACACGACCTGCTTCACGCCGGCCTTCGTCGCGCGTTCGGCGATCTTCTTGCCGACGGAAACGGCGGCTTCCGTGTTGTAGGACTTGGCGACCTTGCCTTCCTTCTCGTTGGTCGAGGCGGAGGCGATCGTTGCGCCCTTCAGATCGTCGATGACCTGCGCGTAGATGTGCTTGCCCGAGCGGAACACGGACAGGCGCGGGCGATCGGCCGTCTGAGCGATCTTGTAGCGCGTGCGCGAACGGCGGCGCGTGAAGAGCTTCGAGGTCATTTCTTCTTGCCTTCCTTGCGGCGGATATGTTCCTCCGCGTATTTCACGCCCTTGCCCTTGTAGGGCTCCGGACGGCGGTAGTTGCGGATTTCGGCCGCGACCTGACCGACCAGCTGCTTGTCGATGCCGGCAACCGTCAGCTGCGTCGGCTTCTCGGCCGTGATCGTGATGCCGGCCGGGATCGGATAGGCCACGTCATGGCTGAAGCCGAGCTGCAGGTTCAGGTTCTTGCCCTGCACCGCGGCGCGGTAACCGACGCCGTTGATTTCCAGCTTCTGCTGAAAGCCCTGGGTGACGCCGACCACGAGGTTGTTCACCAGCGTGCGGGAAAGGCCCCACATCTGGCGCGCGCGCTCCATGTCCTTGTTCGGGGTGACGGTGATGCCGTCCGCCTCGACCTTCGCTTCCACTTCCGCAACGAGCTTCACCGAAAGCTCGCCCTTGGGGCCTTTGACCTTGACCAGTTTGCCGTCCACCGTGGCGGTTACGCCCTTGGGCAGCGGAACCGGCTTCTTGCCGATACGAGACATATGTTTCTCTCCTGCCCTTAGAACACCTGACAGAGAACTTCGCCGCCCACGTTTTTCTCGCGCGCGGTGGAGTCTGTCATCACGCCCTGGGGCGTCGAAATGATGGAAAGGCCAAGACCCTGGCGATGCGGCTTCAGGTCTTCGACGCCGGCATAGACGCGGCGGCCGGGCGTGGAGACACGCTTCAGCTCGCGAATGACCGGACGGCCTTCGTGATATTTGAGTTCGATTTCGAGCTCCTTGCGGCCGGTGCCCTGCATTTCGACTTCCGCGTAACCGCGAATGAAGCCTTCCGCCTGCAGCACATCCAGCACGCGGACGCGCAGCTTCGAATTCGGCGACTTGATGGTCGCCGTGCCGCGAAGCTGGCCGTTGCGGATGCGCGTCAGGAGATCGCCGACGGGATCTGTGATCGCCATATCCTTATTTCCTTCCTTACCAGCTTGCCTTGGTCATGCCAGGGATCTGGCCGAAATTCGACATGTCGCGAAGCGCGATGCGCGACATGCGCACCTTGCGGTAATAGCCCTTCGGGCGTCCCGACACTTCGCAACGGTGATGAATGCGCGTCTTCGAAGAATTGCGCGGGAGCTTGGCGAGCGCGAGCTGCGCCTCGAAGCGCTCTTCGGGAGCGACCTTCATGTCCTGCGTCTTCTTCTTCAGCTCGGCGCGCTTGACGGCGAACTTCGCCACCATCTTCTCGCGCTTTGCGTTGCGGTTGATCTGGCTTTTCTTTGCCATCAGATAATCCTCAATTCACGAACGGGAACTGGAAGCCTTCGAGAAGCGCCTTGGCTTCTTCGTCGGTCCTCGCAGACGTGTTGATGATGATGTCCATGCCCCAGACCGTTTCCGTCTTGTCGTAGTCGATCTCGACGAAAATGATGTGTTCCTTGAGGCCGAGCGCGTAGTTGCCGCGGCCGTCGAAGCTCTTGCCGTTCAGGCCGCGGAAGTCGCGCACGCGCGGCAGGGCCATCGTCACGAAGCGGTCCAGGAACTCGTACATCTTGTCCTTGCGCAGCGTGACCTTGGTGCCGATCGCGCGGCCGGCCGTGATCTTGAACGCCGCGATCGCCTTCTTGGCGCGCGTGACCTGGGCCTTCTGGCCCGCGATCGCCGTCAGGTCGTTCTGCGCCTGCTGGATCTTCTTGGAGTCCGCCGCACCCTCGCCCGCGCCGATGTTCAGAACGATCTTGTTGATCTTCGGAACCTGCATGATGCTGGTGTAGCCGAACTTCTTCATCAGCTCGGGCTTGATGACTTCGTTGTAGCGCTTCTTGAAGCGCGGCACGTAGTTCGGGTCGCGCGCCTGCTCGCCCACCGCAACCGCGGTGCCGGCCGACTTGGCTTCCTTCTTCAGCGCCTTCTTGGACTTCGGCGCCTTATCCTGTTGTCCTGCTTCAGACATCGATGACCTCACCGGACTTCTTGGCAAAGCGAACCTTGCGTCCGTCCTTCAGAAACTTGAATCCCACGCGGCTGGCGTCGCCCGACTTCGGATCGACATGCGCCAGGTTCGACAGATGGATCGTCGATTCCTTCTGCACGATGCCGCCCTGTTGCGTCTGCGTCTGGCGCTGATGACGCTTGACGATGTTCACGCCGGAGACGAGCGCACGGCTTTCCGACGGGAAAACCTTCAGCACTTCGCCCTTCTTGCCCTTGTCGCGGCCCGTCGTGACGATCACGCGGTCGCCTTTTTTGATTTTCACGCCCATCACAGCACCTCCGGTGCCAGCGAAATGATTTTCATGTGGTTCTTCGCGCGCAATTCGCGGGTGACCGGCCCGAAAATGCGGGTGCCAATCGGCTCGGCCTGGTTGTTCACCAGCACGGCCGCATTGGTGTCGAACCGGATCAGGCTGCCGTCCGGGCGGCGAACGCCCTTGGCGGTGCGAACGACGACGGCCTTGAGCACTTCGCCCTTCTTCACGCGGCCGCGCGGGATCGCTTCCTTCACGCTGACGACGATGGTGTCGCCCACGTCGGCATAGCGGCGGTGCGAGCCGCCGATCACCTTGATGCACATCACCCGGCGCGCGCCCGAATTATCGGCGACCTCAAGCTCGGTGGACATTTGAATCATGACTTAAAACTCCTGACCGGTGACCGGCCTTATTTCGCAACCTTTTCGACCACTTCCCAGCTCTTCAGCTTGGAAATCGGACGGCACTCCTGAATGCGGACGATGTCGCCCAGCTTGAATTCGCCCTTGGCGTCATGGGCGTGGTATTTCTTCGAACGGCGAACGGTCTTTTTCATCACCGGGTGCGTGAAGCGGCGCTCCACATTCACCACGACGGTGTTCTTGTTCTTGTCGCTGACCACGACGCCCTGCAGCACGCGCTTCGGCATAGTCTTCTTCCTTCAATCAGCCAGCCTTGCGGCGCTGCTCCGTAAGCTTCGTTTCGATGCGCGCGATCGAGCGGCGCACTTCGCGAATGCGGTTGGTCTTCTCGAGCTGGCCGTTGGCGCGCTGGAAGCGCAGGTTGAACTGCTCTTTCTTCAGCTTCACCAGGTCGTCGCTCAGCTCGTCACCCGTCTTGCCGTGGGTGTCGCCGGTTTTTGTCTTCTTCTTCGCCGCCATCGGTCTCTTCCTTACTGATGCGCCGCGCGCGCGATGAACTTCGTCGCGATCGACAGCTTGCGGGCACCCAGACGCATTGCTTCCTTCGCCGTCGCCAGATCGACGCCGTCGATTTCGAACAGGATGCGGCCCGGCTTCACTTTCGCCACCCAGAATTCCGGCGCGCCCTTGCCCGAGCCCATGCGGACTTCCGCAGGCTTCTTGGACACCGGTACGTCCGGGAAAATGCGGATCCACACGCGGCCGGCACGCTTCATTTCGCGCGTGATCGCGCGGCGTGCCGCTTCGATCTCGCGGGCGTTGAGGCGTTCCGGCTCCATCGCCTTCAGGCCGTATTCGCCGAAGTTGAGCTGGGTGCCACGCTTCGCAGCGCCGTTGATGCGGCCCTTGAACTGCTTGCGGAATTTTGTGCGTTTGGGTTGCAACATGACTCTGTTCCGTTACTCAGCAGGCGCCGGTGCGGGCGTGGACGGACGGGGCGCGCTGCCGCGACCCTTCTCTTCCGCTTCCGCGTTGCGGCGTTCGACGGCCATGGGATCGTGCTCCATGATCTCGCCCTTGAAGATCCAGACCTTCACGCCGCAAGTGCCGTACGTGGTCTTCGCAGTCGCGACGCCGTAGTCGATGTCGGCGCGCAGCGTGTGCAGCGGAACGCGGCCTTCGCGATACCACTCCACGCGCGCGATTTCCGCGCCGCCGAGACGGCCCGCGCAGGTGATACGAATGCCCAGCGCGCCAAGACGCATCGCGGACTGAACCGCGCGCTTCATCACGCGGCGGAAGGCCACGCGGCGCTCGAGCTGCTGCGCGATGTTCTCGGCAACGAGCTTGGCATCGATTTCCGGCTTGCGGATTTCAACGATGTTCAGATGCACTTCGTCGGTCGTGTATTTCTGGACGTCGCTCTTCAGCTTCTCGATGTCCGCGCCCTTCTTGCCGATGACGACACCCGGACGCGCCGAATGGATCGTGATGCGGCATTTCTTGTGGGGACGCTCGATGATCACGCGGGAGACTCCCGCGGCCTTCAGCTTCTCCGTCAGATATTCGCGGATCTTGATGTCTTCCTGCAGGAGCTTGCCGTAGTCCTTTTTGCCCGCATACCAGCGCGAGTCCCAGGTACGGTTCACGCCAAGGCGCAGTCCGATCGGATTGACCTTCTGACCCATTACGCTTTCTCCTTCGCCGTTTTCTTGGCGGCGGGCTTTTTCGCGGCGGCCTTCTTGGCTGCCGGCTTCTTGCCCTTGGATTTTGCCTTGCCCTTCGCGGGAGCTTCTTTCGCTTCCGCTTCCTTCTTCGCGCGCAGCTCTTCCACGATGATCGTGATCTGCGCGAACGGCTTTTCGACACTGGCGCCGCGGCCACGGGCGCGCGCATGGAAGCGCTGCAGCACCATGTTCTTGCCGACGCTGGCCTCTCTCACCACCAGATCGTCGACGTCCAGATCGTGGTTGTTTTCCGCATTCGCGATCGCCGACTGAAGAACCTTCTTCACCTCATGCGCGACGCGCTTGGGCGAGAAGGTCAGTTCGTTCAACGCCGCTTCGGCGCGCTTGCCGCGGATCGCCTGAGCAACCAGGTTGAGTTTACGCGGAGAGGTGCGGATGTTGTATCCGACCGCTTTCGCCTGGTTGTCCGCGAGAACGCGGGCGCGTGCTTCCTTGCCCATTATTCTCTCTTCGCTTTCTTGTCGCCGCCGCCGGTGTGGCCGTGGAAGGTGCGCGTCGGCGAGAACTCGCCGAGCTTGTGACCCACCATGTCTTCCGTGACGAGGACGGGAATGTGTTTCTTGCCGTTGTAGACGCCGAAGGTGAGGCCCACGAATTGCGGCAGGATCGTCGAGCGGCGCGACCAGGTCTTGATCACGTCCTTGCGTCCCGAACCGCGCGCGGCTTCCGCCTTCTTCAGCACGTAACCGTCGACGAACGGACCTTTCCAAACAGAACGAGTCATATCTTACGATCCTTGCATCACTTTGCCCTTACGCGAGCGCACGATCATTTTCGTGGTGCGCTTGTTCTTTCGCGTCTTGGCGCCCTTCGTCGGCTTGCCCCACGGCGTGACCGGATGACGTCCGCCCTTGGTGCGGCCTTCGCCGCCGCCATGCGGATGGTCGATCGGGTTCATCGCGGTGCCGCGCACGGACGGGCGCTTGCCCTTCCACACATTGCGGCCGGCCTTGCCGATGACTTCGTTCATATGGTCCGGGTTCGACACCGCGCCGACCGAAGCCTTGCAGGTGAGCAGAACCTTGCGCACTTCGCCGGAGTTCAGGCGCATCAGCGCATAACCGGCGTCGCGGCCCAGATACTGCGCATAGGTGCCGGCCGAACGCGCGATCTGCCCGCCCTTGCCCGGCTTCAATTCGATGTTGTGCACGATGGTGCCGACCGGCATCGCCGAGAGCGGCATCGCATTGCCCGGCTTCACGTCGACCTTGTCGCCGGAGACGACGGTGTCGCCGACCTGCAGACGCTGCGGCGCGATGATGTAGGCGAGTTCGCCGTCCTTGTACTTGATGAGCGCGATGAACGAGGTGCGGTTCGGATCGTATTCCAGGCGTTCAACCTTGGCGGGCTGATCGGCCTTGTTGCGCTTGAAGTCGATGAGGCGATAGCGCTGCTTGTGACCGCCGCCTTGCCAGCGCACGGTGACGCGGCCGGTGTTGTTGCGGCCGCCATTGCGGTGCTGGCCTTCGGTCAGCGCCTTCACCGGGCCGCCCTTGTGCAGGCCCTTGCGATCGATCAGCACCAGCTGACGCTGGCCCGGGGTCGTCGGACGATATTGTTTCAACGCCATTTTAGAGCCCCGTCGTCACGTCGATCTGGCTACCCTCTTCGAGGGTGACGATCGCTTTTTTGTAATCGGACTTCTTGAACTTGGTGCCGCGGAACGCCTTGCGCTTGCCCTTGATGGTGACGGTGTTGACCGCCTTCACCTTGACCTTGAACAGCTCGGCAACGGCCTTCGCGATCTGCGGCTTCGTGGAATCCAGCGTCACGCGGAAGACAACCTGGTTGGCTTCCGAGAGCTTCGTCGCCTTTTCCGTGATGACCGGCGAGACGATCACATCGTAATTGGTGGTGGTCATGCGAAGCGCTCCTCGATCGCCTGGAGGGCGGCCTTGGTCAGCACCAGCTTCTCGCTGCGCATGATGTCGTAGACGTTGATGCCGGAGGCCGGCAGCAGCGAGACATGCGACAGGTTGCGGGCGCTGAGATGGAAGTTCTTGTCGAACTCGCCGTCCACGACGAGCGCGCTGGTGAGACCCATCTTGCCGAAACGCTTGGCCAGATCGCCGGTCTTGGCTTCCTTGGACTTCGCCTCGTCAATCACCACGATGTTGCCGTCCTTCGCCTTGGACGAGAGAGCGTGACGCAGACCGAGCGCCTTCACCTTCTTCGGCAGGTCGAATTCATGGCTGTGGTTGACCGGGCCCATGGCCTTGGCGCCGCCGACATAGAGCGGAGCGGAGCGCGCGCCGTGACGGGCGCCGCCGCTGCCTTTTTGCGGGCCGGTTTTCTTCTTCGTGCGGTTCACTTCCGCGCGCGTCAGGATCTTGTGCGTGCCGGCGCGGCGCTTGGCGAGCTGCCAAACCACCACGCGCTGGATCAGGTCGGCGCGCGGCTCGAGACCGAAGATATCGTCCTTCAGTTCGATTTCGCCGGACGCCTTGTTGTCCAGGTTGAGGACTTTCGTTTTCACGTTCAGCCCTCCGTTGTTGCAGCAGGTGCTTCGGCGGCAGCCGGAGCAGCTTTGGTTTCACGCTTCACGACGGAGCCCGGCATCGGCGAATCCTTGTGCGGCTTCTTCACCGCATCGCGGACCATTACCCAGCCGCCCTTGGAGCCCGGAACGGCACCGCGGACCATGATGAGGCCGCGCTCGACGTCCACTTTGGCGACTTCGAGGTTCTGCGTCGTGATGTTCTCGTCGCCGTAATGACCGTGCATCTTCTTGTTCTTGAAGGTCTTGCCCGGATCCTGACGGCCGCCGGTGCCACCGAGCGAACGGTGCGAGATCGACACGCCGTGCGACGCTTCGAGACCGCGGAAGTTCCAGCGCTTCATGGCGCCGGTGAAACCGCGGCCGATGGTGACGCCCGTGACGTCCACTTTCTGGCCCGGAACGAAATGATCGGCCTTCAAGAGGTCGCCCACTTCAAGCAGGTTCTTTTCGTCGACGCGGAATTCCGCGACCTTCTTGCGGGGCTCGACTTGCGCCTTCGCGAACTGGCCGCGATCGGCTTTGGTCAAACGCTTTGCTTTCGCGAAGCCGGACCCGAGCTGAACGGCCGTGTAGCCGTCCTTCTCCTTGGTGCGCGTTGACACGACCTGACAGCCATCCAGCTTCAGGACCGTGACGGGCACATGACGGCCGTCCTCTAAAAAGAGGCGGGTCATGCCGACTTTCTGCGTGATGACGCCTGTGCGCATCTCGCGATCCACTCCTTAAAGCTTGATCTCGACGTCCACACCGGCAGCCAGGTCGAGCTTCATCAAAGCGTCGACGGTCTGCGGGGTGGGGTCGATGATATCGAGAAGACGTTTGTGCGTGCGGATTTCGAATTGCTCGCGGCTTTTCTTGTCCACATGCGGAGACCGGTTCACAGTGAAGCGCTCGATGCCGGTGGGCAGCGGAATGGGTCCGCGGACCTGGGCGCCCGTGCGCTTCGCCGTGTTCACGATTTCCTTCGTCGAATTGTCGAGAATCCGGTGGTCGAAGGCCTTGAGCCGAATGCGTATGTTTTGATTTTGCATCTTCTATTCCTATTCGGCCAAAGACCGACGATTTCCGGCCCTTATTTCAGGATCTTCGCAACGACGCCCGAACCGACGGTGCGGCCGCCTTCGCGGATGGCGAAGCGAAGCTTCTCTTCCATCGCGACCGGAACGATCAGCTCGACTTCGATCGAGACGTTATCGCCCGGCATGATCATCTCGGTGCCTTCCGGCAGCTTCACGATTCCGGTCACGTCCGTCGTGCGGAAGTAGAACTGCGGACGATAGTTGGAGAAGAACGGCGTGTGACGGCCACCCTCTTCCTTCGTCAGCACGTAGACTTCGGCGCTGAAGGTCGTGTGCGGCGTGATCGAGCCCGGCTTCGCCAGAACCTGACCGCGCTCGATGCCTTCGCGTTCGATGCCGCGCAGCAGGCAACCGACGTTGTCGCCGGCCTGGCCCTGGTCGAGCAGCTTGCGGAACATTTCGACGCCGGTGACGGTGGTCGAGGTCGTCGGCTTGATGCCCACGATTTCAACGGTCTCGCCGACCTTCACGATGCCGCGGTCGATACGGCCCGTGACGACGGTGCCGCGGCCGGAGATCGAGAACACGTCTTCGATCGCCATCATGAACGGCATGTCCACCGGACGCTCCGGCTGCGGAATGAATTGGTCAACCGCGTCCATCAGCTTGAGGACGGCGTCGTGACCGAGCGCCGGCTCCTTGTTTTCGAGCGCCATGAGCGCCGAACCGCGGATGATCGGAATCGTGTCGCCCGGGAAGTTGTACGAGGACAGAAGCTCGCGGACTTCGAGTTCGACGAGGTCCAGAAGCTCCGGATCGTCGACCATGTCGCACTTGTTCATGAACACGACCAGCGCCGGAACGCCGACCTGACGGGCAAGCAGGATGTGCTCGCGGGTCTGCGGCATCGGGCCGTCGGCGGCGGACACGACGAGGATCGCGCCGTCCATCTGAGCGGCGCCGGTGATCATGTTCTTCACATAGTCGGCGTGGCCGGGGCAATCGACGTGCGCGTAGTGACGTTTCGCGGTTTCATACTCGACGTGCGCCGTCGAGATGGTGATGCCGCGCGCCTTCTCTTCCGGCGCCTTGTCGATCTGGTCGTACGCCGTGAACGTGGCGCCGCCCGTTTCGGCCAGCACCTTCGTGATCGCTGCCGTCAGCGAGGTTTTGCCATGATCGACATGACCGATGGTGCCGATGTTGCAGTGCGGCTTGTTACGTTCAAATTTTGCTTTGCCCATATCCGTATCTCCTTAGGCGTACTTGGCTTTGACTTCATCCGCGATCGCGCGCGGAACTTCTTCGTAGTGATCGAACTGCATGCTGTATTGCGCGCGGCCCTGCGACATGGAACGCAACGTGTTGATGTAGCCGAACATGTTGGCCAGCGGGACCATCGCGGTGACGACCTGCGCGTTGCCGCGAGAATCTGTGCCCTGCACCTGGCCACGGCGGCTGTTCAGATCGCCGATGACGCCGCCGAGGAATTCATCTGGCGTCACAACCTCGACCTTCATGATCGGCTCGAGCAGCTTCACGGCGCCCTTGCTCGCGAGCTCGCGGAACGCCGCGCGGGCCGCAATGTCGAAGGTGAGCGCGTTGGAGTCGACTTCGTGGTACTTGCCGTCTGTCAGCGTCGCCTTGAAGTCGATGACCGGGAAGCCGGCGAGCAGGCCGCTTTCCTTCTGGTTTTTCAGGCCCTTTTCGACGGCCGGGATGAATTCCTTCGGAATCGATCCGCCGACGACTTCGTTCTCGAACACGAAACCGGAGCCAGGCGGCAGCGGTTCGAAATCGATCGACACTTCGGCGAACTGGCCCGAACCGCCGGTCTGCTTCTTGTGTGTGTACTTGATCGAAACCGGCTTGGAGAGGGTTTCGCGATAGGCCACCTGCGGCGCGCCGACATTGGCGTCCACTTTGTAGGTACGGCGAAGGATGTCGACCTTGATGTCGAGATGCAGTTCGCCCATGCCCTTGAGGATGGTCTGGCCGGACTCGCTGTCGGTCGAAACGCGGAACGACGGATCTTCCTGCGCGAGGCGGTTGAGCGCCACGCCCATCTTTTCCTGGTCGGCCTTGGTCTTCGGTTCGATCGCGACTTCGATAACCGGATCGGGGAATTCCATGCGCTCCAGGATCACCGGATGGTTGGGATCGCAGAGCGTCTCGCCTGTGGTCGAAATCTTGAGGCTCGCGAACGCGACGATGTCGCCGGCGTTGGCTTCCTTCACGTCTTCGCGGGCATTCGCATGCATCAGCAACATGCGGCCGACGCGCTCGGTCTTGTCCTTCACCGAGTTCAGCACGCCGGTGCCCGAGGTCACGGTGCCGGAATAGACGCGCACGAAGGTGATGGAGCCGACAAACGGGTCGTCCATGATCTTGAACGCGAGACCGGAGAACGGCGCCTTGTCGTCGGCGGGACGCTCGACTTCATTGCCCTTGTCGTCGATGCCCTTCACCGGCGGGATGTCCAGCGGCGACGGTAGATAGTCGACCACGGCGTCGAGCAGCGGCTGCACGCCCTTGTTCTTGAACGCCGAGCCGCACATCACCGGCACGAATTTGAAGCCGATGGCGCCCTTGCGGATGCACTTCTTCAGGTCTTCGACCGACGGCATCGTGCCGTCGAGATAGGCTTCGAGAAGCTTTTCGTCCTGCTCGACCGCCATCTCGACGAGTTCGGTGTGCAGGGCTTCGCATTTGTCCTTCAGATCGGCCGGAATTTCGACCTCATCGTACTTCGCGCCGAGTTGCTCTTCGTGCCAGACCAGCGCCTTCATTTTCACGATGTCGACGATACCCTTGAAGTCCGCTTCCGAACCGATCGGCCAGGCGATGATCGCCGGCTTGGTGCCGAGGCGATCGATCATCATGTCGACGCAGCGCTGAAAATTCGCGCCCATGCGGTCCATCTTGTTGACGAAGCAGATGCGCGGCACGTGATACTTGTCGGCCTGGCGCCACACGGTCTCGGACTGCGGCTCGACACCGGCAACGGCGTCGAACACGGCAACCGCGCCGTCGAGCACGCGCATGGAACGCTCGACTTCGATGGTGAAGTCCACGTGGCCGGGGGTGTCAATGATATTGATGCGGTGGTCGTTCCAGTAGCACGTCGTTGCGGCGGACGTGATCGTGATGCCGCGCTCCTGCTCCTGCTCCATGAAATCCATGGTGGCGGCGCCGTCATGCACTTCGCCGATCTTATGGCTCTTGCCCGTGTAGTAGAGGATGCGCTCGGTCGTCGTCGTCTTGCCGGCGTCGAT
>Ga0265314_10004459_pt1 | contig 12991 bp, 12 predicted proteins | sample 4126metaG_FD_203106 | JGI IMG/M metagenome (GOLD analysis project Ga0265314, IMG submission 203106) | Rhizosphere microbial communities from Carex aquatilis grown in University of Washington, Seatle, WA, United States - 4-1-26 metaG | ecosystem: Host-associated > Plants > Roots > Rhizosphere >... | reverse complement strand
CTTTAATTAACGCTTGGCGATGTGCTTCCCGTTTCAAAATGGGCAGGCAATAATAATGTGGTTTAATGCCGCCGGCTAAAATAGCATTTCGATTAAACAATAAATGTTGCGGCGTAATCGTTGCGGCAATTTTGTTGCTTGCAGAATTTACAAATTCAACGGCTTCTTTTGTCGTCGCATGTTCTAATACAATCCGCAACGCCGGAAAATTTTTAACAATGTCTATCAAATAACGCTCAATAAAAACACGCTCGCGGTCGAAAATATCACAGTTTTCATCCGTCACTTCGCCATGAATGAGCAGCGGCAAATCGTAGTTTTCCAACGCCGCGAGCAGGGGATAAATTTTGGTTACATCGGCAACACCGGCATCTGAATTGGTCGTCGCGCCAGCCGGATAAAGTTTAAACGCATAAACATGTTCGCATTCAGCGGCACGTTTAATTTCTTCAATCGTTGTTGCGGCTGTTAAATATAACGTCATCAATGGCGTAAAATTCACGCCTTCTGGAATCGCTTGTAAAATTTCATTTCGATATGTCAACGCTTGCGCGACCGTTGTTACCGGCGGTTTGAGATTTGGCATAATAATAGCCCGTGCAAATTGACGAGCCGTATGCGGCAAAACGGTTTTTAAAATTGCGCCGTTGCGAACGTGTAAATGGAAATCATCAGGGCGAGTAATGGTCAATGTTTTCATAATTGCATCCTAAGTCTGTAAAATAGACACATTCTATAGGCTATCGCCTTGAAAAATGAATAATTAGCGTCATCTTTTCTATTTTTGGAGTTACAAAAATGCCCATTTACGAATATCAATGCAAAGCGTGCGGTCATGAACACGAAGCCTTGCAAAAATTAAGTGCCGAACCATTAACAGATTGCCCCGTGTGCGAAAAATCGGAATTAGTCAAAAAAATTTCGGCGGCTGGTTTTCGCTTAAAAGGTTCGGGCTGGTACGAAACCGATTTCAAAAGTGGCGCGAAAAAAAATGTCGCCACCGATTCTGCACCGTCAAGTTGTTCCTCTGGCAACTGTTCGGGTGGCGGTTGCCAATAATTACAAAAATCTTCTTTTTAACCTCAACAGGAAAAACTTATGCGTACCCACAAATGTGGCGAATTGAACACTCAACAACTTGACCAAACTGTAACAATTTGTGGTTGGGTGCATCGCCGCCGCGATCATGGCGGTGTTATTTTCATTGATTTACGCGACCGCGCGGGTTTAGTGCAAGTCGTTTTTGACCCAGATTTAGCTGAACAATTTGCTATTGCCGAACACGTTCGTAGCGAATATGTGTTGCAAATTTCAGGCGTAGTGCGTCATCGTCCCGAAGGCACGATTAACAAAAATATGCACTCAGGCGAAATCGAAATTTTGGCGAAAAGCATCGTTGTTTTGAATGAATCCGAAACACCGCCATTCCCGATTGAAAGCGACATCGAAGTGAATGAAGAATTGCGTTTGCGCTATCGTTATTTGGATTTGCGTAAAACGGCAATGCAGGAAAAAATGAAAGTGCGTCGTGATGTGACGTGCGTATTGCGTAATTATTTGGATGATAACGACTTTTTCGAAATCGAAACGCCTTATTTAACTAAAGCAACGCCAGAAGGCGCACGCGATTACATTGTGCCAAGTCGTACACACGAAAATTCATTTTTTGCGTTGCCACAATCGCCACAGCTTTATAAACAAATGCTGATGATCGCCGGATTCGACCGTTATTATCAAGTGGTGCGTTGTTTCCGCGACGAAGATTTACGCGCTGACCGCCAACCCGAATTTACCCAGCTCGATATTGAAACGTCATTCATGACCGAAGAACAAATCATGAATGTGATGGAAGAGATGATTCGTCAGTTATTTGCAAAAGTGATTAACGTGCAACTTGATGCGGTTTTCCCACGGATGACTTACGCTGAATCAATGTCGCGTTTTGGTGTCGATCGTCCAGATTTACGCATTCCGTTAGAACTCGTTGATATTGGCGAATTCATGAAAGATGTCGAATTCAAAGTATTTTCTGCGCCTGCAAATGATCCAAAAGGTCGAATTGCCGCATTGCGCGTGCCGAATGGTGGCGAATTATTAAGCCGCAAAGACATTGACGAATTAACCAAATTTGTCAGTATTTATGGCGCGAAAGGCTTGGCGTATATCAAAGTCAACGATTTAAATGCAGGCATTGACGGTTTGCAATCGCCGATTGTGAAATTTGCACCGGCTGAGGTTTGGGCGAATGTGTTAGCGAAAACGGGCGCGCAAAATGGAGATTTAATTTTCTTCGGTGCAGATAAAACCACAGTTGTAAACGAAGCAATGGGCGCGTTGCGCGTTAAATTGGGTCATGATTTGAATTTGATTCAAGGCGATTGGAAACCGGTTTGGGTGGTTGATTTCCCAATGTTCGATTGGGATGAAAAAGCCGGACGTTTCAACGCCATTCATCATCCATTCACTGCGCCAAGTTGCAGCGTTGAAGATTTAAAAGCAAATCCAGCGACGGCATTATCACGCGCTTACGATTTAGTGTTGAACGGCACAGAAGTCGGCGGCGGTTCAATTCGTATCAATCGCCCAGCGATGCAGCAAACCGTGTTTGAAATTTTAGGTATTGGTGAAGATGAAGCGCGTGAAAAATTCGGCTTCTTGCTGGATGCGTTGAAATACGGTGCGCCACCACACGGTGGTTTGGCGTTCGGTTTGGATAGATTAGTCATGTTGATGACCGGTTCACATTCAATTCGTGACGTAATTGCCTTCCCAAAAACGCAATCTGCCGCGTGTCCATTAGTGAGTGCGCCTGCGGTTGTAACCGACGAACAATTGAAAGAGTTGGGCATCCGGTTAATTAAACCTGCAGCGAAAGAAAAGGTTTAAATTTTAAGACGTTGCGGTGGGTAGCGAAAGCGGCTCACCGTAAACACTAACCGTATAAAATTATTTATGACACTCGATTTTTTAGATAAAAAACACACGATTGCGGGCGCAGGTTTTAACCGTTGGCTCATGCCGCCGGCGGCGTTAGCAATTCATTTATGTATTGGTATGGCGTATGGCTTTTCGGTATTTTGGTTGCCGCTTTCCAAAGCCATTGGGATTAAACAAAGCGTGGCTTGTCCTGTGGACGTGGGCTTTTTTGCCGAATTATTCGTAACCACTTGCGATTGGAAGATTTCCACGCTGGGTTGGATGTACACGTTATTTTTCGTATTTTTAGGTTCATCGGCAGCACTTTGGGGCGGTTGGCTTGAACACGTCGGGCCTCGTCGCGCTGGGGTTGTGAGTGCGGTATGTTGGTGCGGTGGGATGTTGCTATCGGCATTAGGTATTTACACGCACCAGTTCTGGCTTATGTTGCTGGGTTCTGGCGTGATTGGCGGTATCGGTTTAGGTTTGGGCTATATTTCGCCGGTGTCGATGCTCATAAAATGGTTTCCTGACCGTCGCGGTATGGCGACCGGTATGGCAATTATGGGCTTTGGCGGTGGCGCGATGATTGGTTCACCATTAGCGACATTACTCATGGGACATTTTGCCAGTGAAACCGATGTGGGCGTAATGCCAACATTTATTGCCATGGCGGGGATTTATTTTATCTTCATGATGGCTGGCGCGATGACGTATCGTTTGCCTGTTTCAGGCTGGCAACCTGCTGGCTGGATACCATCTGTGTCATTGACTGAAAACAAAATGGTTACGCCGCATCACGTTCACGTTAAAAACGTATTCAAAATTAAACAATTTTGGTTGCTGTGGGGCGCATTGTGCATGAATGTCAGTGCGGGAATTGGTGTCATTGGCATGTCATCGCCGATGTTACAAGAGGTTTTTGGCGGACAATTGATTGGTTTAGCAAAAACTTACAGCGAATTAGATAAACCCGAATTAGCGACGATTGCCACGGTTGCCGCAGGTTTTACAGCGTTATTGAGTTTATTCAATATCGGTGGACGTTTTTTCTGGGGCAGTTTGTCGGATAAATTAGGACGTAAATTAACGTTCATGGTGTTTTTTGTAGTCGGCAGTGTGTTGTATTTAAGCGTTTCTGGCAGCGCGATGGCAGGCAATAAATTGTTATTTGTGGCGGCATTGTGTTTGATTTTAAGCATGTATGGCGGCGCATTTGCAACTGTTCCGGCTTATTTGGCAGATTTATTCGGCACACAAATGGTCGGTGCAATTCACGGTCGCTTACTCACTGCATGGGCAACCGCCGGTGTTTTAGGCCCAGTGATTGTTAATTACATGCGCGATTACCAACTTGGTTTAGGCATTCCGCGCGAACAAGTTTATAACCAAACTATGTGGATTTTGGCGGGACTTTTGATTGTCGGATTGATTTGTAACGTGCTAATTCGTCCCGTTGACGAAAAATGGTTTATGTCTCCTGACGAACTCGCCCATGAAAAACATTTAGCGCAAGACAAAATTCATGAAGAAGAAGTAAGTGCAGATGAAACAGACGATATGGTGAAATCAACACCGATGGTTTTAGTTTATGCAGCGTGGACAATTGTTGGCATTCCGTTGGCGTGGGGCGTTTATAAAACACTCATGAATGTAAGCAAGTTTTTTGTATAACGACTATGACTGAAAATCGGCTCATTGAATTAGAAATTAAAGTCGCCTATCAAGACGATTTGTTGCAAACGTTAAATACTATTATCGCCACGCAACAACAACAAATTGACCGACTCGAACGTGCCTATAAAACTATGCACGAGCGGGTTAGCAGTTTGGCATTAAAGATGCCCGAAGAATCGTCGCCAATGCATGAAATTCCGCCGCATTATTAAGCGTTTCTTATGCTAATTAGAGCGGCATTGCTGCTGATATTGCTGTGTTTGCCGCTATTTATCGTGGCGAAAGTATTACTTATTTTCACTTTTATCATTTTTGCCGCTTTCGCGACGCAGTTAGCGGCATTCGTGCTACTCGTGGGATTTGGACTATTGATTTTCGCGGGCATGTTTGGAATTTTGCAACGTTTTTGGCATGTACTAAGGCATTATTTTTCGGCTGAACAACACGGTCAACGCGAACTTCTTTTTATAAAAAATAAACGCTCGCATCGCCAACGTTTGCTACATTTTCAACGCCTGCAATTGACATATTTCAAAGAACGGCAACGTAAACGCCTGCTCGAAGAAAATAATCGACAACAAATTAACGCGCTGTCAGCGGCAATTGAACGGGATTTGCAGCGTATCAAACATTTGCTTTCTAAAGATCATTTTTCACAATTACAAGATGAAAATCGCCGTTATCGGCTGAAACAAAATGAGCAAGCTCTGTTAGAATTGCATCAAAAAATAGTAACTCTTACTGGCAAATAACTATGTTGAAAAACTGGCTCTTAAATATCGTGACCACTGTTCACTCGCTTAAAACCGAAAATTTAAAATGGAAAAACGATAATCAAGCCCAGCAAGCCTCGTTAAGACAGGCGCAAGTATTAGCGGAAAAAGCCTTAATTGCCGAATTAAAAAAACGTAGCCGCCAGTTAAAACATGAATTAACGATTTTGCAAACCCAGCACAATGCCGAATTGCTGATGTTTAAAACAAAATGTAAACAAGACGTTAAAGATTACAAACAATATCTCGCCTCGCTCGACCAACTCAAAGATTCCATTCAAAGTAGTTACACGCATTTGCCCGAAGCGGTCGCGTTTACCATTCATCATCATGCAAAATATTTGCTCAATGAAATGTGGGAAACTACCGAATTTGAAGAAAAAATGCGCCGCGAAATCCAACTTATCCGTTTTATGTCAACGGTTCACGAAGATGCGCGGCTCTATTTGGAAGGGGAAAATAAAGAAATTTTGCCTGAACGAACGCTGGAATTTATCGAAAAAGGTTAGCAAATTCGCAGCAGTTGCTCACCGCTGAGTAACATCAATTGCCGAGCCACGCCCATCGCGGTTTCTAATACGACCGTGCCATTTTTATCCACATTTGTAACCGTCCCAATTTGTTGCGCTTGGTGTCCGAGCGGATGTTGACGCAATAACTCTAAGGTTTTTTCGGTTTCTTCTGGTGACACAAATAAGACAAAACAGGCTTCGTTTGCCACATACAACGGGTCAAAGCCTAAAATTTCGCAGGCACTGTTTACATCTTCGTGAATGGGGATTTTCGTTTCTTGAATGGCAAAACGTTGTTCAGATGTCGCCGCCAATTCCAATAAACCACTCGCTAAACCTCCGCGTGTTAAATCTCGCAAACAATGTAAATCCAATTTAGCCGCAACTAATTCCTGCACTAAACCTGATAAATCGGCGCAATCGCTTTGAATTTGGCTGTCAAACGCCACACCTTCACGCGCTAACATAATTGCCATGCCATGACGGGCAATGTCGCTGTTAATGATGATGCTGTCACCGACTTGAATGCGTTGTGGCGCGATATTCACATCGGAAGCAACTGCTCCGATTCCTGCGGTGTTGATATAAATACCGTCGCCTTTGCCTTTATCGACAACTTTCGTATCGCCTGTGACAATTGATACACCTGCTGCTTGAGCGGTGTCGTGCATCGATTGCAAAATGCGTTTTAAATCTGCAATGGCAAAACCTTCTTCTAAAATCAAACCACAGCTTAAATACAATGGTTTCGCGCCACTCATTGCTAAATCGTTTAACGTGCCGCACACCGCCAATTTGCCAATATCACCACCAGCAAAAAACACGGGGTTAATCACATACGAATCGGTGGTAAAGGCTAACTTTTGTTCACCAATGGGAAAAACGGCGCAATCTTGTTTTTGTTGTAGCAATGAATTATTAAAAATCGGTTGAACGGTGGAATCTAACAGTTGTTGCATTAACCGTCCGCCGCCGCCATGAGCTAGTACGATTTGTTCATAATGCAGCGGAGTAGGGCAGTTGAGAGTGAAATCAGTCATAAAAATTATACCGTCAGGAAATTAACAGCTTACGATTAGCATTCACCCCACTATGAAAATAGTGGGGCTTTTTTTAAGCAACAGTTTAAGTAATGACTGTGGGTTCAGTTCGACCAGTGCGTTGTTTGACTTGGCAAAATTGTTCAGCTAACGCAATCAATTCGGCTAATGCCACTTGTGGGTCTTGATTATGTTTTTCTGCATCGGGTTCAAAACGTTCGATATAAATGCGTAACGTTGCACCCACTGTGCCTGTGCCAGATAAACGAAATACGATGCGTGAGCCATTTTCAAAACCAATTCTAAAACCTTGATTTGCGCTGCTGCTGCCATCAACGGAATCGTGATAACAGAATTCATCGGCATATTTCACAACGTAATCACCAAAAACTTGTCCTTTCAATGTTGTAATTTGTTCACGCAAACTCGCCATCATGCCATTCGCAATATCAGTTTCCACGGCTTCATAATCGTGGCGACTATAAATATCACGACCGAATTTTTGCCAATGTTCATGCACAATTTCCGCAACCGATTGGCGACGACGCGCAATTAAATTGAGCCAAAATAACACCGCCCAAAGTCCGTCTTTTTCGCGAACGTGTTGCGAACCTGTGCCGAAACTTTCTTCGCCACATAGCGTGATTTTGTCTGCATCGAGTAGATTGCCAAAAAATTTCCAGCCCGTTGGCGTTTCATAACAGGGAATACCATAACTTGCCGCGACTCTATCCACAGCTTGACTGGTTGGCATTGAACGCGCCACGCCTTTTAAACCATTTTTGTATGCCGGAATGAGTGTTGCATTGGCGGCTAAAATTGCCAAACTGTCACTTGGCGTGACGAAAATACCTTTGCCCATAATCATATTGCGGTCGCCGTCACCGTCTGAAGCTGCACCGAAAGTAGGCGCGTTTTCACTAAACATTAAATCGGCTAATTCGTGAGCGTGAATCAAATTCGGATCAGGATGATGCCCGCCAAAATCTTCTAACGGCGTGGCATTACACACCGAATCAGACGGTGCGCCAAGTAAATCAATCAAAATTCGTTTTGCATAAGGCCCAGTGACTGCACTCATCGCATCAAATGACAGCGTAATAAAACCGTTTTGAATACTTTGTTTGAGCAAATCAAAATCAAAAATAGATTGCATCAGTGCCGCATAATCACTAACCGAATCAATGACGGTAATTTTTAGTTCATCAATTTGTTGCGTGCCGACAGTTTCTAAATTGATTTCAGGCAAGTCGGCAATTTTGTAACTGTCTAACACTTTGCTGCGTTCAAAAAAGGCTAACGTGTCTTTTTCTGGCGCAGGACCACCGTTGCTGACATTATATTTAATACCGAAATCTTCATTTTCGCCGGCAGGATTATGACTAGCAGATAAAATCAAACCACCAAATGCGCCATATTTACGAATAATATGTGAAGCAGCAGGTGTTGAAAGTAAACCATTTTGCCCAATAATCAATTCACCAAAACCATTCGCTGCCGCAATTTTGATAATGATTTGAATGGCTGCATGATTAAAATAACGCCCATCGCCACCAATAACGAGCGATTTCCCTTGATAATCGGGTAATACGTCGAAAATCGATTGCACAAAATTTTCCAAATAACCAGTTTGTTTGAAAACTTTTACCTTTTTTCGTAAACCCGAAGTCCCTGGATTTTGATCATGATAAGTTTGAGTAAGTATTGTTTTTATGTGCATAATATTCCTCGAAAATAATTGACAGGGTGTGTGTTAAAGTACACCAAAACCAGCTTTCAGTGTAGAGGAAATATGTTACGCGCTTATTTATTGTTATGTTTTAGTTTATTTGCTGTGCCGGTTATTGCCGCGACGGAGGTTTATCCAAATCAGGTTTGGTTATTGGTTGATACGAAAGCTAAAAAAATTGAAGTCAAAAAAGGGGAACAAACGGTTGAAACGCTTGAAAGTATTGCGATTGGGCGTGGGGGTGCGGGCTTGAAAACGCATCGTGGCGATAATATTACGCCGCACGGTGAATATCGAATCGGTTGGATTGGTGAAAAAAGCACGTTTCGTCGATTTTTTGGCTTAACCTATCCTTCGGTTGACGATGCCGAAAATGCGTTCGAAAAAGGCATTATTAACGAAGGTATGTATAGACGGATTGTGTCGGCTCATCAACGTAATCAGATTCCACCTCAAGACACACCATTAGGTGGACAGATTGGCATTCATGGCTTAGGTAGCGCGAATGCGCGAGTACATGAAGTTTTTGATTGGACACACGGTTGTATTGCATTAACGAACTCGCAAATCGATCATTTAAGCCAAATAGTTGATACCGGTACGCTGGTTAAAATAAAATAAAGCTGGAAAATATGGCTGTGGGTGGTTAAAATTGTTCACAGCTATAATTGAGTTTTGTAGTAAAAGTTCTCGTTAAGTTCTCATTTTAAAAAGGAAAGTCCCATGAAAAAATTTGTTAAATTATCAATGATCGCTTTAGTTGCTAGTGTTGTTGTTGGCTGTGCAAGCACTGATGACATTACACATTTGCAATCACAAATCGACACATTGAAAACATCAGTTGCACAAGCCTCAGCAGATGCTAACAGCGCACAAAGCGCAGCAGCTGACGCAGCATCACGCGCAGCAGCAGCTGAATCAGCTGCAAACCGTGCAGCGCAATACGCACAAGACACTAACAGCAAATTGGACAGCTTGTTCAAAAAATCAATGTTGAAATAATTCATTCATTGAATGCTGATAGAAAAACCCTGTGAGTTCGCTCACAGGGTTTTTTTTTAACCATTATTTTACAATTTTATTTTTCATGATTCATTTAATTCGCGGTTTTTCCAATTTAGAAAATTTTCTACGCGGTTGCGTATTGACGGTTGGTAATTTCGACGGCGTACATTTAGGACATCGTGCTGTTATTGAAATGTTGGCAGCACGCGGACGCGAACTTAATTTACCAACAGCAATCATGCTGTTTGAACCGCAACCATTGGAATATTTTTTAGCCGATAATGCGCCGGCACGTCTCATGCGATTGCGGGAAAAAATACTGGCATTATCTCCGCTACCTATCGATAACGTTGTTATTGTGCGTTTTAATCGTGCTTTAGCCGACTACGAACCGGAACAATTTATCCAACAAATTTTGGTGTCAAAACTCAATCTTAAACATCTTGTCATCGGTGACGATTTTCATTTTGGCAAAGCGCGACGCGGCAATTTCAAATTATTGCAAGAACAAGGGCAATTGCTTGGTTTTTCTGTGGAAAAATCGACGACATATCGATTAACAGATTTGCGTGTCAGCAGCACTCTAATTCGAGATGCGTTGAATGCGGGTGATTTAAAACAAGCGTGCCGCTTGTTAGGGCAAGATTATTCAATTTGTGGACGAGTCGCGCAAGGCGATCAGTTAGGACGAACGCTCGGATTTCCCACTGCAAATATTAAATTACTACGCCGAAATACACCAATTCGAGGCGTGTTTGCCGTAACCATGACTGGCATTGATAATCAAAAATTTCAAGGTGTGGCAAATGTCGGTACACGCCCAACGATTGATGGCAAACGAAAAGTTATTTTAGAAACGCATCTATTTAATTTTAATCAAGATATTTATGGGCGTTACGTTAGCGTGCAATTTAAACATAAATTACGCGATGAAATGCGTTTTGGTTCACTTGAACAATTACAATCTCAAATTCGTCAAGATGTCGTGGCGGCGAAAGACTTTTTTAACATTTGACGTGCTAAGATTCACGTTCCTAAATTCCATTAAAGGGTAAAAAATGAAAGCACAAATTGGTATGGTTGGTTTAGCGGTAATGGGTAAAAACTTAACAATTAACATTCGTGACCACGGTTTTAAAGTGGCGGTTTACGAATATGCGGAAGGCGTTGCCGATGCGTTTGTTGCCGCAGAAGCTGAAAACACCGCTGCGATTGAAAATGCTGAAATTATTAGCACGAATTCATTGCAAGAGTTAGTTGATAATCTGCAAACACCCCGTGTTGTATTTATGATGGTAAGAGCAGGGGACGTGGTTGATTTTTACATTGATAAATTAGTGCCGTTGCTTTCAGAAGGCGATATTATCGTTGACGGTGGAAATTCACTTTACACCGACACCAATCGCCGAGTGGCTGCATTAAAAGAAAAAGGCTTGAATTTTATAGGCATGGGCGTTTCAGGTGGTGAAGAAGGCGCACATTATGGCGCGTCAATGATGCCGGGTGGAAATCGTGCAGCATGGGCAACTGTTAAACCCATTTTTCAAGCAATCAGCGCACACGTTGATGGTGAGCCGTGTTGTCATTGGGTTGGTGATAATGGCGCAGGGCATTACGTCAAAATGGTGCATAACGGCATCGAATACGGTGATATGCAGTTGATTTGTGAGGCTTACCAATTATTGTCAGAAGGCTTAGGATTGAGCATTGACGAAATTCGCGATATTTTCCAAGAATGGAATAAAGGCGAATTAAGTTCGTATTTAATGGAAATCACCGCTGATATTTTGGGGCATAAAGATGAAGATGGTTCGCCATTACTTTTAAAAATTTTAGATACGGCTGGTCAAAAAGGCACGGGTAAATGGACTGGAATTGACGCATTAGAATTAGGCATTCCACTCACTTTGATTGGTGAGGCGGTCTTTGCGCGTTGTTTGTCGTGGCAAAAATCAGAGCGTGTGCAAGCCGCTAAAATTTTACCTAAAAAACCTGTTGCTGCCTTCACCGGTGACAAAGCCGAAATGATTAACGCTATTCACGATGCGTTGTATGCGTCAAAAATTATTTCTTACGCGCAAGGTTTTCGCTTAATGCGTGAGGCATCCAAAGAATATAAATTTGCGCTTAATTATGGTGATATTGCTTTAATGTGGCGCGGCGGTTGTATTATTCGCAGCAAATTTTTAAAGAATATCAAACAGGCTTATAGCAATAATCACGAATTGGAAAATTTATTGTTTGATGACTTTTTTGCGAATGTGATGGAAAAATCAGAAGTTGGCTGGCGCAAAGCGGTCATTTTAGGCATTCAATTGGGTATTCCAACGCCGACGTTTTCATCGGCATTAGCCTATTTTGATGGCTATCGCACTGAAAAATTACCGGCGAATTTATTGCAAGCACAACGTGATTATTTTGGTTCGCACAGTTACGAACGTATCGACAAACCGCGCGGTGAGTTTTTCCACACCGATTGGATTGGCGATGGTGGTAATGTTTCGGCGACAACTTATTCTGTGTAATTTCAGTTAAAAAAACGCCGCTGTTCTTTTTCAAGGAACAGCGGTGTTTGAATTTCAACGATATTTTAAATTTTTAAAATTCTTCCCAATCATCATTACCTACTGTGAACGTTGCGTTAGGCGTAGACACCGCTTTGACAGGTGCAGATCGTGCGGCAACTGGTTTACTTTTTGCGGGTGTGATGGTTTTTGCTACGCTTCTTTTATTGCCTGAATCATTCCCTGTTTTGAATTGCGACATTTCTGAAGACAAGTTACCAGTTTGTGATTCTAATGATCCTGCTGCTGCCGCGATTTCTTCTACCATTGCTGCATTTTGTTGGGTCACATCATCCATTGAAGCAATGGCTTGGGCAACTTGTGCAATCCCTGCACTTTGCTGTTCTGAAGCACTGGCGATTTCTGCAATAATACTGGTCACGCTTTGAATAGAATTCACAATGTCTTGCATCGTTTTACCCGCATCGGCAACTTGTTTACTGCCGCCCGATACGCGTTCCACCGAATCACTAATTAAACGTTTAATTTCGCCCGCCGCATTGGCGGCGCGTTGCGCTAAATTGCGAACTTCGACCGCGACAACCGCAAAACCTTTGCCTTGTTCGCCCGCTCTAGCAGCTTCAACGGCGGCGTTCAATGCCAAAATGTTAGTTTGGAATGCAATATCATCAATCACAGAAATAATATCGACAATACGCAATGATGATTCGTTAATGTTTTCCATTGTTTTCACAACTTGTTCAACGACTGTAACACCTCTATTTGCCGTATCTGTTGCGCCAACGGCTAATTCATTTGCTTGTTTTGCATTTTC
>Ga0265314_10004458_pt1 | contig 12991 bp, 8 predicted proteins | sample 4126metaG_FD_203106 | JGI IMG/M metagenome (GOLD analysis project Ga0265314, IMG submission 203106) | Rhizosphere microbial communities from Carex aquatilis grown in University of Washington, Seatle, WA, United States - 4-1-26 metaG | ecosystem: Host-associated > Plants > Roots > Rhizosphere >... | reverse complement strand
ATTTAGCTGATCGAAGTTTTCCACCTCGATCTGAGTCCAGACGCCGGGCGGGGCAATGCGCGCGGCTTCGCGCAGAGCTGCTTCGATGCCGCCTGCCGCCGCGATGTGATTCTCCTTGATCAGGATGCCGTCGTAGAGGCCGATGCGGTTATTGGTGCCGCCGCCCGTGCGCACCGCGTATTTCTGGGCGAGCCGCAAACCGGGCAGCGCCTTGCGCGTATCGACGATTTTGGCGCGGGTGCCGGCCGCGGCATCGACGTAGCGCCGCGTGATGGTCGCGACGGCTGAAAGCAGTTGCAAAAAATTGAGTGCCGTGCGCTCGCCGGTGAGCAGGGCGCGCGCCGTTCCGTGCACGTGCACCAGCGTCTGTCCGGCGCTGGCCTGCGCTCCGTCTTTGACCTTCCAGTCGATGGCGACGGCGGCATCGAGCTTGCGAAAGCACGCGTCGAACCACGGGGCGCCGCATATCACCGCGTCATTGCGCGTAATGACGCGCGCGCTGGCTTTGGCATCCGCGGGTATGAGCTGCGCCGTCCTGTCGCCGTTGCCGATGTCCTCCGCCAGCGCGGTGCTGACATTGCTTTCGACGACGGATGTCAATTCCTTCATTTTTGCACTATATTCCGCATTCATAACACGTTCGATTTTACCCGATAGGAGGCGGATATGACAGGGATCATGGGCGTTATCTCTTACGGGTTGGGTACGGTAGTCGGCTTCGTACTGATCGGCGTGCTGGTGTTCTGGTTCATCCAGGACGTCACGCAGAAAAAGCACACGGTGTTGCGCAATTTCCCGGTCATCGGCCGCCTGCGTTTTTTGCTGGAGGAGATGGGCGAGTACTTCCGCCAATATTTCTTCGCCGGCGATCGCGATGAAATGCCGTTCAATCGCGCGACCCGCGGCTGGGTTTACAAAGAAGCCAAGAACGAAGGCGGCATCATCGGCTTCGGCTCGACCAACGACTTGCGCGAGCCGGGCTCGATCATATTCGTCAATCATCCGTACCCGGTGCTCGAGGAGGACCGCCTGCCCACGCCGTCGCTGGTGATCGGCGAAGGTTATTGCCGGCTTCCGTTCGAGGCCAAATCGGTGGTCAACGTGTCCGGCATGAGCTTCGGCGCGATTTCGGCGCCGGCGGTGAGGGCGCTGTCGCGCGGCGCCGGCGTTGCGGGTTGCTGGATGGACACCGGCGAAGGCGGGTTGTCGCCGTACCATCTCGAGGGCAATTGCGACGTCATCATGCAGATAGGCACCGCGAAGTACGGCATACGCAATGCCGACGGTACGCTGTCGGCGCAGCGGGCAAAAGAACTGGCGCAGGTCGTAAAAGCCTTCGAAATAAAATTGTCGCAGGGGGCCAAGCCGGGTAAGGGCGGCGTGCTGCCAGGCGGCAAGGTCACGGAGGAAATCGCGCGCATCCGCGGCATACCGGTGGGCCTGGACTCGATCAGCCCCAATCGCCATCACGACATTGCAAACGTAGACGACTTGCTCGACCGCATCGCCTACGTGCGCGACCTCACCGGCCGGCCGGTCGGCGTGAAGACCGCCATCGGGGGGTGGGATTTTATCAACGAGTTGTGCGAGGCGGTGTTGCGCCGGGGCAGGGAATACGCGCCGGATTTTATTGCGATCGATGGCGGCGAAGGCGGCAGCGGCGCGGCTCCTCAAACACTGATGGACCATGTAAGCCTGCCGATCGCCGAGGCGCTGCCGCGCGTGGTCGACTCGTTATCGCAGTCTGACCTCAAGGGCCGCATCCGCGTGATAGCAGCCGGCAAGCTCGTGACTTCGGCGCGGGCGGCATGGGCGATGTGCGTCGGCGCGGACTTTATCAACACGGCGCGCGGTTTCATGTTCGCGCTCGGCTGCATCCAGGCCATGCGTTGTCATACCAATACCTGCCCGACCGGCGTGACGACCCACAACAAGCGCCTGCAACGCGGGCTGGTGGTCGAGGAAAAGTACCAGCGCGTCGCCAATTACGTGAAAAACATGAACAAGGAAATCGACATGCTCGCGCATTCGTGCGGCTGCCGCCACGCGCGCGAGTTAAAACGCGAGCACGTGCGCATCGTGTTGTCGGCTAACCAGAGCATGGCGCTCAACATGCTGTATCCCTATCCGACACCCGGTGCGCGGCCCGTTGTGCGGGTTGCTGCGGGTGAAGCGGCGGTTTAGTCGATTGGCGGCTGACGCAACGTCGGTGCTAATATAGTTGCAGAAGGCGCAAATCCGCCGCTTCCACAAGACGATCGCGCCGCGATTTTTCGATTGGAGGATCTATGACCACGAGACGCGATTTTCTCAAAGGTGCGGCATTGATTGCGGGAGGCGGCATTGCGCTTCCCGGGCCTGGCCTCGCGGCGGACGACATCGCGGCGGCGTTGCTGCCGGCGGGAACCGTCGAACAGGCGGTCCTGGAATCTTTGCCGGGCAAACGCCCTTTGATCAAGCGCGCCTTCCGTCCGCCCAATTTCGAAACGCCCGTCGAATATTTCAACGAGGTGTTGACGCCGAACGACGCGTTTTTCGTGCGCTACCACCTGTCAAATATTCCGCAGATCGCGGCGGACACGTGGCGGCTGAAAATCGGCGGCGACGCAGTGGACGCACCGTTCGAATTGACTTACGACCAGTTGCGCAAAGAGTTCGAGGCGGTCGAGATCGTAGCGGTCTGCCAGTGCTCGGGTAACCGCCGCGGTTTGTCGAACCCCCATGTGCAGGGCGTGGAATGGGGCTATGGCGCGATGGGCAATGCGCGCTGGAAAGGCGTGCGCCTCAAGGACATACTGAACAAGGCAAAGATCAAGCAGAGCGCGCTGGAAATTTCTTTCGACGGCGCCGATTCCGGGGCGCTGGCGACCACGCCGGATTTCGTAAAAAGCCTGCCGGCCTGGCGGGCGATGGACGAGAACACGCTTGTCGCGTACGAAATGAACGGCGAGAACATGCCGCACTGGAATGGCCACCCGGCGCGCCTCATCGTGCCCGGCTGGACCGGCACGTATTGGATGAAGCAGCTCGTTTCGATCAATGCGCTGTCGAAACCGCAGCAGGGTTTCTGGATGAATCCCGCATACCGCATTCCGCTCGGCAAGTTCGCGCTGGTCGACCGCTTCATGTCGCAGGAAACCGCGGTGAACACGCCGATCACCGAAATGGTGGTGAACTCTTTGATAACCAATTTGCGCGAAGGCCAGACGATTCGGGCCGGCGCGGGATTCGAAATAAAAGGCATCGCGTGGGACGCAGGTTATGGCATACGGCTCGTCGAAGTCTCGGTCGACGGCGGCAAAAGTTGGCGGCCGGCGGAATTGGAAAAAGATTACGGCCGTTTCAGTTTCCGTCAGTGGCGCTACGTCGTGACACCCGAGCAAAAGGGCGGACTGCAAGTCATGGCCAAGGCAACCAATCGCCAGGGCAGCACGCAAGCCTTCGAGCTGATATTCAATCCCGCCGGCTATCACAACAACGTCGTGCAGAAAATCTCGTTGCAGGTTGCGTAAGGAGCCCGCCGTGAAAAAAATCCTGTTGCTGGCTTGCTGCACCTTCGCATTCAACGCATGGGCGGACGAAAGCCGCGTCGGCTTGAAGGACGATCCCAACCGCAATCTCGTGATCGGGAATTGCGTCGGCTGTCACAGCGTCGACTACATCCCGATGAATTCGGTGTTTCTCGATCGCAAAGGCTGGGAAGCGACGGTCAACAAGATGATCAATGCGCTGGGCGCGCAGATCCGCAAGGAGGACGTGCCCGCGATCGTCGATTACCTGACGAAGTATTACGGCAAATAGAGAAGCAGTCGCAGGTTGGCTGTCAAACGAGGTGCCCGGCAAGCCCGGTCAGGCCGGTGAGAACAATATCCGGCGCGTTTTCCAGCCGATCAGGTTCGACGCCCGCGCGGTTGATCCAGAACACGCGAAACCCGAAGTTTTTTGCGCCGGCCGCATCCCAATAGTTGGAAGACACAAAAGCGGTTTCTTCTTTCGCGACGTCAAGACTATTTGGCGCAAGCCGGTACACGCGAGGATCGGGCTTGTAAATCCGAACTTCGTCGACGCTGATTACCGCGGTGAGGACTGAATTGAGTTTCGCGTTCCTGACGAGCGGATCCAGCATCGTGCGCGAGCCGTTCGAAAGTATCGCGAGCTTTAGCCCGGACAATGCGGCGAGCGCGTTGCGCGCGTCCGGGAACAATGCGAGTTTGTCGTACGCGGCCATCAGGTTGTCCGCCGTTTCCGGTCCCAGCGGCAGATTCAGGGCCGCGCATGCGAATTCGAGTGCCGCCCGGGTAACCGCAGCGAAGTCCGCATAGCTTCCCATCAGGCTGCGCAACCACGTATATTCAAGCTGCTTGGCGCGCCACAAGCGGGACAACTCGGCGCCGCGACCCGGAAACAAGCCATCGGCCAGCGTGACTACAGAATGCACGTCAAACAGCGTGCCGTAGGCGTCGAAAACCACGGCTTTGCACGTTTTGGACACGGTTGTTTCCCTTCGCTTTTAACCCCGGCGGGAGGTTGAATTCCGGCATATCCCCCCCATGTGTGGGGTAATTATTGCCATTCTGCACAGGATATGCCATGCGATTCGATAAATTTACGACCAAGTTCCAACAGGCCTTCGCGGACGCCCAAAGCCTCGCGGTCGGGCACGACAACCCGTACATCGAGCCACAACACCTGCTGTCGGCATTGCTCGGGCAGGAAGACGGCGGTACCGCGTCGCTGCTCGCGCGCGCAGGCGTTAATCTGCCCGCGCTCAAAACCGCGCTGACCGCCGCGATCGGGCGCTTGCCCCGGGTCGAAGGCCAGGGCGGCGAGGTCAACGTGTCGCGCGAACTCACGAACCTGCTGAACCTGACCGACAAGGAAGCGCAAAAGCAGGGCGACCAGTTCGTCGCCTCCGAAATGTTTCTGCTCGCCCTGACCCAGGACAAGGGCGACACCGGCCGCCTGCTCAAGCAGCACGGTGGCACGCGGGCGGCAATCGAGCAGGCGGTCAAGGCCGTGCGCGGCAGCGAAAAGGTCGACAGCGCCGAAGCCGAAGGCACGCGCGAAGCGCTCAAAAAATACACGGTCGACCTGACCGAGCGCGCGCGCTCGGGCAAGCTCGATCCGGTGATCGGGCGCGATGACGAAATCCGCCGCGTGATCCAGATCCTGCAGCGGCGCACCAAGAATAATCCCGTGCTGATCGGCGAACCGGGGGTGGGCAAGACCGCAATCGTCGAGGGCCTGGCCCAGCGCATCGTCAACGACGAAGTGCCCGAAACGCTCAAGGGCAAGCGCGTGCTGTCGCTCGACATGGCGATGCTGCTCGCGGGCGCCAAGTATCGCGGCGAATTCGAGGAGCGGCTCAAATCCGTACTGAAGGAAATCGCGCTGGATCCCGGGCGCAATATCATTTTCATCGACGAGCTGCACACGATGGTCGGCGCCGGCAAGGCGGAAGGCGCGATGGATGCCGGCAACATGCTCAAGCCCGCGCTTGCGCGCGGCGAACTGCATTGCGTCGGTGCGACCACGCTCGACGAATATCGAAAATACGTCGAAAAAGACGCCGCGCTCGAACGGCGTTTTCAGAAAGTCATCGTCGGCGAGCCGTCGGTCGAAAGCACGATCGCGATTCTGCGCGGCCTGCAGGAAAAATACGAAGTGCACCACGGCGTCGAGATCACCGATCCCGCGATCGTCGCGGCGGCCGAGTTGTCGCACCGCTACGTGACGGACCGTTTCCTGCCCGACAAGGCAATCGACCTGATCGACGAGGCGGCATCGCGCATCAAGATGGAAATCGATTCCAAGCCGGAGGTGATGGACAAGCTCGAGCGGCGGCTGATCCAGCTGAAGATTGAGCGCGAGGCGGTAAAAAAGGAAAAGGACGAAGCGTCGCGCAAGCGGCTGCAGGCGCTCGAAGACGAGATCAAGCGACTCGAGCGCGAGTACTCGGATCTCGAGGACGTCTGGAAGAGCGAGAAATCCCAGGTGCAGGGTTCGCAGCACATCAAGGAGGAACTCGAGAAAATCAAGCTCGACATGGAGGCTGCGAAGCGCAAAGGCGACTGGCAGAAAGTGTCGGAGATCCAGTACGGCCGGATTCCCCAGCTCGAAGCGCAACTGAAGCAGGCGGACAAAGCGCCGGCGAAGGGGCAGAAGCCGCGTCTCTTGCGCACGCAAGTAGGCGCCGAAGAGATCGCCGAAGTCGTGTCGCGCATGACCGGCATCCCGGTGTCGAAAATGATGCAAGGCGAGCGCGAGAAGTTGTTGCTGATGGAAGATCGCCTGCACCAGCGCGTGGTCGGTCAGGACGAAGCGGTGCGTCTGGTGTCGGACGCGATCCGGCGTTCGCGCGCGGGCCTTGCAGACCCGAACAAGCCGTATGGTTCATTCCTGTTCCTGGGTCCCACCGGCGTTGGCAAAACGGAGTTGTGCAAAGCGCTCGCTGCTTTCCTGTTCGATTCCGAAGATCACATGATCCGCATCGACATGAGCGAGTTCATGGAAAAGCATTCGGTGGCGCGCCTGATCGGCGCGCCGCCGGGGTACGTCGGTTACGAGGAAGGCGGATACCTGACTGAAGCCGTGCGCCGCAAGCCGTACGCGGTGATCCTGCTCGATGAAGTGGAGAAGGCGCACCCCGATGTGTTCAATGTCCTGCTGCAGGTGCTGGACGACGGCCGCATGACCGACGGGCAGGGCCGCACCGTGGACTTCAAGAACACGGTCATCGTGATGACGTCGAATCTCGGATCGCAGATGATCCAGCAGATGTCGGGTGACGATTATCAGGTGATCAAGCTCGCCGTCATGGGGGAAGTCAAGGCGCAGTTCCGTCCGGAATTCGTCAACCGCATAGACGAGATCGTCGTGTTCCATGCACTAGACGAAAAAAATATCAAGTCGATCGCGAAACTTCAGCTCGGGTTGCTCGAGAAGCGGCTGGCGAAAATGGAGATCAAGCTCGAGGTCAGCGATGCGGCCCTGCAGCAAATCGCCGCCAGCGGTTTCGATCCGGTTTACGGCGCACGGCCGCTGCGGCGGGCGATCCAGTCCGAAATCGAGAATCCGCTCGCGAAACATATTCTCGAAGGGGAGTTTGCGGCCAAAGACGTGATTACCGTCGATGCGGTAAAGGGCAAACTGGTGTTCGAAAAAGCCCAAAGGTCGGACAAATCGCCCCGTGCCGCGGCCTGATGGTCAGCGGCCGGCTGTCCATGGCAGGCGGCGCGGTTCGCCGCTTCGCCCGCAGGGGAAGCGGCGGTTATCGCGGGCTCGCGCCGCGACCGGCGATTTGTGAAATTGTCACGCTATTGCGGGAATAGTTTTTGCTATAGGCTGTTGGATATGGCTCCGATGAGCGGCGGCCAACGTAACGTGCAAGCCAGAGTATGGCTCGACAGGCTCAGTGAAAAAGCAGGCCAAATCTAAATCGCCGGCATCGATGGTTGTCGCGCTGGAAAAGCGCGAGCACGAGATCGAGGTCTCGCGTCGAGCCTTGCGCGAAAAAGAGCGGATGCTCGCGACGTTGATGAGCAACCTCGACGGCATGGTTTATCGCTGCCGCAACGATGCCGAATGGACCATGGAATTCGTCAGCGACGGATGTCTCGACCTGACCGGTTATCGACCCGCGGAACTCCTGCACAACAAGCTCATATCTTTCGAGCAGGTCGAGCATCCCGAAGACCGCGCGCGCGTGCGCGAAGAAATCGTCGCGGCGCTCGCCGAAAAGCGCCGCTTTTTCGTCGAATACCGGATCCAGTGCCGCAACGGCGATATCAAATGGGTGTGGGAGCGCGGCGTCGGCATTTACGGCAGGCGTGGCGCGGTCGTAACAATCGAAGGATTCATCGAAAACGTGACCGAACGCAAGGTCGCGACGCAGGCACTGCAGCAGGCCGAGCGCAGCTTCCGCAGCATATTCGAAAACGCGACGGAGGGGATTTTTCAGACCTCGCCCGACGGCCGCTATCTGAACGTCAATCCGGCGCTTGCCCGCATTTACGGGTTCGCGACGCCGGACGAGCTCATTTCCAGCATCGGCGACATCCAGCATCAGATTTATGCGGACCCGGCGCGCCGGACCGAATTCATGCGCCTGATGCGGGACGCCGGCGCGGTGACCAATTTCATTTCCGAGATCCGGCGCAAGGGCGGCGACCGCATCTGGATTTCCGAAAATGCCCGCGCGGTGCTCGACGAGTCCGGCAATCTGCTGTTCTTCGAAGGCACGGTCGAGGATGTTACGCAAAGCAAGCTCAACCAGGAGAAACTCGAGCATCTCGCCAATCACGATCCGGTTACCAATCTGCCCAACCGGCTGCTGATGAACGACCGGCTGCGCCAGATGATGCTGAATGCGCAGCGCAGCAAAAGCATCGTCGCGGTCGCGCTGGTCGATCTCGATCATTTCAAGCTGATCAACGACACCTTCGGCCACAATCGAGGCGATCAACTGCTGCAGACCATGTCACACCGCATGCTGGCCTGCGTGCGCGAGACCGATACTGTCGTGCGCCTGGGGGGCGACGAATTCGTGCTGCTGCTGTCGGGCGCCGAACGCGGCGAAGCGGTCTCGCAGGTCGTGCAGCGCGTGCTGCATGCGATCGCGCGGCCTTCGCGAATAGAGGGACGCGAGCTTTCCGTGTCGTGCAGCGTCGGGGTCAGCGTATTCCCGCGCGACGGCCGCGACGTGCAGACTCTGCTGCGCAACGCCGACACCGCGATGTACAAAGCCAAGGAATACGGGCGCAACAATTTCCAGTTTTATTCTCCGGAAATGAATACCGCAATCGCCGAGCGGCTGGAAATGCAGTCGTCGCTGCGCGATGCCGTCGAGCACGAGCAGTTTGTGCTGCTGTACCAGCCGAAGGTCGACCTCGTGACGGGGCGGATCGCGGGCATGGAGGCGCTGCTGCGCGTGAAGGACGCCCAGGGCGGATTGTCCCTGCCGGAGAATTTTATCCAGCTTGCGGAGGAGACCGGATTGATCGTGCGTATCGGCGAGTGGGTGATGCGCGAGGCGTGTGTTTTCAACAAATCGCTGCAGGACCGCGGATTTCCTCCCATGCGGATCGCGATCAACCTGTCGGCCCGGCAATTGACGCGTTACGACCTCGTGCGCGCGGTTGAGCAGGCGTTGAGCGCGGCCAAGCTGCCCGCGCACTGTCTTGAACTGGAGCTCACCGAAAGCATGGTCATGGACGACCCGGAAAGCGTGATCGCGATACTCGCGCAGTTGCAGGCGCTGGGCATCCAGCTGAGCATCGACGATTTCGGGACCGGCTATTCGAGCCTGAGTTATCTCAAGCGGTTTCCCGTGTCGAGCCTCAAGATCGATCAATCGTTCGTGCGCGAGCTGGACCAGGACGCCAACGCGTCGGCGATCGTCAAAGCCGTCATTTCGATCGGTCACAGCCTCGACATGAAGGTGATCGCCGAAGGTGTAGAGACCGAGAAGCAGATGTCGTTTCTGGTCGAAAACGGCTGCGACGCGATGCAGGGATACCTCTTCAGCCGTCCGCTGGCGGCCGACGAATTCGCGACCCTGCTTGAGCGCGAAAGCACGGGCGGCGGAAAATTTTCGCTGCTGCGCCAGTTGTGCGCGACTTACGGCGAGAAGTCGGCGCCGGAACTCGTGGTGGACGTCAGCAATTCTTAGCGCATGCGCGGTTGCACGCTATAATCCGCGCTCCGATCGCGCGTGCGATCATCGTCCTGCCGCGGTGAAATTAATGACCAATGCAATTTTCAGAACGCGTGCCGTGCCGGCGGCGATCGCCGCCGCGGCGATCGTGCAAGGGGCATGCGCGCAGAATTATCCGAACCGTCCGATCCGTTTCGTGGTGCCGTTTTCGCCGGGCGGCGCGGCTGACGTGCCGGGCCGCATCCTTACGCAGAAGCTGACCGAATCGCTAGGCCATCAAGTCGTCGTCGATAACCGCCCGGGTGCCGGCTCCACGATCGGCGCCGACCAGGTCGCGAAAGCGCCGCCCGACGGTTACACGCTGTTGACGATCAGCAATACGCATTTCGTGAGTGCCGCGCTTTACAAAAAACTCCCGTATGAATCGGTCGCCGACTTCACGCCGGTGACGCAGGTCACGAGCGCGCCCAACGTCATCGTCGTGCACCCGTCGTTGCCGGCCAAAACGGTCAAGGAATTGATCGCACTGGCGAGAGCGAAGCCGGGCAAGATCGACTACGCGTCGTCTGGCAACGGCAGCACCCAACATCTGACGGGCGCATTGTTTACGAAAATGGCCGGGATCGAAATGACCCATATTCCGTATCGCGGCAGCGGGCCGGCGACGGCAGATCTCATCAGCGGGCAGGTGACCGTCGGGTTCCCCGGCATCGCCGGCATGCTGCCGCAAATCAAGGCAGGCAAGCTGCGCGCGCTCGCGGTCACCAGTTCGAAGCGATCGCCCGAATTGCCGGATGTGCCGACCGTCGCCGAGGCCGGCGTCAAAGGCTATGACGTGACCGCGTGGTTCGGCGTCGCCGGGCCGAAAGGCATGCCGCGCGACATCGTGCTGAAGCTGCATGCGGAATTGCTGCGCATCCTGAAAAATCCGGACGTACAAAAACTTTTACTCAACGCCGGACAGGAAGTGGCTTGGCAGGAGGCCCCGGAACTCTTCGGCGAGATGCTTAAAGTCGAGGCGGCGAAATGGGCGCGCATGGTCAAGGAATCCGGCGCGACCGTCAACTAAGTGCCGAATAATGCGGCTGCAGCGGCTGCGATTGCGCTGACGCTAGTGCGGGAACGTGCGAAACGCCACGTCGTCGTCGCGTTCGATTTGCTTGACCAGATTGACCTCCCACGTGAGGTAGTCTTTCATTGCTTCTTCGACATTGGCCATGCGGTCATACGGGCGGTACCAGACGTCCTCGGTCTTGTCGGCAAGCCGCGCCAGGCCGCTTTCCAGCGGCAGGCCTGCGGCGCGCCATGCGGCCGTGCCGCCTTGCAGAACTTTGACGGGAGTTTTTGTGCATTGCCCGGCTTCCGGCGCGGCGAGCTGCGCGATGATGCCGTCCGTGGACGTCAATACCAGCAGCCCGGCCGGCGGTATCGTTTCGAGATTGGCGGCGAGATTGGCGCGTATCGCGAGCCATGCGCCGGGGATGTGCGCATCGCGGTAGCGCAGGCTGGTTTCAAAGTCGATGACCGCAACATCACCGGCGGCCATTTTGCTTTCGAGTTGGCGAGGTGTGATGAAATCCGGCCGGATCTGCGCGAGACCAAGCACTTCGACCGGTGCGTCGCCTTTGTGCAGCGGTCCCGATTCCAGCGCATTGTTGACCACGTAGACGTCTTGCCAGCCCATCTGGATCAGCCACGATGCCGTCATGGTCGCGCGCACGCCGTGGTCGTCGATGAGCACGATGCGCGAATGGCGGGTCGCCGCGAACGCGTCCGTGGTCTGCACCAATTGCCCGCCCGGGGCGTTTACCGTACTGTGCAAATGGCCCGCCGCGAATTCTTCGGGTGAGCGCACGTCGAACAGATATAGCGTGCGGCGGTCCATTTCGCGTGCGAATTGCGCGACCCTGGCGACGTCGATGTAGCGCACGCCGAAGCGCCGGGCGACGCGTGCCGCGGCTTTGCGTGCCGCGGCAAGTCCTGAAGGTGACGGTGGCGGGGCGCAATGGTCCTGTTCGCGCGCAAGCTCGAATCCCGCGAGGTGCCAGCCCATCGTGCCGTCCTTGAGCGCGACGACGCGGTTCGCGATTCCAGCGTTGATCAGCGACTGCGCGCCGATGATGCTGCGCGTGCGTCCTGCGCAATTCACCACGACCAGCGTGTCGGGAGACGGTATCAAGTCGTACGCGCGAAAAGCGAGTTCGGCACCGGGGCAGTCGATGCCTCCGGGTATGCTCATCTTCGCGTATTCCGCGAGCGGACGGCTGTCTAGTATCACCACGGATTCGCCGGCGTCGACCCTGGCCTTGATTTCCTGCGCGGGCATGCGCGGCGTGTTCTCGTGATGCTCGACGAATTCCCCGAACGCCTTGCTCGGGACGTTGATGCCGCTGTAAACCTCGTAGCCTTGGGCGACCCACGCGTCGACGCCGCCGGCCAGCACCATTACATCGGTATAATCATTGCGGGAAAGCACCGCCGCAGCGCGCTGGGCAAGACCTTCGTTGCCATCGCAGAGTACGACGCGCGTCGAGCGGCGCGGCACGAGCAGCGGTACGCGCACTTCAAGGTGCGACAGCGGCGCCGATGCCGCAAGCAACAGGTGGCGCTTGGCGAACACACCTTCCTCGCGCACGTCCAGAACCGCGATCTCCTTGCCGTCGTGCAACAACTTTTTCAGATGAGCGGCCGCGATCGTGCGGGTTTTGCGGGTTGCCGAAATTGATTTCATGCAGTTTCCTTTAAATGCCGGGTGAAACGATATCTAAAAGCGTTCATGCTGATCAAGCGCGACGCGGCTGGCGGTGCAATTGTCGTGGCCGGAGCGCCGGCGCACAATGCGTCCAATCGCGGTGTAAGGCAGCAGCCGGTGACGCGACTAACCTGCGCCGGGGCACAGCCGCACAGCAATTACCTGGAACGAAAATACAGATGGAGGGAGCAATATGACGACGAAAATGGACTCGAACCAGACGCCAGCCGGAAAAATGCTGGTTCATCCGCTGGCGGTGAGAATTACCCACTGGATCAACGTGGCGGCAATGCTGACGATGATATTCAGCGGATGGCGCATCTACAACGCGTCGCCGATATTCGCTTTCAAATTTCCGGCGGACCTGACGCTCGGTGGATGGCTGGGAGGGGCTTTGCAATGGCATTTTGCGGCCATGTGGGTGCTGGCGCTGAACGGAATCGCCTATTTGGCTTACGGGATAGTCGCGGGCCATTTTAAGTCAAATTTCCTGCCGCTGACGCCGCGCGCGGTATTCAACGAATTCAAGCGCGCATTGCGCGGAAAAATCTCCCACGAAATCGGCGTCTACAACGCGGTGCAGC
>Ga0265314_10004457_pt1 | contig 12992 bp, 3 predicted proteins | sample 4126metaG_FD_203106 | JGI IMG/M metagenome (GOLD analysis project Ga0265314, IMG submission 203106) | Rhizosphere microbial communities from Carex aquatilis grown in University of Washington, Seatle, WA, United States - 4-1-26 metaG | ecosystem: Host-associated > Plants > Roots > Rhizosphere >... | reverse complement strand
GCGGCCGTGACGCCGACGTATGACCTGGATGGCGTCGGTACTGCAAACAGCACCAGCGTTACGCTCGTCGCCGCCAATCGTACGGATGTGGATTTTGGCTATATCGGAAATGCCAGCATAGGCGACCTGGTCTGGAGCGACGAAAACGGCAATGCCATCTTCGATGGCGCGACAGAAGCGGGCATCGCCGGCATCACCCTTAACCTGATCCGCGACTTGAACGGCAACGGAATCCAGGACGGCGCTGACTCAATCGTTGCCACAACGACAACCAATGCAGCGGGTAATTATTTGTTCTCCGGCCTGATCCCCGGCAGCTATCTGGTCGACGTGACGGACACGTCCAACCTGCTCGATGGAACGACGCAAACCGGCGCCGCCGGAGTCACCGATCCCGAACCCGTCACGGTCGCGGCCGGCGATGCGTATCTGCTCGCCGACTTTGGCTATCGCGGCACAGCGTCGATTTCCGGCTACGTTTACAACGATGCCGACAACGACGGGGTGCGTGATCCGGGTGAAGCAGGGATCTCCGGCGTGACGATTACGCTGACGGGAGCCAACGATCTCGGCCAGGCCGTCACGCGCACGACGACCACCGACACATCGGGAGCTTACTCCTTTACATTCCTGCACGACGGCACGTACACCCTCACCGAAACCACCGAACCGTCCGGATTTACCGACGGTATTGATACGCCCGGCACGTTCGCCGGCGTGCCGACCGGCACCACGGCCACGCTGCCGGATCGCATTACCGCGATCGCGATTCCGCCGAGTGGAACGGGCGTCGAATTCAACTTCGGCGAAATCTTCAGCGGCTTCCTCGGAAAGACGATCGTCTCGACTACCGATCCGGCCACGACCGGAACAAACGTCGCGATCGGCGAAACCGTACGCTTCCGCCTCGTCGCTGAAATTCAGCAGGGCACGCTCGCGGATGTCCAGTTGCGCGACAACCTGCCGGCCGGCCTGCGCTTCCTCGATGACGGCAGCGCACGCGCCGCACTCGTCTCCACCTCAGGCGCGCCGGGCGCGATTACCTCGACGCTCGTCGCTGGAGCCAACGCTGCGTTGCCGGTTGCGGGCGTGACGCCCAGCGCAGTCCTGCCCGGCGCTGCCGTCTCGACCAGCGCCACCATCGACGACGACACTTACGGCGACGGCACCGACGTCTTCTTCAAGTTCGGAACCGTGGTCAACAACGACCTCGACGCGGATTCGGAATACATCGTCGTCGAATTCAACGCGATCGTCGTGAACAACCTCACGACCAACAACGGCAACGTGCTCTCCAATACGTTTACACTGCGTTTCGACCGCACCGGGGACAGTGTTGCCGACGACGACCGCACGTCGGCGCCGGTCACGGTCACCGTCGTCGAACCCGACCTGAACATCACCAAGACGTTGCTGACATCGAATGTCGGCGTCGAAGCCGGCGACACGGTGACGTATCAGATCGTCATCGATCACACCGGAACCAGCACCGCCAATGCGTATGATCTCAATTTGGCCGACACGCTGCCGGCGTCGCTGAATGCCGTCACCCTCGTCAGCGCCACGATCACCGACACGGTCAGTGCGCCAATCAACGCCGCCGGGTTGTTCACGGTCATCGGCAATGCGCTTTCGACGACGGGTAAATTTGATCTGCTGCGCGACACGGGCGGGGCGGGGAACCATCAGCGTCTCACGCTGGTCATTCGCGGCACCGTGATCGATGGAATTCATCCCAGCGACACGATCGCAAACACGGCGACAGTGACATGGTCCAGCCAGGACGCCGTCCCGCCCGATCCGAACACCGAGCGCGACGGCGACGGCGGAAATGGCGGCGCGGATCATTACAGCGATTCCGATTCGGTCTCGATCCTGGTGCCGGGCGTGCTCAACGTTTCCAAGAATGTCGTCACGGCCGCAACCGTGCGCATCGGCGACACGATCACCTACGAACTTACAGTAGGCCTGATCGAAGGAACGACGAACAATCTGCAGATCGTTGATACCCTGCCCGCGGGCGTCGCTTACGTCGCCGGATCGGCAAATGTCTTCAACGCCAATGGCATGACGGTCAACGGCTTCAGTGCCGGACTCGCCGGCCAGGTCTTGACGCTGAATTCCACCAGCGTCGTCAACCCTGGCAACACCGACAGCGACGGCACCACCGACACCGACACATTCGTGATCCGTTACCAGGCGCTGGTGCAGGACGTTGCCGGCAACACCAACGGAACGGTGCTCACCAATGACGCCGACGCCACCGCCGACGGCACTCCGCCCGATTCGAACAACACCGCGACGGTGACCGTGATTGAGCCGCTGCTGCAAATCGTCAAAGCGGTCGACGACAACACGCCGCATCTGGGACAGACCGTGGCCTATACGCTCACGATCACCCATCAGCCCGCAAGCACGTCGGTCGCGTACAATGTTGAACTGCGCGATCTCGTCCCTGCGGGCCTGACGCTGAATGCCGCGTCGCTTTCGACCAGCGGAGCTACGGTCGCCGGCAGCACCATCGCCGGGAATGCGATCAGCTACTCGTTCGATCAACTGGCGATCGGCGGCACAATCACCGTCAATTACACGGCCACCGTGTCCAGCAGTTCTGCTGTCTTCGGAACGACCCAGGACAACACCGCGAAGATTTACTGGGACAGCTTGCCGACGATCGAACCCAACAACGCCGTCCTGACCGGAACACCCGATGGCACGCCGGATCGCGACTACGGCGCTGTTGTTGCGAACGAAGTGTTTAATGTCGACACCGATCCGGCGCAGGACACCGAGCGCGTCACGGTGGTCGGACCGGACATGAGCATCTCCAAGACCGACGGTGTCACGAACACGACACCGGGCGCCACGCTGACCTACGAACTGACGGTCTCCAACATCGGAAGCGATGTCGGCAACTTCAGCGTCACCGACACGATCCCGCCGTTCACCTCGTTCGTCTCCGCCTCTCCGGGCGGCGTGCTCGCGGGCGGAGTTGTGACCTGGGCCGGCCAGACGCTGGCATCGGGCGCGACGGCTCCGGCCGGAACGTACAGCGTCACTGTGAAGGTCGACGCCACGGTGCCGGTCACTGCGATCAATATCTTCAATACGTCGACAGTAACGCTGGATGCGCCGGACATCGATCCGACTCCGGCCAACAATACCAGCACCGATACGGATGTGATCGACGCCATCTCCGACATGACCATTAACAAAGACGACGGCGGAGTCTCCGTGCTGCCGACGCAAACGGTCACCTACACGTTGACGTATGCAAACGTGGGCAACCGCGACGCCACAGTCGTCGTGATCACCGATACGATCCCGCAGTACACGACGTTTGTCGCTGCCGGAAGCACTGCCGGATGGAGCTTCACGGACGGCGACGTTGCGGGCACCGTGGGAACACTGACCATCGGCAACGTCGCGGCCGGAGCAGGCGGAACGGCGACCATCATGCTTCGCGTCGTCGGCAACGTGCCGTTTGGAGTGCCGTTCATCACGAACACGGCGACGATCGATCGCGACAACACGTTCGGTGTCGACCCGACTCCACCCAATAACACGTCGACCGACACGACGCCGATCCCGACGTCCGATCTGTCGCTGACGAAGACGGTCGACGACAATGTTCCTGACGTGGGACAGAACGTCCTCTTCACGATCACCGTTTCAAACGCCGGACCCGATACGGCCACGAATGTCGCGGTCAGCGATCTTCTGCCGGCGGGGCTCGCCTTCGTCTCATCGAACCCGGCGCAGGGCTCGTACAACAACACCACCGGCATTTGGACCGTTGGAACTCTCGGCAATCTGGCCAGCACCACGCTGCAGGTCACAGCGACCGTGATGACGCCGGCAATTCACGTCAACACGGCGCAGGTCAGCGCCAGCGACCAGTACGATCCGGATTCCACGCCGAACAACAATGTTCCGGGCGAGGACGATCAGGACAGCGTCACGCTCACGCCGCAGATCGTCGATCTGTCGATCGTGAAAACGGTCAGCGATCCCAAGCCGATCTTGAACACCAACGTGGTCTGGACGATGGTCCTCAGCAATGCCGGCCCGGACATCGCGCACAACGTCACGGTCCTCGATCTGCTGCCGGCGGGACTCACATTCGTCTCGTCCAACCCCAGCCAGGGCACATACGATAGCGTGAGCGGCATCTGGACGGTGGGCACCGTGAACAACGGCGCCAGCGCCACGCTGCAGATCACCACGACGGTGACGACGGTCAACGCCATTACCAACATCGCGCAAGTTCAAACGTGCGACGAATTCGATCTGGATTCGACGCCCGGCAACAACAACCCGACGGAAGACGACCAGAGCAGCGCCAGCATCGCGGCTCAGCAGGCTGAACTGGGCGTGATCAAGACCGTCGATAACGCGCGTCCGAACGTGGGTCAGAATATCCTCTATACAATGATCCTGACCAACAACGGCCCCGGTCCCGCAACGAACGTGACCGCCAGCGACCCGCTGCCGGCGGGACTGACCTTCGTCGCCGCGACGGCCACGCAAGGCACGTACAACAGCACCACCGGCCTGTGGGACATTGGCAGCGTCGGCGTCGGTGAAATGAAAACGCTCGTAATCACCGCTCGCGTGGATATCACCAGCCCGATTCTGAATGTGATCGATATCACGCATTCGGACCAGGACGATCCGATCCTGCCCAACAACCATGCCAGCGTCCTGATCACGCCGCAGCTTTCCAGCCTGAAACTGGTCAAGACCGTGGATAACTCCACACCGTTCCCGGGCGCCAACCTCGTCTACAAGTTGACGCTCACCAACAGCGGCCCCGATGCGGCGACGAACGTCGTCGTCCAGGACAAGCTGCCTGCAGGCTTGACCTTCGTGTCCTCCACACCGTCGCAGGGAACGTACGACGCGGTCTCCGGCAACTGGACCGTGGGCACCGTCGATAATGGCGCGACTGCGACGCTGTTGATCAACGTGGCGACCACGAACACCGATACGTACGTGTCGATCGACAACAAGGCCACCATTACCACCGTGGATCAGTTCAATCCGTCCGACACTCCGTCCACGACGGTGACCACGTCGACGACGACCGTCACGTTCAACAACTTTGAGCCCATGAACACGGCCTGCTTCGGAGCCAAGTTCTTCTTCGGCGCCGTCAAAAAGGACCAGCTCATCTTCCTCGGAGACATCAATCTGCCAGCGGGCTTTACTCCGGCCGGCCAGAAGATTGACTTCGACCTCGTCGGCTTTAAGTACTCCTGTGTGCTCGATGCGAAGGGCCGCAACCGCACCGGAACGACTCTGGCCGAATTGCGCAAGGTCGGCAAGTTGTGGCGCGTCTCGCTGCGCATCAACCGCGAAGATCTGCAGACCCAGATCCAGGGCGCGTCCAACGAAACGGTCAAGACGACGCTGACGAACAAGATCATCACCGTCGGCATCGCCGGCAAGGTCTATGCGACGAAGCTTGATCCGCTTTACACGGCGGTTCAGAACAAACGAGGAACGTTGGTGCACAGAAAGTAATAGTGTGGAAAAAACGAAAGGCGGCGGTAGTCTCACCTTATCATGCTGAAATTGTCCTCCTGTGCCGGGATTGTTGTCCTGTTGTGTCTCTCGTTGCCGGCCCGCGCCGAAACGACGGTCGATGACCTTCGCAGCGAAGTCGAGTCGCTGCGCAAAAGCATGGCCGACAAACAGCACACCGAGCGCGATGTGTCTCGCGCGATCGAAAGCAAGTTCAGCGGCCAGATCAACGCGCCGGCTCAGACCAAAGCGGGCCGTTTGAAAATCGGCGGGTTGCTGCAGGTCTGGGCCTACACGATTCAAAACGACAACACCGGCATCGTCGATCTTGACCAGATCGCGATCGACGCCAACGCCACCGCGCCGACGAACGAAATCAAGGACAACGATTCGTTCCGCATCCGCCGCGCTGAACTGTCCTTTACGCTCGACATCACCGAAAACATCACCAGCGTCGTTACAGTCGATTTCGCGCGCGAGAACACGTTCCCGTTCCTTCCCACGAACCAGGCCAATAGCGACGGCGGAGCTGCGTTTCTCGATTCCTGCGGCTGCGAAGGCGAACTCTCCGATCCGCGCGGGCTCGCCGCCGGCGCCGGCACCGCCAACCGCATCACCAAGGAAGCGTACATCCACTACCACGACTTTGTTCCGCACCACGATTTCAAGGTCGGACTTTTCTCGCGGCATCTGGGCGAGGAAGGCTCGCGCGACGATTCGCAGCTCGATTTTGCCGAACGCGCCATGATCTCGCAATTGTCCTACGTCCGCGATCTGGGCCTGCAAGTCCACGGCTCGTGGTGGGACAACCGCCTCGAATACTGGCTCGGCGTTTTTGACGGCGCTGGCACCGCCTACCAGGAACGCGGCAATCGCAGCGACGACAACGATGAAAAAGATCTGGCCGGAACGCTCCGCGTCTATCCCATACGCGACCACGAAACCTGGGGCACGCTCGAAGCCGGGTACAGCCTGATGAACGGCGTCGGCGGCGAATCCGCCGGCCATCTGCCCGGCACCAATCCCGTCAACGGGCTCAACCGCCGCGTCACGACGCACTCACTCGAATACATCTGGCTCGGCTACGCTCCCGGCGGCGCGGTGAAAGGCTGGTGGCTGCGCGGCGAATGGGGCCAGTACCGCGATCGTTTCGCGCCCAGCGAAGCCAGTTCCGGCCTCGATGTGGTCAGCACCGATCCGGCGCCGTTCAATATCCAGGGCTGGAACGTTTCGACCGGCTACCGCTTCGACCGCATGCCCTGCCGCGAAAAACTCATGCGCGCCTTGCGATACATGGAATTAACCTTCCGCTACGATGTCATGCAGAACTTTTTCTTCCACGATCTTGTCGCACCCACGCGGCGCTTCGATGTCTTCAAGACGCAGGTCTACACTGCCGGCATCAATTACCAGATTTCGGCGAACGCGAAGCTTCAGTTGAACTACAACTGGGTGCTCGAAGAAGATCACGTTGACAAAGACGATCGCCAGTTGCGCGAAGTCCGCAACAACAACCTCGTCCTGAATCTCCAAGTCTCGTTCTAGTGTCGCAAATTCGGATGCCTATGACGCATTCAGGCTCCTTCGGTGCTGTACTCTACGGTAGTGATCGTTCTACGCCGAACTGCACCTGAAACGGGCGCCAGCATTCGTCATGTCGAAAAAGTTGAAACTCCTGGGCTCGATGCTGCTTTTCTGCGTGGCGCCTGCCGCATTTGCTGAGGCCGTCTTTCCCGGCGTTGCGTCCAGCAAGCTCGATCCGGAACTCAAAGGCCAGGTCCTGATCGAAGAATTGAATTGCGTGGCGTGCCACGCGGGCGATGAGTCGATGGCCGCGCGGTCGAAAAAAGCGCCGCGGCTTTCCGATGTCGGCTCGCGCCTGAATCCGTCCTACGTCGAGTCCTTCATTCGCAATCCGCACGCGCTCAAACCCGGTACTCCGATGCCGGATGTCCTCTCGCAGCTCAGTGACGACGAACGGAAGCAGGTCGCGACGTCGCTGACTCATTTCCTGGTCTCCCAGAAGAAGAGCGAGTTTGCGCTGCAAGCGCCCGACGCGGTGGCCGCTCAGGAAGGCAAGCGTCTTTTTCACGCCCGTGGCTGCGCCGCCTGCCATTCGCCGCGCGATGACAAAGGCGCAGAGTTGCTCGCTAAAACATCCGTTCCGCTCGGCGCGTTGGAAGGGAAATACAGTTTTAAAAGCCTGGTCGAATTTCTAAGGCAACCGCACGTGAGCCGCCCGTCCGGCCGCATGCCCGATCTGCATCTGGCCGGCCAGGACCTCGAACGCATCGCTCATTTTCTACTGCAGAATACGCAGGTCCCTGGTTCTCTCGCGTTCACGCTTTTTCGCGGCCAGGTCTGGGAAGGGTTGGACAGCGAAAAAGTTAAAGCCGAACGCGCCGGACTCGTGAAAGATTTCGCGCTGGAAAGCCTGGGCACAATCCAGCAGCACACCGCGATCAAATACGAAGGCTGGATGAATATCGCCGCGCAAGGCCGCTACACATTCTTCCTGAAAATGAACGGCGGTTCGCTAACCGTCGATGGAACGCAGCTCATCCAGCAGGATCCCAGCGACCGCCGCGGCGTGAAGCAGCTCGAAGCTTCCGCCGATCTGGCCGCCGGCTGGCGAAAGATACAGCTGATTTATTTTCACACCGGCCGCGAAGCAAAGTTCTCATTCGAAATGGCGGGACCGAAATTCGATCGGCAGGCGATTCCAACATCGATGCTGTCGATTTCAAACGAGAAGATTCCGGCTTTCGAGCCGCTCAAAGTGGACGCCGATCTCACCGCGCGCGGGCGTGAACAATTTGCAAAACTCGGCTGCGCGAATTGCCACAACGACCTCCAGATCGTCTCGTCCAGGTCTGGCCCCGCGTTTTCAAAACTAGATGCAAGTCGCGGCTGCCTCAGCGACGCCGCCGGACCGTGGCCGCGCTTCGACCTGAACGCCGAACAGCGCGGATGGATCGCCAAGGCGTTGCCGCGCGCGGAACAGCCGCAACTGAGCGACAAGCAGCGCCTCGAAAAATCGCTCGTCACCTTCAATTGCATCGCCTGCCACGAACGCGCCGGCCTGGGTGGCGTCGCGCGCGAGCGCAACGCGCTGTTCACCGGATCGCAGCAGGCCATGGGCGACCAGGGCCGCCTGCCGCCGCCGCTGACGCACGTTGGAGCGAAAATGAAACCGGAATGGATCGCCGAGGTACTGCTGCACGGAAAACGCCAGCGCGGCTACGTCGATGCGAGCATGCCACAGTTTGGCGAAGCCAACGTCGGACATCTGGTCGAGTTATTCGGCAAAGTCGACGAACTCGAAACGGTATCGTTCCCAAAAGTTGCAAACGTCCAGGAATCCAAAACCGCCGGCTGCGAAATGATCGGCGCGACCGGCATGAGCTGCATCACCTGCCACGAATTCAACGGCCAGAAAACCGGCGACGTGGGCGCGCTCGACCTTGCCTACGCGACCGAGCGCCTCAAGAAAAACTGGTTCCACCTTTATCTCCGCCAACCCCGCCGCTTTCATCCCACCGTGATCATGCCCGACTACTGGCCGGACGGAGAATCGATCCGTCCGAACATTCTCGGCGGCGATTCCGCGCAGCAGATCGAGGCATTGTGGCTTTATCTCGAAGATGGCACACGCGCAAAACGGCCGGCCGGACTCTCGCGCCAGTCGAGCGAAATCCGCGTCGGAGATACAACGGAGATCTGCCGCGGCCACGGTCCCGCCGGATATCGCGGCATCGCCGTCGGCTACCCCGAGCGCATCAATCTGGCGTTCGATTCCGAAGAAATGGCGCTGCGCCAGCTCTGGAAGGGTGAGTTCGCAAACGTTGATATCGGTTCGTTTCACCCGCGCGGCACAGACCCGATCTCATTTCCCCGCGGCATTCCGTTCGAGCGCCTGAAATCGCTCGATGACAACTGGCCGTACAAGGGAAAAACGAACCAGGAATTCCCGCAGGATCATGGCTACCAGTTCCGCGGCTACCATCTCGACTCAAAGCGGCGGCCGACTTTTTTCTATCGCTACGGCGACATCGCCGTGGAAGAATTCTTCGAAGACGTGCTTGATAAGAACGGTAAAGCGTACTTCAAACGGACGTTCACGTTTGAAACGCCCGCGGAACAGACGCCGTTTTATTTCCGCGCGGCCACCGGAAAGAAAATCACCGCGCAGTCCGACCGCAATTTCAGCATCGATCAGCTGCAACTGCGCATCACGAGCGATCACAAAGGAATTTCGCGTGACGGCAATCCCGGCGAAGTGCTGATTCCGCTGGTGTTGCCGAAAGGCCGCTCCACTCTCACTCTGGAGTATCAATGGTAAGCGCGCGCGCCGTGATCATCCTTCTCGCCCTTTCGATCTGTCCGCTGATGTGCGCGGAAGAAGAACTCGGCGCCATGTGGGGCACGGCCAAAGAAGAAGCGAAATACTATCCCATCGTCAACGTGCCGATTCCCTTCGCCGTTCCGATGCGTCCGGGCGGTTTTGAAATCCTGCCCGACGGACGCCTCGCCGTGGGCACCCGCCGCGGCGATATTTACTTCGTCAAAGGTGCGTTCGAGACGCCGCCCAAGCCTGAGTATCAGCTTTTCGCCAGCGGCCAGGATGAAATCTTTTCGCTCTCATGGAAAGACGGCGCGATGACCTCCACCAGTTGGGGCGAAGTCACCCGCATCTCCGACACCGATGGCGACGGCGTCGCCGACCGCTACGACACGCTCACCAACAATTGGGGCTACGCGGAAGGCCACGAATTCGCGTTCGCCTCCAAGCACGATCCCGACGGCAACATCTGGGTCGCGCTCGGGCTGAGCGGGTCGTACGAATCGCACAATCTCTTCCGCGGCTGGTGTGTGAAAGTAACGCCCGACGGCAAAATGATTCCCGTCTGCAGCGGTTTGCGAAGTCCCGCCGGCGTCGGCCCGAACGCCGAAGGCGCGATGTTCGTCATCGAAAGCCAGGGCCCCTGGAACGGTTGCTGTTCGCTGAAGCATCTTAAGGAGGGCGCGTTCCTCGGCCATCCGGCGAGCTACAACTGGTATCCATTCGCGCCGAACGTCAAAGCCCCCGAGCTCAAACCGAACAGTGAATCTCGCATGGACGTCGAAAAAAAGCGGATCAAGGAACTGGTCCCGCCGGCGGTGCGGTTCCCGTACATCAAAATGGGCCGCTCAGTTTCTGGATTCCGGCTCAACAAAACCGGTGGAAAATTCGGCCCCTTCGACAACCAGATTTTCATCGGCGATTACACACTCAGCGTGATCATGCGCGCAACCACGGAGCAGATCAATGGCGTGTGGCAGGGCGCGTGTTATCCGTTCCGCGAAGGCCTCGCCACCGGCATCATGAATGTTGAATTCACTCCCAAGGGCCAGTTGATCGCCGGCGGTTTCACCACGAACAGCCAGTGGCCCGTGCGCGGAATGGAGCCCTTTGCCATCCAGCGCATCGACTGGAACGGCGTCGTGCCTTTCGAGATCAAAGAGATCAACATCAAGAAGGACGGCTTTCTGATCACCTTCACCAAACCCGTCGACAAGCAAGTGGCGTCGAGGACCGACGTTTACAACATCAACACCTACACACACATTTATCACGCCGGCTACGGCAGCCCCGAGGTTGATCAGACGACGCCGCGCGTGACGCAGGCGGAGCCTTCGGCGGACGGAATGTCAGTGCTTGTTCATCTGGATAAAATTACGGAAGACCATATCCACGATTTCGATCTCGCGAAAATGACATCGCAAGAAGGAAATCATCTCGTCCACAACAAAGCGTACTACACCGTGAACGAAATCCCGAAGGACTAGGAACGAAAATTACCAGGCGAGCTGGAAATTGATGACGAGGTTGTTGTTGTTGACTTCGCGCGCCTGGCGCTGGTCGAGAAGGCCGTCGATCTTGTCGGCTTCGTTGACCCAGTTGTAATTCGCCTGCAGTTTCGCGTTTGTGCCGCGGATGTAGTAATTCAATCCGGCGGTCCAGACCGTTGTGCGGAAGACGTCCATGCGGCGCGTCGGGTAGGTCAAATCCTGGTAGAGCAGATTCTGCATGCTCTCAAAGCGGAAAGCGAACTCCAGCGGTTCGAGCACCTGGCGATCGAAGCGGCTGCCGCTGCGAAGCCCGTCGCCCCAGCGGCTCGGCGCCATTCTGTAGCCGGTCGCCATGTAATAACCTTCGAGCTTGAACGGCGCGGGCGCGGTCACTGGCGCATCAGGGAACGTCATCACTTCGCCCGGCTGGAAGCGATCGCGGTACTGTCCGGCTTCGCCGCGCATCCACCAGCCGCGCACAGGTCCGCCCGGCGTGTAGTACGCGTAGATGTATTGCATCACGCGAGTGGTACCAGATGTATTGATGCCATCGGTCGTGGATGGTGCATCGACCGAGCGGCTGCCGCCCTTTCCGGCCTGGCCGAAGAGGAGGCTGTAGCCCATTTCGAGCGTGCCCCAGTTGCCTTTGTTGGCGAAGGGCTTGCCCGAAATCGCGAGCAGCACGTCTTTCTGATCGTTGTCATCGGCGCGGTTGTAGCGCTGTTGGAACGCAGTGCCGGCACCGTCGAACACGCCGACCCAGTACTGCAGCCGGTTGTCCCACCAGGCACCGTGAACCTGCATGCCCAGATCGCGGACTGTGGCTGGCTGAGTCAGCATCGAACGTTCGGCAAAATCCAGATCACGGTCGTCTCGGTACCCTTCTTCTCCGAGTTTGCGTTTGAACTGGCCGATGGAGATGTCGTGGTGCGAAAGAAAATCGTCGCAGTGCGAACCGTGGTAGTTGATGTACGCGTCCTGCAGAAGGCGCCCGGAACTCGAGGTCCCGTTGCGCACCGCAGCGTTGTGAACATTGCCGTTTGGCGTGGCGGTGAAATCGGTGCCGTCGCGGACGACGTCGAAGCCGCTGTTGTAATGGATGTCACTTTCGCCGGAAAAGCCGCTGCCGAGATTCGACGGGAAACTGGGGAAGGAATTGGCCTCCATCGACGGATCGATCATGATGTGGGCGCTGATGTTCTCGTGAATTTCAATGTTGAAATTAATCTGCGCGCGGCGGACGCGGAATGAATCGTTGTCGACCGCTTCGTTGGAACTGTATCCCGCAGGCATTCCTGAAATCGTGTCGGCTTTGACCCAGCCTCGGTTGTCGTTGCCAATCGAGTAATACCAGACCTGGATCAGTCCGCCGATCGTGAGCTTGCCCGCCTTGGTCTCAACGCTGTTCTGCTCGGGCATGTACTTGCGGGCAATCGCTTCTTTGACGTCCGCTGTATCGATGATCGCAGTGGGATCGACTTTCAGTTTCAGCTTTTTGTTTTCGCGCCGCAGGTGTTCGAGTTCCGCGCTCGGCTTCAATTCGCTGTTCTCTTTGTCGCGATTCTCCAGAATGAGCCGCCGAAGCTCGTCGTTCTCTTTCTTCATCTGCTCGAATTCTTCGCGCGTCACAGGGC
>Ga0265314_10004456_pt1 | contig 12996 bp, 14 predicted proteins | sample 4126metaG_FD_203106 | JGI IMG/M metagenome (GOLD analysis project Ga0265314, IMG submission 203106) | Rhizosphere microbial communities from Carex aquatilis grown in University of Washington, Seatle, WA, United States - 4-1-26 metaG | ecosystem: Host-associated > Plants > Roots > Rhizosphere >... | reverse complement strand
ATCACGGTGACGAAGAATCCCAAGCGCGTGACGGTGACGGCGGGCGGCAAGGTGATTGCCGATACGGCGGGCGCGCTGATCCTGAAAGAAGCGTCCTATCCGGCGGTGCAATACATCCCGCGCAAGGATGCGAACATGGCGCTCTTGGCGCGCACCGATCATTCCACCTATTGCCCCTACAAGGGCGACGCGTCCTATTTCTCGATTCCGTCCGAAGGCCCGCGCGGCACCAACGCGGTGTGGACCTATGAGCATCCGCATGACGCGATGGCGCAGATAAAGGACTATCTCGCTTTCTATCCGGATCGCGTGGACGCGATTGAAGAGCATTAGGCAGCCAATCACCTCCACCTTGCGGGGAGGTGATAAGAACGCGAAAGTCTTTACGACACCTCGCCAAACCCCCGCGCCATGGCGGCGGCGAAGATGGGGATCAGTGCGAAGAAGAAAACTTCCAGCCACAGGAAGCGGCGCACGGTTTTGACCGCGCCGTCGCCCGGCAGCGCCGCGGGATCGGCTTTCAGCGCGCGGCGCCAGCGGATGATGGAGATGGTGGGCTGGATCGACAGCAGGCCGACCAGCGCAAACGTGCCGATCTTCGCCCAGAAGAAATGGTTGTGGCTGTAATAGGCCCAGCCTTTGGCCGCGAACACCGCGCGCGAAAATCCGACAATCAGAATGAGCACCGCCAGAATGCCGTACCACCCATCGGCCTTGCCCAGGCGAGCGAGATCTTTCGCGGAAAGTCCCGGCCTGATGACGCCCACCTCGAATGCGAGCACGCCGGCCAGCGCAAAGATCAGGATGTGATGTCCGATGGCGAGCGCCAGATCGGTCGTGGCGAAATCGGGCATGGGCCCCTCCTGCATTTTACGTTGTAAAACTATAGCGGGAAACGCCGGTTTCAAGGCGGCCGGGCGTGAAAATCTAAAAATCGCACAAAACTCATCATGCCATTTTTGCAGTTTTGCGGCTTGTCTGTCGGCGGGGGCGTTTGTCGAGGGCAACCGCCATGTCTCTATCCGATCTTGCCGATGCCGCGCAGGTGGTGAACTGCGCCATCGTTCTGGTGTCCGTCATCTATCTGGCGCGGCAATTGAAGCAGGCCGAGCTGAATCAGCAGGCGCTGATCCAGCAGGGCCGCGCCGCGCGCATCTCCTCCCTCTCGCAACAGATGGCCCAGGAGGGCGTGTCGGAGGCGTGGGAGAAAGGCGTCTACGGCAATCCGATCTCGCTGTCGGAGCTGCACCGGTTCCGCAACCTGTGCCGCGCCACCTTCATGAGCGCGGAAGATTCCTTCTTCCAGTACCAGCGCAGGGTTCTGCACGAAGAAGGCTTCGAGAGCTTCCGCCATTCCATCGAAGTGATGATGCGCCTGCCCGGGCTTCAGGCGATGTGGCAGCAGACGCGGCAGATGTACGGCGCAAAGTTCGCCGCGTTCATGGACGGCGTCGTTGCGCGCTCGGCGGTGGACACCGACGTGGATGAACTCGCGCATTGGGCTGCGGCGGTGGAGACTGCGAAGAACAAGGAGGCGCGATAAGCGTCAGCCGGAGAGCGATGTCAGCGCGGTGCGCCAGCGGGCCAGGCTCCGCATCTGCATGGAGGTTGCTGGCGCATGTATGTCGCCCAGCAACCCGTCGAGATAGGTGCGGAATTCCAGCTCATACATGTCGCGCGTCAGCAGCCAGCCCGCCGCCATGCCGGGCGCGCCCATGCCGGCGCGAACGCCCGTCTCGAAACTCGCGAACGCGATATCGTCGAGCAGGCCCTGCTTGTGCTGGAAATAGGAATCCTCGGCGCTCACGAAGATCGCGCGGCAGATGTTCAGGAACCGCGCGACATCCTTGTCCGTCACATCGGCCGATCCGGTGAAGCATTTGTCGATCGCGTCGGACTCGCGCAGCTCGGCGATGCGCAGCGCGGTATCGGCGATGCGCGCCGCGCGGCCCTGCTGGATCAGCGCCTGCGAGTGGCGCGCGTTCTGCCGCGTCTGCTGCGCCAGATAGACCAGCGACGCGAGCACCGCCACGCCGCTGATCAAGCTGCCGATGGACGCGATATCCGCCAGTGTCATTTCCAGAATCCCCCGATTGTCCGCCGACGACCCTAGTGAAATTCCCAAATAGCGCCATCGGGCCGCGGGATTACCGCGCCGTTCATCTCTCAGCCTTGAATCTGCCCAAAATATCCGTCACTTAGCCGCCACATGGCTGGCGATCCCTTCAAAGACGCATTCGACGTGACCGGCAAATGGCTTCACCGCCATCAGCGCGGATTCGGTCTTGTTCTCACCATCGGCTCGCTGGTGATCGCGGCGCCGATCCTGCTCGTCCTCCTGATCCCGACATTCCTGGGCTGGTTCGCGCCGCCGCTGGATGTGAAGCAGGACCTTTATTCGGTGAACCGGCCCATCGCCTACACCTTCATCGATGCCGCCGGCGAAACTGTCGGCCATCGCGGCGCCCTGGTGGGCGAGCGGCTGAAGCTCGAAGACATGCCGGCCTATGTGCCCGCCGCCTTCATCGCGATGGAGGATCGCCGCTTCTATTCGCACAACGGCATCGACATCCGCGGATTGCTGCGCGCGGTGTGGGAGAACTTCCACGCCGGCCATGTCGTCGCCGGCGGATCGACGATCACCCAGCAGACCGCGAAGATCATCTACACCTCGCAGGAGCGCACCTTCACCCGCAAGCTGGCGGAGCTGATGGACGCGGCGTCGCTGGAGAAATCGCTCTCCAAAAAGCAGATCCTCGAGCTGTACTTGAACCGCCTCTATCTCGGCTCCGGCGCTTACGGCGTGGACGGCGCGGCGCATGTCTATTTCGGCAAATCCGCGCGCGAACTCACGCTGCCCGAAGCGGCGATGCTGGCGACGCTGACGACGGCGCCCTCCGTGTTCTCGCCGCGCCGCGATCTTGCCAGCGCGCAGACCCGCGCGCGCCGCGTGCTGAACGCCATGGTCGACACCGGCGCGATCACGCAGGAACAGGCCGACGACGCCAAGGCGCATCCGGCCGTGATCTCCGATCCGGCGATCGTGGATTCGCGCAACTTCTTCCTCGACACCGCCGCCGATCAGGCGCTGGACCTTGCATCCGTGAACGGACAGGCGCCGACCAGCGATCTCGTCGTTCACACCACGCTCGATCCCAAACTGCAGGACGCGGCGCGCCATGCGCTGGTGCGCACGCTCAATGCCAAAGGCGGCAAGGCGCATGTCAGCCAGGGCGCCGTCGTGATGATGAAGCCGGACGGCGAAGTGGTGGCGCTGGTGGGCGGGCGCGACTATGACGCCTCGTCCTTCAATCGCGCCACGCAGGCGGAGCGCCAGCCGGGCTCGTCCTTCAAGCCCTTCGTCTATCTGGCGGCGCTGGAGAACGGCATCTCGCCATGGGACGTGCGCACCGATGGGCCGGTGGACATCAATGGCTGGTCGCCGACCAATTACGGCGGCCGCCAATACGGCACCATCACGCTGGCCGAAGCGCTGGCGCATTCGGTGAACACCATCACCGCCGGGCTTGGACAGGAAGTCGGCATTTCCACCGTGATCGAAGCGGCCAAGCGCTGCGGCATCGCCTCGCCCTTGCAGGACAACGCGGCGCTGGCGCTGGGCACCTCCGACGTGACGCCCATCGAGATGACGGCGGCCTATGGCGCCTTCGCCAGCGGCGGCTATCGCGTCTATCCCTATTACGTCACCGAAGTGGACGACATGGGCGGGCATGTTCTCTACAAGCGCCAGACGCCGCAGCCGCAGCGCGTGATCGCCAGCCATGTCGACAAGGATCTTGTTGCGATGCTCTACGGCGTGGTGACCGGCGGCACCGGCCGCGCCGCGCTGCTGCCCGGGCACGAAGCGGCGGGCAAGACCGGCACGACGCAGGATTATCACGACGCCTGGTTCGTGGGCTTCACCGCCGATTATGTGACGACGGTGTGGGTGGGCAACGACGATTCCTCGCCGATGAAGAACGTGACGGGCGGCACCATTCCCGCAACGATCTGGCATGACGTGATGACCTATGCGGAGAAGGGCCTGCCCTCCAAGCCGCTCGACCGCAGCCCGCCGCAGCCGGCGACCGACATCACCTCGCTCGACCAGACGATGGGCGTCGATACCGAATCCGGCGACGGCGTGAACATGCCGTCCGGCGTGAACGAAGATCAGAGCGACGATCAATCCGAGCAGAGCAACAGCGCGAACAGCAGCAACAACCGCGGCGGTTTCTTCGACTGGCTGTTCGGTCGCCAGCAGCAGGAACGTCAGCAGCAGCAGCAACAACAGCAGCAGCAGGAAGAGCAGCGGCAATATCCGCCGCCGGGCGCTTACTATCAGCGGCCCCGCCAGCCTGCGCCGGCAGATGTGCCGCCCGCGGGCTATTATCAGCCGCGCCCGCCCACGGTGATCCACGCCCCGCCGCCCGATCAGCCCGCCGACGACAATAGCGGTGACGACGGCCAAGGCGCGAGCCATCCCGACGGCGGCCCACACTGATCAGCAGAAAATATCGACCGGCTGGTGCAAGGCGGCGTTGAGTTCGGCGTCGTCCAGCCTCGGCGGGTCCGGATCGAACGGATGGAAGGCGAGCTGCCGCGCGCGATCCTCCAGTGCCGCCGCCGCGCGCAGGAACAGGTCCGCATAGTCCTCGTCATCCTCATCCTGCGCGGACAGGCGCAGCTTTCGCGCGACGGCGAGCAATTCGCGCAATCTCTCGGACGTGACTCGCTGGCCCATGCGGGCAAAACGCGTGAACCTGTGCGCGTTGCCAATAAAGCTGCGCGAAAGGGTAAACGCGCGGTTAAACGGGTTCCATCAGGCGTAGGGATCGAGCGCCAGAGCCGCGAAACTGGCGAGCCAGTGTTCGCCCATGTAATCGCCGGCGATGTGGTCGAGTGCCGAGGATAGAAGCGCATCGATGGCGGCGTCGATCGCGGCGATGGCCGGATGCGTCGGCACCATCGCATCGCGGATGAGGCGCCAGCACCACGCGCGGGAGAGATTGAGGCCATCCAGATGCGCGATCTGTCCGTCGCTGCGGTCGGTGACGGTGGCGGGGGTAAGCAACACGTCCGGAATCTTCGGCAGGAATTTCGCAAACCAGGCGCGGAATTCGCCTTCCGCGAACACCGTGCGCATCAGCGCCGCTTCCATCAGCGTGGGCGACAGGAAATCGGATTGCGACGGCTCGTTGACCGTCACGCCTTCGTCGTTCACATGCCATTGGCTGGCTTTGGCGCTCAAGAAATTCTCGAATTCCGCGTCCTTAATCGCGTGCGCGTAATGGAGGGCGAGCTTCAGCGCGAAGCTGGTGGAGGAATGCACGCCGCTGCGAACGGGATAAGTGGCGAGCGGCAGGAAATCCTTGAAGCGCTGCACGAAGGCATCGGCCAGCGGCTTGAGGTTTGCGGCCCAGCGCTTGCCTTCCGGCGTTTCATGGCGCGCAAGCTCGCCCTGCAGCATCAGCGCCCACGCCCAGCCATAAGGCCGCTCGAACCCGCGCGCGGAGGGACGCGCCAGATAGACGACCTCGCCTGCCACCTTCTCCGGCGTGAACTGTTCATCGAGCAGCTTGCGAATGTTTGCGGCCTGCGCGCCTTGCGGAAAGCGGCGATAGATCCGCGCCAGAAGCCAATGCGAATGCACCGCGCTGTGCCAGTCGAAGCTGCCATAGAAGATGGGATGCAGGTCGCGCGGGCCTTTCACATCCTGCGGCCCCGTCAGCACATGATCCATCTTGTTCGGCCACTCGCGCGTGACATGGCCCAGCGCGACAGAGGCGAATTTGGCGGCGAGATCGGGGGTGAGGGTGTGGGTCATTTACAAAGCTTACTCACCTTTATCAGCGCGACACAATTTTTCTCCCCCGTTTTACGGGGGAGGTGCCGAACGTAGTGAGGCGGAGGGGGTGGCTGCGGTGGAGATTTGTTTGCGCCGCTATCGCCACCCCTTCCACCGCTTCGCGGTCCCCCTCCCCCGTAAAACGGGGGAGGAAAATCAGAAGCGAAACGCCAGCAGATACATCAGCACGATATTGGCGATGAGCAGCGGGATCGCCGTGGGGATTTGTGTGCGGATGACGGCGTAATCCGGAATCTCCAGCAGCGCGGCGGGGACGATGTTGAAATTGGCGGCCATCGGCGTCGTCAGCGTGCCGCAGAAGCCGGCGAGCATGCCGATGGCGGCCATGACGGTCACGTCGCCGTGGAATTTTCCCACCACCAGCGGCAAGCCGATGGCGGCGGTCATCACCGGGAAGGCGGCGAAGGCATTGCCCATGATGATCGTGAACAGCGCCATGCCGATGCAATAGGTGGCGACGGCGGCGAAAGGCGTGCCGAGCGGAAGATAGTGGGTCGCCAGCGCGCCGACCTCCTGCCCCACGCCGCCCGCCGCGAACACCGCGCCGAGCGAGGCGAGAAGCTGCGGCAGCAGCGCGGCCCAGCCGATGGTATCGGCGAGTTTGCGGCCTTCCTGCAGCGGCGCGAGCAAAGTCGGCTTGAACCACAGCATCGCCACCGCCAGCGCCCCGATCACGCCAAGGCCGAGCGAGATCAGAGTCACCTGCTTGGGATCGACGAGGCCGGAGTCTTTCAGGAACAGCGTGCCGATCAGCGCGACGAGCGGAATGATGAGCGCGATGCCGAACAGGCCATTGCCGTAACGCGCAGCGGTTTCGCGGCGCTGTTCTGGCGTCGTGGTCGCGGGCGCGGTGCGGCCGATGAAGTTGAAGCCGCCCACGATCACCAGCGCCAGCACCAGCACGCCGTTCTCGAAATCGCTGAGTTCCGAACCGATGAGGAAACTGGCCGCGAACAAACCCCAGAACGCAGCATTGCCGAAGCGCTTTTTGTTCGCGCGGTCGAACACGCTCAGCACCGCGACGGCGGCGAAGAAGAGACCGATGAGGATGTAGATGTGTTCGAGGGTGATCATTTTCTGTCCTCCCTCTCCCCCTTGGAGGGGGGCGTTAGCGACAGCGTCAGCGCGGTTGGGGTGAGGGGGCCTATCCGCGCGCTCATCACTTCGAGATTTTGATTTGCCATCAGCGCCCCCTCACCCTGCCCTCTCCCCCTGAAGGGGAGAGGGTGGTTTTTGGTTGCGGAGCCTGCGGTCCAGCAGCATCAGCCGCGTGCCGTGAATGAGCGCGGCGACGATCGCTGTGGGAATGGACCACAGCGAGATCGAGAGCGGCTGCACGATGATGTGGTTCTGCTCCAGGAACCCTTTGATCAGCAGCACCGAGCTCATGGCGAGGAAGATGTCCTCGCCGAAGAACGCGCCGACATTGTCGGCCGAGGCGGCGAAGGCGCGGATGGTGTTGCGCGTTTCGGTGGAAAGCGGGCCGCCCTCTTTCTCCGCCGCCGCTTCGGCCATCGGCGCGATCAAGGGGCGCACCACCTGCGCATGGCCGCCGACGGCGGAAGCCAGGCCGATCGCGGCCATCACTTGCCGGAACAGCATATATATAAGGAGCAGCCGCCCCACTGTAGCCCCGCGCAGCCGGCCGATGAGCGTGCGCGCGCGTTCCTGCAATCCCTCGCGCTCCAGAAGCCCGATGACCGGCAGGACCACGAACACGATGCTGACATAGCGGTTCGCATTGAAGGCGTGGCCGAACACCGAAAGCGTGTGAACGATGTCGAAGCCAGCGGCCCATCCGGTGGCGAGCACGGCGGCGGCAATCACCAGAAGCGGATTCACGCGGATCAGAAAACCCACGATCACCACGCCTATGCCCAACAATGCCAGCATCCGCCCTCCGCCCTGTTGCGGCGCACTATTGCGCGAGCCCATGCCGCGCGCCACTGCCGCACATCCATTTTGTCGCATACGCGCAACCCCGCACTGCAGGATCGCTTGCACGGGCGTATGATGACCGTCGCCCGCTGAGGGGTCGCCGTCTGCATGTTTCCCAAGACTGTTCGCCGCGATGTGATTTTGTTGCTCTGCATCAAAGCGGCGGCGCTGACGCTCATCTATTTCCTGTTCATCAAGCCGGCCATCGTGCCGGAACCGGACGCGCGCACCACCGCCGCGCATCTCATCGGGGGCTGACTTGGATATCGTCGAACTATCCCGCCTGCAATTCGCCGCGACCGCCCTTTACCACTTCCTTTTCGTTCCCCTCACGCTCGGTCTCTCCATCCTGCTCGGCATCATGGAGACGGTCTATGTGATGACGGGCAAGGCGATCTGGAAACAGCTCGTGCAGTTCTGGGGCGTGCTGTTCGGCATCAATTTCGCCATGGGCGTCGCCACCGGCATCACGATGGAATTCCAGTTCGGCACCAACTGGGCCTATTACTCGCATTATGTGGGCGACGTGTTCGGCGCGCCGCTGGCCATCGAAGGGCTGATGGCCTTCTTCCTCGAAGCCACCTTCGTCGGCCTGTTCTTCTTCGCCTGGGACCGGCTGTCGAAAATCCAGCACCTGATGGCGACATGGCTGCTGGCGCTGGGCACCAACCTCTCGGCGCTGTGGATCCTGATCGCCAACGGCTGGATGCAATATCCGGTGGGCGCGCGCTTCAACGCCGACACCATGCGCATGGAAGTCACCGACTTCATGGCGGTGCTGTTCAATCCCGTGGCGCAGGCGAAGTTCGTGCATACGGTGTCGGCCGGTTATGTCTGCGGCTCGGTGTTCGTGCTCGCGATCAGCGCGATGTATCTGCTGCAGGGCCGCTACAAGGAATTCGCCAAGCGCTCGATGACGGTGGCCGCGAGCTTCGGCCTCGCCTCCGCGCTGTCGGTCGTCGTGCTCGGCGATGAGAGCGGTTATACCGCCGGCCAGAACCAGAAAATGAAAATCGCCGCCATCGAGGCGATGTGGGACACGGAGCCCGCGCCCGCGTCCTTCACGCTGTTCGGCCTGCCCGATCTGGCCGCGCACAAGACCAATTACGAGATCAAGGTGCCGTGGGTGCTGGGCCTGATCGCCACGCGCTCTTCCGATCAGGTCGTTCCCGGCATCGACCAGCTGGTCGATCAGGCGAAGGGCCATATCGCCAATGGCGTCCTTGCCTACAGGACGCTGCAGCAGGTTCGCGCGCATCCGAAAGACGCAGCGCTGCGGACTGAGCTCGACGCGCATGTCGGCGATCTGGGCTATGGGCTTCTGCTGAAGCGCTTCCGTCCCGACATCGAGAATGCGACGGCGGATGACATCGCCAAAGCCGCCGCCAGCACCATTCCCGACGTGCCGGTGCTGTTCTGGTCGTTCCGCTTCATGGTGGGCATCGGCTTCTGGTTCATCGCCCTGTTCGCCGTGGCGTTCTGGTTCTCGGCCAAGCGGCAACTCGACAGATACAGATCATTCCTGTGGGCGGCGGTGCTGACCTTCCCGCTGCCATGGGTCGCCATCGAGCTGGGCTGGATCGTCGCCGAATATGGACGCCAGCCCTGGGCGGTGGTGGGCGTGCTGCCCACCGCGCTGGGTGTGTCCTCGACCTCGGCGAGCAATGTGCTGTTCAGCCTGCTCGGCTTCGTCATCTTCTATTCGGCGCTCCTCGTGGCCGACATCTATCTCCTGCAGAAATTCATCCGCCTGGGACCGCAGGAGACTATCGAGCTACCCGAGGACGCGACATGAGCGAGTATGAAATCCTCCGCCTGATCTGGTGGGCGCTGCTGGGCATATTGCTGATCGGCTTCGCGGTGATGGACGGCTTCGACCTCGGCACCGCGGCGCTTCTGCCCTTCGTGGGCCGCACCGATACCGAACGCCGTATCGTCATCAACACGGTGGGTCCGGTATGGGAAGGCAACCAGGTGTGGTTCATCCTGGGCGGCGGCGCGATCTTCGCGGCTTGGCCGATGCTCTATGCCGCCAGCTTCTCGGGCTTCTATCTGGCGATGATCTTGGTGCTGGCGACGCTGATCCTGCGCCCCGCCGGATTCAAATTCCGCAGCAAGCTGGAGAATACCCGCTGGCGGACGTTCTGGGACTGGGCGCTGTTCGCGGGCGGCATCGTTCCGGCGACGGTGTTCGGCGTGGCCTTCGGCAATCTGTTCGAAGGCGTGCCGTTCGGTTTCGACGGCGACATGCGGATGCATTCGACCATATCGCTTCTCGGCCTTCTCAACCCCTTTGCGCTGCTGTGCGGGCTGGTGAGCCTGTCGATGATCGTGTTCCACGGCGCGAGCTGGCTGAACTACAAGGCCAGCGGCATGGTGAAGATGCGTGCGAGCGCGGCCATGCTCTATGCCGGCATCGCCTTCGTTGTGCTGTTCACGCTGGCCGGCATGTGGCTGGGCCAGATCGACGGCTATCAGATCGTAGGCGCGATGGCGCATGACGGGCCGTCCAATCCGCTGCTGAAAACCGTGACGCGCGTGCCGCATGGCTGGTTCGCCAATGTCTCCGCCCACCCGGCTTTGTTGCTGACGTTGTTTGCGGCTTATGGCGGCGTGGTTCTGGCGGTGCTGCTGCGGCGCTTTCCGGGTTACGCGATGCTGTGCTCGGCGCTGGTTCCCGCCGGAACCATCGCCACGGCGGGCGCGGCGCTGTTTCCGTTCCTCATGCCCTCGTCCAGCGAGCCCGGCGCGAGCCTGACGGTGTGGGACGCATCGTCGTCGTCGCTGACGCTGGCGATCATGCTGGGATGCGTGGTGCTGATGCTACCCGTCGTGATCGCCTACACCACCATCGTCTATCGCGTGATGCGCGGGCCGGTGAAAGCCAGCGACGTCGAAGATTCCCATTCCGCCTATTGAGGTTTCGCCATGTGGTATTTCAGTTGGGTTCTGGGTCTGGGTTTCGCGGTTCTGCTCGCCGTCTTGAACGCGATGTGGCTGGAAAGCCGCATCAATCAGGACAAGCATTGAAGTAGCCGCGCCACGCTGTAACCTCTCCCGTCCGGGAGGGACGCATGCACAAAACCATCTGCTTCGGCGCGCTTGCGGGCGCGGTTCTCATCGCCTCCGCCGCCCATGCCGGTGTCTGCTCGGCGCGTGCGCATTTCGCCATCGTCGCGCATGGCGGCGAACTCAGCGAGCGCATGGAAGGAACGGCGCGGCTCGCGGTGATGAAGACGGTGCTCGCGGATGCCCGCGCGAAGCTGGCCGCCGGGGCGGCAAGCCTGGATGTCGCCGAAAGCGTGGTGCGCGCCTTCGAGGATTCCGGCGAGTTCAACGCGGGCCGCGGCGCGATTGCGGACAAGGCCGGCCTCGTGGAGACGGACGCTTCCATCATGGACGGCAACGGGCTGCGCTCGGGCGCCGTGGCGTCGATGACCGCGATCAGGAATCCGGTCGTCGCCGCTCGCATGGTCATGGAGCAATCGCCGCATGTGTTGATGGTGGGCGACCGCGGACAGGACTTCGTCAAAAGCCTGGGGGCGCAAACCGTCACCCGCGATTACTTCCGCAACACCGGGCATCCCAAGCCCGCGCCGGAGCATCGCGCTGCGAAGCCGGAACATGGCACGGTGGGCGCGGTGGCGCTGGACCGTTGCGGCCATATCGCGGCGGCGACCTCGACGGGTGGCTATGACGCCAAGATTCCCGGCCGCGTGGGCGATTCCCCAATCGTCGGCGCCGGCGTTTATGCGAATGACAATGTGGCCGGTTTCTCCGCCACCGGGCACGGCGAATATTTCATCCGCTTCTCCATCGCCAAGGATGTCGCCGACCGCATGACATATGGCGGGCAATCCATGCATGACGCGATGAAGGCGGACCTGAAGGGCGAGCTGATGAACTTGAAGGACGGCGACGGCGCGCTGATCGGCATCGACAAGAACGGTCATGTCGAAATGATGTGGAACGCGGTGGGACTGTTCCGCGGCTATGCCACGGACACCGAAACGCCCGTGGTCGCCGAATATGACGGCCCGACCGCGAGCAGGAACTAAGCGATGCGCAAATTTCTGTCCCTGTTTTTCGCCGCCGCACTGTCCGGCGCAGCCCATGCAGCCACCTATCATCTCGATGCGGCGCCCAACACCGTGGCATGGGGCAATTACGACGCCGCACATGCGCCGGTGCTGCATATCAAGTCCGGTGACACGGTGGTGTTCCGCACGCTGCTCACCAACAGTCCGGCCGGTCTCGCCAAGGCGGGCGTGAAGGACGCGGACATCGAACAGGCGCTGAAAGATGTGTTCGACAAGGTGCCGGTGAGCGATCGCGGGCCGGGCGGCCATATCCTCAACGGCCCCGTCTATATCGACGGCGCGGAGCCGGGCGACACGCTGGAGATTCGCATCGACAAGATCGAGCTGGCGATCCCCTACGCCTACAACGCCTTCCGTTATGGCGCGGGGCTGCTGACCGACGACTTCCCCTATGCGCGGATGAAGATCATTCCGCTGGACAAGCAGAAGATGGTCGCGCATTTCGCGCCGGGCATCGACATTCCGCTGCATCCCTTCTTCGGCAGCATGGGCGTGGCGCCGCCGCCGGATTTCGGCAAATACGACAGCGCGCCGCCCACCATCATCGGCGGCAACATGGACAACAAGGAACTGGTGGCCGGTTCGACGCTCTATCTGCCGGTGTGGAACAAGGGCGCGCTGTTCGAGATCGGAGACGGCCATGCCGGGCAAGGCAATGGCGAGGTGGACATCACGGCGATGGAAACTTCGCTCATCGGCACACTGACTTTCATCGTGCATCACGACATGCACATCGAATATCCCCGCGCGGAGACACCGAAATTCTACATCGCGATGGGCTTCGACGACGATCTGTCCATCGCCACGCACAAGGCGGTGCGGGAAATGATCGACTTCCTGGTGCGTGAGAAAGGCCTGAGCCGTGACGACGCCTATATGCTGGTGAGCGTCGCCGGCGACGTGGACATCACCGAGATCGTGGACCGCAACAAGGGCGTCCACGTGATGATGCCGAAGGGGATATTCGGGAAGTAACGCGGCGTTTTCCTCCCCCGCCGGTGCGGGGGAGGTGGCACGCGAAGCGTGACGGAGGGGGTGGTGAGAAAAGACGAGAAGAAATCGCGACCGCACGTCAAAAGCCTTCGCGCG
>Ga0265314_10004454_pt1 | contig 12998 bp, 10 predicted proteins | sample 4126metaG_FD_203106 | JGI IMG/M metagenome (GOLD analysis project Ga0265314, IMG submission 203106) | Rhizosphere microbial communities from Carex aquatilis grown in University of Washington, Seatle, WA, United States - 4-1-26 metaG | ecosystem: Host-associated > Plants > Roots > Rhizosphere >... | reverse complement strand
TCTACCTGATGTCCCGGCCCGAACGTTCACATTCTTCCCTCCCAGCCCACTTCACGTAAGAGGCCGGCAGCCAGACCCAGGCCCTCCCCACAAGCAGCCCCCTCTGTAGTACTCTTGACGCTTACGAACAAAAAGCATGCGACGCTCCATCAAAATCGAGGATATTCCAACCGTCAAAGCCAACACCGTCCTGCGCACTGAGGTCTATTTCAATTCCGGCGCGCCGGACTATTTCGCAGGAGGCGTGCGCAAGCGGGGATACTATTTCTCCGTGGGACCGGTGGAGATCAAAGAAAGCTTCGCCTCGCGGATTGCATTCTCGGGCATCTGCACTCTGCTGGAAGAAGTGGGGCGCTTCTCCGCCAAGAGACTAAATGAAGTGGCCGCCCAAGTAGGTTCGCTTCCCATCTACAAGCGGATGATCGAACAGATGAAAGCCAAGCACGGATTGGTCCTCGCATCTGAAGCCGCAGATCTTGAAGCCGCCAATGCTAGGACGATGGATCCAACGATCCCCCTAGAAATCAACCAAAACATCCCGACAGCCGCTGCGGAATCCGTTGTGGCCTGAACCTCGAAGTTATTTCTTTTTCTTGAGCTTGGCCCAGCGGACCTTCTGAGCGCGCGAAATTGCGGCTCGGCCAACTGCACTGATGTTATATTTCCGCTTGGAGGCTTCCTCCGAAACTCCAGTCGCCGCTTTAAGCCTGGCCCAGCGAGCTTTCTGAGCGCGTTGAATGGCAGCTCGCCCGGCTGCGCTCATGTTATGTTTGCGTTTGGGGGCTTCGGCAGCCGGGTCGGCAGCCGGGATAGGGGCCAAATGGGCCTTCAAGCCGCTGTTTGGCTTGCCTGGGACCCTAACGGAACGCAGGCCTAGAAGGGTATCCAATTCGTTCTGAAGGGCTTCAATCTGTTCCTGAAGCTCCGTCGCTCGGCGGAGTTGAGTAGCTGTAAACTGAATTCGCATCATGCAAGTAATCGGTCAACGGTTTTGTTGTTCGCTGCGGTTCTAACCCTGCCCGGTCCAGGTACTGGACCTAACCTCAAGCCCGGGTGCTCCGACGCTGTTTGAAGTTAGGCCTGGTCAGGCTGTCGCTTAACATCTTGCGGCCCTTGCCGTTGGAACCGTAGTTAGAGTGTTCATTCCACAGGAGCACTTTGTCAAGTTCTGCGCGAAGCTACTCTGTAATTCTTGCCATCATCCTTGATGATGAAATGAGAGAACCAATTGCCGGGGGTTAACCGCTGGAGACTTAAGCGAGAGTCAACCATGCAAAAGCCGAAGCAAGAAGAGAATGGTGTCCTACAATAAACTATATGTTTCGACTCTTGATTGAACGGTGTTTCGGCACGAAAGCGCAACGCGAGCTGCGCAAGATCAAACCGCTCCTCGGGGAGATCGATCGGCTCTACCAAACGGTGGAATCCCATTCCGATGAACAACTGCGGCACCGCACTCAACTCTGGAAGAAGGAACTCTCTCAAATTACGGATGATGCGGAGTTAAACCGGCGCCTGGTTGCGTTGCTGCCCGAGGCCTACGCCGTGGTGAAAAGCGCCTGTCACCGGCTGTGTGGACGCACCATCCAGATCCGCGGCCGGACTGTCGCCTGGGATATGGTGCCCTTCGATGTGCAACTCTGCGGGGCCATCGCGCTTCACGCCGGGCGGATCGCGGAAATGGCCACGGGCGAAGGCAAAACCCTGGTCGCCACCCTGCCGGCCTACTTGAATGCCCTGGCGGGAAGGGGAGTTCATCTGGTGACCGTCAACGATTACCTGGCTGCGCGGGACAGCGAATGGGTAGGGGAAGTGTATCGGTTCTTGGGTTTGACCGTCGGCTGTCTGGACGTGGATCAAACCCTGGCTGTCCGACGCGCGCAATACCAGTGCGACATTACTTATGGCACCGTCACGGAGTTCGGCTTCGATTTCCTGCGGGACCAGGGCTTGGCCGGGGCGCCCGAACACCAGGTGCAGAGAGCGCCGTATTTCGCCCTGATCGACGAAGTGGATTCGATTCTGATCGACGAGGCGCGCACGCCCATGATCATCAGCGGCAAGCCTACCACCGGAGCTAACCACGCGTTCATCCAAGTTAAATCGGAGGTCGAGGACCTGTGCCGCGCTCAAGCAGAGCTCTGCGCGACCATCCTCGCTGAGTTTGAAAAACTGCCTAAAACCAGCGACTACGACCACCAAAAAGGGTGCCTGCTCTACCAGGCTAAAACCGGGCAGCCCAAGTCTCCGAGCTTGCTGCAGCTGCTGGAGGATCCCAACAAGGCGCGGATCCTGAACGAAGCGGAGAATTGGCTGCACCAAGACAGCCAGCGCAAGGAGCTCTTTGCCCAAAGAGAAGCGCTCTTCTATTGCCTGGATGAAAGGCTGCACTCGGCCGATCTCACAGAAAAGGGACGCCTGCACCTGGGCGCCGGCGATCCAGACGCGTTTGTGCTGCCTGACCTGATGTCCGAATTGCACCAAGCCGGACTGCGGGAGGACCCCGCAGCGGCAAAAGAGAAGATTCAGCAGGATTACGAGGCCAAGGTTCAGAAACTGCATGCCATCAGCCAGCTCCTCAAGGCGTATGGCTTGTTCGAAAAGGACAAGCAATATGTTGTGCAAAACAATCAGGTCATCATCGTAGATCCGCACACTGGCCGTCTGCTGCCCGGACGCAGGTGGACCGAGGGATTGCACCAGGCCATTGAAGCCAAGGAAGATGTTGCCATCGCCGGGGAGACCCAGATCCTGGCCAGCGTGACCATCCAAAACTATTTCCGGCTCTACCCGCGGCTAGCCGGAATGACTGGCACGGCCGAAACTGAGGCCCAGGAGCTGCACGATATCTATGGATTGGATGTGCTGGTAATTCCGACTAACCGCCCGATGCAACGGGAAGATCAAGGGGATTCGCTGTACAAGACCGGCCAGGAGAAGTTTGCCGCCGTGCTGCAAGAGATCCGTGAAATGCACGCGAAGGGCCGACCAGTGCTGGTCGGGACCGTATCCGTGGAAACCAGCGAGAGACTCTCCAGCCTGCTGCGCAAACAAGGACTCGCCCATGAGGTCTTGAATGCCAAGAACCCCCAGCGCGAAGCCGAGATCATTGCCCAGGCAGGAAAGAAAGGATCCATCACCATCGCCACCAACATGGCCGGGCGCGGCACGGACATCAAACTGGGACCCGGTCTGACCGAGCTGGGGGGGCTACACGTAATTGGCACCGAACGGCACGAATCCCGGCGTATCGACCGCCAGTTGCGGGGGCGTTGCGCGCGCCAGGGTGATCCGGGTTCGTCCCACTTTTTCCTCTCGCTCGAAGATGATCTGCTCCGCTTGTTCGCTTCGGACTCCATCACTGCCGTGTTTCAGCGCCTGGGCATCGGCGCAGGCAAAGAGCTGTCTCATCCGCTGCTCACCCGCTCCATCATGCAAGCCCAGCGCCGAGTGGAACAACGCAACTTCAATTTCCGCAAGCAAACGCTCGAGTACGATGACGTGCTCAATGCCCATCGCAAAATCATTTACCGCTTTCGAAATGGCCTGCTTAACACCACCGACCTGCGCTCTCGCCTGCTCGAATTGATCGAGGAAATTGTCGCCGCCCGGGTCCAGGAAAGCCAGCGCAGTGACGGGAGCGGCTACGAGGCACCCATACTTCAGGAATGGCTGGCTCGCCACTTGCCGATCGACATCAGCCAAGACCAGCTCCAGCGGCTAGCGGAGGAGCCCGAGAGCACGATAGTGAGGGTAATCATGTGGGCAGCTCGAGACGCTTACGACGCCAGTCTCGCCAGCGCCGATCCGCAGAAAGCCCAGGACCTGGCACGAATGGCCGCCCTCATGGCCGTCGATCGCTATTGGCAAGACCATCTCTACGCCATGGAAGCGCTTCGAACCAGCGTCCGGCTCAGAGCTTACGGACACCAAAATCCCTTGTTGGAATACAAAGCCGAGGCCACCGCCGCCTTCCACGACCTGCAAGACGCCATCCGCGATCAGGTCGTCCGCAATATATTCGCGGTGTTCCAGGTGCCTGACAGGCGGGAAACCTGCGCCGCATAGAGGCAACCTCGCGCTTAGTCCTTGATGTTATAAACCAAACTGAATCACTTCTTATGCCTAGCTTGAACAAAGTCCTTCTCATGGGCAATCTTACCCGGGATCCCGAACTGCGTTACACACCCAAAGGTCTGGCGGTGGCCAAGCTGAGCCTGGCCATCAACCGGACTTGGAAAAGTGAATCAGGCGAGCTGCGGGAGGAAGTTACTTTCGTGGATGCGGGCGCGTTTGGCAGGCAAGCGGAGACCCTTGCCAGCCACGTGAAGAAGGGCCGGCCCCTCTTCATCGAGGGCCGCCTGAAACTCGATCAATGGGATGACAAGCAAACCGGGCAGAAGCGCAGCAAGCTGAACGTGATCATCGAATCTTTCCAGTTCTTGGATTCTGGCCGGCGAGATGCCGAGGCCCCTGCCAGGGAACCCGCCCAAAGCAGCGCTCGTCCAAGCGACACCCCGCAGCCCCCGGACGTGGGCACCCCGCACTCCCACCCGGACATCGGACGCTCAAGCAATGGGGGTGAGACGCCGCCAGATGACGCAGACGATGTGCCCTTCTAAGGAGGGTAGCCCTCGGGCAAGCGTGGTTCAATTTTAGGTCCGTCTCTGCGCTCAGCCATAGCTCGGACGTCAACGGACACCCGAAGGAGGGTCTCAACAACGACTTAGCGAATCGGCCAACTCGTTGCCAGTCACGCCTGCGTGGCCCTTTACCTTGACCATGCGTATGTGTGGGAAGGCTCCAAACAGAGAGCGCACTTCTGCGATGAATTCCAAATTCTTCGTGGCAGCCCAGTTCTTCGCCACCACGCCCAGGCAATACTTGGAGTCCACGTGCAAAATGATCTTCTCCGCGGGAGACGCCCAGCGGAGAGCCTCGCGAATCGCGAGCAACTCCGCCTGATTGGATGTCCCGTAGCCCATGCTCCTGGCTATCCGATGCAATTCCTTTCCGTCGCGCAGTGCGACCACCCCAATCCGCATCTGACCTGGGTTTGGAACGCAAGAACCGTCGGTGTAAATCAATAGTGCCACGAAACCATTATAAGTTTGTTCGGATGGGTTGGCGCAAAAAAGGGGAATATCCGCCAGACAAAAGACAACTAACTTTGCGGATGCCATGCAAGATATCCAAATCAATCAGGAACAGAAGTTATACGTCCTCGGCACGCCAGCGGGATTCAGCGCGCTGGGCTTCGATTACTGCTTTGACACCACTTCCCAACTTGCCCTGATCCTCAACGAGCGGGCGCCCGAGCGCGAGCAGATCGGCACCATGGACCTTTACCGGCGGTATCAGGACCTCATCGGGACCTACAGCCGAAGAAACGATCTGAACCACCGGACCTGGTTTGATCCCCGTACTCCTTGCGAGGTAGCCCGGTTGTTGGAAGAAGCGCGCACACAGGGTCAACGCCTTCGCCTGTTCTTTGGCGATACCGAGACTGGCAGCTGCTGGCTCGAAGAAAACGACGTGCTTGGCTTCATTGGACGGAGCATGGGACCGATGCGGGTACCCCTTCTGCTGCGCTCCCGGTGCAGTGACAGCGGGGGAGCGATCTTGACCGCCTGTATCGTTCGCATCCTCGATGCCGGCACGCGCCGAGAGAAATGGCGGCACCATCAGTTTCGGCTTCCCGAAATGGCCCTCGCCATAGGAAACCAGCCCGGGATGCCGTTTGAGGTGCATTCCGAAGGACAATGCGTGGCGAGGTTCGCGCTTGAACCCCAACGGAACCAATGGCTTGCCTTCATGCGCGGAGCGGTCATGACCACATCCATCAGGTAGAAAATAGGGCTCCCACACATTGTTAAAAACAAACAATTCAATTTTGAAACAAAATGTGTTTACGGTTGTATAATCAAATGTACCCTCTGACCTGCGATAACCGAAATGATCCATGCGCAAAATAGAAGGTCAGCCGCCACCCTGAGGGATCTAAAATGAAGCATGGTCAAGCGCCTCTAGCCTGCCGTAAACGACGATAAAAAGACGCCGAACATGACAACGGCAATTATTTATGAGTAAGAACATCCAACGCACATTCAGTACGGAAGGGGTGCATCCCTTTGATCAGGTCACTTGGGAAAAGCGCACCGCGGAGATCAATGATGACAAGGGGAAGGTTATTTTCCGGCAGCAAGACGTTGAAGTTCCGGATTTCTGGTCGCAATTGGCCACCAAGGTCGTGGTTTCCAAATATTGTTACGGAGAGCAGGGGACTCCGGAGCGGGAAACCTCGGTTCGCCAGCTTATCCACCGTGTCTGCCGCACAATCGCTGACTGGGGCATTAAGGATGGCTATTTCACCCTAGCCGAGAGCGAGGTCTTTTACGACGAGCTCGTTTACCTCAGCGTCAATCAGTATGGCGCCTTCAACTCCCCGGTCTGGTTCAATGTCGGTCTCTACCACCAGTACGGGATCGGGAAAAACTCGACCCGCGGGAACTGGCGTTATAACCCCGTGACCAAGCAAACGGAGCGCCCTGCCACTCAGTATGATTACCCGCAGTGCAGCGCCTGTTTCATCCAGTCGGTGGAGGACAACATGGAATCCATCATGCACTTGGCGACCAGCGAGGCGATGCTCTTCAAGTATGGCTCCGGCACGGGCAGCGACTTGACGCCGCTGCGTTCGCGCCGGGAGAAGTTGTCCGGAGGCGGCAAACCCAGCGGGCCCCTTTCTTTCCTGCAGGTCTACGACCAGGTCGCAGGCATCGTGAAGTCCGGCGGCAAAACTCGTCGCGCCGCCAAGATGAACACCATGCGCGATTGGCATGGCGACATCGAGGACTTCATCGACTGCAAGACCCTCGAGGAAAAAAAGGCCCAGGCGCTCATTGCCCAGGGTTACGATTCATCGTTCAACGGAGAGGCCTACGGGAGCGTGAAGTTCCAGAACGAGAACCTTTCGGTGCGTGTCTCCGATGAGTTCATGCAGGCGGCCATCGACGACAAACCCTGGTGGACGCGCGCCGTCACCACCGGCAAGCCGCTCGAGGAAAAGAAGGCCGCTGACCTGCTCCGGCGCATTGCGCTGGGCACCTGGACCTGCGGGGATCCGGGGCTGCAATACGATGGCACCATCCAAAAGTGGCACACCTGCAGGGGCACTGAGCCGATCCACTCCACCAATCCCTGCTCCGAGTACGTCTTCCTCAACAACACGGCCTGCAACCTAGCCTCGTTGAACCTGATGAAGTTCAAGAACGCCGACGGCGTGTTTGACACCGAGCGATTCCGCGCGGCCGTGCGCATCTACCTCACCGCCCAGGAGATCCTGGTCGACAACTCCAGTTATCCCATCGCCAACATCGCTGAAAATTCCCATATCTTCCGAACCCTGGGACTGGGTTACGCCAACCTGGGCTCACTGATCATGAGCTACGGGCTCCCCTACGACTCAGCCAAGGCCCGCGCCCTGACCGGAGCCATCACGGCCATCATGAGCGGGGAGGCATACACCCAATCCGCCCGGATGGCTCAGATCAAAGGCCCCTTCAAGGGGTATAAAGACGCCCGCTGCGCCGGTGTCTCCACGCCGCTGGCCAAAGATAACGTGGACTCAATGTTCCACGTGATCTCCCAGCACCGCGCCGAGGTGGACAAAATCGAGGCGTTCCCCGAGATCGCTTATCTCCGAGATTGCGCCCGGCAAACCTGGGAGAATGCGGAAAGCCTGGGCCGGGAGCATGGTTACCGCAACGCGCAGGTCACGGTGCTCGCTCCCACCGGCACCATCGCCTTTTTCATGGACAGCGACACCACCGGAATTGAGCCAGACATTGCGCTGGTTAAATACAAGATCCTGGCCGGGGGCGGAAACCTCAAGATCGTTAACCGCACCGTTCCGGAAGCCCTCGCTGTCCTTGGCTACAACGGCGAACAGATCAAGAATATCGTCCAGCACATCGAGCATTACGACACCATCGAGGATGTCGCGCTGAACGACCAGGATGAGGTTGTGAAAGCGGGAACGCGCCGGGTCGGAGAAACGGACACCAGCGGACTCAAGCCCGAACACCTGCCGGTCTTCGATTGCGCATTCAAGCCGGCGCGGGGGGCCCGCAGCCTCCACTATACGGCTCATCTCAAAATCATGGCTGCCGCCCAGCCCTTCCTCTCGGGCGCCATCTCCAAGACGGTGAACGTCCCCAACACGATCACTCCCGAAGAGATCATGAAGGTCTATATCGAGGCCTGGAAAATGGGTCTCAAATGCGTGGCCATCTACCGGGACGGCAGCAAGATGTCCCAGCCGCTCAACACTGCCAAAAAAGCAGTCGAAGAGGCCGAGACTCTCAAGAAAACTGTGGAAGGACTCCAGGCCGAGCTGGAAGCCATGCGCCTGTTGGTAGGTCAACCTGTGCGCCGGCGCATGCCCCCTACGCGCACTGCTATCACCCACAAATTCGACATCTCCAACCACGAAGGCTATTTCACCGTCGGTCTGCACGAAGACGGCACCCCGGGTGAAATGTTCATCACCATGTCGAAGGAAGGATCCACTATCGGCGGGCTCATGGATACCATCGCAACGCTCACGAGCGTCTCCCTCCAATACGGAGTGCCCTTAGAGGACTTGGTCCGCAAGTTCGCCTATCAGCGCTTCGAGCCCAGCGGCTTCACCAAGAACCCGCAGATCCGCCAGGCCACCAGCATCGTGGATTACATCTTCCGCTGGATGGGAACTCACTTCGTGCCTGGCTATGCCGAATCCCAGAAATCCAAGGACGGTAACGGGCAGGCAGACACATCGCGGCATGATCAACTCACCTTATCAACTCCCGCTACGCCCGTTGCACCCCTGACCGTGACCAGCCTGGCCCCGCGCCCGCATGTCAGTGTCGCCGCTACCCCGCTGATGAAGCCGAACGGCTCTGGGCTCAGCAGCATAATCGCCCAATTCCAGACCGACGCACCCATCTGCTCCGAATGCGGCAGCCAGATGATTCGCTCGGGGGCGTGTCACCGGTGCCCCAATTGCGGCAGCAGCTCAGGTTGCGCAGGATAAATCGTTGCTGCTCAACTAGTTCAGTGGTTTTTAGCGCGAGCCACCGAAAGGTGGCTCTTACTTTTATACTTTTCAATTAGTATCTCGGCTAACACAAAGCGTATGAAATTCTTCAGAATCGTTACGCCTACGTGTTTGGATGTGCGCGAGATCGTGACTCTTGGCCTGACGACAAAAACCGATGGCGGCAAGATCGGTCATAAGGGAACCGGGCTCAAATTCAGTCTGGCGTTCATCCATCGTCTAGGAGGTTTTCTAATGGCTCGCGGGCCCGGCTACTTTCTCCGGTCCGAAACGATTCCTCTCAAAATTCGGGACCATGAGCATCAACTGATCCGGCTGCGTTCGGTAAGCGATCCCAACAACGTTTGGGAGACGCACATGACGCTCCACGCCGGCGCCGACACCTGGAACGAACCGTGGTACATTCTGCGTGAGTTGATTCAGAACGCGCTGGATGAGGGTGGCAGCTATGAAGTGACCGACGAGGAGGCGGCACCGCAGAGCACCGGCACGGTGGTCCAAGTGCCGATGTTGCCTGAACTGGAGAAAGCTTGGAACGAGCGCGACGTCTGGATGCAACCTCGCTGGCCAGGCCTGGTCGGGCACGGGCACCCGACCATCAAGGGCCTCTATTTCCACGGGTTCCTAGCTTATCGGGCCACCGAACCCTGGTCTTATTCCTTCGACGTTACCGAAATACTTAAGAGGCAAGAGCTCTCAGAAGATCGCGTCATAAAGGAAGTGGATTTAGCGAATATTTTCCTAAGAATCGCCGAGAAACTCGAATTCGAGTTTGAAGCCTCAGCGATTTACCGAAAGGGATTGGAGCTGCAGCCAACGGAAGACATCGCCAAAATCTTCGAAGCCGTTTACACCCACATTAACCATAGCCAGACGGCCTGGGGCGGCTCGCGCGGGTTCAACCTGGCCCGGCTGGTCGAAGTTTACACCGAGCGCTTCGGCTCACGCGCGGCGTTCACCACGTCGCCAATCAGCGACGCCGATCCCAACATCTACTACGCGCGTGCGGCGGGGTATGAACCGGTCACGGTGAACTACAAGCTGAGCAGCATTCTGAGCGGGTACACGGAACTGAGGACTGTCCGCGCCTGCCTGCCGTCCCTGACGCAGCGGCTCAAAAAGATGAAGAAAGTCGAGCTGACCCGCTACGAGAAGCTCAAAGCCGCCTTGCGTTTACTGCGGCGAATTCGGCCGGCGGATATCAAGGTAGAGATTGTCACCAAGGTGATGGATCAGGACCACATTCAATGTTCGGCCCTGGCCGATCCCGCCAACCGGCGAATCCTGGTTATGGACAGCTTGTTGGACGAGGACATCCCCCAGATTGCCAAGGTCCTTATTGAAGAGTTCGTGCATCTTACTTCCGGGGGAGGGGACATGAGCTTGGAAATGCAGCGGGGCTTGGTCAGCGTGATCTATGACCTGCTCACCCGCCACCGGCGCGTGAACGTGGAGAATATCCAGACTTAGTCCAATTAGCGGCACCGCTTTGCCTTATACTGGGTAAGGCGTGTGTTGCGATGGACCTGCTAACCTGGATACAGCTCGGTAACTGGAAACAGCTCGATTACATCTTCAGGATGTTCTCCGAGCCATGCTGGTCCTTGTTAACCCTGCTGACTGCTCTGGTTACGGCCTTGTACATGAAAAAGGACCCGGGATACTTTTGGGCCTTCTTCACCGGTTTCTGGAGCATGTTCGCTGGAGCGTTCCTGTCGGTGATACCGATGCTTCCAGCCACTGCCATCCCCTCTTTGCACTATCCTCCCGGATCCATCGTCTGGGGTCGCGCGAGCCTCTTGCTCTGGGCCGCGGCTCTTCCGCTCCAGGGCGTTTTGATCATAAAAAAGCGGATCGCCGCCTTTGCGCTCCTGTCCTTGCTCAGCCTTAACCCCTTGGTTTGGCTTATCAACGGCAGTTACACGATCTATCTGCTGCATCGGGAACGGCGGGCACTATGAGTGTGGAGCGCGCCGAACAACGGCTCAAGTTGGTCATCAAGTGGCTGCCACTGGAAGTGGCCACCTGCTACATTTTGCTGATGGGGTTTTGGTTCTTGCGCAGTGATTGGCTGCTGCAGATTTCGCCCACTCGGCAGGCAGTTCAGCAAAGTCTTCACTCCTACCTGGCAGTCCTGAGCACCGTGTTCGCGGGTGCCGGCATCTATGTGTTGCTCCAGAGCTACATGCGCACGCTGCGGGCAGCCCAGGAATTGGTTTCCGAGAGGGACCAGATATTTCGCCTGGTCGTGACCGCCATCCAGGATCACGCCATCATTACCACCGACCGGACCGGTAGAATTCTGAACTGGAACGAGGGTGCCAGCGAGGTATTCAAGTTCCAAGCCGCCGAAGTAATGGGCAAGGACCTGAAAGACCTCAACTTTCCCGAAACCGCGCAACGGCCAGAGATCTCGCGTCATTCCCTGGTCCACAAACAGCACCGGCGCCGCTGGCTCAAGCGCAAGGACGGCGAGAGTTTTCTGGCCGACATCACCATCACCCCACTCTATAACGATATCGACGTGCACCAAGGTCACGCCTGGGTAATCCGTGATTTGACCGAGCCCCACCGGGCTTACGAACAGATGCGCGAGCTCTTCCACGTCATCGATTCCACGGCCGAATTGATCCTGCTCCAGGACTTGGGAGGGGTCATCCGATACATGAACAAGGGCGGTGAACGGGTCCTGGGCAAAGGCCAGGAGCAAGCGGTCAGGATGTCAGTCCAAGCATTGCTCTTCAACCAGAACGAATCGTTGTACGCTCAAGCCACGGACCAGATCCATACCTACGGAAGCTGGCGCGGCAACGTCTTCATCCACCAGGAACTTGGCTGATTTCTGTAACACCTTGGCGGATGATCGCTGGATAGCCCAGTGCATCAGTGAGCATTCGTTGAGCGCCTCCCGCGCCACTCGCTAAACGGCGCAGGGAATCGTCCTCCGATGAGGCTAGAGCCAGCATCTTGGAACACCTCTTTCACACGCCGATTTCGGGTCGCCCGCCTCTGCGCCAGTGAGTCACTCTCACCTCCGCGCGCGCACGCGCCATCTGATACTGCGATTTGATACTGTTTGACCGAAAATGGGTCCGGATGAGGTCCCTTCGGTCCGACTCGAATCAACGCAAGTGGTTTTTCCGAAACGGTTTGTCCATCGAGGTCCCTTTGGGTCCAAGTGGGGGAAAACGGCTCTTTCCGCTTTCCAGGCGTGCGCATTAAGCCACTCTGCCATCTCTCCTATTGATTATCAAACACTTACATCAACTCAGCAGGGCCTTGCCGAGGATCTGATACTACTAGCTGATACTATTCGCGAATTAACAATCGTAACCGCAGGCAGCATCATGGATTCGTCCTGAACTCGGCGCAAGCGCATTCGACGTGGGTGTCGGCGGGAGTTCAAAATGAGACTCGTTGGGGGAACAAAATGAGACTGGGTTAGAGCGAGTATTTTCCCAGGATCTCAGGCCAGCGGTTTTGTGGTGGTTTGGGAGGGTGGGACACGACCCAGAACTGGCTCAGGGGATGGTGAATGAGAGTCACGGAATGGCGGGCGGTGGCCGCAATGGGCCAACTGCGGCCGAGGAAATCGATTTGGTGGTCAGCATTGACACGTCGTGCGAGGTGGATAGCCAGATGCAGATCCAGCAGGCTGGGATCGGGACAAGGAAGCAGGAGGCTGCGTTTTTCTTCCTGGGCCTTGGCGCAGGCGTCGTCAGGGGATAGGCCCGTGGTGCGGCAAACGGTGCGGTTTTGGCGGGCCAGTTCACGGGCCAGCAGTTCCTGAGCGGGAGCGTAGGCGGTGATTTTCTCGTAGGCCAAAAGGGTCACGATCGGTTTCTGAAAAGTGCCAAAACGGCGTTCGATTTTTCCTTTTGCCTGCGGACTTGGCGCG
>Ga0265314_10004452_pt1 | contig 13003 bp, 8 predicted proteins | sample 4126metaG_FD_203106 | JGI IMG/M metagenome (GOLD analysis project Ga0265314, IMG submission 203106) | Rhizosphere microbial communities from Carex aquatilis grown in University of Washington, Seatle, WA, United States - 4-1-26 metaG | ecosystem: Host-associated > Plants > Roots > Rhizosphere >... | reverse complement strand
TCATTCTCGGCATCGTCAGCTCGCTGGTCGGCACGCGGGTCACCGACCCGACCTCCGGCAACTGGGCGGTCAACCGTCGCGCCCTCACCGTGTTGGCCAAGCAGCATCCCGACGACTACCCGGAGACCGAGGCCCTCGTCATGGCGTCGCGCGCCGGCTGTCGCGTTACCGAGGTGCCGGTGGTGATGTATGCGCGCATCGCCGGCCAGTCATCGATCAGCACGCTGTACTCCGGCTTCTACATGATCAAGGTCGTCGTGGCGCTGCTGGTCGGCCGCTTACGTCCACGCTGACGAAAAGGGGGGACTCCGGTGCATACGCTCGACGTGCTCGCCATCACCGCCAGCTTGGTGATCGTGCTGTTCGTCATCGAAGCCATCCGACGCTCGAATCTCAACGCCCGCTACGCCGTCCTGTGGCTCGGGGCCGGTAGCGCGCTGCTGGTATTTTCTGCCTATCGGCCGCTGCTCGACTGGGTTGCACGGCTGCTCGGCGTCGCCTACCCACCGTCGTTGCTATTCGGCCTCGCGTTCCTCTTCGCCTTGATGATTCTGCTGCACTACTCGCTGGTCATCTCGTCGCATCGCGACTCGATTCGCCGCCTGGCGCAAACGGTCGCGCTGCTCGAGCGCGCGCTCGAAGAACACCGCGAGCGCTTTTCCGGGTGATGGCCAAACGCCCTGCTCCGACGCGCAGCGCGGCGACGCCCGCGCCACCGCGGCGCCATCCGCCGCGCCTGGCTGCGCCGCCGCTCCCCTGGAAAGCGCACGTCATTCCGCTGCTGAGCCTGATCGCGCTGGCGACCGCGCTCTATCTGCCGGCGGTCGACGGGCCGTTCGTCTACGACGACCCGAATGCCATCTCGCAGAGCACGCTGATCCGCGGCCTGACGCCGCTGAGCAAGTTTGCGGTCTTCAGCACGCGCCCACTGAGCGACTTCTCGTACGCCATCGACTACGCCATCGGCGGCCTGCAGACGCGCGGCTTCCACCTGACCAACATCGCGCTGCATGCGCTCAACGTAGCGCTGCTCTACCTCATTGCGGTCCGCACGCTCGCCCTGCCGTCGCTGGCGGGGCGCTATGGCAGCGCGCGACGCGGCATTGCGTGGGCGGCGGCAGCGCTCTTCGCGGCGCATCCGCTGGCGAGTGAGACGGTCGCGTATCTGTCGAGTCGCAGCGAGGTACTGGCCTCGACGTTCTACCTCACGGCGGTGCTGGCCTACATCGTCGCCGCGACCGAGCGCTCTCGGCTGGCGATGGCAATCATCGTGCTCGCCACCGGCGCATCGGGACTGAGCAAAGAGATCGCGGCGACCATTCCGCTGGCGCTGCTGTGGTACGACTGGATGTTTCTGGCCGACACCGACTGGCATCACATCGGTCGCCGCTGGCGTCTGATCGGCCTGGCCGCGTTGCCGGTCGCGCTCGGCGGCGCCCTCTTTCTCGGCAAGGCGGTCCTCAGCCCAACCGGCCTCGGCAGCTACGCGGCAACCGCAGGCTTGGGCTTCGATCGCTTCACGCGCTGGCAGTATCTGATGACGCAGTTCGGCGTCATCGTGTACTACCTGCGCCTCGTCGTGCTGCCGTACGGCCAGACCTTCGACTACGACTGGCCGCTGGCGACCACGCCCTTCGCCCTCGGCGTCCTCTTGCCGATGGTGCTGCTGGGCGGCCTTGTGTATGCCGCGTGGCGCCTGCGCCGCGACCAGCCATTGTTCACGTTCGCCGTCGGCTGGATGCTCGTCGTGCTGGCGCCGACGTCGTCGTTGATGCCGATCGCCGACCTGGCGGTCGAACGACGCATGTACCTGCCACTCGCCGGTCTGATGCTGTTTGCCGCCGCCGGACTGCGCGATCTGGCTGCCCAGATCAACGTCTCCGCGTGGGCCCAGCAGGTGACCTATACGGTCGCCGTCGGCCTGTTGCTGGCCAGCGGCTCGGTGCTCACGCTGTTGCGCGCCGAGCTCTGGGCACACCCGATCGAGTTGCACGAAGACGGCGTCGCCAAGGCGCCGGGCAATCCGCGCGTACGGCTCAACCTCGGCGTGACCTACTTGAACTCCGGTCAGATCGAGAAGGCCGGCGACACCCTGCAGGTCGCCAAGACGCTCTACGATCGCGGCGAATCGGTGCAGTGCTTCGACCGCATCGGCGCCTTCATCCACTACAATCTCGGCGCCGTGCGCTTTACCCAGAAGCAGTATGACGATGCGGAGCCGGAATTGCGGCGCTCGCTCGAGCTCGGCGGACAATATCTCGCGCTGCGGCCGATGGCAGAGATGCTCTTGTCGCGCATCGCATCGGTGCGCGGCGACTGGAAGCAGGCCGCCGCATTGATGGGCGAGGCGATCAAGTATCAGGACTCGGCCGACTGGCGGGTCGACCTGGCCAACATGCAGTGGAAGGCCGGCGATGCGGCCGCGGCGCGCACGACACTGGATCAAGCGCTGTTCGCGTTTCCCAACTTCCCGCGCGCGATCGAGCTGCGACAGCGCATCGACGCCGACAAGTGAGCCGCCTCTCGAGACCGGCCGGCGCCCAAATGCCGTCGGGACCGGGCCTGCGGCGCTCAGCCAATCACCGGCCCCGCGCGCACTGACCGTCCGCCGCCAGCCGAGGGCCCGCCTGGGCAGACCCCAAACGGGTCGGGGTCGTGAGGCGATGGCGAGCGATGAGCGATGCGCCTAGTGCGCATCGCTCATCGCTCAGTGCGTCGCCTATTGGCAGGTGGCTTTCAGCCCAGCGGCGATGTCGCCGAGCGCCGAGCCGAAGAAGTTCACCGCGCCGACGCCGGTGAAGCCGGTGGTCGTGCTCGAGTCGAGCGTCGAGCACGACAAGCGGTTGCCGAGCAGGTCGTTGACGTTCGGCGGGTTGGGCAACATCGCCCCCGGCGTGAAGTTGGCGTTGATGATGGTGCTGTCCGCCCGCTCCGTCGACACCGGAATACAGCTCTGACCGACGTTGATCTTGATATCGGTGCCGTTACACGGCGCAGCGTTCTCGACCACCAAGTTGGCACTCAGACGGCACTGCATATCGCCCGCCTGGCTCGGCCCGTGCGCCGCCACGTCGATGCAGGTGCACTGACAAATGTTCTGCTGCGACGGCTGCACCGGGTCCGGCCCGTTGCAGGCGCCATTCGACGGAGAGCACTGGGCGTCCGTCGTGCACGCCGCCTGCGTGCCTTCGGAGCAGAAGCCCGTACAAGCGGCCTGGAACGTATGGGCGGCGTCGCCGCAGTGTGTCTCGCACTGGGTCTGGCAATCGGCGTTGTCGGTGCAGGTGCCCAGCATCGAGTCCGAATTGACCGATACGCCGAGAGCGTCACCACCGTCGCAATCGCGCGAGCCATTCGGGCACGGCGCGCCGGCCGATATACACACGAAGCCGATGCCGGCGATGTTGACCGGCGCCAGCGAATTGATCGTGCAATTGGTCGGACCGCTGCCGCCGGAGGCGGCGCTGAGTGTCAGCGAGCCGCTGAGACCGAACTGCAGCGGCACCGGCAAGGCCGACACGTTCAGGAGCAGTTTGCTGGCGCAGGTGGTGTTCGACGCCGGCGAGCAGTTGGCGGTGCTCAGCGTGCAGGTGTGATTGACCAGCACGGCGTTGACCGTCGGCGTCGGCGTGAACGTCGGCGTGACCGTCGGGGTATTGGTCACGGGCGGCGTGTTGGTGATCGTCGGCGTCTGCGTCACCGTGCCCGTGTCGGTCGCCGTCGCGGTCGGACCCTCCGGCGTATTGGTCGCCGTACCCGTGGCCGTCGGCGTCGGCGTGCTGGTGAGCGTTGCGCTGCCCGACGGCGTCGGCGAGGCGCTCGGCGTCACGGTCGACGTCGCGGTCGCGGTCGGCTGCACATTGGTCGGGGCATCGCCCTTGGCGCTGAATTCCTCCGGCGTGTTCTTGGTCGCCGCGCTATAGCGCGATTCCCAGCACAGGCCGGCCGTGTCCTTCATTTGGACGATGACGCTCGGATTCTTCTGCAGCTGCGCGGTGCTCAGCCCGAGACCGGCGCCTTTGCCCTTGGCGATGATCTTGGCCTTGCCGGTGAGGCCGGCGCGCAGGGTGACGCTGTTCATGCCGTCATTGGTCAGCGCCGCATCCTTGTATTTGAATCCGGTGGTGCCTCGCGCCGACCACAACGCGCCGGCCGGCAGCCGGCCTTCGAAGTACAGGCTCGAAACACCAGCACTCTGGTCGTAGATGCAGAGCGCGTAGCTCGGCGCGCCACCCGGCGGATTGCCGAACTGGCCGACCGTCGTCGCCTCGCCCTTGAGCCACTTCCACGTGATGCGATCGCCGCTCGGGTTGCTGGCGTTGTGCTTGATCAACAATTTGGCCTTGCCGCCGACCGTGGACTGCAGGCATCCGCTGCGCGGCGTCGCCGGGCAACCGGGACCGTCAGTCGGCGTCGCCGTCACGGTCGGCGTGCGACTGGAGGTCGGCGTCTGACTCGATGTCGGCGTCAACGTCGAGGTCGGAGTCGGAGTCGAGGTGAACGTGCGGGTGTCGGTCGCGGTCGAGCTCGGGGTCACCGTGAACGTCGCAGTCGGCGTGTCCGTCACAGTGGACGTCTGCACCGGCGTGTTGGTCTCGGTCGGAGTGTTGCTCGCCGTGGCGGTCGGCGAGGGGCCGGGGTTGTAGTTCAAAACCAGATGCGGCCGCTGCGCCGCCGTGCCCTCTCGCGAGGTGTATTGAACGCTACCGCCCTGCGTCTCGTCGTGCTTCTTGATGATCCAGCCGTAGTTCGGCGTCGCCGATAGGAACGCGAGCACGTCCGCCGTGACATCGAGATTGACGTACGCGCCGGTCAAGGTGTTGGTCTGCGTATAGGAATCCGACGGGGTGGCGACGAAGCTGCCGCCATTCCATTGCGAACCACAATCTGGGCTGCTGTTGCCGAGGTTGGAGTCGACCGGGCAGCTCCAGGTCACACCGGCTTCGCTCCAATCCGCGCTCAGCCGGTTGACGTCGATCGGGCGACCGGTGGCGCTCCAGCTTCCACCGTTGGAGCTGATGAAGACTTGCAGCGTCGCGGAGGTCACCGTTCCGCCGTCGACCAAGCTGACGATCGTCGCCTGGTCGAAGCGCACTAGGCTGCGGTTGTTGCCCGAGTTGGTGACGCTCAGAAAGGTGTCAGTGCCGTGGTTTTGGTTGGTGTTGCTGCTGCTGATCCAACTGTCTCCGGTCGGATCGAGCGTGGTGACGATGGCGCTGGCTGGCTGCGCGGCCGAGGCTAGCGCAAGCGCGAGCGCGATCGTCCACACGGCCATTAGGTTGTCCCTCATGACCAATCCCTCTCTCTGCCCCCCGAGGGCTGTTGCGTGGTTCCCGGAACGAGAGGGTCTGTAGCCCGGCCCTGCCAACAAGGCAACTGTATGGCGATATGATTCCTTCTACTGCACCAGTTGGGTTGATCGGCCGGTTAGGCGCGGCCGCGAGGTCGTTATCGATGGCCGCGAGCATGCCGTTATCGATGAAGGAGGCGTAGCGCTGCGGCCGATCGGCATTGAGGGGCGGATCTCCTCGTGCGCCGCCGAACCCGCGCTTGCGGCGACGCGGGCAAGCGCGAAGCGATGGCCGACGGGGGACCGCACGGCGACGCCGCGGTCGTGATCGAGTAGCGTCAAGAATCAGGGTCGAGGAGACGGCAATGGACGATGCGACGCGACGGATCGAGTACTACTTCAGCTTCATATCGCTGTACTCGTACATCGGCTGCACGGCGCTGCGAGAGCTGGTGGCGCGGCGCGGTCTCGAGTTGGTGTACAAGCCGGTCGATCTGCTGGCCGTGTTTGCCGCCACCGGCGGTCTGCCGGTGAACGAGCGCGCGCCGGCGCGGCAAGCCTATCGCTTGGTCGAGATGCAACGCTGGCGCAGCGCGCGCGCCATTCCGCTGGTGCTGCATCCACGCCACTATCCGGCCGACGCGGCGCGCGGCCATCGCATGCTGCTCGCGGCGCTCGCGGAGGGACGTGCGGTGGCGAGCTTCATCGACGCCGCGCTGCGCACGGTGTGGGCGGATGAGGGCAATATCGCCGATGCGGCCACATTGGTTCGTCTAGCCGATGCCAGTGGCCTGGATGGGGTCGCGCTGTTGGCGCGCTGCGACGAGGCCGGCCTGGTCGAGACGGCCGACGCACTGACCCGCGAGGCGATCGCGCGCCGCGTCTTCGGCGCGCCGTTCTTTTTCTGGCGCGGCGAGCCGTTCTGGGGCCAGGACCGTCTCGAGCAGCTGGAGGCGGCCGTCGTCAGCGGACGTGAGCCGTTTCCCTACGAGGCGACGTGAGCCGGTTCAGGGCTGTGCCCAAAGCTCACATTCAGCCTTGCGCAGTCAGCGGTCAGCCACGGAAACCAACAGATGCGAGGACCTGAATCCAGCTGAACGCTGCAGGCCGATCCCGGCGGCATTTTGCGGCAAAGCCCGCTTCAGCGCTTCAGCTCACCACCAGGCCGATCGAGAAGGTCGCATCAGACGACCCGTCATCGGCCTGCGTCAGACTGTTCTCGTCGGAGTCCGCGCAGCGCAAATCTCAATTTTTGTCAGCCTCGCCGCTCTGCGGCCGCCGAAACAAGACCATCAGGCGACCGCACGCCGCCGCGCGCGCCCACACCACCGTCGCGTGCGCCGCCTCGGCGTCGCCATTGGCGAGCAGCAAGTGCGGCAGCAAGCCGAGCTCGGCGAGCGGCTCGAATAGCGCTGCGGCAGAGGCGCCGGTCCGCTCCAACAGCGCCGGGGCGACGGCACACAACAGTCGCACCTCTCGACAGCGCGTCAGGGTCTGGCGGGCGCCGCGCAAGACCAACACCTCGGCGCCTTGCACGGCGAGCTTGATGACATCGACGCGCGCCGCGTCGGCGAGCACTTCGTCGAGGCGCAGGGCGCGCACGGTCACCCGCTTGCGCTCCGGCTCGACCGGCACGATGCGATGGTCGCCCGGATCGGTCGCCGAGCGGTGCAGCGTGACCCAGCCCGAGTAGTCGGCGGCGGCGAGGGATCGCGTGTCGACGTGCGGGAACCGCCAGCGCGGCGCGGCGCGGGTCAGTAGATCGAAATTGTGCGCGTCGGGCTCCAGCGCCACCACCTGCCCGCTCGCCCCGACGGCGTGCGCCAACGCCAGCGTGTAGGCACCGAGATGCGCACCGACATCGACCGCCGTCATGCCCGCCGCCACATGACGCGCCAGCCAGCGCCGCGCCGCCGCATCGCGCAGTCGGAGCCGCCACGCCCAGGCAAAAGCGTAGTCGGCGAGCGTGTCGGCGTAGAGATAGTCGGCGCCGACGCGCACGGCGCGCAGCCCGATGTCGCGTCCGCCGTGTTGCCGCAGCACCTCCGCCCACCACGCGCCGACGTTCATCCGGCCTGGCTAGCGAAGCCCACGCACCGCGTCCACCTACCGCGCTCGACACGGTACCGCGCTTCCTGCGCTTGCGAGCGCGGGCTCAATCGCTACACTCCGCCGGCTCATGCGTCGCGACCTCATGCTCTCGGTCATCGTGCCGGTGTTCAACGAGCGCCTGACACTGCGGACGCTGGTCGACCGCGTGCGCGCCGTGCCGATCCGCAAGGAAATCATCCTCGTCGACGACGCGTCGACCGACGGCACGACGGATGTCGTGCGCGCTCTCGCCGCGGAAGCCGCGGCCTCGGATCCGGATAATCGGCTGGTCGCTTGTTTTCACCCGGTCAACGCCGGCAAGGGCGCGGCGTTGCGCACCGGCTTCGCCCAGGTCAGCGGCGATCTGGCGCTGATTCAGGACGCCGACCTGGAGTACGACCCGGCCGAGTATCCGATGCTGATCCAGCCGATACTCGACGGCCACGCCGACGTGGTTTACGGCTCGCGTTTTCTCGGCGGACCGCATCGCGTGCTGTTTTTCCGCCACTCGATCGGCAACCGGTTGCTGACCCTGCTGTCCAACCTGTTCACCGACTTGAACCTCACGGACATGGAGACGTGCTACAAGGTCTTTCGCTCCGACGTCCTGAAGCGGCTCCACCTCACCTCGGATCGCTTCGGCATCGAGCCCGAGATGACGGCGAAGATCGCGCGCCTCGGTTGCCGCGTCTACGAGGTGCCGGTCAGCTACCACGGTCGCGAGTATTGGGAAGGCAAGAAGATCGGCTGGAAGGACGGCGTGTCGGCGATCTGGACCATCGCGCGGCACGGCTTGTTCGACGATCCGACACACGACGATCCCGGCTACACGGCGATGCGCCGGATGCGCCTGGCGCACGGCTACAATACGTGGGTGTGGAGCCAGTTGGCGCCGTTTGCCGGCGATCGCGTGCTCGAAGCGGGCTGCGGCGTCGGCGGCGCCACCGAATTCCTGCGCAACCGGCAGCGCGTCGTCGCCACCGACAACGACGCGCAATACCTCGACCTCGTCCGCGCACGCTTCCGCCATCAGCCGAACATCGATGTGCACGCCGTCGATTGGGAACAGCCCGATCTCAGCGTTCTCAACGGCGAACGCTTCGACAGTCTGCTGTGCCAGAACGCGCTGGCGCGTCTGGAGCACGACGACACGGCCCTGGCGGCCTTTGCCGGCGCGCTCGAGCCCGGCGGCCGCCTGCTCCTACAGGTTCCGGCGATGCCGTCGCTGTTTGGCGAAATCGACCGGGCCATCGGGCATCGCCGGCGCTACGAGCGCAAGGCGTTGATCGCTCAGCTCGAGCGCCACGGATTCAACGTCGAGCACGCGCGGTATTTCAACCTGCCTGGTGTCCTCGGTTGGTATCTCAACGCGCGCGTCCTGCGCCGCCGCCGTCTGCCGGGCATGCAGGTCCGCGCCGCCAGCGCCATCGTCCCCTGGCTGCGCCTCGAGAGTCGTCTCGACCTGCAGCATGGCATGTCGCTGTTGGTGGTGGCGCGGAAAAAATAGGAGCTGAGGAGGGTGCGGTTGCTTCGCTGCTGGTGTGGGGAATGACCCGTCAAACGCCGCGCGTCTCCGTCCCCGACTTCCTCGCCACCCCAGACTTGGCCGAACGCGCGTTCACCACGAAGACCTTCGGCGACGCCAAGGCGCGGCGCAACCGCATCATCTCAATGCTCTGGCGCCCTGAAATTGGCTGTTAGGGAAAGTCCGTCCGCCCACCATGATGCTTCGCCGCGGCTACGCGCCCGCCTTCGCCGTCGTCGCGCTGTTGAGCGCAATGTGCGCCACCGCCATGTGGTGGATCCCGGTCGCGCACGGCGGTTGGCCGCTCGCGAGCCCGGACACATTCATCTACTTCATTCCCAACCTGGAGTATCTGCGCGACAGCCTGGCGCGCGGTTGGGGCATGTGGTGGACCCCTTTGCAGAATTGCGGGCAGCCGTTTTTCGGCAATGGGCAGATCGGCGTGTTGTACCCGCCGAACTGGCTCTTCCTCGTCTTGCCACCGCCATGGGCACTGGCCGTAGACAATACCCTTCACCTGATGATGGGCCCGTTCGGAGTGCTGCTGTGGGCGCGGCTCTTACGCCTGCATCCCGCCGCGGCGCTCACCGGTGCGCTGGCGCTGCTGGCCGGCTCGAACACGTGGCAACTCGCCATCTGGCAACCGACGGTCTTCGCACCGTACATGTTGATTCCCTGGGTTCTCGCCGCCGTCGAGTACACGGTGCGACGGCCGTCATTTGTCGCCATGACCGGGCTGGCGACAGCGCTGACCCTGCAACTGCTCACCGGCTATCCGCAGACCAGCCTCTTCACCTACCAGGTGGTCGGCCTGCGGATCCTTTGGCAGCTGCCACTCCGGGGGGGGGGGGCGAGCGGCCGGGTTGGTCGGAGGCGCGGTGGCAGCGGTCGGCTTGGCGGCGGTGAAGCTGCTTCCGGCAATGGAATTCAACGCCGTCTCCATCCGCGGCGCCGGCTTGAGCCGCAGCGATTTGCTCGGCGGCGTATACCATCAGACGTGGGCACAGTTCCGTGAGCAACTGAGTCTGCCGCTGTCGAACAGCTTCATCGTCGCCGCCTGGGGGCTCGGATTGATCGCGTTGGCCGCCAGCCAACGCCTGCGTCGGTCGGCGACGCTTTTCTACCTCGCAGCGACGCTGCTGCTCACCGCTCTGTCGTTCGATACGCCGCTGTTCGATCTCTATGCCCAGATGCCGTTGGGCAACTTGTTCCGTCTGCCGACGCGCTTTCGCTGGATGGCGTCGGTCCTCGCGGTCGTGCTGATCGCGTTGGGAACGCATGCGTTCTTGCGGCTCTGTCGCGGCAGCACCCGGCAGCGTGCACTCGCTGTCGCGCTGCCGGTGCTGGGCACGGGGGTCTTCGCCTGGCTCGCCTGGGCGCCGCCGGACCTGTTCAGCGTGTGCGCAATCGCCGCAACATTCGCGGCAGCGCTCTGGGCAGCACACGGCGGCGTGCGCTGGCGCTGGCTGCTGCCAGCGTCGCTGCTGATGCCGATCGGGTGTTACGCGCTGCTCGCCATCCGCTTCCTGCCGACGTCGCCGCTGCCGATGGCGCCGCGTTCGCTGTGGGCGCGGGCGCAGACGTTCGCCGGGCTGCGTGACCGGATGAGCTTGCAGGACCGCGCCTACGTGTTCGAGGACTATCAGCGCGGTGTCGACTGGTCGGTCGTCGCCAAATCCTCATCGTTGTTCGATGTGCGCGGCGTGACCGATTACGAGCCGGAGACGTCCGTGCGCTTTGCGGATCTCTTGCTCGCCCTGCGCGGGGTGAGCCACTACGCTAACTTCAATGCGTTCGAGTTCGCGCCCCGCGTGCCGCGCAACGGGTCGCTGCTGAATCTGACCGCCGCACGCTTCGTGGTCGCGAACAGCGCCGTTGCGGTGCCGCTCACGCTGCCCGCCACTGCCTTGCATCAGCTCGACGGGCCGGCACCGTTTGCGCTGCTCGAGAATACGGCCGCGCTGCCGCGCGCCTTCTACGTCCCGCGCGCGGAAGTCGAACCGAGCCCCAACCGCCTGCTCGATCGCCTGCAGGACCCGAGCCACGATCCGCGTCAGGTCGCGCTGATCGAAGCCGCGCCGGCAGATGGGTTTCTCGGCGCCGCGGGACATAGCGGCGATGCGACCGTCGAAGCCGATCGGGGCGAATGGCTCGCGATCCGCGTGCGCGCCGACGCGCCCGGCTTCCTCTTCCTCTCCGACCAGGACTATCCGGGATGGGAGGCGCGAGTGAACGGAGCGCCGGTCGCCATCCTACGTGCCAACTACGCCTTTCGATTGCTGCGCGTACCGGCCGGCGAGTCCACGGTCGAGCTCAGCTATCGACCCCGATCGCTGCGGCTCGGCGCGGCAGTCTCAGCCACGACGGTGATGGTGTTGGCGCTCACGGCGCTCGTACGCCGCGCAGGTTTGCGTCCGGCTTGAGCGTGCCGCGTCCGCTGGACGCCTGCCTCGCGCGACGCACGCCCGCGCATGCGTCGCCTCCCGCCAGGCGCGCGGCGCGCGCGACGCTCAGGCCGTCGGGCCGACCGACACGTCGCGCGGCACGACGCCGGTCGGGCGCTCGACCGCATCGGGCTCGGCGGCGGCGGAAAAGGCGCGGCGAATCGGCGACTGGAATTCCCAGTTGGCGCCAAAGCCGTGCAGCTCGATACCGGCGCCGAGGGAGCGATGCACGGCGCCGTGCGGATCGGCGACGCGGAAGGTCGCCGGCGGCAGATCGCGCAAGCGCGGCACGCGCAGCGGCCACTCGTCGCGCGCAGGGCTTTCCTTCACCTCGAGCATCGCCGCGTACCAGGCGGCGAAATCGTGCGGCAGCTGCAAGATCTCCGGCATAGGCCGGCCGTGGGTCGGCAGCAGAGCCAGCTGCACGGCCAGCACCGTCTCGAGCGCGTCGTCGCGGCGAACGCCGATCTCCTGCACGAGATATTCGCGCAGCTCGTCGATCACCAGCTTCCAGCTGCCGGGCGCCGCCATGAGCGAGGGCACGACATGCGTCAGCAGATGCAGCATCGGCCAGCGCTCCGGCGCACGCGTCGTATCGACGCGCAAGCGCTCGTAGAGATCGACCTCGCGCAAGCCGGTCTCCTGGCGGACGAAGCGCGACACTTGGCGCAGCACGCCGAAATTCTCGAACAGCAGGAACAGTAAGCGCAGCTCCACCAAGGCCTCGCGTTGCGCGCGGCTGAGCGTCTTGGTCGCCACCACCAAGCGCGGCACGCCGGGGCGGAACGGCTCGTCGGTTTCGATCTGATATTCGGCGCGATAGGCCGGGTCGTTCATCGGACTGTTGATCAACAGCGTCGTCTGCGGAATGCGCACCTGCACTTCGCGGTTGACGCATTGCTGCAAATCGTCGCGGAACGACTCCGGTGTCGAACCCGGCAGACCGAGCATCAAGTCGACGAACAGCGGCAAGCGGGCGCGGCGGAACTCGCCGGCGAGTTGATCGTAGCGTTCGGTCTTGATGTTCGAGCGCCGCACCGCCGCCAGCGTGGCGGGATCCATGGTCTGCAGCGACATGATGCCCTGCGTCACGATGCCCGCCGTGGCCATCGTCTCGATGATGCGCTGCAGGTGCTTGACGGAGTTCTTCGCGTAGCTGACGCCGAAGACCTTCGGGAAACCATGCTCGCGCCGCACGGCGGCGATCTTCTCGGCGATCTCGACGTCGCGCGGGAAGATGCCGAAGTTTGAATCCGCCGGCCCGATACAGAACATGCCGTGCGTCGCGCACCACTCGATCTCGGCGAAGACGCGTTCGATGGAGAAGCTGCGGATGCGGCTCAGCGTCGCCGACCCCCAATCGCAGAAGGTGCAGCCGTACGGACAGCCGCGATTGGTCTCGGTCACGACGCTGATCGAGCCGGGCACTTCCCCATAACCGTCGAACAAGCCGGTCAGGAATGGCGACGGGATCGCGTCCAAATCGGCGATGCGCTCGCGATCGGGCGTGCGGATGACGCGCTCGCCGAGGCGGAACGAGATGCCCGGCACGTCGGCCAGCACCGATAGATCCGGCGCGGCCTGGCCGATGACGGCGCGCAGCGCGTCGAGCACCGCGACGGCGGTCGCCTCGCCCTCGCCGCGCACCGTGAA
>Ga0265314_10004451_pt1 | contig 13007 bp, 8 predicted proteins | sample 4126metaG_FD_203106 | JGI IMG/M metagenome (GOLD analysis project Ga0265314, IMG submission 203106) | Rhizosphere microbial communities from Carex aquatilis grown in University of Washington, Seatle, WA, United States - 4-1-26 metaG | ecosystem: Host-associated > Plants > Roots > Rhizosphere >... | reverse complement strand
TCGCGCTAACTACGGCAGTTCCACTCCGGTTCGTTTTGGGGACCCTTGCGGCGCGGCGCGCAAATACTGCACGGGCCAACTCGCCGCCTGTCCAAGGGCGGCCGCAGCGTGCAGTGGCCAATATGGTTCGCGCAACTCGGCACGGGCCAGCAACACCAGGTCGGCCTCGCCCTCCGTTATGATCGCGTTGGCCTGTTCCGGTTCGGTAATCAGGCCCACCGCAGCGGTGGCCACTCCGGCCTCTCTGCGAATTCTACCGGCAAAGCTCACCTGGTAACCCGGCTCCAGCGGAATCTTCACCCCCGGCACAAGACCGCCAGAAGAAACATCGACCAGGTCGACTCCGTGCGCGCGCATCAGCTTGGCCAATTCCACCGATTCGTCAGGATTCCATCCGCCCTCAGCCCAGTCAGTGGCTGAAATGCGTACGAACAGCGGCAAATGGTCGGGCCATTCACGGCGCACCTCATCCACGACCTCAAGTGTGAGCCGCACGCGATTCTCGAAGCTGCGGCCGTACTCATCGGTGCGCTGGTTGGCAAGCGGCGAAAGAAACTGGTGCAGGAGGTAGCCGTGGGCCGCATGTATTTCGACGAAATCGAAGCCGGCTTCGCGGGCGCGGCGCGCTGCCTGGCCGAACGCCGCTACTACGGCCTTGATGCCGTCGCGGTTGAGCGCGGTGGGTAGAGCGTAGTCGGGGGAAAAGGCAATCGCGCTGGGCGCAACCGGCTGCCAGCCACCCGCTGCGGGAGGCACCAGCGCCGGCCCCGGCTGAATGCCCGACGACGTGCTGGCTTTGCGGCCTGCGTGGGCCAGTTGCATGCCCGCGCGCGCTCCCTGGCTGCGCACAAAGTCGGCAATGCGGCCCAGGTTGGCAATGTGCTCATCCATATACACGCCCAGGTCGTCAGGCGAAATGCGGCCCTCGGCGGTAACGGCTGCTGCCTCAAGAGTCACGAGGGCTGCACCGCCCTGCGCACGGCTGCCGAGGTGCACAAGGTGCCAGTCGTTGGCAAAGCCATCGTCGCTTGAGTACTGGCACATGGACGAAACGCCAATGCGATTCGCGAACTCCACCGAACGAAGTTTGAAGGGAGAAAAAAGCGGAACTGTCATATCAAATCTGATGCTCTGCGGACGGAAACGAAGCGCGATAGAGCCAAAGTCTAGTGATACGCCTAGGCGATCAACTGGAAATATTGCAGCCGGCTCGCTCTCTTATCGAATGTCAGCGTGCTGTCGCATCCCGCCCAGGCATTAAGCGAGCCAATCAAGGCGTCTTCAAATTCTCCGGTGTCTCGTTTAAGAGCAAAAGTCGCTTCAAAGACCTGTTGCTCGTTCTGCACTTCAAGCGTGTCCGCTGCGAGCAAGCGCTCGATGTGAGCCGCGATTTCGGGAGAACTCTGCTTCAGAAGGCTGTGCAGCACCCAAACAATTTCGAGGACGGTCACCAGCGAGATGAATCCCCTGTTTTCCGGGCTCAACTGCTTTTCAAAGATTTGATTCGCGAGGCGCGTCTGCCTTGGGTCGTCCTGGAGCACATACCGCAGGATAACGTTGGTATCGAGGCCGATCATCGGTGAAGGCGCTCTGCCGCACCGGCGTCGATTGCTGCGTTCATCTCCTCAACCGAGACCGGCCGGGCGAGTTTTGGGACACTGCCTTTCAGCTTCGAGACGCGTATTTTGGGAAGAATCACAACCGCGCCGTCCGGCTGCAGGAAGAACTTGAACCGGTCGCCTGGCTTGAGGTTGAGGTATTGCCGTACGGGCTTGGGAATGGTGGCCTGATTCTTACTGCTGAGTGTTGCTTCCATGCGCGAGTCCTCCTGCTTTACATTTTAACAAAAGTAAAGGAATTGCCGTTTTTACCCTTTTTCTCTCGCGGCGCAAAAACGGCGCTCCGATAAACGGAACGCCGTTCTTTTGAATCCTCCGTTGCTGCCCAATCGCCTGTTCGGCGCGGGCTTCAGCGGTGCGGCTTGATGCTACTTCTTCCTGCTCTTCTTGCCGCCCTTTTTGGCTTTCTTTCCGGCCTTTTTCTCGGCCTTCTTTCCAGCTTTTGTGGCCACCTTGGCTGCCTTTTTTCCAGCCTTCTTGGCAGCCTTCTTCGCGGGCGCCTTCTTAGCCGCCTTTTTTGCAGGAGCCTTCTTGGCTGCTTTCTTTGCTGCTTTCTTGGCCGCCTTCTTCGCGGGGGCTTTTTTGGCTGCTTTCTTTGCTGCTTTCTTGGCTGCCTTCTTCGCCGGAGCCTTTTTCGCAGCCGCCTTCTTGGCCGGAGCTTTCTTCGCGGCCTTTTTGGCAGCGGGCTTGGGCGGTGGCGGAATTACGGTCTCAGTTATTGGCTCATCATCGTCTGACGAAGTGATTATTGCCACCACTTCGACTTCGTCTTCCTCGTCACCCTGTTCGGGGTCCACTTCAGCCGGCTCCCCGGTTGGTTCGTCTGCACTCATTGCGTACATCTTGTACACGTCATCCATCCGATTGCCTCCAGCGGCATGCCGCTGCCATATTCATTTGTCCGCATTGCCGAATAAAAAAATTCCGCGCGCGGAAGTATGAACAATCTTGCACGTAACTCATGCAAAAGACAAGAGAGTAGTTCGTTCACTCGCGATTTTTCTATTTTTTTGATGAGCTCGTATGAGCATGGGAGCGTTTGTGCGCCGCGCCGCCTGCGCTTTTTTCATGAGCGCTCTTCGAGGTCCCGGTTGCTTTGGCGCTGACGCCCGATGCGATCGCATGGTGTCGCCTTGACGAAGTGGCACGCGCATGCACGACGGGCTCGGCCACATGCAGCCTGCGGCCCGCTTCAACCTTGGTGCCGCTTGTGTTGGTGAGGTTGTTCCAGCGCCGCAGTTGCGCCAGGGATACTCCAAACCGGTCGGCAATGGTCACGAGGGTATCGCCTCTGCGGGTGGTGTACCAGGCCGTGTGCGCCGAGGGCGCCATGACTGGGGCGACCGGCACAATCATGGCTTCCTTGCCATCGAGGCCGGCGCTCTCAGTAAGCTGGTTTGCTTCGGCCACCTCTGCCGGCCGCACTCGGTACTCATTCGCCACCGACGCGACCGTATCGCCCGCCACTATCGCGTGATATCGCCACGAATTGCGATGTGCCTCGGGAATCAGCTCGACCCGCTGGTTAAACAACTCGGCGGTTCCTGCCGGCAGGTGCAGATCAAACGATGATTCAGGGGGCGTAACCATGCGCAACAGGCTGGGATTAAGTGCCTCCAGCTCATCCACAGGCGCGCCCACCAGGTCGGATACCAGCCGCAGATCGATCGAGTAATTCACAGTCACCGTATCCGTCAGTACCGGCGGATCGAGTGTAACCTCGTCAAAACCGTATTGCGTGGGATGGTTGGCGATGATAATCGCCGCCAGAATTTGAGGCACGTAGTTCGCAGTTTCGGTGGGCAGTTCGTGGCGCTTGTACAGCTCCCAGAAGTCCGCATAGCCCGTGCGCTGTACCTCGCGCTGAATGTTGCCGGCCCCATGGTCGTAGGCCGCCATGGCAAGGTACCAGTCGCCCAGCTGGTCGTAAATAAACTTCATGTACCGGGCATAAGCGCGCGTCGACTTCTCCGGGTCGAACCGTTCGTCTACGTATGCATTTCGTGCCAGCCCGTATTGGCCTGTGGGCATAAACTGCCACATGCCGCCGGCGCGGGAACGGGGGTTCATAGCGCGGGGGTTGAATCCCGACTCGGCTACGGCAAGGTAAATCAAATCCTGCGGCACGCCTTCATCGGCCAGCACCCGCTGAATCATGGCGCGATAACGGCCGCCCCGCTGGAACGAGTGCAGCAGCGTGTTGTGGCCCTTCTGCGTATAGGCGAAGAAGTTGATGTACGCAGCCACGTATTCGTTCATCATCATGGGCAAGTCGGACTTGGTGGTTGCCAGGTCGGCTCGCGCTTTGGCCACAAGGTTCGGATCAACCGCGAAAGTCACGTCGCTGGCAGCCTCGGCCGGGCTGATCTCCTCTTTGGGGACAAACCCATTACCCTGCTTCAGCGCATCCATCTCCAGGCCGTTCACCTGGTCGACAATATGGTCGAATTCATCGCTCAGTTGCTGGTTGCCGCGGATGTCGATTCCGCTCGAAAGCATTAGGTCAACCGCTCGATCGAACTCCACCTTGGCCTCGGCAAGCATGCCCTTGCGGTAGTCCGCGTCGCCGCGTGCGTAGGCTGCCTCAACCTGCCCAATCAGATCGTGGACGCGCTGTTGCTCACCGCTTGAGGGCTGTGCGGGTGTGGCCGCAGTCTGGGTTGGTTGGGGAGCCGCGGCCGGCGCAAGAACGGCCGGCGCTGTTGCCTGCGGGAGTTGACTGCTCGACACCCTTACTGGTTCATCAGGTCCGCATCCTGCCACCGCAATCGCCAGCAGGGGCACAACAAGCAACGCACGACCTGTGGTCAACGAACGATTCCAACTCATATGCAGATAAAGACGCGAAAGTAAGCAAAGACGCGGCTCTCAGGCGCGCGTAACCGCTCGGAGGGCACTCTTCCGATGATAAGCTATGCCATGGAGGCGAAGTTCACGGCGCGGCCGAAACCCCTTATTTTTGAACGACTATATGGATGCACGTTTCATACGCAACTTCGCCATTATTGCCCACATCGACCACGGAAAGTCGACGTTAAGCGACCGTCTGCTGGAACTTACCGGCTCAGTGACCGCGCGCGAAATGCAGGCCCAGGTGCTGGACGCCATGGACCTGGAGCGCGAGCGCGGCATTACCATCAAAGCCCACGCCGTCCGCATGGCGTATACCGCCAAAGACGGCATCACCTACCAGCTCAACCTGATTGATACGCCCGGACACGTGGACTTCAGCTATGAGGTTTCGCGCTCGCTGGCCAGTTGCGAAGGTGCCCTGCTGGTAGTCGACGCAAGCCAGGGCGTTGAGGCTCAAACGCTGGCAAACGCCTATCTCGCCATCAATCACGGCCTCGAAACCATCCCGGTCATCAACAAGATCGATCTGCCATCGGCCGACATTCTCCGCACCCAGGAGGCTATTGAGCAGGCCGTCGGCCTTGACGCCACTGACGCCATCGCCGTCTCCGCGAAGACCGGCCAGGGTGTCGACGAGATTCTTGAAGCAGTCGTTCACCGCCTGCCCGCCCCCACGGGCGACCCTAACGCGCCGTTGCAAGCCCTCATTTTCGATTCATGGTTCGACGCTTATCGCGGCGTCATCGTGCTCGTCCGCGTGATGCAGGGCACCATGCGCAAGGGCCAGCGCATCCGGTTTATGGCGACTGGCACGTCATACGACATCGAATCAATGGGCGTGCTGTGCCCCAAGCCCGTAGAGATCGGCGAGCTATCCGCCGGCGAAGTTGGCTTTTTTGCCGCCACCATCAAGAACGTGGCCGACACCCGCATCGGCGACACTGTTACCCATGATGGCCGCCCCGCCGCCGCGGCGCTGCCCGGTTTTGAAGACATCAAGCCGATGGTCTTCGCGGGGCTTTACACTGTCGACTCGCACGAGCATACGCTGCTGCGCGACGCGCTTGAGAAACTCCGGCTCAACGACTCGTCGTTCTTCTTCGAGCCTGAAAGTTCGGTTGCGCTTGGCTTCGGCTTCCGCTGCGGGTTTCTCGGCCTGCTGCACATGGAAATTATTCAGGAGCGGCTGGAGCGCGAGTATGAGCTCGATCTCATCACCACTGCTCCCGGAGTGCGTTACCACATCACGCTCACTGACGGTACCGTGCTTGAAGTTGACAACCCCTCGCGCTGGCCCGACCCGACCAATATCGAGGCCATCCGCGAGCCGGTTATCACCGCCAAGATTCTTACCAACGAAGAGTACGTGGGCGGCATTCTGAAACTGGTGGAAGAGAAGCGCGGCCGCCAAATCAATTTCGAATACGTGGCGCAGACGCGGGTGATGATTACCTACGAGCTGCCGCTCAACGAGATCGTGCTCGATTTTTACGACCGGCTCAAGTCCATATCGCGCGGCTACGCTTCGCTGGACTACCAGCTCGCGGGCGAGTGGGTGTCGCCCATGGTGAAGCTCGATGTGCTGGTGTCAGGCGAGCCGGTGGATGCGCTCTCAATCATCATCCACCGCGACCACGCGTACGAGCGCGGCCGTGCGCTGGTTTCAAAAATGCGCGAGCTCATCCCGCGCCAGCAATTCGAAGTGGCTATTCAGGCGGCAATCGGGGCAAAAATCGTGGCCCGCGAGACCGTCACGGCCCTGCGAAAAAATGTGATCGCCAAGTGCTACGGCGGCGATATCAGCCGCAAGCGCAAGCTGCTTGAGAAGCAAAAAGAGGGTAAAAAGCGAATGAAGCGCATTGGCAAGGTGGACATTCCGCAGGAGGCATTTCTCGCGGTGCTGCGCGTGGGCGAAGATCAACAGAAATAGCAGCCCGGCGGAATGGCTAAAAGCCCTTTTGTTACTTCACGTTCACAACCAATTGTGGAAACCCTTCGGAATTGAGCGTGATCCGGCTCACTTGGAGCCTGAGGGTCCCGCACACAGTTGGCACTGTATTTGTGATTGAAAAATAAGGACTTACACTGTTTATCAAAACCGACGAACAGTTGGCAAGAGGAGAATTTGACTATTTTTCGGGGCGATCCGGTGAGTATTCCACAAAGTTTTCCACAATTTGGACGGTGAAGTTTCCTCCACTCCGGACCGGGCGCGCGCATTCTGAATCAGACACTAAACTGGGCTGAAATTGGCTGAGGCGGGTTGGTACTCCCAGGCCCCAGAATCGGGAACTTGCGCACCCAGATTCTTGATGGACTAAGGCGGCAAAGAACAAGGCCGCGCTGGGCGGCCTTGGTTGTTCAAGCAAGATTTGTAACCGGGCGCTGCGACGCCTGGAACCCTCTGCGCTTAAAACGTGGTTGAAATGGTGAAGCGGAAGGTCTTGCGAGGCTCGCGGAAGACATAGCGCGAACCGTATCCCTGAATCGCTTCCTGGTAGGTATAGTCGCCTGCGCCGCCGGACGGGAACATGGCCCGGGTAATGAGCTCGGCCGAGCAACTGCCCTGCTTGCCGCCTGTGAGCACGTCGTTGCAATAAGGCGTCTCATACAACCGCAGCGGGTTATAGGCGTAGTAAATGCGTACCGGGGCATTGAGGATGGGCATAAAGGCGCCAATTTCCGCGCCGGTTGACATGCGTGGGACGAAGTTGGTGCCGCTGATGGGCCGGATGTTTTCTTTGAACCCGACCTCATCGCCCGGAATGCCGCCCTGGCAGGAGCCGTTGTTGTATACCGGGCAGCCGTAAAGCGGTGCGGTGAGTGAGGCGAATCCTTCAGGGCTCTGCTTCAACTGGTTGTGGTTGACGGCGGCATCGATGCCGAAATCGTCGAACAGCGAAAAGGTGAACGGGCCCACCACGGGGATGCGATACTCCACGTTGGTTGTGAGGTTGGTGTCGCCGCCGATGGACGCCACGCCGTATATCGGGAGCGGCACCTGGATGCACTGGTTGTCTTCAGGGTTGGTGGGATCGCGCGGCACGCAGCTTCCGTCAGGATTGGTGAGCTGGAAGTTGACCCGTGTGGGCACATAGCCGTAAGGCGTGGCGCCACGCACATCAAAGCCGCGCATCTCCATTTCGCCGCCGGCGTAGAAGCGGTTGTTGGGAGGAGCGACTTCGCCGCCGAATCCCTCGATGTATCCCAATTGCGCGCGCACGGCGAGCGTGTTGCGCCCGGTGGGATTGGGGAGGAGGTAGTGCATCGGTATATAGCGCTTGTAGGCGACGACGGGCTCAATGTAGCGAACATTACCCCACAGGCCCGAAGCCTGGAACGCGACCGAAATCTCTTTGCCCGCGTGGGGTTTGATGGGGTTACTGACCGTGTTGTAGATGTAACTGAGCGAGAGGTAGCTGTTGATGATGCCGGCCAGCGCATTCGACGACTGGACGCCGGACCGGAATGCAATGGTCTGAAAGAAGGTTTGTGAAGCGGTGCTGAATGCCGTAATGGTGGAGCTCGTCCACGAATAAGTGGCGCCAATGCGCTGGAAGGCGTGGCGCTTGAGCGGGTACTGGATTGATACGTTAATACCCTTGGAAGCGGTGTTGTAATTCTGGGTGAGCGACTGCTGGGCAGCGGACAAGTTGGCTGAAAGTCCAGACGAGCTCGCGTAATTCTTCGAGGCGTTAAAGTCCTGCTTCTGATTGAAAATCTGGAAGCCCATATTGATGGGCCGGTTGCGGAAGTAGGGCTCGGTGAAGCCGAAGAGGAACTGGCGGCTGATGGAGCCAAGGTTGGCCTGAAGGCTCAGTGTTTCTCCGAGGCCGAGGAAATTGTTGGTTTGATAATTGAGGCCGACGAAGGCTCCGGAGAGGCCGCTGATGCCGCCGTTCATCCCGATGGAGTTCTTGCCCTTTTCATGCACTTTGAGCAACAGATCGACCGTGTGGGCGTCGGGGTCCTGATGGGCCTCGGAGTCCTGATCGACCTTGAGGGGATCAAAGTACTCAAGCTGATTGAGGCGGAGGAGGCTGTACTCCCACAATTGGGAGTTATAGATAGAACCTTCGTCGAGCAGGAGCTCGCGGCGGATGACCTTGTCGCGGGTGATGGTGTTGCCCGAGAACTCAATGCGGGAGACGTAGAACGGATATCCCTCGTCGATATCGACGTTGATTGAGACGGTCTTTTTCTGGTCGTCGTAATGGACCTGGGGAACGGCGCCGAAGTTGATATAGCCGAGCGAGCCATAGGCCTTCTTGAGACTTTCGAGACCTTTGCCGAACTCAGTAGCGTTGAACCAGTCGCCATCTTTGAGGGGAAAGGTCGCGCGCAGGCCCTTGACGTTTTTCACGGCCTTGTTGCCGGTGAAGGTAATGTCGGAGAGACGATAACGGCCGCCCTCCTCAATGGGGAGGAGAATATCGATGCGCTTGCCCTTGTTGGGGCGGAAGGTCAAGAGATTAAGGCCACCCTGGTCGCGAATCTGCGTTTTGGGCTGCTCGACGGCCGCATTGGCGTAGCCTTTGTCGCGGTAGGCCTGGCGCACGCGCTCGGTGTCTTCTTCGAGCTTCGATTCGTCGTAGGTCTGCGAGAAGATGTCTTCGAAGATGATGGAGTAGGGGATGCCGATGGGCTTGAGGTTCTTCATCGACCTGCGCAGGTAGAGCGAGCTCAGGTGGGTATTGCCGACAAACTTGATTTTGCCGACCTTCACCACCGGGCCTTCCTTGACGTTGAAGGTGATTTGCACGGAAGCCGGAGGCATAGTCTTGACGTCGGTCTTGATGGTGGAGAACTGATGGCCGTGCTCCGCCTCCAGTTCCTTGATGGCCGTCTCAGCCAGTTTGACCTTGGTGGGATCGTACTGGCCGTCCACAGAGAGGCCGACTTTCGCTTTCTTGAAGCGATCGAGGATGTCTGACTCGGATATGGAGCTGAGGCCGTTGTATTTGATGTCGCGGATATTGGGTTTTTCAGTGACGAAGATATTGAGAATGACGCCTTTTTCGGAGTCCTCGCGCTCGACACGCAGGTTTTCAAAGTAGTTGGTGTTCCATAGCGACTGGAAGCTGGCCTCGACGGAATTGATGTCGTAGGTGTCGCCGGGATGGATGAAGAGCCGGGCGAGGATAGTCTCTTTGGGGATGCGGCGGTTGCCGATGACGCGAATGCTGTCAATGGTATCGGAAGTCTGCGCCATGGCCGAGAGGGCCGTAAAGGCGAGGATCGCGACCAGAAGCAAGCGAGTGGCGCGGCGCGTCAACCCCACGTAGCGGCCCACGAGGCGGGATATAAAAGTGTGCTTGATCTTCACCGGGCAGCGGCCCTGCGGCGAGCACAAAAAGTACTGGTGCGGTCCATGGTTCAGCTTCGCGGGAAAAATATGCACACCCTCATTGCTCAAAATCGTATCCTGCGTCGAGGAAAGACTGATTATATTTGACCGCACCGACCCGGCCCAAACTGCTGGACCATGCTGTCGGCACGGAAAGCGTCTCTTTCCCCGTAATTCCCCCGCCGCGCTTGTCGCCTTCGGACCCAGGGCCGGGCTCCCGCTCAGATGCATCGGGCAACAGATCGTTGCTGCCGATGCGCCAGACTCAGCGCCAAATCATCGCGCCTGGGGCGAAATGAGGCGAAGTCCGGTTGGTTGGGCACCCATCCCACAGTCTACCGGAAGGAGGCGGGTTCCGACGCCTGTGCATCGTGACCGCACGTGGCAGAATGCTGTTTAGACGCAAGGAACAGGGAATAGGGAGTGGGAAACAGGGAGTAGGACGAGAGCCAGTAGCCAATAGCCAGTGGCCAGTAGTTCGTAGCTATCGACCTGAGTCGCAGACTAAAGGCCGCGCACTATAGGCTATTGCCTATTGGCTACTGGCTGCTATTTATGACTGAAGTCGAACGCCCTATTTACGGATTTGGCACCGAATTGCTTTCAGGGGGCGGCGTCTCGCTCAGCGAGTTTCGGGGCAAGGTGTTGCTGATAGTGAATACCGCCAGCAAGTGCGGCTTTACGCCGCAGTACGCGGGGCTGGAAGCACTTTATCGCCAATACCGGGATCGGGGGCTGGTGGTGCTGGGATTCCCGTGCAATCAGTTTGGCCGGCAGGAGCCGGGAACGGCCGAGGAGATTAGCTCATTTTGTGAGCGCGAGTTCGGGGTCAGCTTTCCCATTTTCGCCAAAATCGATGTGAACGGGAAAAATGCCCATCCGCTCTACCGTTATCTGAGCCGGGAAAAGCCGGCTGCGCTCAGCTTTCTGCTGGGCAACCGCATCCGTTGGAACTTCACCAAATTCCTGGTGGGCAGGGACGGTCGGGTGGTGGCGCGCGTTGGACCGAGTGTGAAACCCGCCGGGCTCGCGGCCAGCATTGAGGAGTTGCTCAGCGAGGGCTGCTGATTCGGGGCGAAGAGGGTTGCTGGTCCCTCACGGTTTAGGCTGCCCGGCTCACATGACGGGATGCGAGCCGGGGAAAAAAGCGACTATCCGGGGCGCAGAATCGTCCTATGCTGGTACGGCATGGGAAGGTTTGGCTCGGTCAGACGACCTTTTGGGGCGAACCCGCATCATAATCAAAGACGATTCAGCGCAACCTGGTTTTCTAATCTTCGGAACCGTCTGCGGTCCGTGGATGGGCGTTGGACTTGCGTGTTCCAGGACACCGTGTTCCCGGTGCCTTATCCGTTCGACTACCATTTGGATTCAACAGCGATTAAGACCGGTGGTGATGGCTCGGGTACCGGTCGATTAACCCGATGAGCCGGCGCGAGCGGGCCAGGATGCCACTGGTCGAAACTCTCGCGTGAACGTGAGTGGCATTCAGGCTGCCGGGATGGGCACCATAGTGACGCCGGCCGAGGAGCGAATACCAGCCTTATGATGTGGATTGTCCGGCTCGCGCTGAGGCGGCCTTATACTTTCGTCGTCTTTGCGCTTTTGATTTTAATTCTTGGCGTCTTCAGCATTGCCTCGATGCCGACGGATATCTTTCCCAACATCGATATCCCGGTGGTCACGGTGGTGTGGCAGTTCCAAGGCCTGTCAGCCGACCAGATCGCCAACCGCATTGTGAGCAACGCGGAACGCGGCATGACGACGACAGTCAACGACATCGACCACATCGAGTCGCAGTCGCTGGTGGGCGTGGGCCTGATCAAGATCTTTTTCAAGCCGCACGTCAACATTGCGCAGGCGGTGGCGCAGGTTACCTCGATCAGCCAGGTGCAACTGCGCTCGCTGCCGCCGGGCACCGTTCCGCCGTTCATCATCCAATACAACGCTTCGAGCGTACCTATCATGCAACTGGGACTCTCAGGACAGGGCCTGAACGAAACCCAGTTGAACGACATGGCCACCACCACCATCCGCATTCAGATGTCCACGGTGGAAGGCGCGCAGACGCCGTACCCTTACGGCGGCAAGCAGCGCGAGATCATGGTGGATCTTAACCCGGAGGCTCTACAGGCACGGGGAATGTCTCCTGCCGACGTGGTTACGGCCATGACCAATCAGAACGTGATTGCACCGTCGGGCACAATCAAATTCGACAAGTTCGAGTACCAGGTTGAAACCAACTCCGCCCCTTCGCTGATTGATACTCTCAACAACATTCCCATTAAGGCGGTAAACGGCACGGTGGTCTACATTCGCGACGTGGCTCACGTGCGCGATGGCAATCCGCCACAGACCAACATTGTGCGGGTGAATGGACGCCGCGGCGTAATCATGAACGTGCTGAAGACAGGCACGTCCTCGACGCTCGACATCATCAAGAGCATCCGCACCATCCTGGCCGATCCGGCCCTCAAGGGCCAGTTGCCGCCGACCATGCGCATCGACACGCTTACCGATCAGTCGATCTTTGTGCGCTCGGCTGTTTCAGGGGTGGTGCGCGAGGGCATCATCGCCGCATGCCTGACGGCGGTGATGATTCTGATCTTTCTTGGAAGCTGGCGCTCGACGCTCATCATCGCGGTTTCGATCCCGCTTTCTATCCTTTGTTCGCTGATGCTGCTTTACGCGTTGGGCGAAACCGTCAATATTATGACGCTGGGCGGCCTGGCGCTGGCCGTCGGAATACTGGTGGACGATGCCACTGTAGAGATTGAAAACATTAATCGCAACCTGGAACAGGGCAAGGAGATTGAGCAGGCAATTCTGGACGGTGCCGCGCAGATTGCCACGCCGGCACTGGTGTCAACGCTGTCGATCTGCATCGTGTTTGTGCCCATGTTCCTGCTGAGCGGCGTGGCGCGCTACCTGTTTGTGCCTTTGGCCGAGGCGGTGGTGTTCGCCATGCTTGCCAGCTACCTGCTGTCGCGCACCGTGGTGCCGACCATGGCGCGCTACCTGCTGAAAGAGCACGACGAAGCCGAGGCTGAAAACAAGCGCCGCAGCCGCAATCCGTTTATCCGCTTTCAACTCGGATTCGAGCGCGGCTTTGAGAAGCTGCGCCATTCTTACGTTCGCGTGCTCACGTTGTGCATCGATCACGCCGAAGTGTTCATGGTGCTGTTTGT
>Ga0265314_10004447_pt1 | contig 13012 bp, 15 predicted proteins | sample 4126metaG_FD_203106 | JGI IMG/M metagenome (GOLD analysis project Ga0265314, IMG submission 203106) | Rhizosphere microbial communities from Carex aquatilis grown in University of Washington, Seatle, WA, United States - 4-1-26 metaG | ecosystem: Host-associated > Plants > Roots > Rhizosphere >... | reverse complement strand
CCATGGGGAAGGTCTGGGTGCCACCGGTGAGGGTTGTGCTTTGGATGTACGGCAAGAAGTTTTGGATGGCGCCCTGGGAAACCAGAATCAGCGCCGCGACCACAGAAATCGGCAGGAGCACGTAGACGTTGATCCGGACCATGTCGACCCAGAAGTTACCCAGATGCCCTGATTCCTTGCGGACAATGCCTCGGACTAGCGCGAACAAAACGGCGATTCCCATAGCCGCCGACAGGAAGTTCTGAACTCCCAGGACGGTCATTTGCGAGAAGTAACTCATGGTCGACTCGCCGCCGTAGTTCTGCCAGTTCGTATTCGTGACGAAGCTGACCGCCGTGTTGAGCGCCAGATCCCAGGGAACCCCGGGAAGATTCTGGGGGTTCAGGGGAAGATAGTTCTGAAAGAACAGGATGAGGAAGACCACGACAACCTTCACCAACGAAAGAATCATCACGGCTCCGACCCACTGTTTCCAATCCATCTCTTTGTCGGACTGGATGCCGCTGATCTTGTACAGGGCCTTCTCAAACGGATTGACCTTCTTGGTCACACCCTCGTAGACCCACAACACCAGACGGCTGAGCGGCCAAGCGGCCAAAAGCAGAACGCCGAAGAACACGATGTAGTTCAGAAGATCGTTCATAGGTCCTCCGCGCGGAACATCGCGAAGACCAGATAGAGAAAGAGCGCGCCGACAACGACGGCGGTCAGTCCTGTCAAAACAACCACAGTAAGCCTCCTGGAAGGTCTTTCCAGGGCAAACATAAAGGGGATTCCTGTAAAAAAGACGCTAAAACTCGGTTCTGCCGCCAAGCTCAACGACCTGTCCAGGCGGAAGCTGGTAGAACGAGGTCGCGTCGAGTGCATTGTGAACCATGAAAATAAACAGGTGTTTTCGCCACGACGAGAGGCCCCGGTCGCGGGAGCCGAGCACGAGGGCTTCCTTTCCGAGAAAGTAGGTGACAAGCTCCGCCCGGAAATCCAGGTTTGGAATTTGACTCAACGCCTCGGGAACATTGGGGGACTCGCCGAAGCCGTAGCGTAGTTCGATTTGCTTGATTCCTAGGCCCATGTCGACGACTTTGGCGCGAAGCTCAGGGTCGACCTGCGGAACTTCTTCGGTCAGAACGGTAACGACCAGGGTAGAATCATGAAGGACCTGGTTGTGTTTCAGGTTGTGCAGGAGAGAGACCGGAACTCCCTTCGGATTTCCCGCGAGGTACACGGCCATTCGATGAATGCGTACAGGGGGCGTTGCCGATCGGGATAGACTGTCCACAAAATCCGGAAGCGAAAGGAACCGAGACTCCACAACCGTCCGCAGCGCGCTCCGGCCGTCCCGCCAGGTCAGCATCAGGGTCCCCAAGACGACAGCTGTGGCGAGGACCACCCAGCCTCCAGAAAACAGTTTGGTGGCGTTGGCCGAAAAAAAGACGCCGTCGAAAAGGAAGAAGGGCAAAGCCACCAAGGCCAAGACAACCCACTTGGTTTTCCACAGTTTGCGGGCCGCCACGGCCAGAAGGGTGGTGGTCAGGAGCATCGTCCCGGAAACAGCAATTCCGTAGGCGTCGGCCAACTTGGCGGAGGCGCCAAAGCCAAGCACCAAAGCGACGGTGCCCAGAAACAAAAGGCCGTTGACCAGGGGAACGTAGACCTGCCCGATGGTCTGCGACGAGGTGTGCCGAATCGAAAGCCGAGGTAGAAAGCCCAACTGAACGCTTTGCCGCGCCAGCGAGAACGCTCCCGTGATGACGGCTTGGCTGGCAATCACCGTCGCCGCCGTGGAAAGCAGCACGAGCGGCGTGAGAAACCAGGTCGGCGACAACTGAAAGAACAGATTATCGGTCTTCGAAGGATCGAGGAGGATGAAGGCGCCTTGTCCCAAATAGTTGAGGACGAGCGCCGGGAAGACCAGAGCATACCAACCTCGTCGGATCGGCCGCTTGCCGAAATGGCCCAGGTCAGCATAGAGGGCTTCGGTGCCCGTCACGGCCAAGAAAATGTACCCCAGGAGCGCGAAGGCCAGCAGGGGGTTGTACGCGATGAAACCAAGGGCGCATCCAGGGTTCAGCGCCCACAGGATCTCGGGCTTGTGGAGAATAGCCGTGAAGCCCAAGATGGCCAACACCAGGAACCAGAGCACAATGATGGGCCCGAAGTACATGGCCACGCGGCTGGTTCCCTTGGATTGGAAGGCAAAGAGACCGACCAAGACGCCCACCGAAAGGGGAACGACCCAGGGTTGAAACACGGGCGACACGAGATTGAGCCCCTCAAGAGCCGAAAGCACCGAAACCGCTGGCGTCAGCACGCCATCGCTGTAGAGCAGGGCCGCACCGACGATTCCCGCCACAGCCACAAGACTGGCAACCTTTCCTGACTTGTTTGCCAGCCGAGAAGAGACCAGGCTGACCAAGGCCAAGATCCCGCCCTCGCCGCGGTTGTCCGCGCGGAGCACGAGGGCGAGGTATTTGACGCAGACAACGAGAATAAGTGTCCAGATCAGAAGCGAAACCACCCCGGTGACCGGTTCCTGACCAAGGGCGACACCGCGACCCGGGGCCAAGCACTCTCGCAGGGCGTAGATGGGCGAAGTCCCGATGTCGCCGAAGACGACACCAATCGCGCCGACGGTCAGGACAAGGGGGCGTTGCGGCGCGGCCGAAGACTTCATCCAGACAGCTTCGCCCAAACCGTGTAAAAAAACCGTAAAATCTACAGCAGGTCGAAGAACCCCCAAAAAACTCACCCATTATATGTCTTGACGGTTATATACAAGTTGGGTTATTCTAACTCCGTGGAATCTATCTTTGAAGTCCTTGCTGAGCCGAATCGTCGGGCCATTTTGAGTCTCTTGCTCTCGTCGCAGCAGTCGGTGGGAGAGATCGAGCGACGACTCAGAATGCCGCAGCCTCTGGTGTCCAAACATCTGCGGGTGTTGCGAAACGCCGGTTTTGTCGAGGCAAGGGTCGATGCTCAGAGGCGGCTCTACCGGTTGAGGCTGGAGCCGCTTCAAGAGGTTGAGGCTTGGCTGGCTCCTTTTCGCCAGCTCTGGTCGTCGCACGTCGACGCCCTAGAGCGTCACCTCGACCGCATCGACCAAGAGTCCGGACTCGAAGATTCCCAAGGAGGCGAACATGACTGAGCGTGAAAAGTATGCTCCGGGTGCCGCAGCGGGTGCCCGCGTCCTCAAGGAAGGGGAGCAGTGGACCCTCGTTCTCGTCCGAGACCTGCGTCACGCACCAGAAAAAGTCTGGCGAGCCCTCACCGAGCCGTCCCAGCTGAAAGAGTGGGCGCCTTTCGACGCTGATCGAAGTTTGGGTGTTGCGGGAAATCGGGTGAACCTCACCACTGTGGGCGCGCCAACACCGCTGGTTGCCGAAACGACGGTGATACGAGCCGAGGCTCCACGGGTGTTGGAGTACGACTGGGGCGGAAGAGACGTGCGGTGGGAACTCGAAGCGACGGCCGACGGCACCCGCTTGACCTTGTGGGCCGCGATCGACCGGCGGTTCATCTCGATGGGGACGGCCGGCTGGCATATTTGCCTCGACGTTTTGGACCACCTTTTGGGCGGTGTTCCCCTCGGCCGCATTGTCGCGGGTGACGCTCTGAAGTTCGAAGGGTGGCAAAGGTTGAATCAAGAGTACGCCCAGCAGTTCGGGATCGAAGCGCCCAAATGGCCTCCACAAAACGGCAAATAAAAGGAGAAAAGAAAACATGAACAACATTCAACTCCCCTTCCTGGTGGAAGGGATACTAATTCTCGCCGCCGCGGGTTTCGGGCTACTTCTACGCCGGAAAGGAAAGCCTTACGGAAAAGGGAAACTGGTCGTCCACCTGTTCTTCTTTTTGTGGTTTGCCACAGGTTTCGGCTTCATTCTGTACGCACTTTCGGCGGCTCAAATCTCGGTTGTCGCTTGGGGCGTGGTGACTCTCATGGGATTGGCGGTCGTGACACAACTGGTCTCCGGTCTCGTGTTGTTGTTCGTCAAGAGCACAGCCAAATCACTTCCCAGGATTCATTTAACCTCAGCGATTGTGATGTTTGTTTGTGACGTAGCAGCGTTCTTTCTGACGGGAAGCTAGAAGCGGCCTTACCAGTAGGTCGCCCTCCAGTAGGGACCGACGTAGAAGGGGTCAAAGTAGGGTTCGTAGTACACCACGGTGGTCGGCTCAACGACTTCGTAGGTCTCGAGGCTTCCTCCGGCGGGGGTGCCTCCTCCGTTGCCTCCTCCCTGTTCTTTCTCGATCTTGAAGAGTTGCAAAAGGACCTCGGTTCCCTTGCCAATCACATCACGCAGCACGGCCTCGCCGGTCACCGCCGCGCCGGAAGGGTCGGTGTAGCCGAGGTCTTCGGCCTGTAACGCTGTATCGCAGACGGCAAGAAGTTCGTTCCAGGTCGTTCCCAGGGTCAGGTCGAACTGCCATCCAGACTTTGTGGTATCAAAGCGTCCTTCATTGAGAAAACTCATGAACACGATTTCCAGAGGATCGATCTTCTTGAACTCGGCAACGGCGACCCTGAGGTCTTCCCAGCGGTCTTCGGCCAAATACACCTTCCACGCGGCATCATCGAGGTCGAAGAACTTCTCCATCGCGAACTCGCCCGCTGACAGGTCGACCGAATGGAATACATCAAGGGTATTCAAAAACTCGGAGTACCGCTGCATGAAAAGCTTCAGTTTTTCCCGCCCCGTTGCTGTGACCTGGTAGCGGTCCTTCTGAATCGAAAGACAATTCTTTTGAAAGAGCTTGTCGACCAGGGGTTCGAGGAACTTGTTGTCGCCTTCGAGCAAGACCGGAAGTGGCAACTCGGTGTTTACCAGCGCTTCGAGGAGGAACAGCAGGACAAACGTCTCCTTCTTTTCGTCGGTGAGTTCGTACGTCTTGGGCATGGGTTACCTTCTTTTCCCGAAAGAACCGCTTCGGATTCGAGTGGTCCGCGGAGTGCTGAGGGGGGCCGGGCTCTTGGCCGGCGCGGTGCCGAAGCCACCAGTGCCGATCGGTTTGCTTGTATCGCGGGCTTGGAACGACTTCTGTGAACTTGTCTGGTTTGACAGAGATTTGGCCGGCTGTGAAAAGCTGCTGTTGCTGGTGTAAGGTACGGTCCTCGTGACGTAGGTCGTTCGGGGAACCGTTTGATACACATGGTAATAGGAGGGGTAGTACCCGTAGGAATATGCGGGATGGTACCAGATCGGGTGGGGTGCAAGCAGCCACGACAGCAACAGCAGGTCACCCAAGGGAATCGTCGAGTGGTAGTAGCCGTTGTTTCCATAGTACTGCGGGTTTCCGGTCACCGCCATACTGGCCTGGCTGTCGTCGACCTTGTCGATTTGAATGCTCGCCAGTTCCACAGTTGTTCCATTCTTGAGTTTGGTGCTGAGCGCGAAACTGTACTGCGACCCTTGATTCTTGGTTTCAAGGACGTTGATGTAGTTGGCTTGACCGTCGTGGTCGAGGTCGAGGTTGTTGATGCCTCCTGGCTGATTGAGCGCCCTTTCCAGCTCTTCGGCGCTTCTGGCGGTTTTGGCCAGTTCCCCGACGGCTTGAAGGTTAAGACCCTCAACGCCAAGATTGGCCTCTTTCTCGATCACGGTAACGCTTGTCCTCGTGTTGCCGCCGCAGGACATCAGCGCCAGCAGCACCGTCAGAACCAGCAACGGTAAGAAATCCTTCATCTCATTCCTGCCTTCGTGCTGAAAGATACACAACTCACGGGGCGCCGAGAAGAGACCCTTCATTTCTTGAGCTGGTTCTGAAGCCATTTGTCGAGTTGGTTGGCAAAGGCTTGTTTGTCCTTGGGACTGTAGGCTCCCGGCCCCCCCGTGTTCAGGCCTTCAGTTCGCAAATTGTCCATCAGATCGCGCAAGGCGAGGCGAGGACCGATGTTGGCTTCTGTCAGGAAGTTTCCGCGGGGATCCAGAACAGCGGCTCTTGAGGATTTTCGGATGACCCGGGCCGCCAAAGGAATATCGGCGGTGATCACGAGATCGTCGGGGGCGGCCAGTTCGACAATGCGATCATCGGCCTCGTCGGCGCCGCTGGGAACGACAAGCAAAGAAATGCGCTGCGACTCTGGAAATCGCATGGGGGAGTTCGCCACAAGGACCAAGGTAAGCTCAAGCCGCGCCGAGACGCGGAACAGAATCTCTTTGGCGGGAAGGGGACAGGCGTCGGCGTCAATGAGAATTCTCATACGGCGTGGTTGGTCGCTTGCTGAAGCTAGGTTCCGTTCTTTTCGAACAGGAATTTGGCGAAGGTGCTGATCAGCGAGAACCAGCGTTCCAGGTCGTTGTCCACGGCTTCGGTGGTGCAACCGTGTTCCAGGTCTCTGTCCATTTCGAGGAAAGGCTCACCCTTGTCATTGAGGTACATCCGACCGTAGCGATAGTGCCGGTTCCAGTCCAGCGCCTTGTCATTGGTGATGTCGCTTCTTGCGTCGAAGCTGAGACAGTATTGAATGTTCTTGGCGCGTCCCTCGTCGGACATCGCATAGAAGTAGATGGCAAAATGATAACCCTCGGCGGCGCTGAGAATGCGGGTCTCTTCGCTGTCGTCCTTGGCTACCTTGATCTCTGCCTTGTAGCCTTTTGCCGTCAGGATTTGGGCCATTTCCTGCAGGGTAATCCCCCCATCGGGGAGAGCTTCAGAAAACCCGTTCCCTCCAAAAGCGAACAAAACTCCCACAAAGGCAGCTAGAAACCGCAAGTTCCTCATGATCTTCTCCTTTCATAGAAGGTAGCACGAAGCACCCGCCCGCCCAAGGAGGTTTCTAGCCCTTCTGGTTGGCCAGCACGAAGTTTGTGCTTTCCATGACGTCGAGTGTCTCTCCGTTTTTTCCCGCGTGCGAGGAACACATCGGGACGATGAAGGTCACCTTTCCCATGCTGGGCTTGATGACCTGGGCGCCGGTCTCGCTGGTGGTCGTACACCCGATGACTGTGCACTTTGAGGCTTTTTTGGCGGAATGTTCTTCCCAATATTCGAACCACGTTCCCTTCGCACACTTCTTCATTTCCGAACTTTTCAGAATCTCAACACGCATCGTTTGGCCTCCATCGAATCTGTAATAATACCACGTTCGCTCGACCAGACGCCTGGAATCCTTCCCCCGCCCGTTTCTTTTCCGTAGATTATTGAAACCTATGAGCCTTTTCACACGCTGGATCGACCGTCTGAGGGAACGCCGGGATGCGCGCGCGTTCACGCCTGCTGGAATTTTTCTCAAGGCTCAAGCCAACCTGGAACCCGGAGTTTTGACCGCGGACGGCTTTCTGGGCCGCGACTCCCGGCCGTTGCTACGCATCTTGCGCGACGACGCGTTGGAATTCACTTCGATCGGTTTGGATTGGGAGCGGGTCGCGTTCCGCCTGGACGAACTTCTTCACTTGGGGGCTCAGGGGCTGGGTGAACCTATCACGGTGGAAGATCGCTATCTGGTTCGCGTCGCCGAAACGCGCGGCATGTTTCCTTGCCCCTGGGAGGACGGACTTTGGAGAAAACGCAGCGCGACCGTGCAGCGCCGGAACTCCCAAGGAGAACTCGTCGGACCCGAGATTCTCTTCAGCGACCTCAGTCTTCATCTGCTCAAGGAGCATCACTTCCTTCAGGGGCGGGGAAGTCCCTTTCGGCTTGAGCCCAAGGATCTTCGCGAGGTCTTGGCGGACAGTTCAGACGCCTAAGAGCCTTTTTCTCCGGGTCTTGCAAAAGTACTATACATGTGTTAAGCTATGTGTCGGAGGGCAACGCTATGTCCATCACCGATATCTTGCCTGAACACGACCTGGGGACCGATCTTGCCTCCTGGGTCAGGCTACTTGTTGTCGAATTTCCCAGGCACGACGAGTACGACCTTGCCGCCATTGTCGAAGAAAGGTCGGGAAAACGAGTTCGGAGAGCCGAGTTTGAGGTCATCCGGGCTACGTACTTGCGAACACGTTTCCAAGTCTACCAACCCGAAGACGAGGAGGAGTGAGGTGTCTGCCTCCGCTCCCGATCAGGCCGCGACGAAGGAATCGTGCGAGGCTGCTGAGTTTCCTATCAATTTCTATGAGTTGGTCCCGTTCCTTCTGAATGAAAATCCCTCTTGGACAGAAAGCGACATCGTCGAACTTGTGGAAGAAAAGACCCGGCAGCCTTTGTCGCGCCAGAACCATGAAGCCCTCGGGACCGTGTTTCACCGTTGCCTCCGCCTCGAGGCCGAGTTTGGCGAAAGGTTTCCGTCTTCACCGGCTTGACAATGGGCCCAAGGCTATCGCTAAGGTGGAAGGGAGAGGTGGACGGTGCCCAAAGAGATTGAGCGGAAGTTCCTGGTGAACCTCGCGTTATGGAAACCCCAGGGACCCGGAACCTCTTTCCGTCAGGGCTACATCGGGACAGCTACACCGGGGGTTACTGTCAGATTGCGGCTTCAGGGCTCCGAGGGTCGTTTGACGATCAAGGGCCCCTCGGAAGGGATGACACGGGCCGAGTACGAGTACTCCATTCCCCGTGAAGACGCCGTCGAAATGCTTGAGACCCTATGTGATTCTCCCGCGGTTAAGAAAACCCGATACGAGGTCGAGCACGAAGGTGACACCTGGGAAGTCGACGTTTTCGAAGGCGAGAACGAGGGCCTTGTCGTGGCCGAGCTGGAACTCGAATCCGAGGACCAGGTCTTCTCGCGCCCAGTCTGGCTGGGCAACGAAGTTACCCAGGACCGGCGGTACGCCAACTCGAACCTCGCCAAGAATCCGTTCAAACGGTGGCCGAGTTAGACGGTCGCGGTGCCCAGCAGGCAGTTGGGGTCTTCTCCGAGCACGTCGCCGCAGTGATGAAAGGCTTTGACCCTGCAGCCACGGCAGAGTTCAACCGCACCGCACGACGCGCATCGGCCTTTGACCGGGGCTTCTCCTAAAGCGAAAAGCTTCTCGACGCCGCCACGAACTCCCAGCTCTCTCACGTTGCCCACGTGGAAGTCCTGAACGAAGCTGCAGGGAAGAATGAAGCCTTCCGAGTTGATTCCCATCAGTCCTTTTCCGACGGGGCACGCGCTCTTGATCCGGAGGCGGGCCTTACCTTTTTCGGTGTCGACGCCGCGGGCTTCCAGGCGGCGAAGAATGATCACAGCCAGCGATGGATTGGCTCCGATGTCGTACTCAAGCCCTCCAGCGGGAGTGCCCGTGACGTCGTCGACGATGAAATCGGCAATCTCGAGCCACTGAGCGTTGGAGATCCGTTCTTCTTTGAGGGGGACCGCCCTCCCTGAAGCGACCAAGTCGCAGGCGTAGAGAAGTCCCGAACCAAGGTCCTTGGTGACCTGGACGAGGTCATAGAAATACGGGTACGTGGCCTCGGTAACGGTGGTCTTAATTCCAACTTTGATTCCCCGTTTCCGTAGTCGCGCGATGTTGTCGAGAACTCGGACAAACGATCCCTTGGCCCCCACATAGTCGTCGTGGAAAGCCTCAGGCCCGTACAGGGAAATGGCCACATAGTCGACGCCGTACTGAGCCAGTCGGTCAGCAGCCTGATCGTTGATCAGCAGACCGTTTGTACTCATGACCACCTTGATGCCGTACTCCTGAGCCTTGGCCAGTAACGAATAGAGATCAGAGCGCAGAAAAGGCTCGCCACCTGTCAAGAAAAGCAAAGGCACCCCGGCCTCGCCGATCTGTTTCACAAGGTCGAGCGCCTCCTCGGGGGACAATTCCGCCGCGGCCCGTTGAAAGTCGGCGTCGACGTAGCAGTGCCTGCAAAACAGGTTGCACCTGTTGGTAATGTTCCAGATGATTTCGCTGGGGCGTCGTTCCTGAAAAGCCGCAAGCGTCTTGGCTCCGATCTGGGTCAGAGGTCCTCCAAAGTACAGCGATCGAACGTGGCTCATCGAGAAAACTCCCTGCGAATCAATTCCCGAATTTTTTCCGGGCGTTCAAGGTCGACGGGGCTGGTTCCTTCGGCCTCCAGGTCGCCGAAGAGCCAGTCGACGACGGCGTTCTGAGTCTGGATGTCGGGGCTGTAGGCGTTGAGAAGGGTTTCTGCCCAAGGAACGTCGTGGACAAGGTAGGGTGTGCCGAAGCTGACGTGAATCATCGGGCACGCCGGGTAGGCGAGCCTGATCCACCAAGGACCGCGCACCCACGGGCCCGAGGGGCGGATAAAGCTCGTTCCCCAGGTAGGCCCGACCGTCCAAAGGATAAGGATCGCTGCGTAGGCCGAAAAATCCATTGCTTGAAAGAGGAACGGATTGTCGGCCTCAGTCCGACGGTCCACCAACAGACCCCTTGCCGATAGGAGTGCGTCAACTTCATCGACGTTGTACTCGGGGTTTGAGCGCAGGTGAAGAACAAAGACTCGTGAGCCTGGCTTGAGTTTCGCAGCGACAGGCCTCGAACGCACGCAGGTGAGCGCCTTGTCGGCCAGGGACCGAGCGGCCGCAGAAAATTTCTTGGATCGCGAAGCCAGAGCCTCCTCGGCCTTTAGGGCGGGCCGTGCCGACGATGGATCGGCCGCGAAGCCCAGTCGTTCCTTGAGCTGAAGAACCCGGGAGCAGGCTTCATCGATGCGGGTCTCAGAGATGTCGCCGTTCGCGACGGCCCGCTTCAAATTCTCGAAGTCGCGGCGGGCCTCACAGAACAGAAGCACATCATTTCCTGCGTTCACCAGCTTCACCACGAGCTCGTACGACGAGTTCACCCGGCTCACCGAACCGTTCATCTGGATCGCATCGCTAACCACAAGCCCGTCGAAACCCAGTTCTCCCCGCAGAAAATCTGTCGTGATTTTTCGGCTGAGAATGGCGGGAGGCGGTCCCAGCGGGTCCGAAGGATCTCCGGGATCAATGGATGGCAGTGCGATGTGGCCGATCATCGTGGTCCAGACCCCGGCCTTGAAGACTTTCCGGAAGGGGACACCACTGGTCAGTTCCCATTCGCGTTTCGAAAGCGGATTGATCGATGTCGCCAGGTGCTGGTCGCGGTCGTCCCAACCGTCACCGGGAAAGTGTTTGACTGTAGCGGCCACTCCGTTTTCCTGCAGGCTCTCCACCAGTGCCGTAGCCATGCGTGCCACCAACTCCGGATCGTCGCCAAGGCTTCGCGTATTGGCGATCGGGTTGGCGGGGTTGGCGTTGATGTCCACAACGGGTCCGAAGGTCCAGTGCACGCCGTGGGCGCGAGCCTCCACGGCCGTGGCCTCTCCCAAGTCGCGGGCCAAGGTTTCGTCGTTGGCGGCGGCCAGGCTCATCAGGTCGGGGAAAGCCGTAGCCCCAGCAATCATCCGACCGGCACCGCTTTCCAAATCGGTGCTGATGACCAACGGGAGCCCCTCTCCCTCCTGCAGAAAGTCTGTTGTTCGCCTGAAGTCGGAGCTGGACCCAGAAAAGACAAACATACCTCCGAGGCGGACGGGCGGCAGAGAGTCGCGAATTTGTTGAGCCGATAGTTGGGGACGGACGGTGGGATGAAGGAGCTGCCCGATTTTCTCGTCAAGAGTTAGGGTAGCTAGAGTCTTTTTGACCCAAGGGCTGAAAGAGTGCATGCCCATGAGAATACCGGGAGTCCCGGTAGCGCGCAAGGCAAAATCCGCTAAAGTTAGTTTAGGTGAAGAAGGCGCTCTGTCGGTACTCGGTTGGACTGACCCCTGTCAGCGCCTTGAACCGTTTTTCGAAGGGAGCGTAGTCTCGATAACCGACAGAACGGGCTACTTCCGAAACCGGACGTTCCGTGGTCCTCAGCAGTAGCTTAGCTCGTTCCATTCTTGTGCGCACCAGCCAGGCCTGAACCGAAGTGCCATAGTGAGCTCGAAAGAGTCGGCCCAGGTGGCTCGGGTGGAATCCCACATAGGCGGCCACGGCCTTGACTCCGATGGCGCGGTGGTGGTTGGTCTGAATGAATTCCGCGGCGGCCTCTGCCCAGGTCAACGCCAGAGTTTTCGCTGCCATATCCACTTTCGCCCTCGGCCCCGCCAGCCGGGCTAGATCGGCCAGCACCAACAGCATTTGCCCCTCGGCCGCCAGGCTGAAACCAGGCGCCTTGGCTTCGAGAATGGCGACCAACCCAAGCATTCTTTGGGCCAGCTCCGAGTCGGCCGGAGCGTGAAGTACCGGATCCCCAGCTTCCATGCCCACCTGGGGGAGCAATCGGGCGACATCCCTGCCATGGAACCCAACCCAACAGTATCCCCAAGGATTCTTCGAATCGGAGGCGTAACGTCCCGCGACTCCCGGAGCCAGCAGGAAGCCGTCTCCTGGCCCCAGATCCCACGATTTGCGACCTAAACTGAAGGTGCCTCTCCCGTCGAGCACGTAGTGGAAAAGATAGTGATCACGGACCGTTTGTACGCGGTGAGCGGGCAGGTTGCGTTCGTGTCCCGCAAACAGAACACCCAGACCCGCGTGGACGTCGATGACGTTGTAGAACTCCTTCGCCCGGCCAAGATTCAAAAAAAGCGGCTCCATGCACGAATACTACTGCAAAATGCTTGATAAAGACATAAGGCTCTTCAAAACTCGGCGTAGTCTTGAGAACAGGAGAAAAGCATGAACGACTGGGAAAATCCGACACTGACCGGCAAGAACCGGCTGGAACCGCATGCCTGGCTGGCTCCCTGGCCCGAGGAGGGCGCTTTTTCGCACCTGCTCAACGGACAGTGGGATTTCGCCATGTTTCCTTCGCCTTCTGCTCTTCCCGGACCCAAGGACTCCGTTGCCTGGGGATCGATTCGGGTGCCGGGCGTCTGGCAGCTTCAGGGGCACGGCGCGCCCCACTATACCAACGTGATCTATCCCTTTCCCGTGGATCCGCCACGCGTCCCGTCGGACAATCCAGTGGGTGTCTACCGCCGCACGGTGGAAATTCCCGCTTCGTTTTCGGGAAGACCCTTGCGTTTGAGGTTTGAAGGCGTCGATTCGGCGTTCTGGGTGCTCGTCGACGGCAAGGAAGTCGGCTTCAGCAAGGGGAGCCGGCTTGTCCACGAGTTCGAAATTTCGAAGTTCGTGACCGGCGGTGCCTTTGAACTGCAGGTCAGG
>Ga0265314_10004446_pt1 | contig 13012 bp, 13 predicted proteins | sample 4126metaG_FD_203106 | JGI IMG/M metagenome (GOLD analysis project Ga0265314, IMG submission 203106) | Rhizosphere microbial communities from Carex aquatilis grown in University of Washington, Seatle, WA, United States - 4-1-26 metaG | ecosystem: Host-associated > Plants > Roots > Rhizosphere >... | reverse complement strand
GGAATGCCGAGCGCCTTGAGATCGTGCCCGACCAGCGTCGCCGTGCCGGCGGCGCTTTCCGAATGCGGCATGTGCCAGGCCATCAGGTGATAGCTGAAGTCGGCGAGCGGATCGCCGAGCGTCGACAGCTCCCAGTCGAGCACCGCCACCACCCGCGGCGCGTCGCGCGCGACGATCATATTGTCGAGCCGGTAGTCGCCGTGCACCACGCGCGCCGGCCCGCTTGGCGGCACATGCGCCGGCAACCAGTCGATCAACCGCTCCATCGGTTCGATCTTGTCCGTCTCCGAGGCGCGATACTGCTTCGACCAGCGGTCGACCTGGCGCGCGACATAGTTCTCGCCCTTGCCGAAATCGGCGAGGCCGATCTCGGCCGGATTGAAGCTGTGCAGCTGCGCGATGGTCGCGTTCATCGAATCGTAGACCGCCGTGCGTTCGGCCGGGTTCGAGCCCGCCATCTGCGGCTCCCAGAACACGCGGCCATCGACGAAGCTCATGACGTAGAACGCGGTGCCGGCGATGCTGTCGTCGTTGCACAGGACGAGCGGCGCGGCGACCGGAAAGCCCTGGGCGGAGAGCGCGCTGATCACGCGATACTCGCGGTCGACGGCGTGCGCCGACGGCAGCAGCTTGCCGGGCGGCTTGCGCCGCAGCACGTAGCTGCGTGCCGGCGTCTGCAGCAGGTAAGTCGGATTCGACTGGCCGCCCTTGAACTGCTTGACGCTGAGTGGGCCGGCGAAGCCTTCGATCGTGTTAGCGAGATAAGCCTGCAGCCGCGCCGCGTCGAGCTGCAGCGCCGGTGCCGCCTCCTTGGTGCCCGAGAATGCCTGCTGCCGATCGACGGTGGTCATTACGTTACCCGGAATGACAAAATGTCACCTCTTCCCCCCGAACTCCACCGGCGCGTCGGCGAAGATCTTGTACGACTGCGCCTTCGGTTTCGCCTTGTCGTCTTCGTTCACGTACTGGATGGAGCTTTTGCCGAGGAGTTCGCGCGGCAGGATCATGACGCGGATGAAGCGGGTCTGCTTGTCGGCCGAGGCTTGCGCGAACACCGGGTCGGGTCCCGCTTCGTACCAGGCGCCGCCCGGTCCGTAGGACGTCGAGCGGCCATGCGTGTCGATGCGGATGCCCCCCTCGAACAGGCAGCGGATGCCGGGGCCCTGGTGGCGATGCAGATAGGCGCAACCGCCGGGCGGAAAGGCGACGCTGTCGCCGCGCATCAGCAGCTCGCCCTTCGGCAGCGTCTCCAGATAGGACGACAGCTTCTCGTGCGTGATCATGCCGGGCGCGCAGGCGATGGTGCTCGGCCGATCGCCGCGGGAGAATTCCCAGCGCCAGCAGGTGACGCCGTCCTTGCCCGGCTTCACCACCGTGCCGCTGTCGCCCTGCCAGGCGTCGCCTGCGGCGAGCGGCTTGCCGTCGATATTGGCGCTGCCGTGCGCGATGAAGATGAAACGCGGCAGCGGCGCCAGCGTGAATTCGACGTTCTCGGCGCTGGACAGCACGTCTTCGTAAAGCCGTAGCACGGGATGCATTCCGCAGAACTCCTGACTGTCGGTCGCACACCGACCCAGTTCGGGTTTACCCGATCTGGGCAAGTTTGGATGCCGATCTCGGGTAAAACCCGAGATCGGTGGGCCGTAAAGAATGACAATCAGGTGGCGGCGAAGAAATCAAGCAAGGCGGCGGCCGTGGGCTGCGGATTTTCCTCGGTGAGGAAGTGGCCGGAGTCGATCACCTGGCCCTGCGCCTGCGGCGCCCATTGCCGCCAGATGGCGAGCGGGCCGCCGCTCTCGTTGGCAATCCCGACGCCGCCCCACAATGCGAGCAGCGGACAACCGATGGTGCGGCCGGCGGCGCGATCGGCCTCGTCGTTTTCAAGATCGGCGTAGCGGCCGGCGCGATAATCCTCGCTGTGCGCGTGGATGCGCATCGGGTCGGAAAACGCAGCGCGATAATGCTCGAGCGCGCGCGGGTCGAAGGCCGAGAGGTCTTTGCTCTTGCTCCAACTCGCCAACTTCCATTCGAGATATTCGACCGGGGCCTTGCCGATCAACATCTCGGGCAGCGGTGCCGGCTGTGCCAGGAACGGCCAGTGCCACACCTTCATCGCCATGTTGCGATCCATGGCGTGCCACATGTCGTAGGTCGGCACGATATCGAGCGTCGCCATGCGCGCGACGCGGCCCGGATGATCGAGCGCGAGCCGATAGGCGACGCGGCCGCCGCGGTCGTGCCCGGCCATGCGAAAGTGCGCGTGGCCGAGCGCCTCCATCGCCTCGACCATCACCTTGGCCATCGAGCGCTTGTCGTAGGGCGCGTGCTTGTCGTCGGCCTCCGGTACCGCCGACCAGCCGTAGCCGGGCAGGTCGGGGATGACGAGGCTGAAGCGCCGTGCCAGCTCGGGCGCAACGCGATGCCACATCACGTTGGTCTCTGTGTAGCCGTGCAGCAGCAGCAGCGGCGGCCCCTCGCCGCCGGTGCGGGCGAATATTTTGCCGATCGACGTGTCGATCCAGCGCGAGGCAAATCCGGGAAACAGGTCGGCGAGGTCGGGCATGGCTTGGCTCCGTCATGCCCGGCCCTGTGCCGGGCATCCACGACTTTCTTAGTATCAAAGCAAGACGTGGATGGCCGGGACAAGCCCGGCCATGACAGAATCTACTTTGTCGTTTCCCGCTCGATCGCGCGCCAGCCGATGTCGCGGCGGCAGAATCCGTCCGGCCAGACGATGCGATCGACCGCGGCGTAGGCACGCTGCTGCGCTTCGTGCACGCTGCTGCCGCGCGCGCAGACATTGAGCACGCGGCCACCGTTCGCGAGCAAACGATGTCCATCGGCTTTGGTGCCGGCGTGGAAAATTTCCACGCCCTCGACCTGCACCGCCTGCTCAAGTCCTGCGATCGGCGAGCCTTTTTCGTAGGCACCGGGATAGCCTTTGCTCGCCATCACCACGGTGAGCGCGGCATCGTCGTGCCAGCGCAGATCGAAGGTCTTGAGCTGCCCGTCGCAGGCGGCGATCAACGCCGGCAGCAGGTCGGACTTCATGCGCAGCATCAGCACCTGGCATTCCGGATCGCCGAAGCGCACGTTGTATTCGATGAGCTGCGGTCCCTCCTTGGTGATCATCAGCCCGGCGAACAGCACGCCCTTGTAGGGCGCGCCCATCGCCGCGAGCGCGCGCACCGTCGGCTTGACGATCTCCTCCATCACGCGTGCGTTCATCTGCTCTGTCATCACTGGCGCCGGCGAATAGGCGCCCATGCCGCCGGTGTTGGGGCCTTTGTCGCCGTCGAACACGCGTTTGTGGTCTTGTGCGGATGCCAAGGCGATCGCCGTCTCGCCGTCGCACAGGGCAAAGAACGAGGCCTCTTCGCCGATGAGACAATCCTCGATGACGATCTCCCAGGCCGGCGCGCCCAATGGATTGTCTTTGCCACCGCCGAACATCATGTCGATGGCGGCTTCCGCCTCGGCGATACTCTCCGCCACCACCACGCCCTTGCCGGCGGCGAGCCCGTCGGCCTTGACGACGATGGGGGCGCCCTTGCGGCGCACGTAGTCCTTGGCGGCGCCGGCGGCTTTGAAACGCTCATAGGCGGCGGTCGGAATCTTGTTGGCCTTGCACAGGTCCTTGGTGAAGCCCTTGGAGCCCTCCAGCCGTGCCGCCCATTTGCCCGGGCCGAAGGCCTTGATGCCGGCTGATTCCAGGTCGTCGACGATGCCGGCGACCAGCGGCACCTCGGGTCCCACCACCACCAGGGCGATCGTCTTCTCCTTGGCGAAGGCGATCACCGCCTTGTGGTCGGCGACATCGAGCGCCACGCACTCGGCCTCCTGCGCGATGCCGGCATTGCCCGGTGCGCAATAGATTTTATCGGCGAGCGGACTCGCCGCGATCTTCCAGGCCAGCGCATGCTCGCGCCCGCCGGAACCGAGGATGAGGATGTTCATGCGCCTAAGCGTCCGCTCCCACTCAGGGGTTAGCGGGCGGGCGCGACGAGGACAAGGGTGGCGGGGAAGGGAAGCAACAGCTTGTTGACAACGTCACCCGCGGAAATGCGGGCGGCAGGTCTGCTCTTCCACGTGGTGGATGTAGTCGGCGATGGTGTCGTGGTCGTGCATATGGCCGATGCCGTGGAAGCGCATTTCCTCGTGGCAGGTTGGGCAGCGCACGTCGTCGCCATGCACCACGCGGTGCAGCCTCTCGTGGAAATTGGTGCGGCACTCCGGGCAGCGGATGCGCACCCGCAGGTTCTCCACGTCGTGCTCGAGCGGATTGGTCATGGCCTTGAGGCCCTCCGACGGCCGCAAGAATGCGCCCAAAGGGTTGACAAGAAGTTGCCTGCCGGCCCCACGTTTTTCGCATTTTCCGGCCTATAATGCGCGCATGGCGATGAGCAGAATCAGTGGCGAGGCCGCCGCGGCCGAGCGCGAGCCCGGACGCGTCAACATCCCGGAATGGTCGGTTTCCGAGCTGTCGGCGGCGCTCAAGAAGACCGTCGAGGACGCCTATGGCTACGTGCGGGTGCGCGGCGAGGTGTCCGGCTTCAAGGGTGCCTCGCCCTCCGGCCACTGCTATTTCCGCCTCAAGGACGACAAGGCGGTGCTCGAGGCGGTGATCTGGAAGGGCGTCTGGGGCCGTATGCGGGTGAAGCCTGAGGAAGGCCTCGACGTCATCGTCTCCGGCAAGCTCACTACTTTTGCCGGCTCCTCCAAGTACCAGCTCGTCATCGACACGCTGGAGCCGGCCGGCATCGGCGCGTTGATGAAGCTCCTGGAGGAGCGCAAAAAGAAGCTCGCCGCCGAAGGCCTGTTCGACGAGGCGCGCAAGCAGCTCATTCCCTTCCTGCCCACTGTGATCGGCGTCGTCACCTCGCCGACCGGCGCGGTGATCGGTGACATCCTGCACCGCCTCGCCGACCGCTTTCCCCGCCGCGTGCTGGTCTGGCCGGTGCGGGTGCAGGGCGAGACCTCGGCGGCCGAGGTCGCCAATGCCATTCACGGCTTCAACGCGCTGGCGGAGGCGGGACCGCTGCCGCGGCCCGATCTCATCATCGTCGCGCGCGGCGGTGGTTCGCTCGAGGACCTGTGGTCGTTCAATGAGGAGATCGTGGTGCGCGCCGCGGCCGAGAGCATGATCCCGTTGATCTCGGCGGTCGGCCACGAGACCGACGTTACTTTGATCGATTTCGCCTCCGACCGCCGTGCGCCGACGCCGACCGCCGCCGCCGAGATGGCCGTGCCTGTGCGGGCCGAGTTGATGACGAACCTGTCCGCGCTCGGCGCGCGCAAGCTCGCCTGCTGGACGCGCGGCATCGAGCGGCACCGCAAGGAGCTCTATCTCTTGTCGCGCGCGCTGCCGGCGCTCGACGATCTGCTGGCCATCCCGCGCCAGCGGCTCGATGCCTGCGCGGCGCGGCTGCCGCGCGCGCTCATCGCCAATGCGCAGATTCACCACACCCAATTGACGCGCGTGGCCGCCAAGCTGTCGCCGCGGCTGCTGAGCCATCGGCTTACGCGCTGCCGCGAGCTGGTGACGGCCTACGGCGAACGCGCCCGTCGCGCCGAGCGCGTCATCTTCGAGCGCCGCGCCCAGCGCCTGCGCAGCGTCGGGCAGTTGCTGTCGGCCTATTCCTATCGCGGCGTGCTCGCGCGAGGCTTCGCTCTCGTTCGCGACGGTAGCGGGCAGCCGCTGCGCAACGCGGCCGCGGTCGCGCCGGGCATGCGGCTCGCCATCGAGTTCGCCGATGGGCGCGTCGGCGCCACGGCCGACGGTGAGGGTCGGCCGCAACCGGTGCGGCCCGAGGTCAAGGCGGAGCCCAAATCGGGGCCTAAGTTGGAGCCCAGCGCGAAGCTCCGCAGCCGTGATTCCGGTGCGGGCGGGCAGGGTTCGCTGTTTTGAGGGTTTAACTGGCGCGGGCGAACGACTATCTTGGCGCTACCGACGGAGGCATTCCTTGCTCAATCGCTATGATCGCTCGCTGCCGATGAACGGCGAAGCCGAGGTGAAATACCTCGACGGCGATTTTCGCGTCACCCGCCCGGGCGCCTTCGTGCGCTGCGCGGTAACCGGCGTGCCGATCCCGTTGGAAGAGCTGAAATACTGGAGCGTCGACCTGCAGGAGGCCTATGCCTCGCCCGAGGCGGTGCTGCAGCGCTACCGCGAGCGCGCGCCGAGGACCTGAGCGCGCAGCGCCTCGCTTTCGTCCACCGCCATCGTCACCGGCAGCACGTGCGATTTGGCGGCCAGCGCCGCCAGCACCGGCTGCCCGGCCATACGCGCGCGGTCCTTCGCGGTGGTGAGCAGCGCAAGACCGCTGTGCTCCGCGGCCATGACCAGCGCCGCCGCTTCCTCCGCCGTAAAGACATGATGGTCGGGAAAGGTGCGGCGCTCGGCGATGGCGAGGCCGGCGGCCTCGGCGGTCAAGAAGAACTTGTCCGGATCGCCGATGCCGGCGAAGGCCAGCACCTTGCGCGGCTTCAGGTCGGCGACCGCGGCCAGGTCCGGCACCAGCCGCGCATGAAACACCGCAAGGCCGCGCGCCGTCGCGGCGGCGACGACCTCGCGCGCCGCATGGTCCTCGCCGACCACCAGCAGTACATTCGTCTTGGCAAGCTGCGCGGCGAGCGGCGCGCGCAATGGGCCGGCCGGAAACACCTCACCGTTGCCGATGCCGCGGCGGCTGTCGACCACGGCCAGCGTGAAGTCCTTCGCGAGCGATGGGTTCTGCAATCCGTCGTCCATGACGATGATGCTGGCGCCGGCCGCTTGCGCCGCCTGCGCGCCGGCGACGCGGTCGCGCGCCACGACCGTCGGCGCGACATGCGCGAGCAGCAGCGCCTCGTCGCCGACCTGCCGGGCGCTGTCTTTGTCCACATCGACACGGTGCGGCCCCGGCACGGTGCCGCCATAACCGCGGCTGAGGCAGACCGGGCGCTCGCCGGCATCTTTCAGCAGCCGCGCCAGCATGATCGCCGTCGGCGTCTTGCCGGCACCGCCGAGCGTGAAATTGCCGACGCAGAGCACCGGCACCCCGGCCCGCGTACCGGCCTTCGCCATGCGAGCCGCCGCGACGGTGCCGTAGATCGCGCCGATGGGTGCCAGCAGCCCGGAGGCGAGCCCGCGCGGTCGCCACCAGAAAGCCGGCTCACGCACGGTGCTCTCCGTGCCGCATCTGCAGCTCCAGCAAATATGGCTCGAGCGAATCCAAAGTGTGCCCGAGCGCGCCGGCGAGCCCCTCGACGGTCGCCTTGCCGGCGTTCGCCGCGCGCGTTCGCGCCGTCGGATTGCTCAGCCAGCCGGCGAAGGCTTTCACCAGCCCCTCGGCGTTCTCGACCGGCATCGCCCCCTCTGCCGCATCAAGCGCGCCGTACAGCTCGGCGAAATTCCATACGTGCGGTCCGTGCAGGATGGCGGCGCCGAGTTTGGCCGGCTCGATCGGGTTTTGCCCGCCATGCTGGACCAGCGAGCCGCCGATGAACACCACCGGCGCCAGGCGATAGAGCAACCCGAGCTCACCCATGGTGTCGGCGACGTAGATGTCGGTCTCCTGGCTCGGCTGTTCGCCGCGCGAGCGTTGCGCCACGCCGAGCCCCGCGGCTTTCACCAAGTCGACCACGTTTGCGCCGCGCTCCGGGTGACGCGGCGCGATCAGCGTCAACAGGCCGGGGAAATTCTCGCGCAGGCGCGCATGCGCGGCGATCACCGCCTCTTCCTCGCCGGCGTGCGTGGAGGCGGCCGCGATCACCGGACGGTCGCCGAACATCTCGGCGAGGCGTTTGAGCTCGGCCGGATCGGCCGGCGGGGCCGGCACGTCGAGCTTGAGATCGCCGGAGGTCACCACGCGCGGCGCGCCGAGATCGACGAAGCGTCCGGCGTCCGCCGGTGTGCGCGCGAGGCACAGGTCGAAACGCTCCAGCAGATTGCCGATCGTGCGCGGCAGATAGCGCCAGCGGCGGAACGAACGCTCCGACACGCGGCCGTTGACCAGGATCATCGGCACCCGGCGCAGCGAGGTCTCGATCACCAAATTCGGCCACAGGTCGGATTCCACGAACAGCGCTAAGTCCGGCTGCCAATGCGCCAGGAAGCGGCGCACGAAACGCGGCACATCGATCGGCAGGAACTGGTGGATCACGCCGGCCGGCAGCCGTTGCTCGGCGATTTCGCCGGACGTCACCGTGCCGGTCGTCACCAGCATCGACACGCCGCGCGCGGCGATGCGCTGGATCAGCGGCAGTACGCTGGCGAGTTCGCCGACGCTGGCGCCGTGCAGCCAGACCAGCGGCCCCTGCGGCCGCTCGGTGCCCGCCTCGCCATGCCGTTCGGCAAGGCGCAAGCGATGCTCCTTGCCCTGCTTCAGCCTGCGCGCGAGGAACAGCGGCACGACCGGAGCCGCCGCCATCGCAACGAGGCGGTAGCTTCTGAGCACGGCGGTCAGCCGATTGCTCACGGCTTGCTACCCTCCTTGGCGCTCCCTTTGCGATCGGCGATCTCGTAGGCGCGCGCGGTCACGCGGTTGAGTTCGCTTTCGACTTTTTGCCGCGCGGCTTCCAGAGCGTCGGCGTCGGCGTCTTGTGCGACGCGGATCGGTTCGCCGGCGACGATACCGATGCGGCTGAACGGCAGGTTGAAGGCGGTGCGATCCCAGTTGTCGAGCTCGACGCGGCGGCTGGTCGCAATCGCGCCCGCATAGATCGGGCATCCGGAATACTGCGCCAGCTTGACCACGCCCATTCCCGCGACGCGCGAGATTTTCGGCACGTCGGCAGTGAGCGCGACATTGTACCCGCTGTTGAGCGCCTCGACCATCTCGGTGAAGGCGCTGGCGCCGCCTTTGCGATGGAACTCGCCGTTATGCGCGCCGGAGCCGCGAATGGTGCCGACGCCAAGGTGCTCGGCCGCGCGCGCGTTGATCTCGCCGTCGCGATGGCGCGAGATCAGCACCTTGGCGCGATCCTGCTTGCGCCGCACGAACGGCATGAGGAAATGCTGGCCATGCCACATCGTCACGATCACCGGCGGCCTGAAGGTTTCGTAGATAGAGGCCGGCTCCAGGATCTTGGTGCTGGTCGCCCAGACCAGCTTCAGATACCAGGCGCCCGCCGCACCGACGGCTTCCTGGAAGGCGGAAGATGCGACGATCCGCTTGAGCAGTGACATCGGATGCTGTCGAGCCTTGTCGTTGCGGAAGCCAGGCCGCGGGGAAGTCTACGCGAACTCGGGCAGGCGGTCGCGCACCAGGCCGAGGAGCGTGGCATGGCGGGCCGGACCGGCCGCGACCAGTGCGCCGTGCACGGTGTGCGCACGATTGTAATTCAGCGTCTGCCCGGCCAGGTCGGTGAGCAGTCCGCCGGCTTCGTGCACCAAAAGGTCGGCGGCTGCAAGGTCCCAGTCGTGGCTGCCGGGGGAGGCGAAGGCCGCCTCGAGCGCGCCCTGCGCCACGCGCGTGAGCCGCAGCGCCAGCGAGTGGACCTTGGGCTGCGCCTGGATGGCCGGCTGCAAGACAACCAGCCGGTCGAGATAGCGCTTGGGGCCGGCAAGGCGCGCACGATCGAGCGTGGCGCCGGTCTCGATGCGCATCGGCGCGCCGTTGAGAGTGGCGCCGCCGCCCTGCAGCGCCAGGAACATCTCGTCGCTCACCGGCGCGTAAAGCGCGGCGAGCCGCGGGCGGCCGCGTTCGACCAGCGCCACCGAGATGGTCCAGTCGGCGCGCCCGGAGATAAACGCGCGCGTGCCGTCGATCGGATCGACGATCCAGGCGCAATCCTGCGCGCGCCCGGGCAGGTGGTCCTCGGTTTCTTCCGACAGCCAGCCGGCGCCGGGCATCAGCGCGGTCAGCCTCTCGCGCAGCAGGTCGTTGACCGCGATGTCGGCGTCGCTCACCGGCGAATGGTCGTCGCCTTTGGTCCAGCGTTTGAAAGCGCCGCGCGACGTGACGCGGGCGAGCTCACCTGCTTCGTGCATCACCTTTTGCAGCGCATCGCGCAGCGTGACAATATCATTGCGCATGATCTAATCCGAAAACCGGTTCCCACTTTTCGGGATCATGCGCGCTACTGCCCGGCAACGGTGAGGCCCTCCAGGCGCACGGTCGGCGCGTTGGTGCCGTAGCGGAACTCGAGATCGTCGGCCGGCGTCAGCGTGCGGAAGATGTCGCTGAGGTGCCCGGCGATGGTGACCTCGCTCACCGGATAGGTGCGCTGGCCGTTCTCGATCCAGAAGCCGGAGGCGCCGCGGCTGTAGTCGCCGGTCACCATGTTGACGCCCATGCCTATGAGGTCGGTGACGTAGAAGCCGTCTTTGATGTCGGCGATGAGCTGATCCGGCGTGAGCGCGCCCGGCTCCAGATGCAGGTTGCTCGGGCCCGGCGAGGGCGGCGACGACACGCCGCGCTGCGCGTGCCCGGTGGTGGCGAGGCCCAATTCGCGCGCCGTGGCGCTATCCAGGATCCACGAGCGCAAATACCCGTCCTCGACCAGTGCGAGCTTGCGGCCGCGGACGCCTTCGCCGTCGAAAGGATGCGAGCGCAGACCGCGCTTGCGCAGCGGATCGTCGATAATGCGGATGCCGTCGGCGAAGATCTTCTCGCCCATCTTGTCGCGCAGGAAGCTGGTCTTGCGCGCGACCGACGAGCCGTTCGCCGCGCTGGCGAGATGCGACACCAGGGAGCCGGCGACGCGCGGGTCGAACACCACCGGCACCTTGCGCGTCGACACCTTGCGCGGATTGACCCGCGCGATGGCGCGCTCGCCTGCGGTGCGGCCGATCTTCTCCGGGGCATCCAGATCGGAGGCGTGCAGCGCCGAGGAGTAATCGTAGTCGCGTTCCATGCCGGTACCGTCGCCTGCGATCGCGGTCATCGACAGGCCGTGGCGCGAGCCGAGATAGGAACCGCGGAAGCCGTGGCTGGTCACCAGCACCATGCCGCCGATGCCGGCCGACGCCGAGGCGCCGCCGGACTTCGACACGCCCGTCACCGCCAGCGCGGCTTCTTCCGCCGCGCGCGCCATCGCCTCGAGCTCGGAGACAGTCGGCAACGCGCGGTCGATCAAATCGAGGTCGGGAAAATCGTGTGCCAGCAGCGCGGCGTCGGCGAGGCCGGCGAACTTGTCCTCCGGCGCGGCGCGCGCCATCGCCACCGCGCGCGCGGCGAGCGCGGCGCTGGCGTCGCCGGTCAGGTCGTTGGTCGAGACCACCGCCTGGCGGCGGCCGACCAGCACGCGCAGGCCGAGGTCGTCGCCTTCCGCGCTCTCGGATTCCTCCACCGCGCCGTCGCGCAACTCGATCGACAGCGACAGCGAGCGTACCGCCACCGCGTCGGCGGCGTCGGCGCCATGGGCGAGCGCGGCTTTGACCAGGCGCTCGGCGCGGTCGGTGAGGGCGGTCTGGTCAAAGAGGGAAGCGGCGGCGGGTGCGAGCATGTCGTCTCGTTTCTCGTTCTGTCGGGGCGGTCGCCTTCAGATGGCGCCGCCGGGGCATCGGTGCAACGGCGGTTCCGATAATTTGCACCGCGTCAGCAACACCTCGTCAATCATGGTTGGCAACGCGGCGTCAATCATGCGGCGCGAAGCGGCCCCGACTCACCATCGGTTAACCGCGCCCATTAAGCGGATTCCGACGCCTTTCTGCCATGATCCTCGCAACGACCGGGCGAATAAGCCAGGCGTGGGAGAGTTTTGAGGCGTCAAATGCGAAGTGGCGGATACCCCGCCGGGTCGGGCCGTGGCACACGGCTCGACCCGTTCTGCCTACCTGTGCGCTTTGCGGCCAGGGACGAGGCCGCCGACGAGCGCATCCGCTATGTCGAACTCACCCGCGACCGCGTCGTGGTGCGCCGCTCGCTCGGCGGCATGCGCATGGCGCTCAACATGCCGGTCTCCGCCTTCCGCGGCGTGGCGATCCGCGTAGCGCTGGAAGGCGAGGCGGAGGTCATCGTCGAACTGGCGCACAAGGATCCCGGCCTGGCGCTGCCGCTGTTCGTTTCCGCCGAAGCCGACGACGCCTTCGCCGAATGGCGGAGCTGGGCGCGCGTGCTCGGCCTGCCGCTGCTGGTCGAGGAGGAAGGCGCCTATCGCGAGCCGTTCGCGCGCATCGGCCAACTGCGCATCGACGATCCGCGGCCGCGCCGCCGCCGGCGTTCGATGCTCAAGCGCAGGCGCTCGTCGATGGTGCTGCGCCGTTGCGTCGGCCGTATCGGCGCGGCGACGCCCGTGCATTGCGGCGAGCGCGAGATCATCGCGCGGAATTAGTTCATTCGTCATGGCCGGGCTTGTCCCGGCCATCCACGACTTGCTCATTTGTATCTGACAAAAACGTGGATGCCCGCGAAACAGGCGTGCGAAAGCACGCCGTCCATCGGACGGCTATGCGCGGGCATGACAGTGGATTACTTGCACTTCTGCAGCTTGAGCGTTCCGCCCTTCTGCTGCTGCAATTCGAGATGATCGGCGTCCGCCTGCTTCAACGTGTAGCTGACGCTGCCGTTGTGGATCTGCCCGGTGGTGAACTGGTCGGTCACGCGCCACTGGCCCGGCCCGGCCGGCGCCACCGACTTGACGCGATAGCTCGGCACGCCACCGTTGCTGTCGCTGCGCTGGGCGCCGTTGAACTCGATCACTCGTTTGTTGCTGCAGTCGACCGGCCCGTCGCTCGCGCTCGTCACCGCGCCCCAGCGCCCGCTTACCGGATAGCCGTCGGCCAGCGCCGGCGCGGCGGAGAGCAGCAACAGTACGGATACGGTCACGATGCGCATGGGCGCAATGTGCGGCTTGTGGCGTCCGCAAATCAAGCGGCGAGCGGTCCGATGTTTAATGCAAATTTACCGAGACCTGCGCCGGCGCGAACGGAAGTTCCAAGCTCAGCGTGGTTGACGCGGCGACAATGTTACTCACGCCTTGCCATATCCCCCCGCCGTTGGCGGCTGGATGATGATCGCCTCGCCGGCGTCGATGTCGGTGGCGTCGCAGCCCTTGAGCTGCTCCATGGTGCCGTCCTTGCGGCGCG
>Ga0265314_10004445_pt1 | contig 13014 bp, 12 predicted proteins | sample 4126metaG_FD_203106 | JGI IMG/M metagenome (GOLD analysis project Ga0265314, IMG submission 203106) | Rhizosphere microbial communities from Carex aquatilis grown in University of Washington, Seatle, WA, United States - 4-1-26 metaG | ecosystem: Host-associated > Plants > Roots > Rhizosphere >... | reverse complement strand
GCGCAATAACCGTATCACGGTGCGTGGCAGCCAGGTGGGGGCGGAAGCGATTGTCCTGAAAAATTCGCCCAACGTCGTTTTGCAAAACAACACCGTCACGGGCGTGCGGCAGGACTACCGCCTGCTGGACCAGCAAAGTTCAGTGCGGACCTCAAATTGATCGCGGATAAATGAAGAGAAGTATATTGATGGCGCTGGCCTTGATCGTTGGCGATTATGCCCTTGCGGGAGCCGATGCCAATACCGCTACTGGATTCCAGCAGGACGTTGGCCCGGGGATGACCGTGACCTTCGGTAACGGCATGAAGGGGAAGGAAATGCTGTTCAGAAGCGCCACATCATCTACTGGGGAGCGATTTTCCAATCCTGGCGGTCTGGCTCCGGGGAAGAACCCGTGGCAAGGAGGAGCCACGATGGGCGCTTCGTCCGATGACCGTTCCCTGCCGGAGTGGGTCGAATTTGAGTGGATCGAACCGGCTTACCAAGGCACGTTTACGCGCGACCAATTGCTCGCCATGCCGGTGCAGAAAGCTCGGGTACGGGTGCGCGACCGGGTTCCACGCGACGTCGTTGACGAAGTCGTGGCGTCGAACCGGCTGCGGCAGGCGGGCCGATTGTCAGACAAGAGTTTGTGGACCTATTTTGTATGGTACGAGGACGGGGTCAATTTTCGCTGGGAGTTGCGCAACGGATGTTGCGAGAAACTGCGCGCCGGCGGTGATGCGGGGCATACGCAATGAATTGGCGCGAACGCTGCGGACTGTTTGTGCTGGTGCTGCTGAACGCCGCGCGGCCGGCTGTCGCCGGGGAGGAGCTGGCCGGTGGCCGGCTGGTGTACGAGCTTGTGGTCGAGGGCTTGAAAAATCAGTTGAAGCCGGGGACGCAGGATGCGGCTGCGGGTAGCCTTCAGGTGAGCGACCGATACAGCGATCGTGAGCTGTGCGGCAAGGGGGCGGTGTTGAAGTATGAACTGGCGCCCGGCGCCGCCGACAAGGAAGGCGTGCGGGCCGTGAGCGATACCGGCAGCGAGCTGTTTGGTCCGGCGATATTGGGGGAAGATAACAACGGTGTGAGTTCATTCGGATGCGGCGCGCATATGGCGTTTCCCCGTCGCGTACACGTGACATGGCGGAAGGATACGACACCGGGGCAGTATTGGACCACAGGTACCGTCGTTGGCGACTATACCGTCTATGTGCGGGGCCGGATTCCAGACGCGGTGTTCGAGTATGCCGCTGCGGCGCCGGGTCGCGCCGTCGTGTTGTCGTTCCGCCTGCAAGACCACGGCGTGCAGTTTGCCTGGGAAGTGCAGGAGCGCTACCCGCAGGGCGGCTTCTACTACACCAATCACGGAGGCGACTTTTGAACGGCTGGTCCGCATTGTGGATGCTGCCGTTGCTCGCGTGGAGTGGGATGAGCCACGGCGCCTCGCCTTCTCCTGCATGCACTTTGCTGTCGCCGCGCAGCGCCATCTATCAGGATGCGCTCATCGAAGCACCAGGGGCTTACTGCCTTGCTTCGGACCTGCGCCAGCAGGCCATGTCGGGAGCAGGGCATAGCGGCCCCGGTTACGACCATGCACTGGTCACACTCAAAGGGGGCGATGTGGTGATCGACCTGCAGGGCCACACCTTGCGCGCCGACGCCCGCTCGCATGGCGTGCTGGCACAGGCGCTGGCGAACCTGGGGACCGCCGAGCGGCAGCATCGCGAATACGGATCGCAGACCCGCAGCGTCACGGTGCGCAATGGCGTCATCGACTTGCGTGGCATCGGCAGCGGCATCCGTTTCATTCGGTGGTGGGAGCTGATCCAGCTGGAAGAAACCGTGCCGCCCGCCGCCGCGCCTTACGAGCAGACCCGCTTCGTTATCGAGAACCTGACCATCAAGACCGACAATGTCGGCATCCAGCTGGAAGGCGAAGGCAATATCGTGCGCCATTGCGTGATTGAGAGCGGCGGCAATGCCGCCATCATGCTGGCCGGCCCTCACAGCCTGATTGAAGACAACACCATCATCCTTGGCGATCGGCTGGTGCCGACCTGGCTGGCGGCCAGCGCAGACACCAGCGGCGTGCTGCTGAAAGCCGCCGCCGAGCGGCGCCGGACCCGGGCCGCGATCGTGCTGCAGGACGGCAGCGGCTCCGTCATCCGGGGCAACCGCATCGAAGTCCGGGGCAAGTCCGCCACCCGGCACAGCATCTACCTGAATAACGGCAGCCGCGACGTGCTGGTCGAGGACAACAACTTCGTTGACGGTGTGGACCCGGTGGTCCAGCTCAACGGCAGCAATGCCCGCCTGGCGCGCAATGAATTGAAAAGATAAGGATCGAGATGATGACTGGACTATCGCGCTGGTTGAGGCCTGTGGCCTGCATGGCACTGGCCATCACCTTGCAGGCCGCACTGGCCTGTCCCGACGACGGCGGCCCGACCTGCGGTGGATCGCAGGCGCCGGCCAGCCAGCCAGCGACGGCCACCGTCAACATCGGTGCCGGCAATCCGATCAACGTCATGACGGGTAACAAGTACCAGCGCGAGGACGACCTGCCCGCGCTGCCCGGCGTGCTGGGACTGGAAATCGTCCGTCACTACAACAGCCGCTTCAGCGGTCCGGATGTGGCGCCCGGCGTGGTGGGGCGCGGTTGGAAGCTGTCCTATGAAACGGAACTGACGGTGACGGGCGACACGATCCGGGTGTATCAGGCCGACGGCAGCAGCTTCATGTTCCGGCGCGACCTGGTCAACCAGGCCGTGGCCAACAGCGCCGATCCGGCCAACGGCAGCATCGCGATCCACCGCAACCGCGACGGCCGCGACGAGTACCTGTGGCGCTGGACCGATGGCCGCGAATTGAGTTTCGACCGGCGCGGCAAGCTGGCCCAGATCAAGGCCGCCAGCGGCGAAATCGTCAGCCTGCTGTATGACGCACAGGGCTTGCTGGTCAAGGTCACCGATCCGCAGGGTCGTAGCCTGCACCTGGCCTACCTGGACCGCCAGCAGGCCGCGCGCGGCGACCGCTTCCGCGGCGTGCAGAGTATCGACAGCCCGGTCGGACGCTTCGGCTATGAATACGGCAATCCGGTGCCGAAGGGTGCGGCCATTGACCAGCTGCACCTGCTGGCCAACCTGGTACGGGTGCGTTATCCGGCCGCAGGGGCGGGACGCCAGTATCACTATGAGGACGCCGCCCATCCGACCTACCTGACCGGCGTCACGCTCGAAGGACAGGGCGCCGACGGCAAGCCCAAGGCGCAGCGCTATTCCACCTTTGGCTACCAGGCCGATGGCCGCGCGGTGCTGTCGACCCACGCCAACAATGTCGACAAGGTGGCCATCAACTTCGAACGCCCTGGCCTGACCGTGGTCACCAACAGCCAGGGACAGCAAACCGTGTACCGCTACGCCACGGTGGCCGATGACTTCCGCCTGCTGGAAGTACGGGGAGCCGGCTGCGCGCTGTGCGGACCGCCGAACCAGCGCTACCGCTATGATCAGCAGGGGCGCCTGGTGGAGACCAGCGCGCTGGACGCGCAGGGACTGGCGCGGCAGACGGTCAAGACTGACCTGGACCATTACGGCCGCCCGCTGCTGGTCAGCCGGATCGATTACCTGAAGGGCAAGGCGCAGCCAGCGCAATGGCAGCTGCGTTACGAATACGGGGCTCAGACGGTGGGCGGCCCGACCCTGGTCGCGCGCCCGAGCGTGGTGCCGGGCAGGGAAGCGGTCACCCGCTTCACCTACAATGCGCTGGGGCAGGCCACCAGTGTGAGTTTCAGCGGCTGGGCACCGGCCGTGGAAGGCGCGCCCGTCGCCATTGCGCGCACCACCCGTTACCAGTATCGCAGCATCAACGGCCGCAGCGTGCTGGCGCAAATCGACGGGCCGCTGCCGAACGGGAAAACCAATAGCCCAGGCGATTCCGATATCACCCGGTTCGAATACGACGCCAGCGGCAATTTCGTTCGGCGCACGGTCGCTCCCGGCGGCATCATCACCGAAGTGAGCGAGCGTGACGCCGCGCTGCGGCTGGTCGCTGTGCGCCGCACCTACGATCGTTCGCAGCAGACCGCCACCACGCGCACCAACTGGCGCGGCGACCTGGAAACCAGCAGCGTTGAAGGCTTGCTGCTGGCCGACAGCAGCAAGCAGACCCGCACGCTGCGCTACCGCTATGACGCTTTCGGCAACCTGGCCGGCAAGCCGGCCGCACCCACCGGGGGCGATGCGGCGTCCGGCCGCGCGCCGCTACCAGGCATGGACACGGACGCATGGGGGCGTCCGGTCGCGTGGCGCGATACCGACGGCACGCCGCTGCTGCAGGCGCAGTGGGGCGAAATGGGAACCGCCGCACAAGCCTCGGTTCTGTCCTTGAGTGCGCGGAACGCGCAGGCGCAGCGGCTGCTGGACGATGAGGGCCGCGTGGTCGCCATCAAGAATCCGGGGCAGGGCTGGCAAACTGCACGTTATGACGTGGCAGGCCGGGTCGAGGAAAACATCGATCCGCGCGGCGCCCGCCTGCTTGCGAAATGGGATACCGCTGGCCGCCTGCTGCGCCTTGAACGCTTCGCGCCCGGCGGCCGCACACCGGAGCAGGTGCTGAGCTACAGCTATGCCGGCGCATGGCCAAGCACGGAGACCATCACCGATGCCGACGGCACCCGCACCACGCTGACCGAGCGTGATGCTCAAGGACGCGTACTGCGCGAGACGCTGCGCATCGCGCCGGCCGGCCCCCTGACGGCGGCGCTGACGCAGCCGGTTCAGGTCAGCCAGTCCTTCCGCTACGATGCGCAAGGCCGCTTGCTGTCCCGTACCTTGACCGACAACGGGGGACGGGCGGTGGAACTGGCCACCACGCTCGACGACCAAGGCCTGCCGGCCCGCGTCTCCGCGATGGGCATGTTGCCGGCCTGGCTGGGCGGACAGCGTATCGTGGTCGATCGCATCCAATGGCAGCGCCTCGATTCCGGTCCATATGCCACCGAGATCGCGCACGGCGACGGCAGCGTGGACCGCTATCAGCGCGTCAACCAGGAACTGGCGCCTGCCGCCGGCGAGGCATCGCAGGCCGCAGCGGCCGCCGCGGATCGCGCCGGCGGCGTCGCCGCCGCAAACCAGGGCGACGCTGCCCCCGCCCCATCGACCGGTCCGGGACGCGAGCATGACGCGGCAGGCCTGCCGTCGGCGCTGATGACGTCGCAGGGCAACCTGCACTTGCGCTGGAACGCCGCCGGACAGCTGGTGGAAACCCAGCGCGCGCAAGGCAGCAGCCGCTATGTCTACGATGCGCGCGGCCGCCGCGTGGTCAAGCTGGTCACCGATGCGCGAGGCCAAACCCAGGCCACGCTGAGCGTCTATGAAGGAAACAGCCTGGTCGCCGAGGCCGATGCCCAGGGACAGGCCAGCTTCGCCTACGTCCATGTCGGCTGGCGGCCGGTGGCGCAGATCGACCTGCGCAGCGGAGATTGGTGGGATACGCTGCGGGCGCGCCTGTTCGGCGCGTCGCCGCGCCACTTGCACACCAGCCGCGCCGGCAAGGTGCTGAGCATGACCGAGCAGGGCAAGGTGGTATGGCAAGACGAGGCCAGGACCGGCACGGCCGGTGTGCACCAGCCGCTGCGCTATGTGGGCCAGTACCACGACGACGACAGCGGGCTCGATTATCATGGGGCGCGTTATTTCGCGCCGCAAAGCGGGCGTTTCATCAGCCCCGATCCGCGTGGCGTGGCCGACGCGGTCAACGAGATCGCCGGCGACTTCCTGCTGGACCTGTATGCCTATGCCGGCGGCCAGCCGGAAGACTATTTCGACCCGGATGGCGCGGCGCGCATCCGCTACTTCGCGATCACCACCAACGCAACGGGCGGGGCGCTGGGCAGCAATCAAGGCTTCACGAAAGCGCGCTGGGCATTCATAGTCGATGGCATCCAGGGCGGCGGTGACAGCAGCGCGCTGGGGCAGAAGCGCAATGAGTACGCCCAGAACGGCACCGGCCTGCTGGTCGACGCCAATGGCGACTTCCTGAAGCCGGGGCAATCGGCGGCAACCTGGACCGGCGGGGGCAGCGGTATCCCGGATTTGTTCGCCGAGCATTACGGCAACAACCTGATCACGATGTCGCAGTTCACCATCAACAACATGAGCGATGCTGATGCGACGGCCCTGGTCGCCAGCTACATTGCAGCCGACCGGCAAGCGCTGTTCCCTAACGCGTGTCCGGCCCGGTCGCTGTTGTTGCCGGCGATACAATTTGCGCCGGAAGAAGTGCCGATCAAAATCACTTCTGCCAGCTACACGGGCGCCAGTGCCAGCCAGGTATGGGCCACCTCGCAGCGCATCGTCAATTGCGGCACGGCATCGGCGAGCGATGCGGTCGAGCGCAGGCTGCAGAAGTACAACTACGCGGCAATGCTGCTGGAAAGCGCGCCGCCCCAAATCTATAAGGATTGCAAGTCGGACGGGTGCCCGGGGCATTCGCTGGACAGTACCGTGCTGGCCGGCTACGTCGCTTCTTATGGGCAGACCCAGTTTATCGGCATGACCATGGTCGAAACGCTGCGAAAATTGCGTTCCGGCGCAATGGCCGAACACAATGCCGCCGCGCGGCAGGCTTTGCAATTGGACGATACGGCCCTGTGGAGCGCCGTGAACAGCGCATATAATCACGCCAACTACACGATCTCGGTGTTCAACAGCCATACCGCGACGACGCCTGCCTGGGCCACGCTAACGCAGGCGGCCAAGAATGCATTCATGGCGGGCAGCGGGCTGGGGGCCAGCGCTGCCGCAACCACGTGGGATGACATGAACCGGTGGAAGCAGCATCCCACGCCCAACTTGAATGGCGAGGCCCGCGCTGCCTTTGCCACCAAGGTCTTGATGAGCGACCCGGTGGTGCGGACCTACTTGATGGGGATCTTCACCGATTCGGCGCCGGGTGGTCGCTTCAGTTTGGTTTCCATGGCACTGATGAGGAGCAGCTATCAAAACGTGGTGGACGAAGTGAACCTGACCAATAATTTCGCGCAGACCTTGCCTGGCGGCGCCCCCAATCCCCAATGGCAGGCGCGCCAGCGCCAGATCGAAATTGAGCTGGCCATGCGGACTGCCCGAATGCACAATGGCGACTACGATGGCAGCGCGCAGAATGGGTCGTTCTCCGAAGTATTGTCGGAAGACAGCGACGCGAAGGGACGTCAGTATGGGCACCGGTTCCTGAATGTTCAGGAGTACCCGGTCGTGCAACCGACCGATCCCCGGAAGCGGCAGCCCACCGCGGACTATTTCTCCCTGCGCTGCACTTCACAGTTGCCGGCGGCGACAGTTCCGCGTGGCGGTCTTGAAATGAAACCCCTGCAGTTGAATTGATTTTTGTGGAGCCATTTATGCGATTTTTCCGTACCGCCGCTGTCGTGCTGGCCATGCCTTTGCTGAACGCGGCGTTGCCCGCCGTTGCCGGCGCGGCTACCGCGCAGGATGTTGAGCGGGACTATCAGCTGGTCGATCTTTCGGTCTGCCAGAAGCCGGCGAAGGCGCCGCCGCCGCTGCCGGCCGAATCCCACCGGACCTACAATGTGCAGCGCCGGTTTGTCGATCTCGATCGGGATGGCGTTTGCGAAGTGATGGATGTCTGGGTTGAGCGCCTGGGCGATGATCCCTCGCCTGGCATGCGCAGCCTGGAACGCAGTTACTTCCGATACCGGGACGGCAAGTGGCAGCCATTCGCCTCGGATCTGCGGTTCTATCCCTATGCCATCCATGCGGCAAAGGTCAAGGACCTGATTTATCTGGAGGCGCCCACGGAGGTTGATATCGGTGACGACATGGCACTGGGCGCGCAGGATTTCCGCTTGCTGGTCCCGGCGGGCTGGCAGCAGACTGTGCCCGGATCATTGGACACGCTGTTGCTGGCGCCGTTCCAAGGTCAGCCCGGTCCGATTCTCCAGGCAGCGGCGGTGCTGCTGGCGGAACGCTTGGAAAAGCTGAGCGGAGCCGAGGCCAAGAAGAAATTGAAAGGCGAGAAGAAAAAAATTCGTTGGCTATATGGGGAAGCAAAGCACGTGTTGGCTACAGAAGAGCTGGTGCCCATCAGTGCGGACGGACTGCCGGTGCTGCCGCCGAAATGAAGCGGTTGGAACAAGCGGACTTCGCGGTCAGACTGCGGGCGTTGTTGGAGGCCTCGGCGGCCTCGCTGTTCGACGCGTGGCTGGCGCTGATGGCGCAGGACATCGCCGAGGGCTGGCGCGCCTTTTATGCACGGGAACTGTGGCTGTGCGATCATCTTCCGCCGCCGCTGATCAACGCGCCGGGGCGGGCTTACATGATCGAGCAATTGCGGCAGCGCCTGCGGCTGCCGTTTGGCGAGGAATATTTGCCCGCCGCGCCCGCGCTGCCGCAGGAGTACCGCAATTACCTGGAGACCGGGCAGCTATCGGTGTTCCACCGCTCGGCGGTGCCGTGGGATTTGACGGCCGATGCTGTCGCTACCCGGTCGCTGGAGACCGAGCACCGGCACGCTGCGTTCGAGATGGTCCGCAATGAACTCGACTGGTACGTGGCGGCATGCGAGCGCTGCACGCTGACGCCGCCGTTGCTGTTGCTGGCGAAAGAGGAATCGCCGGCGCAGCGCGACCAGGCCGTACCGCTGGCCTACGACAACGGCTATTGGTGGGCGCTGTGCCAGCCCGCGCATTGCATCGTGCTCGATGGCGACCATAACGGCATGTTGACGCCGGCCGTCAACCGGGAGCTGATGGCCGCGCTGGCGCCCGATTTTCCTTATAGCGAAGCGCTGAGCAGCGCCAAGCGCCTGGTGTTTGTGCAGCAGGGCGATGGGCCGTACGCGTGGGCGGTGCTGATCGATCAGGCCGGCGGCGCGGCGATGTTCCGGTATCCGCCGCAATTGATCCTGATCGAGCGCACCTCCAGCAAGAAGCTCAAGGATGCGCAGGTGCTGTTTCAGAACGTGATCGGCAAGCGCTACTTCACGCAGGCCCTGATGGCGCAACGTGCCATGGAACTGGAGCTGCGGTTTCATTTGGCGCGCATGCGGCGCTTGATCGCGATCTACCAACCCGTCGTGGACCAGGCCGGCGCGCTGCCGGCTGTTCCTCCCGCCGGAAGTGGCGCACCAGTCACCTTGCCAAGCCATGATTGAGGGGCGCATGAAATTCTTGTTTTCGCTCTGTTCCGCCGCCGTTGCTGTTGCCCTGACTGGCGTGCCGGCCCAGGCGGCCGCACCATCCGAGCTGTTGCTGACGCCGGCGTCGGCTTGCAAGTCGCCGCCCAGCGGGCCGGGCAAGCTGCTGGACCGTGCCTGGCCCAATGCGAGCACCGCCGGCAATGCGCCGTTCGACCACCAGGTCGACATCAACGGCGACGGCTGGTGCGACTGGGTCAGCACCGCCGCGCAGCCGTCGCATCGCGACCGGGTGGCGCTGGCGCAGCCGCCGATGAAGGACTTCATTTTCCTGGGCAGCAAGAGCGGCTGGCGGCGATTTGGCCATCCCAAGGCGATCCGCGCGTACATCGACCAGCATCACTTCGGCCAGCCCGGCCCCTACGATGGCGACGCCGAGGTCAGCGCATTCGTCACTCCGGTGTTCATCTACGCCAAGGACGACCCGCGGCCGTACGTCGCCGCGATCTCTATCGGGCAGGACGTGCTCGACGCCAAGGCCGATGATGTCGTGATCTATCGCTGGAACGACGGTTTCGACGCTTTGCTGCAGGTGAACGAGCAGGAGCGGGCGGTGGTGCTGCAATTCCTGCGCACCCAGCACTGCGGGAAAAAGGCCAGCTTGCCGGTGCAGTCCGTGGCCGAAGCGGTATGTGCCCGATGAAGTACTTCTGCCGGGCCTTGGTTGCGATGCTCCTGGCCGCAACGCTGCCCGCCACTGCGGCCGACGGGGATTTTCAGCTGGTCGATTTGTCGGCCTGCCGGAAACCGGCGAAGGCGCCGCCGGCACTGCCGAGGGAATCTCACCGGATCTACAACGTCCAGCGAAGATTTATCGATCTCGACCGGGACGGCGTCTGCGAGGTGATGGATGTCTGGATCGAGCGGCTGGGCGACAGTCCCTCGCCCGGCATGCGCAGCCTGGAGCACGGCTACTTCCGATTCCGCGCCGGAAAATGGCAGGCTTTCGCTTCGGACCTGAAGTACTACCCGTATGCAATCGGCTCGGGCAAGGCCGGGGACATTGTCTATATCGAGGCGCCGAACGAGGCGGATATCGGCGACGACATGGCGCTGGGGACGCGGGAAACCAGGTTGCTGGTGCCGGCGGGCTGGGAGCAAACCGTCCCCGGAACGCTCGCCACCCTGAAGCTGCTGCCGTTTGAGGGAAGCCCCGGCCCCATTCTTGATGCTGCTGCGAAATTGTCAGGTGACGCCGCGCGCTTCCGGTTTGTGCCAGATCAAACGCGGCTGTCAACCGCGCCGGGCGCCAGCCGTTAAAGGTGTTCAAGGCGCCGCCAACCGGCAGGCGTTCTTGCTACCCACATTCAAGGAGAACCGGACATGTTGAAGAAACTTTTGCTGGCAGTTGCCACCCTGATCGCAACCATGAGCTTTGCGTTCGCGCAGGTCGACGTCAACAAGGCTGACGCGGCCGCGCTGGACGGCATCAAGGGCATCGGCCCGGCCAAAACCAAAGCCATCCTGGATGAACGCAGCAAGGGCGGCGACTTCAAGGACTGGGCCGACCTGGAGAAGCGCGTCAAGGGCATCGGCGAGAAAAATGCCGTCAAGCTGTCCGAAGCCGGCCTGCAGGTGAACGGCAAATCCAAGGATGGCGCGCCGATGAAGGCGACTGCCGCCGCCAACGCCAAGCCTGCCGCCGCCAAGCCAGCCATGGCGACGGCCGCCGCCTCCGACACCAAGACCAAGAAATAAGGCAGGCGCCGCAAGCGCGTCCCCTCGACCCGCCCGGTTCGCGCCGCGCGGGTTTTTTTTGCATCCGTCTTGAACCTTTGTGCATACAATAGGTATCAACGTCAGGAAATGTATTCTTGACTGGAGACTGGGCTATGCAATCGCCATTGCAATATCGTTTGACCGTGCGGCAGGTGCTCGGCTTCGCCGCTGGCCTGCTGGCGGCCACCTGTATTTCCTCCAGCGCGGCGCCGCCGGCCGGCAGCGCCGTACCGGGCTTCGAGTTGCCCGGCGTCGAAGGCGCCGTCAAGCTGGAACAGTACCGGGGCAAGCTGGTGTACCTGGATTTCTGGGCTTCGTGGTGCGGACCCTGCAAGCGCTCATTCCCCTGGATGAGTGCCATGCAGAAGCAATACGGGCCGGCCGGCCTGCAGGTCATCGCCGTCAACCTGGACGCGAAGCGCGAGGATGCCAATGCGTTCCTCAACGCGATGCCGGCCGGCTTTACGGTGGCGTTCGACCCGGCCGGCAGCCTGGCCAGGCAGTATGGGATCAAGGGCATGCCCAGTAGTGCGGTGATCGGCCGTGACGGCCGCCTGCTGTTCATGCACACCGGATTTAACGACGCCGACCGCGCCGCGCTGGAAGCGCAGCTCAAGGCCGGCCTGCAGCAGCCATAAGGAGAATTTCTGATGATGACTACCGTGCGTATCGCCTGCGCGGCCGGAGCGGCCGCGGTGCTGCTGTCGGCCGCCGGCTGCAGCGCCATCGAGCCGGTGCAGCCGTGGCAGAAGGGCATGCTGGCGCAGCCGGCCATGCGCTTCGACCGCGACCGCCAGGAAGCGCGCTTTGCCGCCCACACCTACGACAGCAAGGAAGCGGCATCCGGTTCCGGCAGCGTGGGTGGTGGCGGCTGCGGCTGCAATTGACGGAGGGATGACTTTGACCGACAAACTCTCCAGCGGAAACGCGCTGCTGCTGGCGGCGCTGGCCTTGCCCGGCATCGCGGCACAGGCCGAAACCATTCCCGATACCAGCAGCATCAGTGTCGACTATCTGCATTACCAGGACTCGCAACCGGGCCTGGAGCGCATCGGCGTGCATTCGCCGGCCGTGCACCTGCTGCTGCCGGTGGCGGGCAACTGGCTGGTGGAGGCGGGGCTGGTGTCCGACCACGTGTCGGGCGCGTCGCCGCGCTATCACACCAACGTCTCCGGCGCCTCGCACATGGCTGACCAGCGGCTCGGTTCCGACGTGCGGCTGACGCGCTACTTCGGCAACGCCACGCTGAGCGCCGGCGCCGCGCACTCGGGCGAGAACGACTACCACTCGAACGCCTATTCGGTGTCCGGCAGTCTGAGCACCGAAGACCACAACACCACCGGCAACCTGTCGTTCGGCGTCTCCAACGACAAGATCGATCCGGTCAACCAGATCGTCGTCAACGAGCGGCGCCACACCAGCGAATTCCTGGTGGGCGTGGAGCAGGTGCTGAGCCAGCGCGACATCGTCAAGCTGGACTTCACCCACGGGCGCGGGCGCGGTTACTTTTCCGATCCCTACAAGTACATCGACAACCGCCCGCGCGAACGTGACCAGAACAGCGTGCTGCTGCGCTGGAACCATCACGCCGCACAGGGCGACGGCGTGGCGCGCCTGAGCTACCGCTATTACCGCGACACCTTCGGCATCCGCGCCCACACGCTGGGCGGCGAGTACGAGCAGCCGCTGGCCGGCGGCTGGTCGCTGACGCCGTCGCTGCGGCTGTACACGCAGTCGGCGGCGGACTTCTATTTCGATCCGGTCTACGATCCGACCTTCGGCAAGCCGTTCCCGGTGGGGTATGATTTCAACCATCCCGGCCTCTCTTCCGAGGACCAGCGGCTGGCGGCATTCGGCGCCGTCACGCTGGGCTTCAAGGTCGAGAAGCAGCTGGGACAAGGCTGGGCGGTGCACGCCAAGCTGGAACGCTACCGCCAGCAGGCGGGCTGGCGCCAGTTTGGCGACGGCAGTCCGGGACTGGCGCGCTTCGACGCGCATATCTGGCAGATGGGACTGAGCAAAGAGTGGTAGCCCGCGACCTGTTCGACATCCGCTTCAACGCCATGGCCTGCAGCTGCAATGTGCTGCTGGCGG
>Ga0265314_10004444_pt1 | contig 13017 bp, 15 predicted proteins | sample 4126metaG_FD_203106 | JGI IMG/M metagenome (GOLD analysis project Ga0265314, IMG submission 203106) | Rhizosphere microbial communities from Carex aquatilis grown in University of Washington, Seatle, WA, United States - 4-1-26 metaG | ecosystem: Host-associated > Plants > Roots > Rhizosphere >... | reverse complement strand
ACCGCCATCCCGCGCTCCACCGCCCCCACCTGCAAATAGACTTTGCCGTTTTCCGGGTCTGCCACCAGCGGCCGGGTGGATTTCGTCAAAGGCTCCGCTTTAGCCAGCAGCGATGCTTCGGGAAGTGCCGCGGGAGCCGGAAACGCCGCAGCCGCAACCGGCGCCGTAACCACCGCCGCCGCCCGCCGGGCTCTCTGCGTCGCGATCGTCTCGCCCGCCAGGTAAGCCAGCGAACCACAGACCGCCACCGCGATCACGCCCACGAACAGCCAGCTCGCGACCTGCGTCCGCCCCAGAACAAGTTCGTATTCACCGGTCGATTCCAGCCCGGCCTGCTGCTCCCCGTCAGCCTCCAGACGCGGGTATGACTCCAGATTCAGAATACTCGTCATCACCGCTTCTATCGGCGTGATTTGGGTGAATCTATAGGCAGCCGTTTAGCGGTGTGCCGTGAAGATCGCTAGATCGATCGCATCGGCCATGGCCTTGTACCCGGCGTCATTGGGATGCAAATGGTCATTGGTATTGAAGTCCGCGCGAATTTGTTTGGGGTTCTTCGGGTCGCGCACCACCGCGTCGAAGTCCACCACCGCGTCAAAGGCGCCGCTCGTCCGAATCCACTGGTTCACCGCTTCCCGGCTCGCCTCACCCTTCTCGTCGTAATACGCCGCGCCCGCGTACGGCGTCAGCGTCCCACCCAGAACCTTGATCCCGTGGACATGCGCCAGTTCCACAATCTGCCGCAACCCTCCGATTACATCCTCCGCCGTCACCGCCTCGCCCGGCGTAGCGTTGGGCAGATTGGAAAATCCAATATCGTTGATCCCTTCGAGCAGCGTCACCCACTTGACCCCAGGCTCGCTCAGAACGTCCCGTTCGAAACGCGCCAGCGCGCTAGTGCCGATGAAGTCGTGCAGCAAACGATTTCCCGAAATCGCCGTATTCACCACCGCGACATCTTTCGTCGCCCGATTCGCTTGTAGCCGCTGCGCCAGAATGCTCGGCCAGCTCCTATTGGTGTTCACCGTCGAAGTCGCCCCGTCCGTGATTGAATCCCCAAACGCCACCACCACCGCCGCATCCGTGGGCGCCAGAACATCCACGCCCGCGAGCCAGCACCAATACTCCGCCGTCGTCGCGCCTTCCATGCTGGCTTGCCCCGTAAGATCGCGGCCCGGCGCGGAAATATAAGTAGTCTGCAATGCCACCGCATGCAGCGTCGGCGGACCGCTATCTCCCGGAACAAAAATACTGACAGTCAAGTCGCCCAACGCCCTCACTTCCAGATCCACGGCGTCGCTGATCATCTGCGCCCCTGCCGGGATCGTGACCGTGCCCTTCCCGTTGAACAGCAGCACATGATCGCTCCCCGCCACAATCGCCGAGCCCTTGCTGTGCAGCGCCACATGCGCCGCGCCCACCGTCAAAGGCCCGCGCCCGTGAGCGTTCGACAGCCGCACGCGAATCCGCCGTCCCCCAAGACTCAAACGCACCACCATGCGCACCGTCTGGTCATGGAAACTCTTCAGCTCCTGAAAGACCGGACCCTGCGAGTTCGATCCCGGCGGTGGCGGCCCGATCACCACCGGTTGCTGCGGCGCCGCAGCCCATGTCGCCACCCAGTGTTGTGCCCAAGCCGGCACGGTCCACGCCACCAACAGAAGACTTACGAAGGAAAGCTTCATATCCCTCCTACAAATTGCGCTTTAAGAAACTGCAAATGTGGAATCCGTCCAGGAACTTGAACGGCGTTTCCCCCAGCGTGTAGTGCCCGCAAGGCAGCACCACCGCCTTGTAGTCCATCTTGAGCTCCCGCGCCTTGGCAATCACCTGCTCGGAAAAGCGCAGCGGAAACGTCGTATCGTAGCGCGCGTAAATGAATAGTGACTTCTTCTTCAGCGTCGCGTAGCGCTCGATATAATGCGGCGGGCTGATCACCATCCAGGCATCGCGCAACTGCTCCAGCGTGACCTCCGGCTCCAGACTTTGCCGAATATGCTTCGACGACAAACCTTCCCACACCACATCCGCAAAATACGTCGAGCAGTGGTTAAAAACGTTCACCACGATGCGCGGATCGTGCGTGCTCGCCAGAAATGCGTAACACGACCCCAAGCTAGTGCCCACAATTCCCACCCGCTCATAGCCCTCTGACTCCAGCCAGTCGACCGCGCTGCGCGTATCGATCACTGCCTGCCGCGTCGCATCGATCGTGCGCGCGATATTCGAAGACACCGCGTAATCCGCCCGCTTCAACTCCGCCGGCATCCGGTAATCGTGATACGGCGGACTCAGCCGCAGCGCCGAAATCCCCAGCTTGGCTATGCCCACGCACAATGCATTATGCTGCGTCGCCGACGCATTCCAGTGCGGCAGCACCAGCGCCGCTACCTTCCGCGCCCCTGGCTTCACCTTCGCCGGAAACCACTGTGCATGAACCCGGTTGTTCTCCGGATGCGGCGTCTCGACGGCGCTCGTAAAGCGCAGCAGATTGCCCGTGAGTTCGAAATCCGTCGGCGGACGGTACGCAAAAAACTGGTCGCTCGATTCCAGCGCCGCCCGGTTCAATAGTTTTAAATAGGCGTGCTCATCGTGCCCGTTCTGCGGATTCTCCAGCGAAACCGGCCAATCCTTGGTCCACTCCAGCCCCCATTCGAACGGCCGCACCTTGCGGTCCGTGGCCCGGGAGCACAAACGGTCCTCCCAGTCGTTCATCCACCTCGCGTAAAGTTTTCGCATGAATCCACTACCAGTTTAAGGGAGTGGCGCCGAACGGGGAGAATTTGCCGGAAATAAAAGAAGGGGAGGACGCCTCCTCCGACAGTGGCGTCCTCCCCTTAAAGTCCCCGTGCCGCCGCTCTATGTTGAGTGTGTCAGCGCGGGCAAGAAAAACAAGGAGAGCTCAATTCACAAGCGCTGGGATCACAGTTCCCTTGGCGGCTCCGCCTGACTGTGTCCGGAATTCGTATTGCTGGATTTCGATGGCGGCCCGCCCTTCTTCAAAACGCACCACCCGGCCGCGCGCCACTAGCTTCAGCGAAACTTTATTATTCAATTGCACCGGCCAGTTGATGGCCACTTCCAAGCGCCGCCCCGGCAGCAACATCTGTTCCGACGTAAACAAAATGCCGGAACTCGATATGTTCAGAGTTTTCCCCTCACCAGTCTCTTCGCCGCCGCGCTTGTTCAGAACCTTGAAGCGCACTTCGCGTTCGATCGGGAATCTGTCTGAGTGCCGCCGTTCTGACTGTGCTTTTTCCACGCTCACCGTATTACCTCGCTCTTTGAGTTTGGTCGCAGGGGCGTGTTCAAACAATAGATAACCCGGCCTATTTCGACCCAGTACTAAGGTCTGGACGATCTGGTACTGGCATCCTAGTCCCACGGAAATATATAGACGAAATCGGGCGGTTAAGGAGCCTTCCGTCGCTCGCGGATCTCCGCCAGGCGCTGGGCGATCCTCTGCTCGATCCCGCGATCCGTGGGATGGTAGAACTCCGTCCCGCGAAGTTTGTCAGGCAGACATTCCATAGTATTCATGGCGTCGTCAAAAGCATGGGCGTGCTGGTAGTCCGCCCCGTAACCCCATTCCTTCATAGGTTTTGTAGGAGCATTCCGCAGTTGCATCGGCACCGGTTCCGCCGTCGTCTTCGCCACCGTCTCCCGCGCCATGTTCAGCGCCTTATACGCGGCGTCAGACTTAGGAGCCACCGCCAGATACAACGTAATCTGCGCCAGCGCCTGATCCCCCTCCGGCACCCCCAAGAAGTGAACCGCCTGTTGCGCCGCCACCGCCTGCTCGAGCGCCCGCGGGTCCGCCAGCCCGATGTCCTCGATCGCCATCCGCATCAGCCGCCGCGCCAGGTACAGCCTGTCTTCCCCGGACTCCAACATCCGCGCCAGCCAATACAGTGCCGCATCCGCGTCCGAGGACCGCACACTCTTATGCAGCGCCGAAATCAGGTTGAAATGCTCCTCGCCGCTCTTGTCGTAGAGCAGCATCTTGCGCCCCAGCACCGATTCCACCGCCTCGCGATCGAGCACCCCCTCGTGCGCCACCGCCGAAGCCAGTTCCAGCAGATTGTAAGCCGCCCGCGCATCGCCGTTTGAGTACACCGCGATCTGTTCCAAAGACTCCTGCGGCGCAGCCACCCCCAGCACCTTCAGAGCCCGTTCCAACAGCGTGACGATCTCATCCGTCGACAGCGCCCGCAGCGCGTAAACTTTCGCGCGCGATAGCAGCGCCGACACCACTTCGAACGACGGATTTTCCGTAGTAGCGCCAATCAAAATGATGTCCCCACGCTCGACATAAGGCAGGAACGCATCCTGCTGCGCCCGGTTGAAGCGATGAATTTCATCGACAAACAATACCGTCCGCCGCCCCGACCGCCGGCTCCGCTCCGCATCCGCCATCACGCTCTTGATTTCTTTGATCCCGCTCAACACCGCGCTGAACGGGACGAAGTCAGCCTTGGTCATGCGCGCGATCACCCGCGCCAGCGTAGTCTTGCCCACGCCCGGAGGCCCCCACAAGATCAGCGATTGCAGTTCATCCCGTTCGATCTGCGCCCGCAGCGGCTTGCCTGCGCCCAAAATATGCTGCTGCCCGACAAAGTCCTCGAACGTCTCCGGACGCATGCGCTCCGCCAGAGGACGCTTCGAATCCCCTTCTTTCCCCGGCGGTGTCATATCAAACAAAGTCATCGAGCAGACCCTCGCTGCCGCCGAGCCTCATAAAGTAGAATCCCCGCAGCCACCGCAGCGTTCAAACTTTCCACGCCAGCCGTGGGAATCCGCAGCCCCGTGGCCCGCTCAGCCAGCCCCGCACTCACTCCGCGCCCCTCGCTACCGATGATGATCCCGCAGCGCGCACTCAAATCCGCGTCACTAACCAGCTTCGCCGCGCGCGGCATAGCCGCATACCAAGCCAGTCCGGCTTGTCCTAAAACTTCTTCAACCTCGACCCCCGCCACCAGCGGCACCCGGAACACCGATCCCGCCGACCCACGCAAGCACTTGGGATTATACGGATTCACCGTCCCCTTCAAGAACACCACACCCGTAGCACCAAACGCCTCCGCCGCCCGCACAATCGCCCCCGCATTGCCCGGGTCCTGCACTCCATCGAGCACCACTACCAGCGCCCCCTCGCGCGTCATCTGCTCGAGCGTCACCCCCCTCGGACGCACCAGCGCAATCACACCCTGCGGAGTCTCCGTCGACGCCAATTCCCGAAAAGTCTTGTCGCTGACAACCCGAGCGTCCGGGTAGTGCAAGTGCGCCGACTCCGCCACAATCACCGCGCCCACCTCGCACCTCGCCGCCAGAGCCTCTTCGAGAAGATGCGCCCCCTCGGCCACCGCATAGCCGTCTTCCGTGAGAGCCCCCTTGGAAACGGCGCGGCGGATTTGTTTAACGAGCGGGTTCTTGTCGCTGAGAGAGTCCACTACAATGATTCTGAACGCCCAGCATAACGCACATGAGACGGCCACTGACATGGATCGCAGTACTTCTTGTGTGCCTGGGAGCCGCGTTCACGCTCACCCGGATCCTGGCCGTAGCCCGCGACATCCGCCGCCAGTCGACCGTCGATGAAGTCCGCCCCGCCGACGTCATCTTAGTTCTCGGAGCCGCCGAGTATCGCGGAAAACCCTCGCCCGTGCTCGAAGCCCGCCTCAACCACGCCCTCTTCCTCTACCGCCAGCAGTGGGCCCCGCGCATCCTCACCACCGGAGGCGCCGGCGGCGATCCAACTTTCACGGAAGGCGAGGTGGGTCGCGCGTATCTAAGCAATCACGGAGTCCCGTCGGAGGCCATTCTCAGCGAGACCCAAGGCTCCAGCACCGTAGAAAGCACCGTAGCCGCCGCCGAAATCATGCGCCGCCTGGATTTGAAATCGTGCATCGTAGTCAGCGACGGCTACCACATCTACCGCGTCAAAAAGATGCTCGAATCCCGAGGAATGGACGTCTACGGCTCCCCGCGACCGTCGGAGCCGCACGACACGTGGCGCGAGCGCTGGCTGTATTTCCGCCAAGCCATCGCCTACGGCCTCTGGCGCATAGGCATAGCTGTTTAAAACTTCGTTTAATACTTGCGCAGCACCGCCAGCAATTTCCCCTGCACGCTTACCGATGTTTTCGGCACGTAAATCGGCTGCATCGACGCATTCGCCGGCTGCAGGCGCACACGATCTCCCGGTTCATTGTAGAACCGCTTGAGCGTCGTCTCCACCCCATCCACCAGCGCCACCACGATTTCGCCGTTGCGCGCGTCGCTGGCCTTCTCGATCAACACGTAATCGCCGTCACAGATGTGGTCTTCGATCATCGAATCCCCACGCACCTTCAGCGCGAACGTATCCGGATCGCCCGCGAAATCCGCGAAGTTGAGCGTGTCCTCTCCCGCGATCGCCTCCACCGGCTGCCCCGCCGCGATGCGCCCTAGTAACGGCACTTCGACGCGCGCCGGCATTTGCCGGTGCTGCCGCTGCTCCTCGTAATACTTCGGAGCCACCTCCAGAGACCGGCTCTGGTTGAACCCGCGCTTCAAATACTCTTTGGATTCGAGCGCCAGGATGTGCTTATGCACCGTTGCCAGCGATGCCAGCTCCAACCCCTCCGCGATCTCTTCATAGCTCGGGCTGTAGCCCCGCTTCTCCAGGAAGCCCGCGAGGAATTCCAGGAATTCTTTCTGGCGTTTCGTAAGAGCCATGGAGTTATAATAGGCGAAGAAAAGGGGAATTTGCAAGCTAAAAATTCTCCATGCTGCCGCAAGCCGCGGCAGCGACCATATTTGGTTATTCGCGCCCCGCCGGCACAGGACACCGCGCCAATCATTGGCGAAACAACTGGGCTTCGAATTGCTCCAACAGTTGCGGGCCAATGCCCCGGAGGATAATCCATGTTTAGATTTGCCTTACTGACCATCGTTCTCGGACTCGCGGTGGGGTGCTCCAGTCAATCCCAATCCGCCGACGTCAAAGATGCCACCGAAAAGTCTTTGAAAGATGCCGGATTTAAAAACGTCACGGTATCGCAAGATCGCAGTAAAGGTGTAGTCACCATCGGCGGCCACGTGGATTCGCAGGAAGACAAAGATCGCGCCGAAGCCATCGCAAAAACATCCGCCGGGGGCCAGGTCGTCGCCGATGAAATAGGCGTCGAGCCCGCTCCCACCGCGAAAATCGCCAAAGAAGTCAGCGCCGACGAAGACGCCGCCATCAACAAGAATCTGGACGCCGCCTTCACCGCCGCCGGACTCACCGGCGTGAAGCACAAGACCAAAAACGGCGTCGTCGTACTCACCGGCAAAGTGCCCGCAGCCGCGACACGCAGCCAGGCCGAGCTCGCCGCCAGCCAGATTGCGAATGTGCAGCAGGTAGTGAACGAAATCGAAACCAAGAATTAGTTCAGCCAGTGATCAATCAAGCGGAGCGGACGGCTGCAGTCACGCAGCCGCCGCGCGCTTGATCCTGCCGCCGATCATCTCCACCATCCCGATCGCCCCCAAGCCGAACAGCAAATGCACCGCGCGAATCACTTCGTGCGCGCCCCCCGGCAGGAACGAACCCATCCGAAATGCGAACGCCAGCACGATGACCCCGTAAAACATCCCGCCCAACACCAGCCCCGGCGGAACTCCCTTGCGCAGACCGATTCCGGAAAGAATCCACAGCAGTCCAATCACGACCTCACCGATCCGCATATGCACCGGCACGAAACGCAGCGAATGCCCGGTCCAAAAGCGAAACCCCAGTACCAGCAAAATCAGGCCCAGCACGCGCACCACGTTTTGAATCACCAGCGCCGCAACTCTCATAGCGCTTAGGATCGCACGCCCGCACGCGTCAATTGTTATCCTGCGAATATGCAGGTCCGGCACTCCGTCTGTGCGCTCGATTGCCCCGACGCCTGCGGCCTGCTAGTCCATATCGAAGACGGCGGCGCCACCAAGCTGCGCGGCGATCCCAATCATCCCGTCACCCGCGGATTCCTCTGCGGCAAAGTCGCCCAATATCTGGAGCGCGAATATTCGCCCGACCGCCTGCTCTATCCGCAAAAACGCACCGGCGCCAAAGGCCAAGGCCGCTTCACCCGCATCTCCTGGAGCGAAGCGATCGACACCATCGCGACCCGCCTCGCCGCCATCGCGCAGGAACACGGCCCCGAATCCATCCTCCCCTACAGCTACGCCGGCACCATGGGTTTACTCAACGGCTCCGGCATGGACCGCCGCTTCTTCCACCGCCTGGGAGCCTCGCGCCTCGACCGCACCATTTGCTCCTCCACCGGCGGCGCCGCCCTCACCGCCACGCTAGGACTGCGCTACGCCACCGAGCCCGAACAATTCCGCCACTCGAAATTGATCATCGCCTGGGGAGCCAACATCCACGGCACCAACGTGCACCTGTGGCCCTTCATCGTAGAAGCCCGCCGCAACGGAGCGAAGCTCGTAGTAATCGATCCCGTCAAAACCCGCACCGCAGCGCTAGCCGACGTCCACCTCTCCGTAAACCCCGGCAGCGATCTAGCGTTAGCTCTGGGCCTGATCCACGTAATCATTGCTGAAAATCTGTACGACGCCGATTACGTAGACCGCCACACCAACGGCTTTGACGAGCTAGCGAAGCTAGCGAGCGCCTACGACCCAACTCGTGTAGCAGCCCTAACCGGCATCGCGTCCACAGAAATCGTCCAGCTAGCGCGCGACTACGCCACCACACGCCCCGCCGCCATTCGCCTAAATTATGGAGTCCAACGCAGCGAACACGGCGGAGCCGCCGTCAGAGCCATCACCGCCCTCCCCGCCCTAACCGGCTCCTGGAAAGAAGTGGGCGGCGGCTTGCAGCTCTCCACCTCGCACGCCTTCCACTTCAACAGCGCAGCATTAGAGATGCCGGAATTGCAGCCCCGCCCCACCCGCATCGTCAACATGTCGGAGCTAGGCAAAGCCCTCACGGAACTCAAGGACCCGCCCGTGAAAGCCATGGTGGTCTACAATTCCAACCCCGCCACCATCGCTCCCAATCAAGCCAAGGTCTTAGCTGGAATGCGCCGCGAAGACTTGTTCACCGTAGTCCTGGAACAATTCCAAACCGACACCGCCGATTACGCCGACATCCTCCTGCCCTCGACAACGTTCCTCGAACACACCGACCTCTACCGCTCCTACGGCCATTACCACGTGCAACTCGCACGCCCCGTGTTAGAAGCCCCCGGCGAAACCCGCTCCAACGTAGAAGTCTTCCGCGACCTGGCCCTGCGCATGGGTTTCGACGACCAGTGCTTCCGCGATTCCGAAGACAACATGATCCGTTCACTGCTGAATTCCGGACACGAGTTCCTCAAAGGCATCACGCTAGAACGCCTGGATCAAGAACACTCCATCCGCCTGAATGTCTCCGAACCCAACGAGCCCTTCCTGCCCTTCGCCCAAGGCGGCTTCGGAACGCCCTCAGGCAAGTGCGAATTCGGCGCCGAAACCCTGGACTACGCCCCGCCCCATGAATCCCGGTTCGGCGACCCATCGCTCCAGCGCCGCTACCCGTTGGAATTAATCTCGTCAAAGAACGACGACAGCATGAACTCCACCTTCGGCAACCGCCCGCACGTAGACGCCGCCACGTCCCTGCTTCACTTGAATCAAGCCGACGCCGCCAAGCGCGGCATCCAAACCGGCGACCGCGTAAAAGTCTACAACGACCGCGGCAGCCTCCTCCTGCGAGCCGACGTAAACGGCGCAGTCCAACCAGGAGTAGCCAGAGCCCCCGCCGTCCGCTGGAACAAACGGTCCGAAGACGCGTCCAGCGTGAACGTCCTCACGTCAGACCGCCTAACCGACATCGGCGGCGGCCCGACATTCTACAGTTGCCTGGTAGAAGTAGAACGCTGCGGCGATTAACGAGCCCCCGCCGAAATCGCAGCCGCCCGCTCCAACATCGCATCCAGATCCCCTCGCGAATAATACCGCCCCCGCATCACGACGGCATCGATCTTCTGCGTGTTCCGAATATCTTCGAGCGGATCAGCATCCAATAACACCAAGTCAGCCGACTTCCCTTCCTCCACCGTCCCCGTCTCCTGCAAAATCCCAAAGTACCGCGCCGGATTCCGTGTAGCCGTCTGCAGCGCCTGCATATTCGTCAACCCAGACTCCGCGAGCAACACCAGTTCCTGATGCAGCCCCCACCCCGGCAGCACCGGATTCAACGGATTCGTATCCGTCCCCGCAAGTATTTCGACACCCGCGCGATTCATATCCCCCACCAGCTTGCGATAGCGAGTCAACAGCATCCGCATCCGCTGATGCAGCACTTCGTATTCCGCCGGCGACTCATCCCGCAAATAGTAGATCACCCGCGGATCCCAATTATCCGTCCACACCTTAGGAAGAAACCGCCGACGCGGATCGTTTTGAAAATCGTCATCCAGCTCATGCGCAAACCCATCCAGAATCGCCAGCGTAGGAGTCTGCCAAGTCCCGTTATTGACGAACGCCTGAAATACCGCAGCCGCTTTCTTCTCGTCGTAAGTGTCCACCAACCCCGCGAGCATCGGCCAAGCCAGCAGCCGCAGCCGCTGCGCCCCCGTGATCTTGGGATCGTACATCATCGCCACGCGTTCCTTGCGCAGCCGGACTTCGTCGGTAGAAGCGTTCAACAAGATATTATTGAGATGCTCCTCGCTGTGAATCCCCGCCGCCGAAGCCTCCAGCGGACTCACCTCTTCCGGCACATGCCCCGCCACAGCAATCCCCGCCGCCCGCGCTTCCCCCATCAGCGCCAGAAACGCAGCGCGCGGGACACTGTTGTACACCTTCAGGAAATCCGCGCCGTCGGCTTGCAGCGCCCGCACCGCCGCCCGCGCCTGTTCCGCATTCGCAACAGCCAGCGCATCCGGCGACGTGCCCGTCATTAAAGGCCCATCGATAAACCCCGGAGCAAACATACGCGGCGCATCCGGCAAAAGCTTCCATTGCCGGATGGTCGCGAGCGCTACTCCCGAATACATCTCGCGCACACCCGTGATCCCATTCGCCACCAGCAGCGGAAACAGTATCTGCGGCGCAGTAATATGCATGTGCATATCCCACAGCCCCGGGATCAGAAACTTGCCCGTAGCGTCGATCACCACAGCGCCCGCGATCGCCTCCACGCGCGGTTGAACAGAAACAATACGCCCGTCGCGCACGACAACCGTAAAGTCTTGTTTAGGAGCCGCCCCGGTAGCATCGATCACCGTAGCGTGTTCGAAGACCAGCGTCTGCGCGAATCCAACGGAAGCAATCAGGAAAAGGAGAGCGCCGCGCACTACAGCAACTTAGTAATAGCGGCTTCCAGATCCGCAATCGAAGTCTCGCCGAAGAAGGACCGCACCTTCTTCCCGCCGCGGTCGTAAAGAAACAAAGCCGGCAACTCGCCGCTCGACCACTTAGCATCTACCGCCGGATAGAATTTGTCGTTATCGGCAGTCTTCAGCAGATAAGTCGCGCCGTCCACGCGATTATCCTGCAGCAGCTTCGCCGCCGCTCCCTGCTGCTCCGCCTCATCGGCCGAAATCATCACCAGATCGAACCCGCGCGCCGCCAGCTTGTGCGACAACTGCACCAATTGCGGCATCTCCTTGCGGCAAGGCACACACCACGTAGCCCAGAAACTTGCCAGCACCACTTTGCCCTTGTGCGCGGCAATCACTTTCGGAAAACTCGCCTGATCGACCGGAGTCAGCTTGCCCTGCGCCCCCAGCGCACCGGCCGCCAACACCAGACTCGCCAGCAGCTTCATTTCTTCTCGGGCTTGTCGAGCTTGAAGTTCATCACCGCTTCCTTGCGGTTATCGAAAATACTCAACGTCCGCGATGCCGCCGTCATCTCACCGAAGCGCGCCGTCAACTGATAATCGATATCCGGCCGCAGCCCGAAGAACTTGTAAGCCCCGTCATTCTGCGTAATAAACGACCGCACCTGCAGCGTGCGCATGTCCTTCAACTGCACCACCGCGCCGCTCACCGGCTGCTCCTGCGCATCCACCACCAGTCCCATCACGTTGCGCAGCTTGGCCTCTTCGCGCTTCTCTTTGCGCGTCTGCTCCTGGGCAAAGAGCCCCGCGGAAACCAGCAGCGCCACTGCCGCCAGGGCCACTACCCGAGCGCCGTTCCGCATTGGGATCATAATTTGCTCCATCACCTATTTGGACTCGGCAGGCAACGTCAAAGTTACCTCCACGCGCTCTTCGCCGCCCACTGCAGCCTCTTTTTCCGCCGCCTGAAAGCCCTTCAGGGACGCCCGCACCACGTAAGTAGCCGCCCCCGGCAGCACGCGGAAAGCGAATTCGCCGCGCGCATCGCTCACCGCTTGCAGTTTCTTTCCCTTGGGCGCGTCCTTCATGGCCAGCGTCACAGTGGCCCCCGGCAGAGAGAAGCCGTTTTCGCGGAACACCGCCCCAGCCACCACCGCATGCGGAGCGTCGTCTCTTCCAGATACGTGGCGCTGAGCAAGCGCCGCCCCGCCCAGCAGCAGCGCGCATCCGCCCAACGCGGCGGCCAGTCTACTTCCAGGCCTTGTCCTCATCGTCTTCGTCTTCGTCTTCTTCGTCCGCGTCCTCGTCGTCCTCGTCCAAATCGTCGTCGAGGTCTTCTTCATCCTCGTCATCGACGCCATCCGGCGTCAGTTCCAGCGGACTGACCCCACTGACATTGAGATTTGCGCCGCATTCCTCGCAAATGAGCGAATCCCCCTCGTCCAGCTCTTCCTCGTCAACATCTATGACCGCATCGCAAAGCGGGCAGTTGACCATCGCTCCCCTCCCTCAATTCAAAGGCACGTGCGTGCCAATACGCATCCAGAACTATGTTTACCCAGAACTATATTTACCAGATCTATATTTACGAGATCTATATTTACCAGATCTATATTTACCATGACATCCGCCGCCCGCAAGCGGCTAGGCGGGCTGCAACGTGCCGGCAGCGCGTTCGAGATCGGGCGCCGACACGGTAACCAGGGTCTTTTCCA
>Ga0265314_10004443_pt1 | contig 13019 bp, 11 predicted proteins | sample 4126metaG_FD_203106 | JGI IMG/M metagenome (GOLD analysis project Ga0265314, IMG submission 203106) | Rhizosphere microbial communities from Carex aquatilis grown in University of Washington, Seatle, WA, United States - 4-1-26 metaG | ecosystem: Host-associated > Plants > Roots > Rhizosphere >... | reverse complement strand
GCCACGTCTGTTCGGTCACCGAATGCAGGGTAATGCGCGGAATCTGGTAGCGAGCGAACGATTCGGAATCGGCAGTGCCAAAATTATCCACGTTCATTGTGGTCACAGGGAGTTTACTCGCCGCCGCCACAGAGGCCAGCGCGTCAAGCAGCGCTTTGTCGGCGTGTGACGCCCAGACCTCAGTCGGACCGAGGCCTAAGCTATCGAAATTGACCATGGCTTCGACATGCGCGCGCTGTTCGCTGCTGAGATGATCCACGTAATACCGCGATCCGATCAACCCCTTTTCCTCACCCGAGAATCCGATGAAGATCAGCGTGTGATGGCGCGGCTGCGCGCTCAGGCTGTACAGCAGGCTCGGCAACAACGCCGCTCCGGTCCAATTGTCGACCACGCCGTCGCCAGAGGTCTCGACTTTATCGGTATGCGCACCGACCACGATGACTTCCTGCGTTTCGCCCGGCAACACGCAGATGACATTCGGCGGCAACTCGCGGTCGAGCCCTTGTTCGGAAAGATTCGCGCCCTTGCATCCGGAGTCGGCGAGCCATTTCCGGATCAACGCCTCGCGTTCGCTGTTCTTGGTTGAGAAGGACTTCAGATGGCCTTCGACCACTGCGCGAGTCTGCAAGCGGAAGTGAATCTGCGCCGAAGTCTGCGCAAAGGACGAGACGCCAGAAGCAATGCAAGCAATCAGCGCTCCCGCAAAATGGCCAGAGAATTTTCTGAGGAGAGTCTTATCGTCGCGCCGCATTCCGCTGAGCGTAGCACGGACGCTGCGTCTTTTGCATTGCGCGAAGTACGTCACCACGGAGACACCGAGACACGGAGAAAAACAAGGCCTTGGTCTGGCTTTCTCCGTGACTCCGTGTCTCCGTGGTAAATGAATCTGGGCCGCCAGCGGCGCGTATGCGTATCGCGTGCGATGATTTATTCTTTTGATTCAACTGATAGCTGACAACCGATAGCTGAGAGCTGACTTATGAAAACTGGCATCATCGGTCTGCCGCAGGTCGGCAAGACATCTCTATTTCGCATTCTGACCAAGGTGAATCTTTCCGAGCAGGCGCTTGCGAACCCGCGCGAGGCGCACATCGGCGTCGCCAAGGTTCCCGACGAACGCCTCGACAAACTGGCCGAGCTCTACCACCCGAAGAAACTGACGCACGCCTCGGTCGAGTATGTGGACGTAGGCGCCATCGGCCAGGACGCCCTGAAAGAGACTGCCTACATCGGCCACCTGCGCCAGGTGGACGCGCTCATTCACGTGCTGCGGGCTTTTGAAAACGATGCGATTCCGCACGTCGGCCCGATCGATCCCCTGCGCGACATCAAGAACGTAGAGTTCGATCTGATGGTCAGCGATCTGGGCCAGATCGAAAAGCGCCTGGAGCGCCTCGAAAAAGATTTGAAGAAGATGAAAACGCCGGAACTCGAAAGAGAAAACGAACTGCTGATCAAGGCCAAAGCCCAGATCGAAGCCGAAAAACCGCTCCGCGAAATGGTAATGACTCCCGAGGACAAGAAGCGCATCCGCGGCTTCATGTTCCTGAGCGAGAAGCCGATACTCTACGTGCTCAACATCGGCGAGAGCACGGAACTCGGCAAGGATCTCGAAGCGGCGGTGGCAAAATACAATCTGACCGAGGTGGCCGCGCGTCCGAATGCCGGAGCCAGCGCCATCTGCGGCAAAGTGGAAGCCGAACTCGCCGAGATGAGCGATGAAGACGCGGCCGAATTTCTAGGCAGCTATGGACTGACAGAAAGCGGCCTCGCGCGCCTGATCCGCAGGAGCTATCACTTGCTGGGACTGATTTCATTTTTCACCGCCGGCGAAGACGAATGCCGAGCCTGGACGATCCCACTGAATACCCGAGCCCAGAACGGCGCGGGCGCGATTCACTCCGATCTGGAGAAACACTTCATCCGCGCAGAAACAATTCGCTGGGATCAGCTACTGGAAGCGGGATCCGAAGCCAACGCTCGCGCCAAGGGGACGCTACGATTAGAAGGGAAAGATTACATCGTGCAGGATGGAGATGTAATGCACATACGGCATAGCGGGTAAGACAGCTCTCACTTCTACCGCCGAGACGCAGAGGCCGCAAGGAAAACCAACGCGCTTCCTCGGCGCGCTCGGCGTCTCGGCGGTAATACGGATGCTCAATGCACGTGGAAAAACCGGTCCAGCAAAAACATACACGCTGCTCCAACAAACACCAACAGCGCCATCCGCACTCCCGGTTCCTTGTTCACTTCGGGGATCAGATCCGACGCGGCGACGTAGATCGTAACGCCCGCCGACAGGGGCAGACCGAAGCTTACCTCGTGCCGGAAGACTGCCATCATCATCACTCCGGCCACGGTTGCTACGCCCAGCTGTACTGACGCTCCCCACGAGAAGGCGCGGCTGCGGCCACTCGCGAGCATCACCGACGAGATCGTGAATCCTTCCGGAATCTTGTGTAGAAAGACCGCTACGAAGATGATCCAGCCGAGCGCAGGAGAAACGAGAAACCCGGAAGCGATGGCGATGCCATCAAAAAACGTATGGATCAGCAATCCGATCAGAACCGAGTAGCTCTTGTGAGCATGCACGAACTGGTCGGCGTGGGTTTCTTCTCCAAAGTGGAAATGCGGAGTAACCGTGTGCTCGAAGAAATGGACGAGCAGGTATCCGGCGAGAATGAGAAATCCGGCATACGGCCCGCGCAACTGAAGACTCGCCGGCACCATTTCGACCAGCGCCGTCGCCAGCATGAAGCCCGCGCCGAGCGCAACGAAGTAGCGAAGATACGACCGCTCCCAATTTCTTTGGACGATGATGGCGCCGCCGAACACGTTCGCGCCCGCCGCCGTCAGCCCCAGCAGCACACTGGTCAGGATGGGAGACATGCGGAAGAAGAATAGCAGGAAGCAGTCGCCAGTACCCAGTACCCAGTTGCCAGTTCGAGTTGTGGCCCGGCGTTTTGCACGTGGCCAGCTATAATCCGCAGTAACTGAAAGCTGATGACTGAAAGCTGACAGCCGCTCCCATGCGCTTCGAACTCTTCGTCGCAACTCGCTACCTTCGCGCCAAACGCCGCCAGGCGTTCATCGGCGTTATCACGGGGATCTCCGTCCTGGGAGTGGCGGCCGGAGTCGCTTCGCTGATCGTTGCGCTGGCCATCAATAACGGCTTTCGCCAGGACTTGCAGGCGCGGCTGCTGGGGTCGACCGCGCACATCAGTCTGCTGCGGGTGGAAAGCGACGGCATACGCGATTGGCGTCCCCTGCTCGATAAGCTATCGAAGCAGCCGCACGTGGTGGCCGCCGCTCCAGCGATCTACGAGCAGGTGCTGATTTCGCGTGGGCCGCGGGCGCGCGGCGCGGTGCTGAAGGGCATGCTGCCGCAGTATGAGCGGAAGGTCAGCGATCTGCTGAATTCTGTGACGCTCGGATCGGCGGCGGCGCTGGAGGAGAGCGATACCAGTGTGGTGCCGGGTCTCCGACCCGGCTTGGACGGGGCCGAGCCCCGTCCCCACACAACCACTCCGCCAGCAGAATCTCCCGACGACCTGGCGGGCGTGCAGCAGCGCGTCGCGGCCATGCCCCCAGTCATTCTCGGCAAAGACATGGCGGACGAACTCGGCGCGACCGTGGGCTCGGTAGTGCTGGTGACTTCTCCGCAGGGCGAGCTCACTCCGTTTGGCATGGTGCCGAAGTACATTCGTTTTCGCGTCGCCGGAATCTTCAACTCCGGCTTTTTTGACTACGACTCTTCCTGGGCGTTCATACGGCTTTCTGACGCGCAGCAGTTGTTTGGCTTGGGCGATGTGATCTCGGTCATCCAATTCAAGCTCGACGATATCTACCTGGCCGGCGACGTGGCTCGCTCGCTCGAACAGGCTGCGGGCCGCGGCTTCATGGCCACCAGTTGGATGGAACAGAACAAGCCTCTGTTCCGTGCGCTGCGGCTGGAGCGCGTGGTGACCTTCATCACCATCGGCCTGATCGTGTTCGTGGCCGCGCTCAACATTTTGACCTCGCTGATCATGATGGTCATGGAGAAGACAAAAGACATTGCCGTGCTCATGTCCCTGGGAACGAAGAGAGCGCAGATCCGCCGCGTGTTCATCGCGCAAGGCGTCCTGATTGGCGTGATTGGGACGGCGATCGGCCTGGTGCTCGGCTACGCCATCTCGTGGGCGGGCGGACACTACCACTTTATTTCGCTTTCGCCCGAGGTCTATTCCATCGATTACGTTCCGTTCGCGCCGCGCCTGGTGGATGGAGTGATCGTGGCCCTGGTCTCGGTCGGAATTTCGTTTGTGGCCACCATTTATCCGTCGTGGTCAGCAGCGCGGATATTGCCGGCGGAGGCGTTGCGGTACGAATAAGCTCCGCTGATGAATGGGTTGGGGCTGCCTTCCCGAATGCGCGTTCTCCCGTCGCTCCCTGCTGTGACCACGGTCACATTGCATTCGTTTTCCGGCGGTATACAGTCTTTGGCATAGCTCGTTCCCGCACCCGAAATTGCGGGTTCGGCTTGTTCCTCCTCATGCTCCGAAAGATCGTGCTCACCGATCGTGGTCTAATGGAGCAAGGCCCGCTTTCCACTCTTTGTAGTGGGAGCGGGCAGCGGCTTTGGTACTTAGGAGGGCGAATTTGCATCCAATAGCTCAAGATCCTCTGTTGAGGGTCGAAGGGTTAAGTAAAGTGTTTCGCTCAGGCGAAGCTCAGCTCGTGCTCTTTGAGAATCTGTCTTTCCAGGTCGCAAAGGGAACCATGCTGGCCATCGTGGGGCAGTCGGGTGCGGGAAAGAGTACGTTGTTGCACATCCTGGCGGCGCTTGATCGTCCGTCGGCCGGTGCCGTATACTGCGCCAACTCCCTCGTGAATGCTCTTTCTGAGGATGACGCCGCCGAGTTTCGTAACCGCGAGATCGGCTACGTCTGGCAATTCCATTACCTGCTGCCGGAATTCACCGCCTTGGAGAACGTCGCCATGCCCCTGCTAACGCGCGGGCAAGCGCTATCTACAGCAGAACAGGAAGCTTCGCGCTGGTTGCGCGAGGTGGGACTGGAAGACCGCGGGCATCATCGTTCGGGCGAGCTTTCCGGCGGCGAGCAGCAGCGACTGGCGCTGGCACGGGCACTCATCACCCAGCCGCAAGTGTTGCTGGCCGATGAACCTACCGGCGATCTCGACGGGCGCACCGGCGAATTGGTCTTTGAACTGGTAGCACGATTGCACCGTGAGCACCAGTTGACCTCGGTAATCGCCACCCACAACCTGGCGTTTGCACGTCGGTGCCATAGGGTTTTACGGCTGGATCGGGGCAAAATGGAGGAAGTGGCTCCGGGGTCGCTTCCAGCGTAACGAAAGGCAGAACAGCAACACGATTCAAAGAGTAGAAGGCAAGACTGTACCGTGCGACAAGACGATATCGCTTGGGAGATTAGGCGATATGAATGCATAATTGAGGGTAGGGCCAAGGGTTTGGCGGAGTGCGGGGCGTTCCGCGGGAAGTCGGGGGAATTGGTATATGTTCGAACGCTACACAGAAAAAGCCAGGCGCGTCATTTTCTTTGCGCGGTATGAGGCCAGCCAGTTCGGATCTCCTTACATTGAGACCGAGCACTTGCTGCTCGGACTGCTGCGCGAAGACAAGGCCCTGACCAATCGTTTCCTGCGCTCCCATGCGTCGGTGGAATCGATCCGGAAACAGATCGAGGGCCACACCACCATCCGCGAAAAGGTCTCCACTTCGGTCGATCTCCCCCTGAGCAACGAATGCAAGCGTGTGCTGGCCTATGCCGCCGAAGAGGCGGAGCGGCTCTCGCACAAACATATTGGAACCGAGCACCTGCTCCTGGGATTGTTGCGCGAAGAAAAGTGTTTTGCCGCGGAGATTCTGCACGAGCGCGGACTCCGGCTTTCGACCATCCGCGAAGAGCTGGCACGTACCAGCCAGGAAAAAGCAGCGCCGCAACGCGGCCAGCGGGAATCCTCATTACTGAGTGAATTTTCGCGTGATCTGACGCAGTCCGCCATGGACAATCAGCTCGATCCGCTGGTCGGCCGCGACAACGAAGTCGAGCGCGTGGTGCAGATTCTGTGCCGCCGCACGAAAAACAATCCGGTGCTCATCGGCGAGCCCGGCGTAGGCAAGACCGCCATCGTAGAAGGCCTGGCGCAGCGCATCGCCGACGGCGAAGTTCCGTCCTTCCTGGCCGACAAGCGCATCCTTGCGCTCGATCTTTCGCTGATAGTCGCCGGCACCAAGTATCGCGGACAGTTTGAAGAGCGCCTCAAGACCATCATGAAAGAGTTGATGGAGTCGCAGAATTCCATCATCTTCATCGACGAGCTCCACACCCTGGTGGGCGCGGGATCGGCGGAAGGCTCGCTCGATGCCGCCAACATCCTGAAGCCAGCCCTGTCGCGCGGCGAGATTCAGTGCATCGGCGCGACCACGCCCGGTGAATACCGCAAGTCGATCGAAAAAGACCGGTCGCTCGAGCGCCGCTTCCAGGCCGTGAAAGTTCCGCCGCCCAACGAAGCCGATGCAGTCAAGATTCTTTTCGGGATCAAAGAGCGTTACGAAAAATTTCACGCCGTCACCTACACCGACGATGCCATCAATTTCTCGGTCTCGCATTCGAACCGCTACATCCCGGACCGTTTCTTGCCGGATAAGGCCATCGACCTGATCGACGAAGCGGGCGCCCGCGTGAAACTGCGCCAGACCTCGCTGCCGGAAGAATTGACCGAAGTCCAGAAGCGCATCAAGTTCATCGTCCATCGCATGGAGAACGCCATCGCGAACCACGAGTTCGAGAAGGCGCGTTTCTATTCGGACGAAGAACGCAAGGAGCGCGAGAACCTGCGCGCCCTTCGCGAAAAATACCACCTCGATGAATCCTCCACCGGCGTAGTCGGTCGGGAGGACATCGAGGATGTGGTAAGCCGCTGGACCGGCGTTCCCATCACTTCGATCAAAGAAGAAGAAACGCAGAAGCTGCTGCGCATAGAAGAAGAGTTGCACAAGCGCATCATCTCGCAAGAAAAAGCGATCAGCGCCTTGGCCCGCGCCATCCGCCGCTCGCGGGCTGGGTTGAAAAGCCCCAATCGCCCGATCGGCTCGTTCCTGTTCCTGGGGCCGACCGGCGTCGGTAAGACCGAAGTCGCTCGCACCTTGGCGCACTTCATGTTCGGCAGCGACAAAGCTCTAGTCCGTTTCGATATGTCGGAGTTCATGGAGAAGCACTCCGTTTCGAAACTGATCGGTTCGCCTCCGGGATACGTGGGCTACGAAGAAGGTGGACAGCTGACCGAACGAGTCAAGCGCGCTCCCTATTCGGTCGTCCTGCTGGACGAAATCGAGAAGGCGCATCCCGATGTGTTCAACATCCTGCTGCAGGTTTTTGAAGACGGCCAACTCACCGACGGCCTGGGCAACACGGTCGACTTCAAGAACACGATCATCATCATGACCTCGAACATCGGTGCCCGTCACCTCATGAAGCGCGAGGGTCTGGGCTTCCAGTCGTCGAAAGACGAAATGGTTTCAGAGAAGGTCGAAGACCTGGTGAAGAGCGAAGTCAAGCGCACCTTCAATCCTGAGTTCCTGAACCGCGTGGACGAAATCATCCTGTTCATGGCGCTCAGCGAATCGGACCTGATCCAGATTCTCGAACTCATGGTCAGCCAGTTGAACCAGAATCTAGCCCAGCGTTCGATCACAGTAACCGTAGCCGACGAAGCAAAGCGTTGGATTCTGAATCAGACGCTGACCGACCGCAGTTACGGAGCGCGTCCGTTGCGCCGCGCCCTGCAGAAGTACATCGAAGATCCGCTGTCGGAAGCCCTGATCCAAGGCACCATCACGACCAGGCCAGCCTTCATCGAGGTCTTCCTCGAATCCAACAAGCTCTACTACCGCCCCGTGGATGCAGAGAAAGCCGAAGGCGTGCTGCTGTACGAGAGCTAGGGCGTCAATTGTGTGTAGATGGATTGCGTACTGTGTGTGAAGATCGCGTGCTACACTACCACCCGGTACGCGTAACGGCGGTAGTGCTATTGGCTATCGCAGCATTCCTGAACGAAGCCTTGCCAAATGAAACTCGCGATTCCTAAGGCCCAAAGGGAGAGCTTTAAGCAGTTCATTAGCCTACCCGACGACAAGTGGGGATCGCTGCTCCACGCTTTGGAGGCTGCTGGACCCGCGGTTTCGGCCGGTACGTTAGCCAAGCAAGTCTCTTCAGAAGTTGATCTCGGCGCAGATCGGGTGCGGCAGATGATTGTAGTTGCCGGATCGCTATATGTGACACGGGACCAGCGGGGCGCGAATGTAGAAGAGTTTGGCGAGGCGGTGGTAGAGGAAGCTGTCGAAGAAGGATTGGTAAGCCGGGACGATTCCGCAGCGACATCCAAGATCAGAGCACGTATTGCGCAAGTCCTATCGCTCGACCGTTCGCTCGGCGTTTCGGCGAAGGCGACACAGCTACTGTTCAGTCATAAGAACCCGCTTTTGACCGCGAGGATCTTTACAGACATTCGGCCAATATTCACCGGGGACGAAAATCCAACACCGCGAGCTGCTGTTGTGGTTCATACTCTAGAACTGGTGACTAACACTGACGGACGACAGTTGTCTCACTATATCGCCTTGGACAGCACGGACCTGAAAACCTTGAAGAGGGTCGTGGACCGAGCTATCCATAAGGAATCCTCGCTGAAGACTATCATGGCATCGTTGCCAGTGGTCGAGATTAACGAAGTCGAGGAGTAGCTAAATATGCCACTTGCCGCTCATCCCGGTACCGTAGAGTTTGCCGATTGGCCTGCCTCTAAGCCTGTGGACTCGTTCTCGAGTTTCTCAAGTGGGGAAGATCGACTGCTGAGGCGTCTGTCTCTTTGGGATAGGGATACCGTCGACAAAGTCGCTACCACTGTAGTTCAGTTTCCTCCTGATCGCCGATGCGACGATATTCGTTATGCAATTCAATCTGCGCGTGAGCTGACGGAATTGGGAGAGAATTGGGATGGAGAGGGCAGTCAAGGATATTCGCTGAGTACGTGGAAGCGGGTAAAGAGATTCGTTCTGACGCAGGCATCCCTGTCGGAATCGTTTCTTCGATCGCCTCTCCCTGTACCTACAATTAACCCGGCGGATCAGGGTAGTTTGGACGTTTCTTGGCAGCTCAGTGATCGCCAACTGCTAGTCAATTTTCCTGCGGACGAGACTGCACCCATTACGTACTACGGTCAGAACAGCGCGGGGAACAACACTATATCCGGTCGTACCTCCGGGCGTGAGCATAGGCTGGACTTGGTAGCATGGCTGATTCAGAAGACGAAATAGTTCAAGAGTGGATCGAACATATACCGGATCCCGACCAGATCTTCATGCGCGTGCATGTGCAGTGGCTGCGGCCACCTGCTCACGTCCTTCACGCTGGTGTTTTTCGGGAAACTGAAGGTGCAATATCCGCTGATTGGGAGAAGTACTCGACTGCTCAAGAGACTCGGTATCGTGCGCGAAATCCTAGTCAGAATGGTGTCATCGCACTCGTCACAGGCAATGTCCGAGGGATCGACGGCCTGTCGGTCGAACATGAGCCCGTCCGATCAAATCGCGCGCACAGCGGAATTCACGGTCTGACACAGCCTGGATCGTTACCGGCCGAGGAGAGCAAAACCAAACGCCGCGCCTTGCTCCTCGGTCTGGTAACTGGGTGGGAGATAGATCCATTCGGAACACACAGCTGAGAGTAGTTCGCAGGGGCCCTACACATTCGCGCCTTTTCGAATGTGGGTTCATCGAGCCCCAGTGCACTAATCGCCCGCCGCAATTTCCTTCCGACGCGGTCTTCCGCCCTTCAACCCATTAGCCCGAGCCGCCCGCTTCTTGGCAGCGCTTTTCACCGACCCTCCGCTGCGCCCGATCTCCGCCATCCATTTCTTGCTGCCATAGATGCCCCGAAGCAAGCCGGGAACGTAGAAGTCGAGATCGAGAGTCGGCCAGTGGAGGCCTGTTCCTCGACCGACAATCTCGACCTGCGCGACCTGATCCTTCGGGGCGGATTGCAAGCCTTGCAGCTCTTCGCGTGGAATTACATAACGGCGGCCATCGGTCAACTTGAGGATCAGCAAGTCCAATCCCGCACCGGGCCTGTATTCCACCTCCGCCACGAGCGGCTCGCCTCGCAGGCTCTTGGCCCGTTCGATGGCATGATCGATCTCGGCATTGCTGGTGATAATCGTATGTCGGACAGTCTTGCCTCGACCGTTCCCATTTCGCATGTTCTTACTCCTCGCCACGCATGGCCTCCCACAACACTGCCAGTTCCTCAAAGTGTAGAGCTGCGGCATTCAAAATCTTCTTCACGTCCGACCGCTTGGCATTCGCGGGCCGGACGGCGTCGTCTCGTTCCGATAAGGCAACAGCTCCATCCAAACGAAGATCGATAATCGCCTCCGTCTCGCCAGCGAACCCGTGAACATGACGAGGCGGATGATCGTTCGCATAAGCGATAAATAAAACACCGTTAAACTTCAGCGAACCCACAAGCTATTATAACCCAACCGATGCTTGGGTTATAAGGTTTAAATAGCGGCGGAGGATCGCATCCGTGCCCTTATGGCACAATGTTCCATCCCGATTTCCATCCCGATTTCGAGCGCCATGACTGATCCACACGCACCTTCGCTCACCGCCCCCGAGAAACTGATCGATCTAAGTCACACCGTCTCCCACGGCCTCGTGACCTACAAAGGCCTGCCCGCCCCGATCATCTGCGACTACCTGAGCCGCGAAGCGTCGCGGAAGCACTACGCCCCGGGAACCGAATTTCAGATTGGCAAGATCGAGATGGTGGCGAATACAGGGACCTATCTGGACTCTCCCTTTCACCGCTATGCCGATGGCAAGGATCTGTCGGAACTCGAACTCCAAAAGCTGGCCAACCTCCCCGCGATCAAGATATCCGCTCAACACCAGCAGGCGATCGACATCTCGTGTTTTCCGCAAAAACACAGCGAAAATTTGACAGGCAAGGCTGTGCTGGTGGAGACGGGATGGTCACGGCACTGGAACACGCCGCAGTATTTCGAAGGGCATCCGTTCCTGACAGAAGATGCGGCGCGCTTTCTAGCTGACTCCGGCGTGGCGCTGGTGGGCATCGATTCCTACAACATCGATGATGTCCAGGATTTGCGGCGTCCGGTTCACAGCATTCTTTTAAAAAACGAAATCCCTATTGTCGAGCACATGACGAACCTGGCCGCAGCGCCGCCGATGAATTTCAGTTTCTTCGCCGTGCCGGTAAAGGTGAAGGGGTTTGGGACGTTTCCGGTCCGAGCCTTTGCGATTGCCTAACGGTCGACGCTCACTTTCTTTCATCACAATCGCCCAGTGAGCATCATCACAGCCTCTTAATCTCTCGCAATGCGATGATGTCTCCCTTGGATCAGTACCGGAGCCCGACCGTCTTGAGAAGGCCTCGAAACTGCCCCAAGTCTGCTTTTTCAGCGCTCTTTGACAACGTAACTCCTTATCCCTGTGCTACGTACGAATAAGGGAGTATCCAAGCTGTTCGCAGGGAACACACTGACGAACGCAGCAAGAAAGCCTCGTTGATCGGGTTGCATGGCTCTGTTGCGCAAAAGACACAGTTTGATCTACCAAGGTGGATTGACCGCGGGGCAGACTTTGTGTTTAACTCCTGTCAATCGGGGCGGGCTCAACGCAGTCGTTCGGAAACACGTGGCAAAATTCCGGGGCGTGAGACCGAGGTGCAGTCATGAAGTCCAGCTGTCTTGTAGTACTTGCCGTATCCCTCCTTGCTTTTAGCCTAACTTTGACCCTAAGTGCCAGTGCGCGGGAAATGGTCCTGCCCGCCGGTACCCTTCTGCAATGCACCATGAATGAACCGAACTTTTCTTCTGCGACCGTCGCGGTCGGAGATCCTGTGCTCTGTCATCTGAAGTCGGTGACGGAGTTCGGACAGCAGACCTTTCCCCGCGGCAGCTACCTTGTCGGCCACCTGGAATCAGCCAAGGATCCAGGACATTTCTGGGGCAAGGGCGACATGCGGCTGATGTTCGATCGCATCGGATTGCCCAACGGCGATATGCCGCTGGATGCGAAGGTGATCGCGACGCGCGGCTACAAAGTCGATAAAGAGGGCGACATCCGCGGCAAGGGCCACGCCAAGCGCGACGTCGTCGAATGGATGCTGCCGCCGCTCTGGCCGTGGAAAGTGATGATGCTGCCAGCGCGCGGGCCGCGTCCCACGCTCAAGGGCGAAAGCATGCTTACGCTGCGCTTGATGGATGACGTACAGATTCCTCAGGTCTCGCGGACCAACGGACCCGACTGGCATTTCTTCGGAGGCCCGCAGCCGACAAGCGACTCCTATTACGGCAGTTCAGCCTATAACTCCGGAGACGCCAGCGCCGCGCCTCAGCTAGCCGTGCGCAAAATCGTACCTACATCCAGCGAGCAGCCAAGGGCCCAGGAAATCCCGCAAGTCACTTACGCCAGCTACATTTCCAAAGATGCAGTCGGCGGCGGAGGCGCAGCAGCGGGAGTCCCGGTGTTTATCCTGAAGACAGGGATGGTTCTGCAGGTGGGTAACTACACCTATCAGGAAGGTCGCATCAACTACGAACTCGCCAGCGGCGGCAGCGGAGTGATCAGCACCGATGAAGTCGATTGGAGCACAACGACTCGTGTGAATGCCCAACGCGGAGTGAGGGTAACGTTGCGCGGTGGACATCCAGGCGCAGGAGCAACGGGATTCTAGAGAGCCATCAGTCATCAGCCGCCAGCGCAAAAGCTGGCGGCTTTTGCCTGTCATCGGGGCTGCTAACCGAGCTTGATTGCTTAGGCTGTTGCAGTGTTTTCATCTACGCGACGATGCATTCCCGCAACACGATCTTCTACTCGCAAAAGCAAATCCGTGAGCCCGTCCAGAAACTGGTGTCCAGAAATATCCCGGCAATGGTACCGGTTCCGAATATTTTGATAC
>Ga0265314_10004442_pt1 | contig 13019 bp, 14 predicted proteins | sample 4126metaG_FD_203106 | JGI IMG/M metagenome (GOLD analysis project Ga0265314, IMG submission 203106) | Rhizosphere microbial communities from Carex aquatilis grown in University of Washington, Seatle, WA, United States - 4-1-26 metaG | ecosystem: Host-associated > Plants > Roots > Rhizosphere >... | reverse complement strand
GGTTAGGAGTCGACTGGGTTCTCGTCTCGTCATTCCGGGGTAGCAGGCCCAATCACCGCCCGGCCAACCTTGCGCCCTTTGTTACGGGCGAAGCTAATTTGCAAAACTCGGGCGCGTCGCGTCACGAGAACGCGCGGTTGCATCTGTGCTGTTTGACATTTGAAAAATGCTCTCGCGATCCGTCTAAACCGCCGAGGCGGTCAAATTCTTTGAGCGCCTCGCCGAGGCGGTCAAATTCTTTGAGCGCCCGGGGCCGGAACGCGCCAAAAGCTTTCTTGCAAAAATCCTCAAGCACTGATTGGTTGCGATCCAACGAATAAAAATAGCGGTTGGATCGCCCCATGAATTTGCATCATTTGCTCAATGCCCGCCGCGCTGCCGGAAAACCCGTCCGCGTCGCGCTGATCGGCGCCGGCAAGTTCGGTTCGATGTTCCTGTCGCAGGTGCCGCATACGCCGGGGCTCGAGGTTCCCGTCATCGTCGATCTCGATCCGCAGCGCGCGCGCGAGGCCTGCCGCACGGTCGGCTGGGATGCGGAGCGGATCGCGGCGACGACATTTACCGCCGATGCCGCCAAGGCCGTGACCGGCGATATCGAAGTCGTCGTGGAGGCGACTGGCAACCCCGCGGTCGGCATCCGCCATGCCCGCGCGGCGATTGCCGCCGGCAAGCATATCGTGATGGTCAATGTCGAGGCCGACGTGCTGGCGGGACCGCTGCTCGCCGACGAAGCGCGCAAGGCCGGCGTGGTCTATTCGCTGGCCTATGGCGACCAGCCGGCGCTGACATCGGAGATGGTGGACTGGGCGCGCGCGACCGGATTTCACGTCGTCGCGGCCGGCAAGGGCACCAAATATCTGCCGGCCTATCACGACGTGACGCCGGAAGGGGTTTGGAGCCATTACGGGCTGACGGCAGGCGAGGCGCAGTCGGCCGGCATGAACCCGCAAATGTTCAACTCGTTCCTCGACGGCACCAAATCCGCGATCGAGATGGCCGCGATCGCCAACACCTGCGGGCTGGACGTGCCGACCGGCGGCCTGCTGTTCCCGCCCTGCGGCGTCGACGACTTGCCGCATATCATGCGCCCCGTGGACAAGGGCGGCGTGCTGGAAAAATCTGGCGTGGTCGAGGTGGTCTCGTCGCTGGAGCGTGACGGCCGCCCGGTGTTCCGGGATGTGCGCTGGGGCGTCTATGTCGTGCTGGAGGCGCCGAACGATTATGCGGCGGACTGCTTCAGGCAATACGGGCTGAAGACCGATGCCAGCGGGCGTTATGCCGCGATGTACAAGCCTTATCATCTGATCGGGCTGGAACTGAACATCTCGATCCTTTCGGCGGCGCTGCGCGGCGAGCCGACCGGGCAGCCGCACGGATTTCGCGGCGACGCCGTGGCGGTGGCCAAGCGAGCCCTGCGCGCCGGCGAAATGCTGGACGGCGAGGGCGGCTACACCGTGTGGGGCAAACTGATGCCGGCCGCGGCGAGCCTTGCCGCCGGCGCGCTGCCGATCGGCCTCGCCCACCGGGTCAAGCTCAAGAACGCCATCGCGCACGGCGCGGTGGTGCGCTGGAGCGATGTCGAGATCGACGGCAACGACGAAACCGTCAAGACGCGGCGGGCGATGGAAGCGAAGTTCAGCGGCAAAAGCTGATCTTGTCAGGCGGTGTTATCCCGCGCTCGTCACACGCTCTCGTGCTTGCGCAGGTCGCGGGCATGATCGAAACGGTCGGCTTGCAGATCCACGCCCGTGGTTGAAATTTCAGGCAGCGCGGCTTCCGCCAGGATATCGGCGGTGATGTCCTCGACCGTGGAATCGGCGATCTCGTGGATGAAACTGATGTTCCGGTATTCGCCGGATGCCACGCGGGCGATCACTTCGCGGCGGGTAATCTCGGGATCGACGATGGCCTCGCGTCCACGCCGGCCATAATCGATCATGACGACGAAATATTGCATGTCGATCATTGTTTCCGAAAAACGGAAACAAGTCAAGCGCAAAATTCCGAAAAAGAGAAATTAAGCCTGTCGCGGGGTCCCGCGCCTGGGGATCCCCGCGAATCACCCGGTTCCGCCTATTTGCCGCTCTTCTTGCGGGACCGGGCGGTCTTGGACCGCATCCGCGCGATCTGGCCCCTCGGCAAAGTGAGGCAAATCTCCCCGATCCAGTCCAGCTTCACGCCGTTGATCGGCTTGGCGTTGAAACTGATGAGGTTGACGACGCTGGGAGATTTCCCCCGTTCGACCGTTTTCAGGTAGCGCTCGCCGGTCTTCAGCCGCACCGCGGCCTCCTCGCCATAGAAGCTGGAGACCGGGTGGCGCTGCTCGCGGTAGACCACGATGATGTCGCCGTTTTCGTATTTAGGCAGCATGGAATCGCCGGAAACCTCGAAAGCGATGGTTTCCTCCGCGATCGGGAACGGCAGGTGGATCTCGCCGAGGCCTTCCGGCGGAACCTGTTCGTGTTCCGGCTCGATCACCGCGCCGGCGCCAATCCGCCCCATGATCGGAACCGCATCCAGCTCAAGATACTCCACGATCAGGGGGATTTCCGACGCCTTGACCAGGCGGATCCCCGAAAACAGCTCGGAGACCGCGCCCGGGCGAACGCCCATCGCCTTCGCCAACCCGCCCTTGGTTTTGCCCGGCTTTTCCAGTCCCCGCAAAATCGACTTGACGTCCACCATATGCCACTCCCTTCCGAATTGCAGAAGCCATCTTTCCGAATTGCCGAAGCAATAGCAATTCCGAATATCGTAATCGAGGCTTGACATTTAATTCGGAATAGCCGAATGATGCGGGGTGCCGTGGGCGACGGCAACGGCAGGTTAAAGATGGAACCCTCGAACTGGGCGCCCGCGCACTCGGACGCGCTGCGCAAGTATTTTGCCATGGGCATGTCATTTGCGGAGATCGCGCGAGCGATCAACAAGGAATTCAAAACGCATTATTCCCGATGTGCCGTGATCGGGCGCGCCAGGCGCCTCGGGCTTGGCGGGAGCAAACGGCCGGAGGAGGTGACCCCAATGCTACCGAAAGCCCAGTCGTCGAACCTCCACAGAATGGTCAAGAGCCATGAAGCTCTCGCCAAATGGCTGGCGCGGCTCGGTGATCGCAAGGAAATGCCAAGACTGCGCTGCGCCGAGGTCGAGCCGCGCGGTTTATCGCTGCTCGAGCTCAAAACCGGCGATTGCCGATATCCCTATGGCGGCGACGAGGCGGGCGAGGCCATCAGCTTTTGCGGGCGTCCGAAACGCAAGGGTTCCAGCTACTGCCATGCGCATTTTCACCTCACGCGAAATCCCGACGCCGTACAGGAACGCATTTTCGGCACGGCCGCTCGTCGAGGCCACATCAAGGCACGGACGCGGAAATGTCCGGATTCAGCTTTGCAAGGGAGTGATTGAAGATGGCACGGGTAAAACGCAGGAAACCCCACGACCCGGCCAAGGCGCACGACCGGCGGTCGCGCGATCTGCCGCGCAACGCCGAGGTCGCTTCCGTCGAGGTGGACGATCCGCTGGGGCTCGATCCCGGCGACAAGATCGTCACGCTGCGCTCGCTGCGCAACGATCCGCTGGCCAGGTTGTACACGCGCCGCCAGATCGACGAGGCGCAATATCAGGGTGGACGCGCGTTCCAGAACGATTGGGAGAAGGCCGAGCGCGGCCCGCAGGCGGTCGACCCCTCACGGGAATATGTCGATGGCGGCCAGTTCCGCGAACCGATCACCGAAGGCCAGCGCAAGGCGGTGCTGCGTCTGAACCGGATCGAGCGCGAGCTTGGCGCCGACGGCTCGGCGCTGGTGCATGAAGTGCTGATTCTGGGCATGACGATGGAGCAGATCGTCGAGCGGCGAGGGCTGGGCGGTCAGCGCTGGATGGATTATTTTGCCAAGCGGCTTCGCGAATGCCTGGACCGGCTGGCGCTGGCCTATGGATTCGCGACCGAGAAGCGGGCAAAGCAGGCGTAGCAAAATCACCGGCGTCGCCCCGGGCGACGGCGGAGAGGCAGCGGGAGACGGGCATGAAACTGCGGCTGGGATTTAGCGTGGCGCTGGTCGTGGTGCTCTACGGCATCTGGTTGTTGGCCTCAAAACCGTCCTGCCTCACGGGCTACAAGCCTTCGCTCGCTTCCTCGACCTCCTGGGCCTGCGTTTCCGAGTAGCCTCTACTGACCGAAGCCAACCAGGACAAAAAGCGCCAGCATCGCTCCGCCGCCAACGGCGGAGATGGCGCCGAACACCAGCGGCGCCGCCGAGCCCCGCCGGTTGTCCGGCTCCAGCACGGCGTTGCCTGGACGGTCGGGGTCGTAATAGACGGCGACGGGCGCGCCTGTTTTATATTGGCCGGCTGCGGCCTCGGCCTGCTCGCGCAGCCCGTAAATCGGTGTCCATCCCGGATTGGCTGAAGTCCCGACATAGTCGCGCTGGTTCACCCGATAGGCATAGCGCAGATCGATTTGATAGCGCTGAATCTTGCGGATGGTCGATTTGTCGTCCTTGCTGTCATCCTCGATCAGTTCTTCGATCACGCTGGAGTTGGTGATGGTGCCGGCCGCGGTCGGCCATCGCGCACTGGCGCGCGCAAGCCGTCGCCCCCGGACATAGGCGATGACGCTGAGCAGTGCGCCAACGATCGCAACAGCCGGCAGTGCGAACGCAAACAGCGGCACGCCATTGCCGGTGTAAAGCACATGGCCGGCGATCGAATGCGCGATCAGGACGGCCGCGGCAAAGCCAAAGATAACGGTGAAAGCAAGCTGTGCGGCGATGTTTCCGGCAGCGGCCGGCTCGAGCAGCGCGGACTTCGGATCTTTGGGGTCGACATAGACATCGACATGCGCGCCGACCGGATAGCGGGCGATCAGCCGGCCGGCGAGCACGCGCGTCGTCAGCGGCAGGCCGCCGATCTGGACCTGATCGCCATCAAAATCCCGGCCGCCGGCACGGTAACGATAGCGGATAATCGGCGTGGCATCGTCCAGATCGTCCGACACATGCGAAGCCGGCTGCTCGACCTCGGAGGCGGTGATAACCCCTTCGACCCGGTCCCAGTTGCGCGCCGCCTGCATCCGGCTGCGTGAACGCAGCAGGTTGTAGACCAGGCCGCCGAAATTCAGCGTGCAGACGCCCGCGGCGATCTGCGTCCAGAGCAATTGATGAGCATCCAGCATTTGGCTTCCAAAGGTTTGAGCAGGCCCTGTTCACCGCGGCGCGTCTCCCAGGGCAAGTGACAGGACGTTGACGTAGCCGTCGAATAAGCGGACGCCTGTCCGTGCCTACTGATGCGGTACGATGACGTAGGGTGTCGTATAGGGCTCGACGCGCAGCGACGCATTGGCGAGCAGCCCGATCTTGGAGGTCGGGGCCTGCTGCATGTCGCCATTCGCGCCGCGATGCACGTTGTATTGCCACACCATCATGTCGCCCTTCTGCGCCAGTGCGTGGGCGACCGCGCTGGCATCCGACCCGCCGAGCGCTTTCATCTCGTCGTCGGAAAGCCCGATCACGATCTCGTCCTTCACGGTAACGACCTTGAACAGGTTCACCTTGTTCTCCTGCGCTTGCGAAGCCGACGCACTTGCCATGATCAGGGCCGCCAGGGCGGCGCACTTCAATTTGTCGCGCGGATGAAACATGCAGGCGTCCTTTTCTGGATAACAGGAAGCGCGCCGTCGGCGATCAGCCGAAGCGTGGTGAATCAGGCGGTGGCCTTGATTTCACGTGGATTGGTCGCGGCGCGCCGCGTAAGGGTTCATCCCATTCCGGACCAGGTTCAGAACGGGCTGGCGGTGAAGTTGAAGGGCTGCACCACGTCATAGGCCGCTTTGGTCACCGGCACCGCGTAGTTGACGGTCAGCGCGCCGAACGGCGAACCCCAGGTCAGCCCTACGCCGACCGACGAGCGCAGGATGTTGGCGTTGGCGAGTTGCAGCGATTGGCTTGATCCGGGAAAGGTCGTCGGGCCGCCGTAATGAAATACGCTGCCGGCATCGACAAAGGCCGAGGCCCGCAGGCCGTATTCCTGCGGCACGCCGGGGATCGCGCTTTGCAGCTCCGCGGTGGTCGCCCAGTACGCACTGCCGCCGACATTATCCATGGTCGAGCCGGGGGTGAGATCGCGCGGGCCAAATCCGTTCAGGGCAAATCCCCGCACCATCGACGGGCCACCGAAAAAGCTGTCGATCAGCGGCACCTGCTGACCGCCCCACGGCGCGATGTAGCCGCCCTGGGCACGTACCATGCCGACGAGATCGTCGTTGATCGCATGGTAGTACCGCGCGTCCTCGGTGGTGCGCAGGAAATTGACGTCGCCGCCAAGGCCGGCGAGATCCTGGCTGAGCTGCGAACTGATGCCGCTGGTCGGCAGCTTGTTGTTATCGAGCGTATTGTATTTGACGGTGTCGCCAACCGCAGAAACCCATTGCGGCCCGGCGAGCGCGGCCAGCTGGATCGGCAACGACGGCGTGCCGGCGAGCTGGGTCGGGTCGAGCGTCACGTCCTGTCGCGAGATCGAGTAGCGCCATTGCACGCCCATCTGCTCGTTGATCGGCGTGCCCAGCGACATGGTCGCGCCATAGCTGTCGCTGCCATAGGATTGGTAGGGGCTGGAATCGGTTATCTTGTAGAACAGGTCTACCCCGGCCGCGACCTTGGTGCCCAAAAAATAAGGCTCCGATGCCGACAGGTCGACGCCTTGCGCGTATTGGCCCCAGGTGACGGACGCCTTCACCACGTCGCCGGTGCCGAGAAAATTGTTCTCGCCCACCTTGACCTCGGCAAGCAGGCCGTCGGTGGTCGAATAGCCGCCGGAAATGTTGAATTCGCCGGTCGATTGTTCGGCGACCTCGACGTCGAGCACGACGCGGTCCGAGGCCGAGCCCGGCTTGGTCGAAATTTTCACGGTTTTAAAATAATTCAGATTCTTCAGCCGCCGTTCGGCGCGATCGATCAGCGACTTGTTGTAGGCGTCGCCTTCGGCGATGTCGAACTCGCGCCGGATCACATAACCGCGCGTGATGGTATTGCCGTGGATATCGATCCGCTCGACATAGCTGCGCGGCCCCTGGTTGATGGCGAGCGCGATATCGACACGGCGGGCATCGGGGGCATTGGTGGCACGGGCGGTTGCCTGCGCAAACGGAAAGCCGAGTTTGGCCAGTTCGGTGCCGACGATCTCGGTGCTCTTGTCGAGCGCGTTGCCGTCGAATAATGCACCGGTCTTGATCAGCATCAGGCGGCGCAGCTTTTGCGGGTCGACACCCGGTACGTCGCAGGCAAGCGTGATGTCGCCGAAGCGATAGAGCGGGCCTTCGTCGATCGCGAACGTCACCACAATACCCTTTTCCACGGGATCGTATTCGGCGCTGGCCCTGGTCACGCTGGCCTCGGCATAGCCCTTGCTGCGATAATACAGCCGGATTTGCTCGCGATCGGCCGCGATCTGGTCGGGGTCGTAGACGTTGCCGCCGGTCAGAAAACTCAGCATCGTCGTTGCCGAAGTCTTGATGATGGCGCCGAGCTGCCGGCTGCTGAAGGCCTGGTTGCCGACAAAGTTGATTTCGCGGACGGTGGTCTTTTCCCCTTCCTTGACCTCATAGACCAGATCGACCCGGTCATTGCCGCGATCGATGATCTCAGGCACCACGCTGACATCGTCGCGCCCGGCATGGCGGTAGGCTTCCGCGATGCGGCCGGCGTCGGATTGCACCAAAGCGCGCTGCAGCGGGCCGCGCGGTTTGGACTCGACGACGGCCTTGAGCGCGTCGTCCTTGATCTTCTTGTTGCCCTCGAAGGCGACGCGATCGATCACTTTGGCCTCGGTCAGGTGCACCACCAGCCGCCCGCCGGGATGGTCGATCGTGACGTTGTCGAACAGATTGGTCGCCAGCAGCGCCTTGAGCGCATCGTCGAGCGCCGCGGCGTCGTAATGTCCGTCGGGCGAGGGATGAAAATAGGAGCGGATGGTCTCGGTATCGATGCGGCGATTGCCCAAGACACTGATGGCTTCGCCGGCATGGCTGCTTGAAGAAACAACTACCATCGCTGCCGCGAGCAGCGCCCCTGCGATGAGCGTCCGGCGGCGACACTGGGCCGGCGCTACGGGTTTACGCATACATCCCGCCTGTCCCTTGTTTTGCCGAGCTTATGCAATTGCCCGCGCGGGGCAGAACAATGTCGGCGCCAAGGTCAGTTGCGGGCCAATCGTTAACGTCGCCACAATTTCGACGCGGTGGCGGTCCGCTCGAACTAAGATTCGTCGTAGTGCCGCTTCAAATGGCCACTAACTAAATTGGCCGAAAACGTCTCTCGCTTGCGAAAGGTAGCAGGCCAGAACGCGTCCTGGGAGCATCACATGCGTACCGTTGCTTTCGTTACCGCGTTGTCTCTTCTCGTTCCTCCTCTTGTTGCTGGCGTCGTTCCCGATGCCGATGCGGCGATCTCGCCGGAAATCGATCCGCGCGCCTCGCTCGGCGTGGTCCAGCAATGGATCTACAATTATCGCGCCAAGCCGGACTACGCCCACGTGCCGGCGGCGGTGCGCGTGTTGTTTCACGCGCAAACTTTCAAGGAGCCGGAGAATGCCGGCATCTATCTCGGCTTTATTGCCGGCGCGATCGGTTCGAACCCTGCCAAGGCCGAGCAACTCGTCACCAGCTTCTTCCCCGTCGCGCCGGAAGATGAATGGGTGATCGTCCGCGCCATCGCCTATTCCGGCCTGCCGGACTGGCGCAATCTGCTGCGCCGGATCGAGCCGCGGATGCCCGGCCGCAAGGTGATGATCGACAGCTATCTTGCAGGCACGCTGCCGACCCTCAACGACATCCCGCTGGAGGAGACAAAACCCGGCATGCTGGACAGGCTGCGCGGCACGTTCACCCACAATCCCTTTGCCAAGGAAGAAAAGAAGATCGACGTCAAGATCACTTTCGCCAACAGCCAGGATCTGCTGGATACGCTGTGGGGATATTATTTCGCCACCGGTTCGCATGTTCCGATCCAGCGCATCATCTCGATGCTGCCCTGGAGCAAGAGCCGCGACACCATCGACAAGCTGACGGTCGGCAGCATGGCGCGCTATACGCTGGCGAGTTACGCGGTGCGCGATCAGGGTCTTCGCGAGTATCTGCGCGGCGAACTGGCAAACGCTCCCGCACCGGTCAAGGCGCCGCTGGCCGAGGTGATCGAAGCGGCCGACACGGTGCAACTCGCCGCCGTTCGCAAGGATGCGCTCGCCGCGGTCGAGGAACTGAAGACAAAAGGCTCCGACAGCCGGCGTAACCTCGATTTCTGGGGACAGGTCGGGGTTGGCGCGGTGGCGCTGGGCTGCGTCTCGGCGGCAGCGCTTGGGCAAGTCGCGATCGGCATACCCTGCGTGATCGGCGGTTCGGCGTCACAGGGCTTGCTGTCGTTCTGGGAAAAGCAGCAGTAGAGAGAAAGGGGCCGAAGCCCCTTTCGCGTGATGTGGTCTCGCGATATCACTGATTCAAGTGGTGCCAATGATGCCATCCGCCATAGCCCCAGCCGCCATAATAGTGCGGATGGTAGTAGCCGCCGCCAAAGTTATGCTGGTGCCGGCAATGTCCCCATTCGTTGCAGACATAGGCGGTCTGCTGGACGTAGGGAGTTTCCGATGCGGTTGCGCCAACGCCCGCAGGCATCGCGGACGCCGGAACGACAGAGAGTGCAGCGCCGCCAAGCGCGGCGATACCGATAAGTGCAGAAACGAGTTTCATGATGTTCACCTCCTAACGTTGATTGGAGGCGGTCTGCGGCAGTTCGGTTCGGTGCGTTACCGAGGTTTAATACCGATGAACGTTCATGAATTTCCCGCAATGAGTCGGATCCGCCGATAGCAAACGGATTGCCTATTTGTAATCGATCCGTTTCGAACGGCGGCTTCGCCGCACTCCACCAACCATTGTCCCGACGATGGAGGGTTCGATGAAGACGATGTCACGTTCGCGATATCACGCTCTGTCCTGGTCGTTCACGCGTATGCGCGGTCACTTGCGGGGTAGCGGGACGAAGCGAATACGCCGCACTGGCCACACTGTGGCGGCCTCCGTCGTATCCGGGGCAGCGACGGACCGGGCCGGAAACGGCGGCCCGGAGCAGGCCAAGGGCCTCGGAGGCGAATTCCGCGCCCGGATGTTCCGGTCCATCACCGCAATTTTTCGAATCCGGGTGCTGCCCGGCGATACCGATATCTGACACACTGGCGCTCAGAATCGGTGTTCCGGCGGAGATTTATGAAAAAGTTGCAGATAACCCTGCCGTTGTGGGTCCGGGCCATCCTGCTGACGGGCGTGCTTTGCATTCTCGCCGGTGCGGGGTTGATCTCATACCGGCTGTACATGCAGCCGACGACGCTGACCATCGCCGTCGGCTCGCTTGACGGCGAGGCCAAGCAGGTCGCATCGCTGATCGCCAGCCGCCTTGCCACGACAGATGCGCGGATCCGCCTCAAGGTCGAGAACGTCGGCAGCGTGCTCGATGCGGCCAAGGCATTCGACGCCGGTACGGCCGACCTCGCCGTGGTGCGGGCCGACGTCGGCGACCTGCAGCAGGCCCGCGCGGTAGCGCTGACCGCGCATGGCGTGGTGATGATCGTGGCGCCGCCGGGATCGTCGATCACCGGCATCGCCAAATTGCGTGACCATACCGTCGGCGTGGTCGGCGGCGAGATCAATCATCGCGTCGTCGAGGTCCTGAAGAAGGAATACGATCTCGGCCGCGCCAACGTCACCTTCAAGGACATCACGCCACTGGATGCGCGCAATGCCATTCAGACCAAGGAAGTCAGCGCGCTGTTGCTGGTGATGCCGCTGAACGAACGGTACCTTACCTTCGTCAAGGGCCTGTTTCGCGAGAGTCCCAACTCATCGCCGGTCCTGATACCGATCGACTTCGCCGGCGCGATCGCCGAGGTCAAGGGCCCTTACGAAAGCTTCGATATTCCCAAGGGCACCCTGCGCGGCGCGCCGCCGGTTCCGGATGACGACGTCACCACCCTGAGGGTCGGGTTCTATCTGGTCGCCAACAAGCATCTCAGCCCCACCCTGGTCGCCGAGCTCGCCAAGAAATTGATGACCGTACGCCGCGACCTGATCGGCGAGCAGCCGCTGCTGGCTGGGATCGCCGCGCCCGACACCGATTCCGACGCCTATATCGCGATCCACCCGGGCGCGGCGGCATTCTACAACGGCACCGAGGAAAGTTTCATGGATCGCTACAGCAATGCGATCTACCTGACGCCGATGGTGCTGGGCGCCCTGGCGTCGGCATTCGCGGCGGCGTGGCGTTTCCTCGGGGTGCGGCCGGTCGATCCGACGCAAACCACCCTGGACGCGTTGTGCGGTTTGCCGGGGCGGATACGCAAGACCGACGAGGAAACCGAGCTCGCCGCGATCGAGGAGGAGGTCGACGCCATTCTGCGCAACCAGTTGGCGCGATCCGGCGATCGTGAGGAAAGCGCATCGGAAGCCCAGGCCTTGATTGCGGCGGCGCATCGGCTCGATAATCTGATCCATCACCGCCGGATGGCGCTGGCCCTGAGGACGCCGCCGCCCCGCGCCGAGCCGGCGTCGCCTGGGTAAGCGATGGTGACGATGATGGACCGAGCTTGGCGAAAATGGCTTTGCGGCGCGTTTGTCATCGCGGCGGTCGCGGCGCTTTGCCCGGTAAAAGCCGAGCAGGGCTATCGCAACTATCGCAATGCTCGCTTCGGCGTCAGCGCCGATGTGCCGTCCGACTGGAAGGCCGGTCGGGAACCGGACAACATGGACGGATTGGTGTTCTCGTCACCCGACGGTGCCGCCACCATCACGGTGTCCGGGACGCTCAATGCCGACGATACGCCGGCGAGCAAAGTGATCGCGGATGAGCAGCGCGCCCAAAGCGGCGAGACCGCCACCTATCGCAGTAAAGGGCCGCATCAGGCCGTCATATCCGGCACCCGCGATGTCATGATTTTTTATCGAAAGACCATGCTGTCATGCAAGGATCAGGTCATCAATCACCTGGTGATCGAATATCCGGCCGCGCAAAAGCAGGCGTTTGACGCACTGGTGATGCATGTCGCGGCGTCGATGCGTACGTCTCCGGGGGCTCAAATTCCGAATTGCAGGTGAGCGACCGGCCTTGTCGCGTACGCGCTTCTCGTCAACAATGGCGCCGCACGAAGGCAAGGGGGGAACGTCCGATCATGGAGAGGCGACCGATACGCATCGCGGTGCTGCATTTCTCGCACGAGACCGTCACCTTTCTGAAGAATGATACGACGCTGGAGGATTTCACCTATCCGGGCTCGCCGGCCAAAGGCGAGGCGCTGCTGAAATATGACCCCAAAAACTACATGGGTGGCTTTGTGAAGATGGCCCGGGAGTTCGATGGCGTCGAACTGGTCGGGATCGAGTCGCCATTGTGGCCGAGGACTGGAACCGGCTCCGGCTGGATTACGCAACAGGCCTTCGAAACCTTCGTCGGAAAAATGATCGCCGAGCTCAAATCCAACGGCCCGTTTGACGGCGCCTATCTCTGCGTTCACGGCGCGATGGGGGTCCGCGGCGTGGCGCGCCCGGAAGCCGAACTGGCGCGGCGGGTGCGCGAGGTCGTCGGCCCAAAGGCTTTCATCGCGGCGACCTTCGATCTGCACGGCAATGAGGACGAAGCGTTTTTGAAATACGCCGACATGGCGTTCACCGTGAAATATTTCCCGCATTATGACGGTTATCTGCAGGGCGAGCGCGCGGCGCGCACGCTGGTGCGCGCGATCCGCGGCGACTACAAACCGGCGCATGTGACCGTAAAAGTGCCGATCATCTCGCCGACCGTGTTGCAATGGACCGGCGCTTCGCCATGGAGCGACCTGGTGCAGTGCGCGCTGGTGTGGGAGGCGACCGAACCGGATGTCTATGTCAACGTGTTCTTCGGCTTTCCCTTTGCCGACGCGGTCGACGCCGGCATGACCATCCAGGTGCTCAGCAATGGAAATCCGGAACTCGCGGTCAAGATCGG
>Ga0265314_10004441_pt1 | contig 13019 bp, 11 predicted proteins | sample 4126metaG_FD_203106 | JGI IMG/M metagenome (GOLD analysis project Ga0265314, IMG submission 203106) | Rhizosphere microbial communities from Carex aquatilis grown in University of Washington, Seatle, WA, United States - 4-1-26 metaG | ecosystem: Host-associated > Plants > Roots > Rhizosphere >... | reverse complement strand
TTTCGCATCGTGATGCCGCCGCTCACGTCGGAATTTCTCAACATCATCAAGAATTCGTCGGTCGCGCTGACGATCGGCCTGCTGGAACTGACCGGCCGCGCGCGCGCGATGCAGGAGTTCTCGTTCAAGGTGTTCGAAGCGTTTTCGGCGGCCACCGTGATCTACCTGATCACGAACCTCGTGATCGTGCTGCTCATGCGCATGCTCGAAGAGAAGATCCGCGTGCCGGGTTTCATCGCGAGCGCGAGTCAGACCCCGACGGCCGGACATTGAGAGCATGAACTCCGGCTACGATTTCGACGTCATTCAGCGCTCGCTGCCTTACCTGTTCAAGGTGGGCATGACTTTTACCCTCACGCTGACGCTGCTCGCGATGGCGGGCGGCATATTTTTCGGCACGATACTCGCCATGATGCGGATGGGACGTCTGCGCGTCCTGTCGATTTTCGCCGGCGCGTACGTGAACGTGATTCGCTCGGTACCGCTGGTGCTGGTGATCTTCTGGTTTTACTTCCTGGTGCCGTACATCGGCGCGTGGGTCACCGGCGCTTCGCAACCGGTGCAGGTCGGCGCCTTCATGTCGTGTGTGATCACCTTCATGCTGTTCGAAGCGGCGTATTACTGCGAAATCATGCGCGCCGGCATCCAGTCGATCCCGCGCGGCCAGGTCGCGGCCGGCCAGGCGCTCGGCCTCAACTACTGGCAGACGATGGGCACGGTCGTGCTGCCGCAGGCGTTTCGCAACATGACGCCGGTGCTGTTGACGCAGACCATCATCCTCTTTCAGGACACTTCGCTCGTTTACGTGATTTCAGTCACCGATTTCATGGGCGCGGCCGCCAAGATCGCCAACCGCGATTACCGTCTCATCGAGATGTACACGTTCGCGGCGGTCGTGTACTTTATCGTTTCGTTTTCGCTGTCCTTCATCGTGAAAAAGCTGCAGGCCAAGATGGCCATCATCCGCTAGGGTCCCCGCCATGTCCGCTATGATCGATATCAAGAACGTCAGTAAATGGTACGGCAGCTTCCAGGTGCTGACCGACTGCTCGACGCAGGTCACCAAGGGTGAGGTCGTCGTAGTGTGCGGGCCGTCAGGTTCCGGCAAGAGCACGCTGATCAAGACCGTCAACGGACTGGAGCCGTTTCAAAAGGGCGACATCATAGTCAACGGCATCTCGGTCGCGGCGAAAGACACCGACCTGCCCAAGCTGCGTTCGCACATCGGCATGGTATTTCAGAATTTCGAATTGTTCCCGCATCTGTCGATAACCGAAAACCTGACGCTGGGCCAGATCAAGGTGCTCGGGCGCCCGCAAGGCGAGGCGATCGAGCGCGGACTCAAGCTGCTCGACCGCGTCGGGCTCATCGCCCAGAAGGACAAGTATCCGGGCCAGTTGTCGGGCGGCCAGCAGCAGCGCGTCGCCATCGCGCGCGCGCTGTCGATGGACCCGATCGCGATGCTGTTCGACGAGCCGACTTCCGCGCTCGACCCGGAAATGATCAACGAAGTGCTCGACGTGATGGTCGAGCTCGCCAATGAAGGCATGACCATGATGGTCGTAACCCACGAAATGGGTTTCGCGAAGAAGGTCGCACATCGCGTAATCTTCATGGACAAGGGCGAAATCGTCGAAGACGCCAAAAAGGACGATTTCTTCGGCACGCCGCGTTCCGACCGCGCGGTCCAGTTCCTGTCGAAGATCCTGCATCACTGAAGCGGCATCCGTCGCAGCCGCGGCGGTATTTCATCGCGTCAACGCTTGGCGTACAATCAATCCGCGCCCGCATCTGCGGCGCGCATCCGCTACCTCATCGAGAGTCATGTCAAAACCGCACCGTGTAATACCGATCGTCAAGCAATCCGCAGCCGCCGCCAAGCCCCGCGTTCAGTACGACTGCCGCAAATGTCCCGGCTATTGCTGCAGCTACGACCTGATCGAAGTCGGCAAGCGCGACGTTGCGCGGCTCGCGAAGCATTTCGAACTCACCTACCGGCAGGCCGAGGACCGGTTCACCAAGTACGACCGCGACGAAAAAGTGCGCACGCTGCGCCACCAGAAAGACAAGTTGTTCGGCAAGGCGTGCACGTTCTTCGACACGAAGAAGCGGCAATGCACCATCTACGAAGCGCGCCCCAGCCTGTGCCGCGCTTATCCCGACGAGCCGCACTGCGGCTACTATGATTTCCTGAAGTTCGAGCGCGAGCACCAGGACGATCCGGCCTGGATCGCACTGACGAGCTAGAAGCGTCCCGTCCCTGCGTCAGGCGGCGCAGACGCGGTCCATCAGCCGCCGCATGAACTGCTCGCACTTCGCGACCTGCTCGATGGCGACGTATTCGTTGGGCTTGTGCGCCTGCTCGATCGAACCGGGGCCGCAGACCACCGTCGGTATGCCGGCACGCTGAAACTGCGAGCCTTCGGTGCCGAACGACACCTTGCCGAAATCGTCGTTGCCCGACAATTCCTGCGCGAGTCCGACGACCTCGCCCTCTGGACCGTTGTCGAGCGCGGGCAGGGCCGACAGCGGCGTGATCGTAAATCCGGTGCCGGGATGCACCGCGCGCATTTCGGGCTCGAGCCGCGTCTCGAGGTGTGCCTTGAATTCGGCGAGCAGCGCATCGGGATCGTCGCCCGGCAGGTGGCGGAATTCGAAATCGAACGTGCATTCGTGCGGCACGATGTTAAGTGCGGTGCCGCCGCGCATGACACCGGTGTGCACCGTCGTGTGCGCGACGTCGAAGCCGCGATCGTAGGGCCCGTGATCGCGGTGGCGTCGTGCCATCGACTTCAGATAGGCGACCGCCTCCGCCGCCGCCTCCACCGCGTTCACACCGTCCGGCGCATACGCCGAATGGCACGCAAAACCGCGCACGCTGCAGCGAAAGCCCTTCTTGCCCTTGTGCGCGATGACCGGCCGCATCAGCGTCGGCTCGCCCACGATGCACGACTGCGGCCGGATGCCGGCCTGCGCGAGATCGGAAATCAACCGGCCCACGCCGATGCAGCCGACCTCCTCGTCGTACGAAAAAGCGAAGTGCAGCGGCGTCTTCAGGCCGCGTCGCGCGAATTCGGGTGCTAACGCCAGCACGACGGCGACAAAACTTTTCATGTCGGAAGTGCCGCGGCCGTAGAGCCTGCCGTCTTTTTCCACGACGTTGAAGGGATCCGTGTCCCACGCCTGTCCGTCGACCGGCACCACGTCCGTATGGCCGGACAGCACTATGCCCGGCATCCCCTGCGGGCCCAGGGTCGCGAACAGGTTCGCCTTGCTGCGTTCGTCGTTATAGGTAAGGCGGACTTCGGCGCCGAGACCGGCCAGGCGGTCGCGCACGAAATGGATCAATGCAAGGTTCGAATCGCGGCTGACGGTGGGAAACCCGACGAGCGTGCGGATCATGTCGATACTGACGGGCGCGTCGGCGCGGTGCGCTGCCATGTTATGCGATTCTGAAGGAAAGCCAACAGAATAGGTGCGGGTTTCAAAGGTGTCAATTTTGGTGGGTGCATAACGCCGGGCGCGGCGTCACAAAACCGGCAATTTACGGTATGCTGACCGCGCCGTATTGAGAGAGGAAATCCCCATGCCGTTACGCTTTTTTTGCGCAATGCTCGCACTGCTGACCGGCATCGCGCACGCAACCGCCGCCGATTTGAGCATCGCGGTCGGCGCGGACGTCACCTCGATCGACCCGCATTATCACAACCTCACGCCGAACAACAATATCGCCGAGCACATCTTCGAAACGCTCGTCACCAAGGACCCCAGGTCGCGGCTGAAGCCCGCGCTCGCGGTGTCGTGGAAGGCGGTCGACGATCTCACGTGGGAATTCAAGCTGCGCAAAGGCGTCAAGTTCCACGACGGCTCGGATTTCACAGCGGCGGACGTCGTGTTCTCGATCGAGCGCACGGCGCAGCTGCCGAACAGCCCGTCGCCGTTCACGCTGTATACGAACCAGATCACGGAAAAAATCATCGTCGATCCGCTGACCGTGCGGCTCAAAACGGCGACGCCGTACCCGCTGATGCCCAACGACATGGGCACCGTGTTCATCGTGTCGAGCAAGGCGGCGAAGGGTGCCACGACCGCCGATTTCGATTCGGGCAAAGCGACCATCGGCACCGGGCCTTTCAGGTTCGTCCACTACGCGAAAGGCGACCGCATCGAACTGGCGCGCAACGACAACTACTGGGGCACGAAACCCGCGTGGGACAAAGTCACCTTCCGCGTGATTGCGAGCGATCCATCGCGCGTCGCTTCATTGCTGTCGGGCGACGTGCGCGCGATCGAAAACGTGCCGACCTCGGACCTGGCGAAACTGTCCAAAGATCCGGCGGTGACGATTTCGCGCACGGTTTCGCACCGGCTGATATTTCTGCACCTCGACACCAACCGCGACAAGTCCCCGTTCGTGATGGACAAGTCGGGCAAGCCGCTCGACAAGAATCCGCTGAAGGACCTGCGCGTGCGCAAGGCGATCTCGAAGGCGATCAACCGGCAGGCGATCGTCGAGCGCGTGATGGAGGGCGCGGCCGTTGCGACCGGTCAATTGATGCCCGAAGGCATGTTCGGTTACGTCCCGGGCATGAAGCCGGAACCCTACGATCCGGACGGCGCGAAAAAGCTGCTCGCCGAAGCCGGCTACCCGGACGGCTTCGCGCTCGCGCTGCACGGCCCCAACGACCGCTACGTCAACGACGACCAGATCTGCCAGGCCATCGCGCAAATGCTCGCGCGCGTCGGCATCCAGGTGCGCGTCGAGACGCTGCCCTCGGCGATTTATTTTTCACGCGCGACCAAGCTCGAATTCAGCATGATGCTGGTCGGCTGGGCGGCCGACACCGCGGAGGCATCGTCGCCGCTGAAGGCGCAGCTCGCGACGTACGATCCGAAGAAGGGGATGGGTACCGCCAACCGCGGCCGCTATTCGAACCCGAAAATGGATGCGCTGCTCGAGCAGGCGCTGGCCACCGTGGACGACGCGAAGCGCGAAAAACTGTTGCAACAGGCGACCGAAGTGGGCATCGGCGATCTCGGCATCATTCCGCTGCATCACCAGGTCAACCTGTGGGCCACGCGCAAGGGCATCGTCTACACGCCGCGCACCGACGAACGCACGCTCGCCCACGAATTCCGCCCGCAATAAATTCGCCGCTCGCCAAGAGACGCTCATGATTGCCCGCCTGCTGACCGCAGTTGTCATCGTCATCGCGACCCTCGTTCCCGCCGGCGCCGCGGAACTCGTGATCGGGCTCGGCGCGGACGTGACGTCGATCGATCCGCACAACAACAACGCGGCGCCGAACAACAGCATCGCCGAGCAGATCTTCAACAAGCTGGTCGAGAACGACGCGAAGCAGCACCAGAAGCCGGGACTGGCCGAATCGTGGCGCGCCATCGACGACCTGACGTGGGAATTCAAATTGCGCCGCGGCGTCAAGTTTCACGACGGCTCGGATTTCACCGCCGCCGACGTCGCCTATTCGATCGAGCGCCCGGGCATCATCAACACGCCGGGCGGCTTCACGATCTACACGCGCTCGATCGTCGAAAAAATCATCGTCGATCCGTACACGATCCGGCTGAAGACCGCCACGCCCTACCCGAACATGCCCACCGACATGGGGGGGCTCATCATCGTGTCGGCCAGGGCCGCGCGCGGCGCCACCAACGCCGACTTCGATTCCGGCAAAGCCACGATCGGCACCGGCCCGTGGAAGTTCGTGCGTTATGTGAAAGGCGACCGCATAGAGCTCGCGCGCAACGACAATTACTGGGGCCCGAAACCGGCGTGGGACAAGGTCACGTTTCGACTGATCACCTCCGACCCCTCGCGCATCGCGGCCCTTCTGTCCGGCGACGTACAGATGATCGAGGCCGTGCCGCCCGCCGATTACGCCAGGCTGAAGACGAACAAGGACATCACGATCTTTACCACCATTTCGAACCGCATGATCCATCTGCACCTCGACTCCAATCGCGACAAGTCGCCGTTCATCACGGACAAGGCCGGCAAACCGCTCGAGAAAAATCCGTTCAAGGACGCGCGCGTGCGCAAGGCGTTTTCCAAGGCGATCAACCGCAACGCGATCGTCGAGCGCGTAATGGACGGCCTCGCGATTCCGGCGGGACAGTTGATGCCCGAGGGATTTTTCGGCGTGAGCCCGAATCTGAAACCCGAGCCGTACGACCCCGAAGGCGCCAAAAAGCTGCTGGCCGAAGCCGGCTACCCCGACGGTTTCGGCATCACGCTCCACGGCCCCAACAACCGCTACGTCAACGACGAGCAGATCGTGCAGGCCGTCGCACAAATGCTGACCCGCGTCGGCATCGCAACCAAGGTCGAAACGCTGCCGTTCTCGGTGTACGTCGCGCGCGCCAACAAGGTGGAGTTCAGCGCGGCGCTGCTCGGGTGGGGCGTGTCCACGGGCGAGGCGACTTATCCGCTGCGTTCGCTGATTGCGACCTACAACCCGGCGAAGGGACTCGGCACCTGGAACTGGGGCCGCTATTCGAATCCGCAAATGGACGCGCTGCTCGAACAGGGGCTCGCCACGGTAGACAATGCGAAACGCGAAAAATTGCTGCAGCAGGCGACCGAACTCGTGATCAACGACACCGGGCTCGTGCCGCTGCACTACCAGGTCAACACGTGGGCGGCGCGCAAGGGGCTTACGTATACGCCGCGTACGGACGAGCGCACGTATGCCCAGGACGTGCACGCGACACCGTGACATATGCACGCTTTTGCGACCCGTAAAATACGCACCAAACGGGGATGAAAATAAACGCAAAAGCCGTTAGTATTGGGTGAGGGGGAAATCGGAAATCCGCGTCGGCATCCCTTGCCGGCCGTCGCTGACCGTAATCAAACATGCTCGTTTTCATCATACGCAGGATGCTGCAAAGCGTGATCGCGCTGCTCGTCATGTCGGTGCTGATATTCGTCGGCGTGTTTGCCATCGGCAATCCGATCGATATCCTGATCAACCCCCAGGCCGACCAGGCCGAGATCGCGCGCGCGACCGCGGCACTCGGGCTCGACAAGCCGATGTGGGTCCAGTACTGGGAATTCCTGCGCCACGCGCTGGGCGGCGATCTCGGCCTTTCGTTTTCGCAAAACGTGCCGGCCGTGCAGCTGATATTCGAGCGCATGCCCGCGACCGTGGAACTCGCGCTGTGCGCGATGGTGATCGCGATCGTGCTCGGCATCCCGCTGGGCCTCGTCGCCGGCATGAAGCCCGACGCGTGGTACAGCAAAACCATCATGGCCGGCTCGATTTTCGGCTTCAGCCTGCCGACGTTCTGGGTCGGCCTCATGATGATCATGGTGTTCTCGGTGTACCTGGGCTGGCTGCCGTCGACCGGGCGCGGCCATACCACCGGGCTATTCGGAATTCAGGTGAGTTTTCTGAACTGGGACGGTATCACCCACCTGATGATGCCGGCGCTGAATCTCGCGCTCTTCAAGCTCTCGCTCCTGATCCGGCTCACGCGCGCCGGCACGCGCGAGGCGATGCTGCAGGACTACGTGAAATTCGCGCGCGCCAAGGGGCTGCCGATGCGGCGCATCATCGGCGTGCACGTGCTGAAGAACATCCTGATCCCGATCGTGACCGTGATCGGGCTCGAGTTCGGCTCGTTGATCGCATTTGCAATCGTGACCGAAACCATCTTCGCGTGGCCCGGCATGGGCAAACTGCTGATCGATTCGATCAACGTGCTCGACCGGCCGGTCATCGTCGCCTACGTGCTGATCATCGTGTGCATGTTCGTGGTCATCAATCTGGCGGTCGATCTCTTGTACTCGCTGCTCGATCCGCGCGTGCGCCTCGCCGAGGCGCGCGCATGAGCAGTGCCGGCGTCGAGACCCCGTTCCGGCGCGTCGCCGCGGATTTCGCGGAGAGCCGGCTGGCGCTGGTCGGCCTCGCGACGCTTATCCTGATCCTGGTCGTGGCGATCGGCGCCCCTCTGGTGTCGCCGCAAAATCCGTACAATCTCGCGACGCTCGACATCATGGATTCGAAACTGCCGCCCGGCGGGCAGAGTCTCAACGGCATGACCTTCTGGCTCGGTAGCGACGATCAGGGGCGCGACATGCTGTCCGCGATTTTTTACGGGCTGCGCATCAGCCTGGGTGTCGGCACGCTCGCGACCGTGTGCGCGCTCGCCATCGGGCTCGTCGTCGGACTGATTGCGGCATGGTTCGGCGGCTGGGTCGAAACCGTGATCATGCGGCTCGTCGATTTGCAGCTGTCGTTCCCGTCCATCCTGATCGCGCTGGTGCTGCTTGCATCACTGGGCCAGGGCGTCGACAAGATCATCATCGCGCTGATCACCGTGCAGTGGGCGTACTACGCGCGCACCGTGCGGGGCGCGGCACTCGTCGAGCGCAACAAGGAATACATCGAGGCCGCGACCTGCCTGGCGCTCCCAACATCGCGCATACTCTTCAAGCACCTGCTGCCGAACGTGCTGCCGCCGCTGATCGTGATCGCGACGGTGCAGGTCGCGCACGCGATCGCGCTCGAAGCAACCCTCTCCTTTCTGGGTCTGGGCATGCCCATCACGTCGCCATCGCTGGGCCTGCTGATCGCCAACGGCTTCACGCACCTGATGTCCGGCAAATACTGGATCAGCCTGTATCCCGGTATCGCGCTCCTGATCACCATCGTCAGCATCAATCTCGTCGGCGACCAGCTGCGCGACGTGCTGAATCCGCGGCTGCAGAAATAAGCCATGGCCGTCCTCGTCGTCGAAAATCTGAAGACGCATTTTTTCACCAAGGCCGGCGTGGTCAAGGCGGTCGACGACGTGAGCTTCAGCGTCGATGCGGGCAAGGTGCTGGGACTCGTCGGCGAATCAGGCTCCGGCAAGACCGTAACCGGCTTTTCCATCATGGGTCTGGTCGATCCGCCGGGCCGCATCGTGGCGGGGCGCGTGCTGCTCGAAGGCCACAATCTCCTGGACCGCAGCGATGACGCGATGCGCGGATTGCGCGGCGACCGCATCGCGATGATCTTCCAGGACCCGATGATGACGCTGAACCCGGTGTTGCGCATCGACACCCAGATGATAGAGACCGTGCTCGCGCACCAGGGCGTCAGCCGCGAACAGGCGCGCGAACTCGCGCGCAACGCGCTCGGCCGCGTCGGCATCCCCTCACCGGACGAGCGCCTGAAAGCGTATCCGCACCAGTTGTCGGGCGGCATGCGCCAGCGCGTCGCGATTGCGATCGCGCTGCTCAACAACCCGCGCGTGATCATCGCCGACGAGCCGACCACCGCGCTCGACGTGACCATCCAGGCGCAGATCATTTTCGAGGTGCAAAAGCTCGCGCGCGAAACGGGCACCGCGATGGTATGGGTCACGCACGACCTGTCGGTGATCGCGGGGCTTGCCGACGACGTGTGCGTCATGTACGCGGGCCGCATCGTCGAGTCTGGCCCGACCGCGGATCTCCTCGACCACCCGATGCACCCGTACACCGCCGGGCTCATCGCGTCGATCCCGAGTCGCAACGAGCGCGGCCAGCCGCTGCACCAGATTCCCGGCATGACGCCGTCGCTGTTGCGGCTGAGGCCCGGCTGCGCGTTTCGCGACCGGTGCCCGCATGCCGATGCGGCGTGCGAACAAACGCCGGCGATCACGCAACCGACGCCGGCGCGCACGCTGCGCTGCTTTCATCCGATGGCCGAACTGGAAGAGTTTCCATGAGCGTGCTGCTGGAACTCAAACACATCACCAAGAATTTTTCGCGGCCGCTCGATCTCGCCGCGAAGCTCGCGCGCATGGCCGGCGCCCGCGTGCACGAAACCGTGGTGCACGCGCTGGACGACGTGTGCCTGACCATCAACGAAGGCGAAGTCGTCGGCCTGGCCGGCGAATCCGGCTGCGGAAAATCCACCCTCGGCCGCATCGCGGCCGGCATCCTCACGCCGACCAGCGGCGAGCGCGCATGGCGCGGCACGGACATCACCGCGCTGCGGCCGGACAAGCGCCGCGACGCCGCGCTCAAGATCCAGATGGTGTTTCAGGATGCATTCGCGTCGCTCAACCCGCGCATGCGCGTAGCCGAGATCATCGGCGAGGCGCCGCGCGTGCACGGCATCGACACCGGCGACGACATCGATTACTACGTCGATCAACTGATGCGCAAGGTCGGACTCGACCCGTCGTTCCGGCGGCGTTTTCCGCACCAGTTCTCCGGCGGCCAGCGCGCGCGCATCGGGATTGCGCGAGCGCTCGCAGTGAAACCCGAACTACTGGTCTGCGACGAAGCGGTCGCGGCGCTCGACGTGTCGATCCAGGCGCAGGTGCTGAATCTTTTCATGCAGCTGCGCGCCGATTTCAATCTCACCTATCTTTTCATCAGCCATGACCTGGGTGTCGTCGAGCATCTCGCGGACCGCGTGGTGATCATGTACCTTGGCCGCATCGTCGAAACCGCGCCGACGCTCGAACTCTTCCGGCACCCGAATCATCCCTACACGCAGGCGCTGCTCAACGAGGTGCCGAAGCTCGAAAAGCGCGGCCACGACTTCGCGCCGATCACGGGCGAAATCCCGTCGCCGATCGATCCGCCTCCCGGTTGCCATTTTCATCCGCGCTGTCCGCACGCGATGGAACGCTGCCGCACCGAACGCCCGCAGTTCAGGCAGATTTCGCCGGGCCACTGGTCGGCGTGCTATTTAAACGACGCGCGTTAGAGGACGATCATGAGTGACGACGAAGGTGCGAGCCAGGTCAACCGCCGGTCGTTCCTGAAAGGTGCGGCGGCGGCCGGTGCGGCCGTTGCAGCCGGCGCCAGGGTCGCGGCGGCCGCAGATGCAACCGCAGACAAAGTGAAAGCGGCCGCTGCGAAACTGCCGAGCGAAACCTTCATCACCCGTCCGGGCTCCGACTTCATGACGGACGTATTGAAAGCCGTCGACCTGCAGTACCTTGCGATCAATCCCGCCGCGGGTTTTCGCAGCCTGCACGAATCGATCGTCAATTACGGCGCGAACAAGAATCCGGAAATACTCACCTGCCTGCACGAAGAGTCGGCGGCCGGCATCGCGCATGGTTACGCGAAGGCCGCGGGCAAGCCGATGGGCGTGATGCTGCACGGCACGGTCGGCCTGCAGCACGGCTCGATGGCCATTTACAACGCATGGTGCGACCGCGTGCCGATGATGGTCTTCGGCGGCAACGGCATCGACGCCGAGACGCGCCGTCCCGGCGTCGAATGGATACACAGCGCGCAGGACCCCGCAGCACTCGTGCGCGAATTCATCAAATGGGACGACCAGCCGGCGTCGCTCCAGCATTTTGCCGAATCGACCGTGCGCGCCCACCAGTTCACCCTGACGGCGCCGATGGGACCGGTGATGATCGCCATCGACATGGATCTTCAGGAAGATCCGGTGGAGCATGCCGACCGGCTGCGCATTCCGAAGATATCGCGGCTGATCCAGCCGCAGGGCGACACCAGCGCGCTGCGCGACGCGGCAAAACTGCTGGTCGCGGCGCAAAAACCCGTGATCCTCGCCGACCGCGCGACGCGTTCGCAGCAGGGACTCAAGCTCATGGTCGAACTGGCCGAAGCACTGGGCGCGCCGGTGGTCGACCTGGGCAGCCGGGTAAACTTCCCGAGCACCCACGAGCTCGATTGCACGTTCATGAAGCAAACACTCGTGCGCGACGCGGATGTCATTCTGCTGCTTGAAGTGGGCGATCCGTGGGGCAACCTCCATTCGTTCACCGACCCCTACAAGACCTACCGGCCCGTCATCATGCCCGGTGCGAAGGTCGTCTCGATTTCGATGCTGGATGTCGCCCGCAAGTCGAATTACCAGGACATCCAGCGCTTCATGCCGTCCGATCTCGCGATCGGCGGCGACGTCGAAGCGACGCTGCCCGATCTCATCGACGCCATCAAGCGCGCCACCACGCCGGAGCGCAAAATTGCACTGGCCGAGCGCGCCCAAGCGGCCGGCAAAATGCACCGCGAAATGCGCGAGCGCGACCGCAACGCCGCGGCCGTCGGCTGGGATGCAAGCCCGGTCTCCACTGCGCGGCTCTCTGCCGAAATGTGGAACGCCATCAAGAACGAGCAATGGTCACTTGCCGTGAGCGACCGCATTCCGTGGCCGCGCCGGCTGTGGCCGGTCACCGAATATCACCAGGCGTTCGGCGGCAACGGCGGCTATGGTCTTGGCGGCTATTCGCCGATTGCGCTGGGCGCAGCGCTGGCCAACAAGGACAAAGGCATCATCACCGTCACGTTCCAGCCCGACGGCGACATGCTCTACGCGCCCGGCGTGCTGTGGACCGCCGCGCATCACAACATTCCGTTGCTCTGGTTGATGCACAACAACCGCTGCTATCACCAGGAGATCATGCACGTGCAGCGCATGGCGGCGATCCACGACCGGCCGCAGGCCACTGCGCGCATCGGCACCGAAATCGCCTCGCCCGCAGTCGACTTCGCGAAAATCGCACAGGGCATGGGCGTATGGGCGGAGGGCCCGATCACCGATCCCGCCAAAGTGGGTGCGGCGATCAAGCGCGCACTCGCCGTTGTCAAGGAAGGCAAGCCGGCGCTGGTCGACGTCGTGTGCCAGCCGCGCTGAACTTCAGCGCGCGCCAACGAAAAAAGCCCGCTCTTGCGGGCTTTTTCATTTCATGCAGATTAATAATTCAGCGCATCAATTGCCGCTCAAGAGCGGTATATCGGCGGCGCGCGGCCCCGGCTTGATCGATCCGATATAAGCGTAGATGTCGGCGAGGTCCTGCTCCGGCAAGTTTTTCGCGGTGTAGGGCGGCATCTCCTGGCGCGGGGTTCTCACCTGCTGCGCGAAAGCCGGCCACGGAAACGGCTGCGGCGCGATTTTCGGTCCCGCGACGCCGCCGCCGTGGCCGACCGTGCCGTGGCAGTTGAAGCACATCTGGTGCATGAAAATTTTCTGGCCGCGGTCGGCCGAACCCGCCGGCGCGTCCTGCGCGTGCGCCGCCGTGATTGATAAAACGCC